>Ga0209317_1000667_pt1 | contig 38034 bp, 40 predicted proteins | sample RifGroB2_FD_183994 | JGI IMG/M metagenome (GOLD analysis project Ga0209317, IMG submission 183994) | Soil microbial communities from Rifle, Colorado, USA - Groundwater B2 (SPAdes) (version 2) | ecosystem: Environmental > Terrestrial > Soil > Unclassified | place: Rifle, Colorado | collected... | reverse complement strand
CGAACGGCATGTACAAAGCTTCTTTGTGCAAGCCCTGCAACTTGATGCCAGGACCTTGAGGCTGGAAGCCAAGTGAATCAAGGCTTGCAAAGGTATTATTGGGTTAAAATGAACTCCGAAACGTTAGTTGTAACGACTTCACCCACAGTCCCATGGAAAATCTCAAAGTCAAAATGCCTTTGTTGTACAGAACCAACGGCACACCCCTGAGCGGTCAGCGTCTTCTTGGGCATCAACTCCATGGAAACTTGGCTGGCACCGCAAGATGTTGAACAAGCTCAGACCGGAATATGCGCTCTTGCTGGCTTGTTCTCTTGTGGCCTCGCACCCGCTGCTCCACACGGGATTTTCCCAGGGTCATGACCTAATCCTCGAATTTACCCGCGTAGCCGAATATTCACATTTGCTCAATGCCGGCGTCTTCCCCGTTCGCTGGGGAGCAGACCTGGAAGGCGGTTACGGTTATCCCATATACAATTTCTTCCCCCCGCTATTTATGCTCATTTCGAGCATTTTCATCATTGCAGGCAACCTCACGGTTCTGCTCGCAATCAAGTCAACCATTTTTCTGCTTACGGTCGCCGCCGGTGTCGGCATGTATTGGTTCGCCAGGGAGCACTTCGGAAAAAAGGGCGGGCTGCTGGTTGCGTGCCTTTATGTCCTAGCCCCTTATCATTTTATCGACGTGTTTAACAGGAACGCTTTTTCCGAATTCACGGCCTTGGCCATCGTACCTTCCGTCTTCTATGGACTGGCCAGGGTCGCGAAAGAGGACGAACTCAAGCTGAGCACGGCCATTATATTGACTGTAGGCAGCTCGCTATTTGTGCTGTCGCACAATCTTTCGGTCGCCATGTATGCCCCATTGTTTTTCGTGTATTTCATAGCGGCGGCCACCACAACCGGGCTATGGAGAAAGATAGGGCGGGTCAGCCTCCCACTGGCGCTCACCTTCGCGCTCACTTCTTTTTACACCCTGCCGTTGCTCTCTGAGAGCCAGTTTGTGCAAGCATGGATGCTTTCAATGGGGAAATTCAATGTCCTGGAAAATCTTCTGTCGGTAGGACAGCTAACCGCTAGGATTACCGTTCTTTTCTGGCTCCTGATCATCATGTCGGTTGCGGCCCTCATGATTTGGAGAAGAAATATCCCGGGACCGACATTTTCGGTATTGTGTGCTTTCGAAATTTTATTGCTACTCACATTATTCATGGTAACCCCAGCAAGCCGGCTGGTCTGGTTCCAGATGGAATTTCTGAAATGGCTCCAGTTTCCATGGCGCCTGCTGTCCCCGGCGACATTCCTGATATGCTTTGCCGCCGGGACTCTTGCCTATGTCCCTCTCCCTAATGAAAGAGTCAAAAATGTCCTCCTGTATGGTGGCATCGTGCTGGGTATAATCACTCTGCTCACCTTCAGTGTAGTCAACCGTGGGACTTTTACTTCAATCCCAGACCAGGATCTTGCACCCGAAAAAATCCGAGAAGGCTGGTTTCAGACTACGGTATTTTCCGAATATCTGCCGATCTGGGTGAAGGTAAAGCCATCGGCTCCGGTTGGTCACAGATTAACTCCATCGCGGGCAGATATCGAAGTTAATAAAATTGAGGAATCGCCTCATCGTTATGCATACAAAATAGCGGCTTCAGGAGAAACCTTGTTAACCGCCAACCTGTTCTATTTTCCAGGATGGAAGGTTTATGTGAACGGTGAAGAAGTTAAACCAAATGTTTCCGAACAGGGATTGATGCGGTTCTACTTGCCTAAGGGGCAGTTTCTAGTTGATCTAAAATTTGAAAACACACCAGTTAGAGCCGTGGGGAATAGCCTTTCTATTTTGGGATTGTTACTATTAAGCATACTAATATTTTTGGCCATTAGCCCAAGCCGACGGCAACACTTTCCAAAAAACCAGGATAGCGACAAATGAGATGATATGCCTCAAGAATTGACAAGCTTCAAAAAACACCTTTTTGTTCAGTTCATTTCATATGCATCTGCGGGGGGAGTTGGCACATTCGTTCAGTATGCGATGTTATTTTTCTTCGTAGAAACGCTTTCAATGTATCCAGTCACTGCCTCGATTCTAGGGTCTCTGGCCGGGGCCGTGGTCAATTACCTGCTCAGCCATCACTGGGTTTTCCATAGTAAACAGAAGCATTTGAAAACCCTTTCGAAATTCGTTGCCGTTGGGGGGCTGGGCTTGGTGCTCAATGCGGCGATCATGTACGTACTGGTAACAGTTGCGAGCATGCATTATCTCTTGGCGCAGGTCGCCGCAACCGGTATCGTCTTATTTTGGAACTTTCTCGGAAACCGTTTCTGGACATTCGCCGATGATACAAGAAACACCTGACACCCCCCATTCCTCACTCGCAGCGCCCACGACCACGCTCCTGTCGGTGGTGGTGCCCGCCTTCAACGAAGCGGAAGTGTTGCCGGAGTTCCACCGGCGCTTGTCGCTAGCCCTGGACGGGCTGGATCTCGACAGCGAAATCATCTATGTCAATGACGGCAGCAAGGACGCTACGGCCGACATCCTTCGCGCGCTGCAAAAAGGCGACCCCAGGGTGGCCATCGTTGATTTGAGCCGGAATTTCGGCAAGGAGATCGCCATGACCGCGGGGCTCGATTATGCCGCCGGCGATGCCGTGGTGGTCATCGATGCCGATCTGCAAGACCCGCCAGAGTTGATCCCTGAGCTCGTCAAGCATTGGCGGGAGGGTTACGACGATGTCTATGCCAGAAGATCGTCGCGGGATGGCGAGAGCTTCATCAAGCGGGCGACGGCGCATCTGTTCTATCGGCTGCTTCATGCCTTGAGCAATGTCGATATCCCGCCCGACACCGGCGACTTTCGCCTGCTGAGCCGGCGCGCGGTGGATTCCTTGAAGCAGCTGAGGGAGCAGCACCGCTTCATGAAGGGCTTGTTCAACTGGGTGGGCTTCGAGCGCAAGGAAGTTTTCTACCAGCGCGATCCGCGCGGTGCCGGAAAATCGAAATGGAATTACTGGCGGCTGTGGAACTTCGCCCTGGAGGGCATCACCTCGCACACCACCGCACCACTCCGGTTAGCTTCCTACCTGGGTTTTGTGGTTGCGCTGTGTGCGTTTGTTTATGCGCTCTACATGGTGTATGACAAGCTGGTGCACGGCAACCCGGTAGCGGGCTACCCTTCGCTGATGGTGACTCTTCTGTTCCTGGGCGGGGTGCAGTTGATTACCCTGGGCGTGATCGGGGAGTATCTTGGCAGGATGTTCGATGAAAGCAAGAGACGGCCATTGTATTTTATCAAGAACTATATGCCTGCTGCGACAGTAAAAAATACGAACGCCGAATAAAGTGTGCCCCGGGCGAACAACCTATTCTGCGCAATTACAATATTGACTTGGCAAGCAGCTTAAGTTCCACATCAGTTTGAATCGCACCCGGGAGGCATAGCCACCAATACGCCCAAAGAAAAAGCGGCTACACTGTAACCGCTTGATTTGACTGGTCGGGGCGAGAGGATTCGAACCTCCGACCACTTCACCCCCAGCGAAGTGCGCTACCAGGCTGCGCTACGCCCCGAGGGCGCGGATTATAACAGAGCGGTATGGATCATGAAGTGTTTTTACGCGCCCAGTAGCGCAATGATCTCGCGAACTTCCTGACGCAACGCGGTGACATTCACTCCCGCAACAGGCACGGCAGCATGGATTTCAGCCTCGCCGGAACTACCCAGGCGGTTGCGCGCGCCGCTGATGGTGAAGCCCTGCTCGTACAGCAGCTCGCGGATACGCCGGATCAGCAGCACCTCATGGTGCTGGTAGTAGCGGCGGTTGCCGCTGCGCTTGACCGGCTTGAGCTGGGTGAATTCCTGTTCCCAATAGCGCAGCACATGCGCCTTGACCCCGCACAATTCGCTGACTTCACCGATGGTGAAATAGCGTTTGGCGGGGATCGGCGGGAGCTCGGAATTAGGCTTGTGGTTTTCCATGATAGGACTTTTCCACCATGGTTTTCAGTTTTTGGCTGGGATGAAACGTCACCACGCGCCGCGCCGTAATCGGGATTTCCTCGCCCGTTTTTGGGTTGCGTCCGGGACGCTGCGGTTTGTCGCGCAATTGGAAATTGCCGAAGCCGGATAGCTTGACGCTCTCGCCCTGCTCCAGTTGCGCACGGATTTCTTCGAAGAACGCTTCCACCATATCCTTGGCTTCGCGTTTATTGAGGCCCACTTTTTCGAACAGCAAATCAGCCAGTTCGGCTTTGGTCAAAGTTGTTGTCATTTTTCTCCCTTATACACGCAACTGCGCACCATGCTGTTGCAGCTTATCCACCAGCAGCGCGATGCTTGTTTCAATTTCAGAATCCGTCAGCGTTTTTTGAGTATCTTGTAATAACACACGGAATGCAAGGCTTTTTTTGCCTTGTTCCAGACCCTTGCCACGATACACGTCGAATAGCGCAATTTCCTGCGCATAAGGCGCGGCAACCTGCTGCATGGCGTCCAGCAAGGTTTGTGCGGCAACCGCCTCGCCCACCAGCACCGCCAGATCGCGCCGCACCGGCAGGGACTTGGCGATTTCGCCCATGCGCGGCACTGCCGCCCGGGTCAGCGCGCCGAGTTCGACTTCAAACCACACGGCAGGCTGCGCCATGTCGTATTGTTGCTGCCAGCGCGGATGCAGTTCGCCGATCCAGCCGACCATTTGCCCGCCGCAATAAATCTGCGCAGAACGCCCCGGATGCAAGGCCGGATGGGTTGCCGCAACAAAGCGCAACGGCTGCGGCGCAAACAAGGCTTCGACATCCGCTTTTACATCGAAAAAATCGACGGATTTGGCGGCCGCGCCCCATTGTTCGGGCAGGGTCGCACCATATGCCAGACCGGATAACTGCTGGCTTTGCACATACTCATCATTCACTTTGGCAAAACATGCGCCGGCCTCGAACAGGCGCACCCGCGCCTGCCTGCGGTTCAGGTTATAGCGCAACGCGCCGACCAGACCGCCGATCAAACTGCTGCGCATCACCGACAGATTGCTGGCAATCGGGTTTTGCAGCGCGACCGGGTTTTCGTTGCCGCACAAATCGCGCTCGACCTGTTCTTCGACAAATGCGTAGCTGACGATTTCCTGGTAATCGCGCGAAACAAGAGTCTGTTGAATGCGCGCCAGCGGTCGTTGCAGTTCGCTGTACGGCAGCATGGTCAGCACGGCCTGCGGCGCTTGCGCGGGTATGTTGTCGTAGCCAAGCAGGCGCGCCAGTTCCTCGATCAGGTCTGCCTCGATGGACAGATCGAAACGGAAGCTCGGCGGCATCACGCTGAAATCGTCGTCTAACAAATGCCTCGCAGAGGCGGCGATTGCCTCCTCTCCCTCCGGGGGAGGATTGAGGTGAGGGTTGTTCGCCGTGAACTCGAATTGCAGACGCTGTAACAGCGCCGCAATTTGAATGTTGTCCAGCGTGATGCCGAGCACCCGCGCGACGCGCGAGTGGCGCAGCATGATTGGTTCGCGCGCCGGTAACTGACCGCGCACTTCGCTGATCGCCCCGGCGCTGCCGCCGCAAATTTCCAGCAGCAGTTGCGTCGCGCGCTCCAATGCCTGGCGCGTCGCGGCAAAATCCACGCCGCGCTCGAAGCGGAATGAAGAATCGGTTGCCAAGCCGAAACGGCGCGCCTTGCCGGCGATCGCATCGGGATGGAAAAACGCGCTCTCCAGGAACACCTCCCGCGCGGCGGTTTCCACGCCGCTGCCCTGCCCGCCCATGATGCCCGCCAGTGCCAGCACCCGCGCATCGTCGGCGATCACCAGCACCTCCTCGTCCAGCTTCACGGTCTGCTCGTTGAGCAGGGTCAGCTCTTCGCAATTGCGCGCCCTGCGCACCGTAATGCCGCCGGATAGTTGCGCCGCATCGAAGGCATGCAGCGGCTGGCCCATTTCCAGCATCACGTAATTGGTGATGTCCACCACCGCGCTGATGCCGCGCAGCCCGCTGCGCTCCAGGCGGCGCAGCATCCAGGTTGGCGTGGCCGCTGCGGCATTCACGCCGCGCACCAGGCGGCCGTAGTACAGCGGGCAGGCCTGCGCATCAATCACATGCACCGGCAATTGTTCGGACAAGGTAACTGGTTGTATTTGAATTTCCAGCGGCTTGAGCGGACTGCCGGTCAGCGCCGCGACTTCGCGCGCTATGCCGACCATGCCGGAGCAATCGCTGCGGTTCGGCGTGAGCTTCAACGTGAACAGCTTGTCGTCCAGCTCCAGATATTCGCGCAGCGTCTTGCCTACCGGCGCATCGCTCGGCAGCAGCCACAACCCCTGGCTTTCATCGGCCAGGCCCAGTTCTTTTTCGGAGCACAACATGCCGAACGACTCGACGTTGCGCACCTTGGCCTGCTTGATGACGAAGCCTTTTTCATTATCACTGCTTGGGGGCAGCACCGCGCCGATGCGCGCGCATGGCGCTTTTGCACCGACTGCGACATTCGCCGCGCCGCACACGATGGTCAGGGGGCTCGCTTCGCCGACGTTCACTTGGCAGACGTTCAGGCGATCCGCAGCGGGATGCTTGACCACTTCCAGCACTTCAGCGACCACCACATTTTCGAAAGCGGGCGCAACGTCTTCCAGCGCCTCGACTTCCAGGCCGGCCATGGTCAGCACATGTGCCAGCTCATCGCTGGAGAGTGCCGGATTGACCCAGGTTCTTAACCAATTCTCGGAAAATTTCATGGTTATATTTTCAATTGAATTGCTTGAGAAAGCGCAAATCGCTCTCGTAGAACAGGCGCAGATCGTTCACGCCGTAACGCAGCATCGCCAGCCGCTCCACCCCGAGGCCAAACGCGAAACCGAGATATTTTTCGCTGTCGATGTTGACATGCTTCAGCACGTTGGGATGCACCATGCCGCAACCGCCGATCTCCAGCCAGCCGCCATTCCAGCTCATATCCATTTCAGCCGATGGTTCGGTGAACGGGAAGAACGATGGGCGAAAACGCACTTGCAGATCATCGCGCTCGAAAAAGCGCTGTAAAAAATCCTGCACCACACCCTTGAGATTGGCGAAACTGATCTGTTCATCGACCCACAGACCTTCCACCTGATGAAACATCGGCGAATGGGTGGCATCGGAATCGACACGATAAACGCGTCCGGAAGAAATGATCTTCAATGGCGGCTGATGGGCTTCCATGTAACGCACCTGCACCGGCGAGGTATGGGTGCGCAACACATGCTGCGGATCAATGTAAAAAGTGTCGTGCATCGCGCGCGCCGGGTGATTCTCCGGGATATTCAGCGCGGTGAAGTTGTAGAAATCGCGTTCGATTTCCGGGCCTGACGCGATGGCAAAACCCAGCGAGTGAAACAACTGCTCGATGCGTTCCAGCGTGCGCGTCACCGGATGCAAACCGCCCGTGCCCAAGCCGCGCCCGGGCAAGGTGACATCCAGCGCTTCCGCTGCCAGTTTCTGTTCCAGTTTATTTTGCTGCAACGCATCGCGGCGCTGTTGCAAGGCTGACTCGATGCCTTGCTTGACCTGGTTGATGCGCGCGCCTGCTGCCGGGCGCTCTTCCGCAGACAGCTTGCCCAAGCCTTTGAGCAAGACAGTGAGGCTGCCCTCCTTGCCCAGATATTTTGCTTTGACCTGCTCTAATTCAGCTTCATCGCTGATTGCAGCGAACTGCTGCAGGGCCTGATCGAGAATTTGTTGGAGCTCTTGCATCTATAACACCACTACCCAAAGGGAATGCCATAAACAAAAAAGGAGGCTTATCGCCTCCTTTGTTTTTCAAGCTTGCGCTTAAACGCCGAGGCTGGCTTTAGCTTGCACCACGAACTGTGCAAACGCTGCCTTGTCGAACACCGCGATGTCAGACAATACCTTGCGATCAACCTGAATATTCGCTTTCTTCAGGCCATTCATGAACACGCTGTAGGTCAGTCCTTGTTCGCGCGCGGCTGCATTGATACGCGCGATCCACAGGGTGCGGAACTGGCGCTTCTTCTGACGGCGATCGCGGTAAGAATATTGTCCCGCTTTCATCACCGCCTGTTTGGCGATACGGTAGACGTTCTTGCGGCGACCGCGATATCCCTTGGCCTGCGCCAATACCCTCTTATGGCTGGCGCGTGCTGTTACTCCACGTTTTACTCTTGGCATGGTCTGCTCCTTATGCGTAAGGCATCATGGCGCGAACCGATGCTGTATTGGTTGCGTGGACTTCAGTCGTACCGCGCAACTGACGTTTGTTCTTGGTGGTCTTTTTGGTCAGGATATGGCGCTTGAACGCTTGCGAGCGTTTGACGCTGCCACCGGCGCGTATCTTGAAACGCTTGGCCGCTCCGCTTTTGGTTTTCATCTTGGGCATGATTGCTCCTTAAGTTATGGCGGCAGGTGTTTTCCAGTGGAAAAACTTGATAACCCATACGCCACTTTTTGTCGGGGAACTGTTTGCTACATCGCCTCGGCCATCCCCTTTCTGCCAAAGCAACTTGAATTTCCTGCTCAAACCGATTTTAAAATTTCGGTTTATTTCTTACTTCCTTTAGGTGATAACACCATCACCATCTGCCGGCCTTCCATCTTGGGGAACTGCTCGACCACGCCATGCTCTATCAAGTCACCCCTGACGCGCTCGATCAAGCGCATGCCGATCTCCTGATGAGCCATTTCACGGCCGCGAAAACGCAGCGTGATTTTGGTCTTGTTGCCGTCTTCCAGAAACTTGATCAGGTTACGCAACTTGATGTTGTAGTCGCCTTCATCCGTACCCGGACGAAACTTGATTTCCTTGATCTGGACTTGTTTCTGTTTGAGTTTGGCCTCGTGCTGCTTCTTGCTTTCGGCATATTTGAATTTGCCGATGTCCATGATGCGGCAGACGGGAGGATCCGCCAACGGCGAGATCTCGACCAAATCCAGTTCTGCTTCACCCGCCAAACGCAACGCTTCCGCGATGGCAACAATCCCGAGGGGCTCTTTTTCAACACCAATGAGTCGCACTTGCGGTGCGGTAATCATCTCATTGATGCGCTGCGATTTATCTTGTGCTATTGCAATATCTCCACTTGGACAATATCAAGCCGTGCTACCCGTTATCGATTTCTGCTTGCAAACGCTGAAGCAATGCTTCCAGCGTCATCTGCCCGAGATCTTCACCACTACGGGTACGCACGGCCACCAAACCTCCAGCCACTTCCTTGTCGCCGATAATCAGCTGATAAGGCAATTTCTGCAGGCTATGTTCGCGGATTTTATAGGTAATCTTCTCATTACGCAAATCCAATTTCACACGCAACCCGGCTTCGCGCAGCGATTGCGCCACTTGCATCACATATTTTTCCTGCGCCTGCGAAATGTTCATCAGCGCCACCTGTATCGGCGACAACCACAACGGGAATGCGCCGGCATGGTGCTCAATCAAAATACCGATGAAGCGTTCCATCGAACCGAGAATGGCGCGATGCAGCATCACCGGCGGTTTGCGGCTGTTATCTTCATCGACAAACTCGGCATCCAGACGCACCGGCAGGTTGAAATCCAGCTGGATCGTGCCGCATTGCCACAGGCGGCCGAGACTATCCTTCAGCGTAAATTCGACCTTGGGGCCGTAGAACGCGCCCTCGCCGGGTTGAATGTCGTAAGCCAGACCGTTCTGCTGCAACGCCGCTGCCAAACCGGCTTCGGCCTTATCCCAGGTCTCGTCGGAACCGACGCGCTTCTCCGGGCGCGTAGACAGTTTGACCAGCACTTCGTTGAAGCCAAAATCGCGATACACCTCGTTCAGCATCACGATGAAGTTCGATACCTCGGGCTGCACCTGTTCTTCGGTACAGAAAATATGCGCATCGTCCTGGGTGAAGCCGCGCACCCGCATCAAGCCGTGCAGCGAGCCGGAAGTCTCATTGCGGTGGCAGGAACCGAACTCCGCCAGACGCAACGGCAGATCGCGGTAGCTGTGCAGGCCGTGGTTGAAAATCTGCACATGCCCAGGGCAATTCATCGGTTTCACCGCGTAATCGCGATTCTCCGAACAGGTGGTGAACATGTTGTCGTGGTAGTTTTCCCAGTGGCCAGACTTTTCCCACAGGGTGCGATCCATGATGGTCGGGGTGCGCACTTCCTGATAGTCGTGCTCGCGGAACTTGCGGCGCATGTATTGCTCGACCTCCTGCCACAGCGTCCAGCCCTTGGGGTGCCAAAACACCATGCCGGGCGACGAATCCTGCATATGGAACAATTCCAGTTGCTTGCCCAGCTTACGGTGATCGCGCTTCTCGGCTTCCTCGATCTGATGCAGATAGGCATCCAGCTCTTCCTTCTTCGCCCAGGCCGTGCCGTAGATGCGCTGCAACATCTCGTTTTTCGAATCGCCGCGCCAGTAGGCGCCGGCCAGCTTCATCAGCTTGAACGCTTTCAGCTTGCCGGTGGAAGGCACATGCGGGCCGCGGCACAGGTCGGTGAACTCGCCTTCGCTGTACAGCGAGACATCCTGATCCGCCGGGATCGAGGCGATGATCTCGGCCTTGTACTGCTCGCCGATATGCTTGAAGTACGCCACCGCCTCGTCGCGCGGCAACACGCGGCGCGCCACCGGCAAATCCAGCCTGGCGATCTCGCCCATGCGCTTCTCGATCGCCGCCAGGTCTTCCGGGGTAAACGGGCGCTTGTAGGAGAAATCGTAGAAGAAACCGTTTTCGATGACCGGCCCGATAGTCACCTGCGCATCGGGAAACAGCTCCTTCACCGCATGGGCCAGCAAATGCGCGGTGGAATGGCGGATGATCTCCACGCCGTCTGCATCCTTGTCGGTGATGATCGCCAAGGCGGCATCCTGCTCAATCAAATGCGAGGTATCCACCAGCTTGCCGCCCACCTTGCCCGCCAATGCGGCGCGCGCCAAACCCGCGCCGATGCTGAGCGCAACATCGGCGACGGTTACAGGTTGCGCGAAACTGCGCTGCGAACCGTCCGGCAATGTAATGACTGGCATATTGCTATTCCAAAAATAAAAAAGTGCGGCATTGCCGCACTCGAAATGTTGGTAGGCACGATTGGACTCGAACCAACGACCCCTTGGATGTCGACCAAGTGCTCTAACCAGCTGAGCTACGCGCCTAAAACGACGCGCATTGTATCCGAAAGCTTATTGCGCTTCAAACAAAAATCGCGCGCGGATTAATAGCCGCTGGAAGCCAGGTTATCGAAGCGCGTGTATTCGCCGCGGAACGCCAGCTCGACTTTGCCGATCGGGCCGTTACGCTGTTTGCCAACAATGATTTCGGCCTTGCCTTTGTCGGGGGAATCGCTGTTATAGACTTCGTCGCGGTAGATGAACAGGATCAGGTCGGCATCCTGCTCGATCGCGCCGGATTCGCGCAAATCCGACATCACCGGGCGTTTGTTGGGGCGCTGCTCCAGGCTGCGGTTCAACTGCGACAGCGCGACCACCGGCACATGCAATTCCTTTGCCAGCGACTTCAGGGAACGGGAAATTTCAGAAATTTCCGTGGCGCGATTTTCGCTGGCTTTGCCTGCGTTGGAACTCATCAGTTGTATATAGTCCACCACGATCAGGCCCAGCCCGCCATGTTGACGATGCAGGCGGCGCGACCGGGCGCGCACCTCAAGGGCAGACAGCGCGGCACTTTCGTCGATATGGATCGGCGCGTCATTGAGCTTGCCGAGGGCGTGGGTCAATCGTCCCCAATCATCATCCTGCAAACGTCCGGTGCGCAAATCATGCTGGTTGAGCTTGCCCACCGAGCCGAGCATACGCATCGCCAGTTGCGAGGCGCCCATTTCCATACTGAAAATCGCTACCGGCAGCTTGCTGTCCAATGCGACGTTTTCGGCGATGTTGATCGAGAACGCGGTCTTGCCCATGCTCGGGCGACCCGCCACGATAATCAGGTCGCCGGCCTGCAAGCCTGATGTCATGCGGTCCAGGTCGGTGAAACCGGTGGCCGTGCCGGTCACATCGTTTTGATTGTCGCGCGCATACAGCGTCTCGATGCGCTCTACCACCTGGGTCAGCAGCGGCGGCATGGCGATAAACCCTTGCTTGCCGCGAGAACCTGCCTCGGCAATCTCGAACACCTTGCCCTCCGCCTCATCGAGCAACTGCGCGGCATCGCGTCCGGTCGGGTTGTAAGCGCTGCTGGCAATATCGGTGCCGACCTCCACCAGTTTGCGCATGATGGAGCGCTCGCGCACGATTTCGCCATAGCGGCGGATATTGGCCGCCGACGGCACGTTCTGCGCCAGGCTGCCCAGATAGGGCAAGCCACCCACCTTATCCAGTTCGCCGGCAATCTCCAGTGCCTCCGCCACGGTAATCACATCCACCGGCTTGGACATTTCGCTCAGGCGTACGATTTGGCGGTAAATCAGGCGATGCTCGTGACGATAAAAATCGTCATCGGTCATCAGGTCGGCAATCTTGTCCAGCGCGCTCGCCTCAAGCAGCAAACCGCCCAGCACAGATTGCTCGGCCTCCACCGAATGGGGCGGCAATTTGATCTGTTCGAGTTGCGCGTCCGGCCTGGAAAAATTTTGCATTTGATTGAACCGATAGCCTACTGTTGTGCGGCAGGTATTTTACTCGCCGCAATTGGAATTGCGGAAACAAAAAAGGACTGTTGCCAGTCCTTTTTGTATTGCCTTGATGCAGCGGCGATTTACTGTTCGCCGAGCACAGAAACGGTGATGTCCACAGCCACATCGGTATGCAGCGCGATGCTGACGCGATGATCGCCGATTTGCTTGAGGTGGCCTTCCGGCATGCGCACTTGAGCCTTCTCCACGTCAAAGCCCTGTGCCGCCAGCGCCACCGCAATATCGGCATTGGTGACGGAACCGAACAGCTTGCCGTCCACTCCGGCCTTTTGCACGATCTGCACCGTCAAACCGGCCAGTTTTTCGCCGCGCGCTTGCGCATCGGCCAGCTTGGCTTTATCGACGGCTTCGATCTCGGTGCGGCGCACTTCGAACTCAGCCATGTTGGCTGCGGTCGCGCGCTTTGCCTTGCCTTGCGGGATCAAAAAATTGCGGGCATAGCCGTTTTTAACCTTGACCACATCGCCCAATTGACCGACGTTGGCCACTTTTTCCATCAAAATTATCTGCATGACTGCGCTCCTTAGTGCAAATCGGTGTAAGGCATCAAAGCCAGGAAACGCGCGCGCTTCACGGCGGTGCTCAATTGGCGCTGATAACGTGTCCTGGTGCCGGTGATGCGCGCCGGAATCAGCTTGCCGTTCTCGGAGACGAATTCCTTGAGGATGTTCACATCCTTGTAATCCACTTCGGCGATCTTCTCGACCGTGAAGCGGCAGAACTTGCGGCGTTTGAACAGATTGTTGCGTGAAGAACGTTTGTTCTTGTCATCTTTCTTTTTGTCTGGACGAGCCATGATATTTCCTTATTCTAAAATTATGTTGCTGGTATCCGCGAACCTTCCAGCGCGATTAACCAGCCACTTACCCATCGTTTTTTGATGGGTTAGTGGAATGGCTATGCAATGCCAACTCGCCGCTGATGAAACCAGGTTGCACGCCAATTGCCGATGATTAAATAGCCGCTACCGCACCTTCTTCAGCCTGAGCCGCAACAGCGACGGTTTCAGTCGGCACGGAACGGGATTTTTCTTCCTTCATCATCGCGGACGGCTCGGTGACGGCCGCCTTGGTCTTGACGGTCAGATGGCGCAGCACGGCATCATTGAAGCGGAAGGCATGTTCCAGTTCGCCCAGGATTTCCTGGTCGCATTCGATATTCATCAGCACGTAATGTGCCTTGTGAATTTTTTGGATCGGGTAAGCCAATTGGCGGCGTCCCCAGTCTTCCAGACGGTGGATTTGGCCGCCTTTGGAAGTGACCAGCGTGCGATAACGCTCGATCATCGCGGGCACTTGCTCGCTTTGATCGGGATGCACAATAAACACGATTTCGTAATGTCGCATTACATCTCCTTATGGTTAAGCCCCCCGCTTGCGGTGCGGTGGAGCAAGGTATGTGGAACTGCCCATAACAAATTTACAGGCACAGCCTCACAGGGGCGCGCATTATAGCGAAATAGGCTTATAGGTCAAGGAGTTTAATGCGGGAGCATTTGTACAGCCAGTCACGGCTCTACGCGCTGCCGCACCGCCTCGAACAGACAGATTGCCGTGGCTGCCGCGGCGTTCAGCGACTCGATCTTGCCGGGCATCGGAATGGCGACTGTCTGTGTGGCCATATCCAGCAAGCCCGCAGACAGCCCCGCCCCTTCGTTGCCGACCAGAAACGCGACATTGCCGCGCAAGTCGCAGTCGTACAGGCTGTGTTTTGCTTTCAGGCTGGTGGCCAGCAGTGTTCCTGCAGAGTGGTAAGCAGGCAAGCCGCGTAGCGGCTGCTCGCAAAATACCCTGGCCACGCCCCGCAGGTCCTGCCGCTCAAAAATATTCAGCGCAAAATGCCCCCCCATCGCGGCGCGCAGCACTTTCGGCGACCACGCATCGGCGCAGCCCGTGGAAAGAAACACCGCATCGCACCCTGCCGCCGCCGCCGAACGCAGCATCGAACCGAGATTGCCCGGATCCTGAATATCCTCCAGCAACAGCGCGAAGCGGCTATCGGCTATCGCCCCTGCCGGCTGCGGCAGGCCGATCAAGGCGAGAATGCCGGTCGGCGTTTTCAGTTCGCTGAGCTCCGCAAACAGCTTGTCATCCAGTTGCGTCACCGGCACAGCGGCGGCGCGTTCGAGCAATGCCGTTATTTCCGCGTCGTGCAACGCGGCTGCATTCAGCAGGATGTGTTGCGGAAGCTTTCCGGAATCCAGATACGCCGCCAGCAGATGCGTGCCGTCCAGCAAGGTCTGGTTGGCCTTGCCGCGTTGCCGCGCCGAGCCGCCGAGCTTGACGAGTTCCTTGAAAAACGGGTTGTCGCGGGACTGGATATGCTTCATGCCAAAACAGGCTTCATCCCGCCGTAGTTGTTTCCTGCTCCAGCAACGCGCCGATCTCTTCCAGCGACGGCAGTTCCTGCAAGGCGCGCAAGTTCAGGTCGTCGAGCATCTGCTTGGTGGTGGCGAACAGCTCCGGTTTGCCCGGTGTATCGCGCGTGCCGATGGCTTCAATCCAGCCGCGCGCCTCCAGGGTTTTCAATATCTGCGAGGAGACCGCGACGCCGCGTATTTCCTCGATATCGCCGCGAGTAACCGGCTGGTGGTAGGCGATGATCGCGAGCGTTTCCAGCACCGCGCGCGAGTAACGCGGCGGTTTTTGCGGATTGAGCCGGTCGAGGTATGGCTGCATTTCCGGTTTGGCGCGAAACCGCCAGCCGCTGGCGACACGGGTCAATTCCACACCGCGTTCTTGCCAGTCCTGCGCGAGCTCTTCGAGCAGGGTTTCGAGTTGGCGATTGTCCAGCGACACATCGCTGAGCTTCTTCAGCTCCGAAACCGGCAGTGGTTCCGTGGTGGTCAGCAGCGCGGCCTCGAGCACGCGTTTAAATTGCCCGGTGTTCATCTTCCCGCCGAACAAATCCGTGCAGACCGAAACACTCTCCGGACTGGATTCGGTTTCCACGGGCGCTTCACTCTGCGGTAATGGCTCTGCTGGTTCGGACATAGATACTCCCAAATATTTCGCTTTGCTGGATTTCTACCAGATATTCCTTGGCCAGCTCGAGGATGGCGATGAAGGTCACCACCAGTTTCGGCACGCCGCTCTCCAATTCAAACAACTGGTCGAATGCGACAAACTCGCCGCCCTGCAGGCAGCGCAGCACATGCGTCATCTGTTCGCGCACCGATAATTGTTCGCGGCGCACCTTGTGGTGCGTGTTGAGCTTGGCGCGCGCCAGCAGGCCCAACCAGGCTTGGCGCAAGTCCTCCACGCTGACTTGCGGCAGGCGTTCCTGCACGGTGCGCTCGATCAGCACCTGCACGATCTCGAAATCGCGCCCGGCCTGCGGCAGCTCGTTGAGCTGCTGCGCGGCCTGTTTCATCTGCTCGTATTCCAGCAGGCGGCGCATCAGTTCGGCGCGCGGGTCTTCGCCGTCGTCTTCGCTTACCTTGGGCGGGCGCGGCAGCAGCATACGCGATTTGATTTCGATCAGCACCGCCGCCATCAGCAGATACTCGGCCGCCAGCTCCAGGCGATGCTGCTGCATCATCTCGATGTAGCTCATGTATTGCCGGGTCAGTTCCGCCATCGGAATATCCAGCACATCGAGATTGTGCTTGCGGATCAGGTACAGCAACAAGTCCAGCGGCCCCTGGAAATTCTCCAGCACCAATTCCAGCGCGTCCGGCGGGATGTATAGACCCTGCGGCAGTTCCAGCAGCGGCTCGCCGTGGATGCGCGCGATCGGATGAAGCGGAAGTTGCAGTTCGCTCATCGCCGCTTAGCTGTAGCCCAGCCCCATCGCCTCGCGCACGTCGCGCATGGTCTCGGAGGCCAGCTTGCGCGCCTTTTCGCAGCCGTCGGCGATGATGTTGCGCACCAGCGCCGGGTCGTCCAGATACAGTTGCGCGCGTTCGCGCATCGGGCGTTGCTCTTCGAGCACCGCGTCGATCACCGGCTGCTTGCATTCGATGCAGCCGATGCCGGCGCTCTTGCAACCCTGCATGACCCATTGCTTGGTCTGTTCGTTGGAATACACCAGATGCAACGGCCATACCGGGCATTTGTCCGGATCGCCGGCATCGGTGCGGCGAATGCGCGCCGGATCGGTCGGCATAGTGCGGATTTTCTTGCTGACGCTGGCCTCGTCTTCGCGCAGCGTGATGGTATTGCCATAAGATTTGGACATTTTATGCCCGTCCAGGCCGGGCATTTTGGACGCGGCGGTGAGCATCGCTTGCGGTTCGGACAGGATCATCTTGCCGCCGCCTTCCAGATAACCGAACAGGCGTTCGCGGTCGCCGTGGCTCAGGCTCTGCTGCTCGTCCAGCAGGGATTTGGCGGACTCCAGCGCCTCGTCGTCGCCCTGTTCCTGGTAGCGGGTGCGCAACTCGGCGTACAGCTTGGCCTTTTTCCCGCCGAGTTTTTTGACCGCCGCTTCGGCCTTTTCCTCAAAGCCGGGTTCGCGTCCGTAAATGTGGTTGAAGCGGCGCGCGATCTCGCGGGTGAATTCGATATGCGGCACCTGGTCCTCGCCCACCGGCACCTGGGTGGCGCGGTAAATCAGGATGTCCGCGCTTTGCAGCAGCGGATAGCCGAGAAAGCCGTAGGTGCTCAGGTCTTTCTCGGAGAGTTTTTCCTGCTGGTCCTTGTAGGTCGGCACGCGTTCCAGCCAGCCCAGCGGCGTGATCATCGACAGCAGCAAATGCAGTTCGGCATGTTCCGGCACGCGCGACTGGATGAACAGCGTCGCGTGGGCAGGATCGACCCCCGCCGCCAGCCAGTCCACCACCATGTCCCACACATTCTGCTCGATGATTTGCGGCGTGTCGTAATGCGTGGTCAGCGCGTGCCAGTCGGCCACGAAGAACAGGCATTCGTATTCGTGCTGCATCTGCACCCAGTTTTTCAATACCCCGTGGTAATGCCCCAGATGCAGGCTTCCGGTGGGGCGCATCCCCGATAAAACGCGATCAGCAAACATATTTTTAAAGCCCGATTAAAAACGAAATCAATTTGAACATCAGGTTCACCAGCGGCAGCAGTATCAAGCCCAGCACGCCCGAGATCACCAGAAAGATCAGGATGAACATGCCGTACGGTTCGATCCTTGCCAGCTGATAAGCCTGGCGGTGCGGCAGCAGGCTGACCGCGACGCGCCCGCCGTCCAGCGGCGGCAGCGGCAACAGGTTCAGCACCATCAATATTACATTGATTTTAATCCCCCATTCGGCCATGCCCAGCAGCGGCTCGGCAAAATAGCTGTCCGGAAACAGCCATGTCATTTTATAGAGCAATGCCCAGCCGAGCGCCATCGCCAGATTCGAGGCCGGTCCGGCAATCGCCACCCACAGCATGTCCTGCTTGGGGCGGCGCAATGCGCCGAAGTTGACCGGCACCGGCTTGGCCCAGCCGAACAGGATGCCGCCCAGCCATAAAGTCAGCAGCGGGAACAGCACCGTGCCGACCGGGTCGATATGGCGCAGCGGGTTCAGGCTGATGCGCCCCTGCTGATACGCGGTCATGTCGCCGAAATGGCGCGCCACATAGCCGTGCGCCGCTTCATGCAGCGTGATCGCGAACAGCACCGGAATCGCGGCGAGAGCGATGGTTTGAATCAGTTGTTCTAGCTGCATTTAATTTTTTGATTCCATAATTTTGTGGTCGGGTTGGTACGGGCAATTCATGAATTGCCCCTACGATTCCTCGATTCCAAAAGGCGCGATATCGCCCTTGCCGCGGCGCAGCAACACCGGCGCATCGCCGGTCAGGTCGATCACGGTGGTGAAATCCACACCTACCGCACCGCCGTCAATTACCAGTTCAACTTTCTTTTCCAGCAATTCGCGTATCCGTTCGGCATCATTCAGCGGCCATTCTTCGTCCGGCAATATCAGCGTGGAACTGGACATCGGCTCGCCCAGTTCCTCCAGCAGCGCCAAGGCCACCGGATGATCGGGAATGCGGATGCCGACGGTGCTGCGCTTGGGGTGCTGCAGGCGTTTCGGCACCTCCTTGGTCGCCTCCAGGATGAAGGTGTAGCTGCCCGGCGTGTTGCTTTTCAACAGGCGGAATTTGCTGTTGTCCACGCGCGCATAGCGCGAAATTTCCGACAGGTCGCGGCACATCAACGTCAGGTGATGCTGCTCATCCAATTGGCGTATCTGGCGGATGCGCGTGACGGCATCCTTATCGTCCAGATGACAGCCCAGCGCGTAGCAGGAATCGGTGGGATACACCACGATGCCGCCATCGCGCAGCACGGCCGCCGCCTGGCGGATTAGACGCGGATTGGGGTTGTCCGGATGGATGGTGAAAAATTGCGACATGTTTAGCCCCCCTCCCCTGACAAGGGGGGGCTGGGATAACCAGCGACTTGGCTGTCGTCTTTTGACAGCTTAGTCGAATGGCTAGTTGTTCCATCAGGGGTTGCTTCCCATGCCTGCCACACCGGTATGCAACCCAGCGGGAAATCCGGCATCCGCCCCATGTCCCGGTAGCTCTCGCCCGGGCCGTGAAAGTCGGAACCGCATGAACACAGCAAATTGAATTCTGCGGCATAACGCGCGAACTCGGCATATTGTTCCGGCGTGTGGCTGCCGCTCACCACTTCGATCGCCTGTCCGCCGCATTCGACGAACTCGGCCAGCAATTCATGCATGGTCTTCTTGCCCATGCTGTTGCGCCCGACCATATAGCGGCCGGGGTGTGCCAGCACCGCCACGCCGCCGCTGCCGCGTACCCAGCTCACCGCGTCCGCCAGCGCCGCCCATTGGTGCGGCACATAACCCGGCTTACCCTTCGCCAAATAACGATTAAACACGCTCTTCACATCCTTGCAATGCCCGGCTTCAACCAAATAGCGCGCAAAATGGGCGCGCCCGATCATATTGGGGTTTCCCGCATAACGATACGCGCCTTGCAACACACCACCGATGCCGGCTTTCGCCAGCGCCTCGGCCATTTTTCTGGCACGCTCACCGCGCCCGCTGCGCACTCCGAGCAACCCTGATACCAGCGGCGGATAAGCCGGATCGATGCCTAGGCCGACGATATGCACCGTGTGGGTGCGCCACGTCACGGAAATCTCCACCCCATTGATAAAGGTCATGTCGTGCTGTGCGGCAGCGGCGCGCGCGTCATCCAGCCCATCCATGTCATCGTGATCGGTCAGCGCCAGCACCTTCACGCCGCGCTCGGCAGCCCGTGCCACCAGCTCGGCCGGCGTGAGCGTGCCATCGGAGATATTTGAGTGGCAATGCAGGTCGTAATCCAGCATCAACTACCCTTCTTCATGGCCTTCCCCTCTTCGGCACGCTTGCGGCGCACTTCCTTGGGGTCGGCGATCAGCGGACGATAAATTTCGATGCGATCCTTGTCGCGCAGCACGGTGTCCGGTTTGGCCAGCTTGCCGAAGATGCCCAGCTTATTGGCAGCCAAGTCGATCTCGGGATACTTTTCGAGTATGCCGCAGAGCCTGATGGCTTCCGCAACCGTTGCCCCTTCGGGCACAGATTGCCTGAACAGCGTTTGCTCATCGGGCAGGGCATACACCGCTTCGATATTGATTTTGCCGCTCATATGCTCGTATAAACCTTTTCTGCACGATGGATGAAAGCATCCACGAAACTGCTGGCAATGTAATGAAACACCGGCCCGACCAGCTTTTCCAGCAGCTTGCTGGAAAACTCATAGTGCAAACGGAATTCTATTTTACAGGCTGAATCGCTCAGCGGGATAAACCGCCAATGACCATCCAGATGGCGAAACGGCCCGTGCTGCAAAGTCATGTCGATCTGATGCGGCGGCGTGCGCGTGTTCTCGGTGGTGAAATGCTGTTTGATATGGTGATAATCGATGTGCACCGTGGCATGCACCGTCGTGCCCTCCAGCTCGGAAACACTCGATCCGCCGCACCACGGCAGGAACTGCGGGTATTCCTCCACGCGATCCACGAGGTTGAACATCTGTTCCGCGCTGTACGGAACCAGCACCGTTTTTTCTACTAACGCCATTAGACAGTCTAAAGTTGCAAAACCAAAGGCTGGTAGAATAGCCGAACACACCGCAAAACTCACCTGTTTCCAATTCTATTTCGAAGGTCAAACAAGGCGATGACGAGCGAACGAGGCGGGCAGTGCTGATAGCACGACCAGGAGTGAGCGCGGAAATCAACGCCGTTTCACCGAAGAAATTGGATTGGAAATATGAGCATTATCCAGAATAAAAAAGCCTTCCACGAATACTTCATTGAAGATAAATATGAAGCCGGCATCATGCTGGAAGGCTGGGAAGTCAAAGCCATCCGCGCCGGGCGGGCGCAGCTCAAGGAAGCCTACGTCACCGTAAAAGGCGGTGAACTGTATTTGTTCGGTTCGCACATCAGCCCGCTGCTGAATGCTTCCACGCATATCCATCCGGACCCGGTGCGCACCCGCAAGCTGTTGCTGCACAAGTCGGAAATCGACAAGATCATCGGCAAGGTGCAGCGCGCCGGCTACACCCTGATGCCGCTGGACATGCACTACAAGAACGGCCGCGTCAAACTCGAGATCGGCCTGGCCAAGGGCAAAAAACTGCATGACAAGCGCGCCACCGAGAAAGAAAAAGATTCCAAACGTGAAGCGGCGCAGGCCATGAAGAAGGAGCGCCGCTAAACAGTGGCTCTCTTACGGCACAGGCTAATGTGCGCATAGCGCACACGTTAAACAAGCGCAGCGAATGGCCGTATAGCCCGTCATTCCCGCCTGCGCGGGAATGACGGTACTGAAAGATAATTTGGGGAAATGCCATGCGCAAACTCGCCGCCATCCTGCTAACCTTTGCTGTATGGCTATCTGCAACCGGCTATGCCCAACCGAAAGGAGCCTCCATGACTGACACCAACCAAACCGCCTATCTCGCCGGAGGCTGCTTTTGGGGTATGGAAGAGCTGGTGCGCCAGATCCCCGGCGTGCTGGCAACCGAGGCCGGCTACACCGGCGGCGACACGCCGAGTGCGGCCTATGAGCAGGTGAAGACCGGGCGCACAGGCCACGCCGAATCGCTGAAGATCGTGTTTGACCCGAAACGGCTGACCTACCGCCACCTGCTGTTCGAATTTTTCCGCATGCACAACCCGACCACGCGCAACCAGCAGGGCAACGACACCGGCACGCAATACCGTTCGTCGATTTTTTATATCAGTGAAGAACAGAAGCGCACCGCCGAGGAAGTCATCAAGACCGTGGATGCCTCCGGCGACTGGAAGGCCAAGGTCGTCACCGAAGTCGTGCCGTTCAAGGAATTTTACCGCGCCGAGGAATATCACCAGAAATATCTGGTCAAGCATCCGCACGGCTACACCTGCCACTATGTCAGGCAGCTGGATTTAGGAGAGGGCAAGTAAATCCCCTTTTGTTTTAGAAGATCAAACTCGTTTGCTGGTATCGGTTTAGAAAAGTAATAGCCTTGTCCGTAGCGACAGCCCATCTGCCTTAGCAGGGAAATTTGGCATTCGTTCTCAACACCCTCGGCAACCACCTGCAATCCAAGAGCCTCTGCCATGGCGATGATCGCCTGAACAAGCACACGATCATTGGTTTCTTCATCCATGTCACGGATGAAGGACTTGTCCACTTTCACCACATCAATCGGGAATCGCTTCAAATAGGACAGGGATGAATAGCCAGTGCCAAAATCGTCCATATAAACACGGAAGCCAGCATCACGTAATTCCTTGAGCCAACTTACCCCCTTGGCGATATCCGATAACAGCACTCCTTCAGTTATCTCCAGAGCGAGCGCATCCGCAGAAAGGCCATGGCGTTTCAGCATCTCCAAAATCAGCTCGGGTGGAAGGGCATCAGGAATCTGGCGGGCTGACACATTGACGGACAAGTAGAGTTGTTGCCCTGCGGCCTGCCAGGCCGCCAGCTGCCGACATGCTGTTTCCAGCACCCAGAGTCCTATGTTGCAAATGAAATCCGTTTCTTCCGCCAGGGGAATAAAAGCATCCGGCGGCACCAGCCCTCGAGTTGGATGTTGCCAGCGGACCAGTGCCTCTGCACCGACTATGCGGCCTTCCTGCAAATCAATGATGGGCTGATAGAAAAGCCGCAGCTCATCACGCTGTATGGATTGATGCAACTCTGTTTCCAGCTTGCGATGCTGCTCCGCCGTCACCACCATCTCTGGCATGAAGAATTGGAAATCTTTACTCGCCGTAGTCTTGGCATAGGACAGCGCAAACTCGGCGCTGCGCAACAATGACGGAAGATCGGCGCCATCGGTGGGGTAAAAGGCAATGCCAATGTCACATCCGGATGCAATCGACGTTTCGTCGATTTCGATAGGTTGGCGGAAAGCGCCAATGATACGTATAGCCACACTTTCCGCAGCTGCCTGTGTGGAAACACCGTGCAGAACAACAGCGAACTCGTCGCCACCAAGCCGCGCCAGCCAGTCCGTATTCTTGAGGCAACCTTTCAAGCGTGAAGAAACAACCTTCAATACCGTGTCACCCGCCGACATTCCCATAGACCCATTGATCTGCTTGAACCCTTTGATATCCACCAGCATCATGGCCAATGGCTCTCCATGCCTGTGCCGGATGGCGTCCGGCAAGTAGCGCTCCAGACCGAGGCGGTTGGAAAAACCGGTAAGCTTGTCTGTTACCGCCATTTGCAAAGCGGTAGTTTCTGATTGTTTAGCCTGGGTTATATCGCTGACAACCCCCTGCACCTGGTCGTTACCGCTGTCAGTAAGGATTACATTCAGCCAGCAAGGTTCCTCTGTATCCAGCTTCAAATCGACAGACTGATTGGCGCCAGTCTCGACGCAAACCCTGATTGCTTCCATCAAGCGCTCATGATCACGCCATGGGGCATGTGCAAGTTTAGGCGACTGACCATGCTCATCGACCGGAAAATGCGTCAGGAGGACGAATGAACGATTGAATGAGGAAATATGTCCGTTTACATCGGCGATAAAAATACCTGACCCGGCATTATCGAAAATACTATGGTACTTCTGCTCGTTGATTTCTTGTTGGGTACGAAGTTGATGCTCATTTTGCAAAGCGTCAACCAGTATTCCAGTCAAATTATTGATATCGTCGGTCAGTCGCGCAATTTCATTCCCCTGATGCTCCTTCGGCGACAGCAACTTCTCACCGGCGGCTGCATCAATGCTGTGCAGGTTGTTTGACAACGCCCTGATCGGGCGAACAACAAAATAAAGAACGATGAGCACGACAGCGGCGGCGACGAGAAACAGCTGCAAGGCCAGTAAAGAAACCGTGAAATAGATGTTTTCCCACACCAGGCGATTGGCCTCCCGGGTATCTGGCTCCATCCTGATTTCGCAGATGACCTTGTCCTTGCTGAAGGGTGACATGATCTTCCTGGAAACTGCTTGAACCATTGGCTCGGGAGTCGCGTCGGCGCGATATGAGCCGGCGCGTTCGCCACGCGCCAATTCCTTGTCGGCAGTCTGCACCACCACCCGGGACACCACACGGTTCTTCAACAAGCCGGACACAAGCTCCGCCGCCAATTGCTTGTCCTCAACAAAGCAGGCGACGCTGGCCGTACTTTCGACGGTGTCCAGCAGCTCATCCATATGCCTGGCGAAATCTTTCCGTGTATCGGCGGCAGTAACAAAGGCGACCATCAGAATAAAAATCGCACTGACACAAAAAGCCGTGCCAACAATGCTGATTGTCGTTCCGAACAGAATGCCTTTGCGGAACGGGTTAATCATTCTGGATGGAGCTCGAATATGATTTTCACCGAAGGTGCAACCTTGCTCCTGGCCACATAACCCATTGCGCTGCGGTTATCGGCGACCATCTGCATGGCTTCCTCCTGGCTATGAACCAGGGATGGCGGCGAAGCCCGGCCTGAAAAAATGAGGCGTGCCCAATAGGCGTTGATCTCGCTCATGCTCTTGCCGGTGAGTCGTGAGTAAAATTGTTCCCTCTCAGGCGACGTGCTGGGCAAATCCAGCGGCAATGCAGTTACACCGGAAGACAGTTGCCGGTTACGGCCAAGAAAAATATTTATAACCTCATCGCGGCTCATTTTATTCACAGCGGTCTTCTGGTTCACGATGACGACGATATCATCCGCAGCAGCCGCAATTGCAGGGATGGCGGCGAAGCAGCAAACAAGAAAATAGCGGCGCAGCACGTTAGAACACCTTGTCGTAACTCAGGGTGAGCAGCCGCGCATCGCCGTATCGGGGAACCCAATTCGGCCCCCCCTGGTCTTTCTGGCTGTCGAGTTGCACCTTGATGTCGCTTGAGCGCGTCAAGTTATAGCGCAGCGTGAGTGAACGGCTGGTATGGTTCTCTTGCCCTTGTGGATCTCCGCCATTTACCACGACTGCTTCACCGCGATAGTGCGACGCTGTCGCCATCAACTGCCACTCGCCGAAGCGGCGACCGAGGCCCACGAGCTGTGCGTGATCCTTATAGGTAGCGCCCGGACGGTTAATATAGAGCAACTCGCTGCGGAAGATCCAGTCACCGGGATCCATATTGAGGGCGATACCGTAAATCTTTTGGTGCGTCCCATTGTCAGGCAAACCGGGGTCGGTGGCTGGCAGGTAATTCTGTGAGGCATCATCCCATATCGTAAAACTCTCTCTCTGGGTGCCCGATTGGATATAGACCAGACGTGTCTCGAACCAATCCCTGGCAAGTGTTAAATCGCCGCCAATTATGTTGTTCAATTTGACGCGGGTCCGGCTGAACTTTCCGTTGTAAATTTTCCAGTACCCGCTGTCACTGACGTTTTCGTTGCCGGCAAGCGCATTGATGGTCGCAGCCCAATCTCCCCAAATAGTCTGGTGTCGTATGTTCACCCCGTTGTAATTGACCGTCTCCCATCCATAGAGTTGGGGTGGCAAGTGCGTCCAAGGCAGCGCAAAGCCAACGTCCTGGATGTCGGAATAATAGAACATCGGCAAGCGCTTGCGCCCGAATTGAATTACCGTGTTATCCGTCAACTGATAGGAACCATATAGCCATTCAAGACTGATATTTCCGTTATGGGTCCCGCGGGCTACCGCCTGGGCAGTCACCGAAAAGTTGGCGTTCGGCAGGGTAGCGGTCCCCTGAAGCCCCAGCTTGGAGTCTTGCCCCCACTGCAGCCCGTTACGTCCATCATAGACAGCGCCTTGAGCGTAATCGGCTATAAAACACGGGCAATTGCGATCAAGCACTGTGGCACGGGTTCCGCCCAGCATCTTGCCAACGCCCACAGTCAGAAAACCGGAGCCGGAAAACTCGACACCACCGACCTGTTCACCATGAACGGCAGGCACGGCGAACATGGCTGCAAGGAACATCAGTATCCGGCAGGCTTCCTTAATGGGCATAGAGATTTTCCAGTTTAATCGCTGATTGCGGCGGTATGCCGCTCCACAAACCAAAAAGCATTGCGCATCAGTTGCTTGTTATAAAGTTGCACCCGGGCAAAAGCTGCACCGATTCTATTCCTATACCAGCCTGTTTAACAATATGCCGAATTGTCTAGATAAAAAGGCCTAGTGAGATTTTTTTGCCCTATCCCGCGCCGATCGCCACCACGCATATGGTCAGCAGCCCCAGCACCAGATTCAGTGCGACCAGTTTGCGGATCTTGCCCAATATTTCTCCCGCCTCTTTCCAGCGTTGTTTGGCGACATGCAAACTGAACGGCACGTAGCAGGCAAAAAACACATAACCGAAGATTGCCATCATCGCCAGCCCCAATGCCAGCATGATCTGGACATGGCGCGCTGCATGGGCGATACCGCCGTACAGGTAAATCAGGTAAAAGCCCGTGACCAGTATCGCGCCGGTTGCGCCCCATACCCAGTTGAAGAAACGGCGGAATACTGCATTCAGCAGCTTGAGGCGTTGCGGCGGTTCGAGCGTTTCCACGGCAGCAGGGCGCAACACCATATGCGCGAAGAACATGCCGCCCACCCAGATCAGGACGGCCAGCAGGTGAATGAGTTTAAATAGGGTCATGGTGCGTGTTTAGTTGTCAGTGTCCGATAGGATAACTGAAAAACCCTCACCCTAACCCTCTCCCGCCTGCGGGAGAGGGAATAGAAGCTCGCGCACGGGTTTGAAACTCCGGCGGTGCACTTCGGACACGCCATGTTCGCGCAATGCGGCGAGGTGCGCGGCGGTGGGATAGCCCTTATGATCGGCGAAACCGTAAAGCGGATACTGTTCGTGCAGTTGCAGCATCAGTTCGTCGCGCGCGGTCTTCGCCAGGATCGACGCGGCGGAGATCGCCGCGACCTTGCTGTCACCCTTCACGATGGCGTGGCTGGGAATACCGGTCTGCGGGCAATACAGGCCATCCACCAGCACCTGCTGCGGCTGTATCTTCAACGCCAGCACGGCGCGGCGCATCGCCAGCAGGGTGGCTTGCAGGATGTTGAACCGGTCGATCTCGTCCACTTCGGCGTAGGCCACCGCCCATGCCAGCGCGCGTTCGCGGATGAGCGGGGCAAGCCGGTCGCGCTGTTTTTCGGAAAGTTTCTTGGAATCGGCCAGCCCTGCGATGGGGTTGCTCGCGTCAAGGATCACCGCCGCCGCGCTCACCGGCCCGGCCAAGGGGCCGCGCCCTGCCTCGTCCACGCCACAGATCAGGATTTGTATTCCCGTCACAACCCCTCCCAGCCTCCCCTTGTCAGGGGAGGAGTACACCCGGCAGATATGGCAGGATGGCCGCGGCAGCTTTCTGCGCGGTGTTTTGACGCAATGTTTGGTGCAGTGCGGTGAACGTCTCTTCGAGCAGCGCCACGGCATCCTTGTCATTTACCAGATTGAGCAATGCCTGAGCGAGGTTCTCCGGCGTGGCATCTTCCTGTAACAGCTCCGGCACGACAAAGCGTTCGCACAGGATATTGGGCAGGCCGAAATAAGGTTGATAGCTTTTGCGCTTCATCAACCACCAGGAGAGCGCCGGCATCCTGTAGGTGATGACCATCGGGCGCTTGAGCAGGGCGCACTCCAGTGTCGCCGTGCCAGAGGCTACCAGCGCAATATCGGCGGCGATCATCGCATCCTGCGCATGGCCGAACAGCAGCGTGATCGGCAGTTGCTGCGCGTCGCAATCATAGAGCGCCTGATCGAAGATACCGCGCGTCTCGCGGCTGACCAGCGGCACCAGAAAGCGCGCATCGGGCACCTGCTGCAGGATCAGCCTGGCGGTCTCGATGTAGGTGCACGCGAGATGTTTCACTTCGCTCTGGCGGCTGCCGGGCAGGAAGGCGAACACCTTGGCTTGCAGCGGGATGCGCATCGTCTCGCGCATCTCGGTGCGCTTGGGCTGGTCCGGCAACATGTCGGCAAGCGGATGGCCGACGTAATCGACCGGGACGCCGGCTTGCTGATAGAGCTTGGGTTCATGGGGGAACAGCGCGAGCATATGCGATACGGCGCGCTTGATTTTGTCGATACGCTCGCCGCGCCACGCCCAGATCGACGGGCTGACGTAATGGACGGTGGGAATGCCGCTTGCCTTGAGCGCAAGCTCCAGATCGAGATTGAAATCCGGCGCGTCCACCGCGATGAACAAGTCCGGGCGATTGGCCAGAAAATACTCACGCAGCCTGCGGCGGATGCCGACGATCTCGCGGTAGTGGCGCAACACCTCGACATAGCCGCGCACCGCCAGCTTTTCCATCGGGAACAATACGTTCATCCCGGTGGATTGCATCTTCGGGCCGCCGATGCCGACGAATTCAATGCCGGGGCGCGCTTCCTGCAAGGCTGCCATCAGGTGACTGCCGAGCAGGTCACCTGAGGCTTCGCCCGCGACGATGCCGATTACGATTTTTTTCTGCTGCATTGAATAATTACCTGTTATTCCATTTTCAACTCAAAAGTGAAATATCGTAGGGTGCATTCCATGCACCATTTTCATTGGTGCATGGAATGCACCCTACATAGTTACTTTGATTGAAGAACTACCTGTTAGCGCACGATGCCGCGCTGCGATACGGCGAGGAAGTCGGCCAGCGGCTGCAACTCGGCATGTTCCGCCAGTTGCGCCTGGATCGCGGCTTTCGCTTCGTCGAGGCTCAGGCCGGATTTGTACAATATCTTGTAGGCGCGCTTGATCGCCATGATCGCCGGACTGGAGAAGCCGCGCCGCTTCAGCCCCTCGGCATTGATGCCATACGGCGCGCAAGGGTTGCCGGAGGCCAGCACGTAAGGCGGCACATCCTGCAACAGAATCGTGCCCATGCCGGTGATGATATGCGCGCCGATCCTGACGAACTGGTGCACCACGGTAAATCCGCCGAGGATCGCGTAATCGCCGACCTCGACATGCCCGGCCAGTTGCGCGTTGTTGGCAAAAATGGTGTGGTTGCCGACCTGGCAGTCGTGCGCCAGATGCACATAGGCCATGATCCAGTTGTGATTTCCGACGCGCGTCACGCCGGCATCCTGCGCGGTGCCGAGATTGAAAGTGCAGAACTCGCGGATGGTGTTGTGGTCGCCGATTTCCAGGCGTGTCGGCTCATTGGCGTATTTCTTGTCCTGCGGAATTTCGCCCAGCGAACAGAACTGGAAGATGCGGTTGTGCTGGCCGATGCGCGTGTGGCCGTTGATCACCACATGCGGGCCGATCACCGTACCGGCGCCGATCTCGACATGCTCGCCGATGATGGAATATGCGCCCACCTCGACATCGTCGGCAAGCTTCGCGTCCGGATGGACAATGGCTGTTGAGTGAATCATCCTGAGAACCTCAATTCAAGCCACAGAGTTCACAGAGAACACAGAGAACGACGGCGTTTCTCTCTGTGATCTCTGTGTTCTCTGTGGCAAACTGTTTTTCAATACCGTCAGGCTACCGACTTTACGGTGCACATCAATTCCGCTTCGGCGGCCAGTTGCCCGTCGACTTCGGCCCTGGCGCTGAACTTGAACACGCCGCGCATGCTGCGCGTCAGCGACACCCTGATGATCAACTGGTCACCCGGCGTGACCGGGCGCTTGAAGCGCGCACCGTCGATGCCGGCGAAGTAATACACCGACTTGTCGTCCGGCTTGCTGCCCATGGATTTGAACGACAGCAGCGCGGCGACCTGCGCCATCGCCTCGATGATCAGCACGCCGGGCATCACCGGATGGTGCGGATAATGGCCGGGGAAAAACGGCTCGTTGATCGTGACGTTCTTCAACGCGACAATATCCTTGCCCGGTTCGATCGACAATACGCGATCCACCAACAGGAACGGATAGCGGTGCGGCAGGTGTTCGAGGATGGCGTGGATGTCCATTTGCGTGCTCATCAATCTTTCCCTTTTAATAATGTCCGTTTTAGTGTTTAGAAATTAAAGATTGGAGCTCTTGTTCCAGTGTCTTGACGCGCCTCACCAGATCGTCGAGGTGCCGCAGGTGCACGGCGTTCCTGCGCCAATCCTCGGTCTTGCTGAATGGAAATATTGCCGCGTAAGAACCCGCTTCGCGGATCGATTTGCCAATCAGCGTAAAAGATGAAATTTCGACATGATCCGCTATTTGCAAATGTCCCAGAATACCCGCACTGCCGCCAATCCGGCAATAACGCCCGATGGTAGTGCTGCCGGCAATGCCGACACATCCGGCGATCGCGGTATGCGCGCCGATGCGCACGTTGTGCGCAATCTGAATCTGGTTGTCCAGCTTCACTCCGTCCTCGATCACCGTGTCGTCCAGCGCGCCGCGGTCGATGGTGGTGTTCGCGCCGATCTCGACATCATTGCCGATCACCACGCGGCCGATTTGCGGAATCTTGATCCAGCGCCCCTCGTCCATCGCGATGCCGAAACCATCCGAACCGATCACCGCGCCGGAATGCGCGATCAGGTTGTCGCCGATCACGCAGTCATGATAAATCACCACATGCGGGTACAGCCTGGCATGGCTGCCGATAACCGCATTCGCGCCGATGCAGCAACCCTCGCCGATGATGCTGAATGCTCCTATCGTCGCGCCCTCGCCGATCACCGCCATCGCGGCGATGCTGGCCGTCGCATCGATTCGCGCGCCTGCACCGATCACCGCGCCGTGGTGTACGCCCGGCCTGGCTTCCGGCAAGGGATTGAGCAGGGCCGAGACCCTGGCAAAATAGGCGTAAGGGTTATCCGAAACGATGCGCGGCAGATCGGTTGCCTCCGCATCCGCCTCGCCAAGAATCACTGCGCCGGCAGAGGTATTGGCAAGCTGCGTGCGATATTTACTGTTGGTGAGAAAGCTGATGTGGTTTGCCTGCGCCTTTTCCAGCGTGGCGATTTGCGAGATGCGCACCTCGGCATCCCCCAGCACACGCCCGCCGAACTGCGCCGCGATGTCAGCCAACCGATAGGAAATATCCATTGCCGCTTATTTTGCATCCTTGCCGTCGGTGGCTTCACCAGCGAGATGCTTGATCACCTTGTCGGTGATGTCTATCCTGGGATTGCGATATACCGCTTCCTGCAGGATCAGGTCGTATTTTTCCGCTTCGGCAATCGCCTGAATCGCCTTGTTTGCCTGCTCCAGAACAATGGACAGCTCTTCGTTCTTGCGCAGGTTCAAATCTTCGCGGAACTCGCGCTGCATGCGCTGCAGGTTCACATTCATCGCGGTCAATTCGCGCTCCTTGTTGCGATGATCCGCATCCGACAGCTTGCTGCCATCCTTCTCCAGCAAGGATTGCAGCTCTTTCGCCTGCTTCATCAGCTTCTTGATTTCCTGATCGCGCCCGGAAAATTCCTTTTCAATCTTTTTTTCCGCCTTCGCCGCCGGCGCGGACTCGCGCAACACGCGCTCGGTGTCCACCACACCCACCCTGAAATCCGCGGCCTGCGCCGACCCCATGCCCAGCAATATAACCAGCGTACATACTTTAATCGCCATCTTCATCACGCACTCCTTACTCGTTTAGAACATCGAGCCCAAGTTAAACTGGAATTTTTGCAGTTTGTCCACCGGCTGCTTGTTGAGCGGCACAGCATAACTGAACTTGATCGGCCCCACCGGAGATATCCAGGTAATTGCCGCACCGGCAGAATAGCGCAATCCGGCGCTGCCCGGCAGATCGCCGGAGCCATAGACCGCGCCCGCATCAAAAAATCCGCTCAGGCGCACCGATTTTTCCTTGATTCCCGGAACCGGCATCAGCAATTCCACATTACCGACCACGCGCTTTGTGCCGCCCAGCGCCTGATCATCGAAATCGCGTGGCCCCAGCGAGTTGGAATCATACCCCCGCACCGAGCCGGTTCCGCCGGCATAGAAATTCTTGAAGAACGGCATCGGCTTGCTACCGTAACCACCTCCGACACCGGCCTCGCCGTTCAACAGCAGGGTGATATCGCTGCTCACCGGGTGGAACCATTGATGCTGGTAATTCAGCTTGTAATAGCGCATGTCGAATACCGGCAGCGCAATTTCCGCGAAGGCGTGCTGCACCGTACCCTGAGTGGTGTAAATCGCGCTGTCGCGGCTATCCCTGCCCCAGCCGATGGTCCCCAGCAAATTCCTGTTGGATGCGCCGAAGGTGTTGACATACTGCGTCAAGCGTACCGGGGGGTCTGTCAACAACCCCAATTGGGTGCTTTCAAACGCCAGGCCGTAGCTGATCGACTCATCCTCACCTATCGGCACGCCGAAACGCACCCCTCCGCCCATGGTTTTAGATGAATATTGGCTCACCGCCGTGCTGCTCGAGTCGGTGTTGCGCCTGTAGACATCGAAGCCGCGGCTCACGCCGTCATCGGTGAAATACGGATTGGTATAGGAAAGCGAATAAACCTGGTTGACCTTGCTGGTGTTGATTTGCGTCGAAACATGGTTGCCGCTGCCGAACAGGTTGGCCTGCGTCACGCCGGCCGACAGCGTTATTCCTTCGTTGTCGGAAAAACCGGCACCCACCGAAATGTTGCCCGTGGATTTTTCTTTCACCGAGACATTCACATCCATCTGATCTGCAGTACCCTGCACCGGCGGAGTTTCCACGTTAACCTCCTCGAAGAAGTTCAGCTTGTCCACGCGCTGCTTGGATTTTTTGATTTTCTCCACATCGAACCACGCCCCCTCGACTTGGCGGAACTCGCGGCGGATCACCTCATCGCGCGTCTTGTCGTTGCCCGCGATATTGATGCGGCGTATATACACGCGCTGCCCGGGGTCAATCACGAAGTTGAAAGCCACTTGGTGCTTTTCCTTGTCCAGCTCCGGGATCGCGTTCACGTTGGCAAAGGCGTAACCTTCTTGCCCCAGGCGCTCGCCAATCTTCTTGCTGGTTTCGGTCAATGCCTTGCGCGAAAAAGTGTCGCCCGCTTTTACCTGGATAAGCTTTTCGACCTCTTCCTTTGCGATCAGGGTATTGCCGGATACCCCAGTCCTGGAAACCGTGTATTTCTCGCCTTCGGTGATATTGATGGTGATGTAAATGTCTTTTTTGTCCGGCGTAATCGAGACCTGCGTGGAATCGATGCTGAACTCCAGATAACCGTTGTCCATGTAGAACGAGCGCATGGCTTCCATATCGGCCGACAGTTTCTGCTTGGAGTACTGGTCGCTGTTGCTGAACCAGCTCATCCAGTCCGGCGTGCTGAGCTTCATCATGTCCAGCAACTCGTCTTCCTCGTAGGCGCGATTGCCGACCAGGTTGATCTGCTTGATTTTGGAGACTTCGCCTTCCGCCACATTGAACACGATGCCGACGCGGTTACGCTCCAGCTCGGTGACGGTCGTCGTGACGCTGACGCCGTACTTGCCGCGCGCCACGTACTGGCGCTTCAATTCCTGGACAGCCTTGTCCAGCGCGCCCTTGTCGAAAATGCGCGCCTCGGCCAGCCCGGCATATTTCATGTTGTCCTTGAGCTGATCCTTCGGGAAATCCTTGATGCCGTTGAGTTCGATGCTGGCAATCGACGGACGCTCGCGCACCAGCACGATCAGCACCCCCTGTTCGACTTCCAGGCGCACATCCTTGAAGAACCCGGTGGCATACAGCGCGCGGATCGCCGCGGCGGCCTGCTGGTCACCCATGGTATCGCCGACCTTGACCGGCAGATAGCTGAACACCGTGCCGGCTTCGGTGCGCTGAACGCCCTCGACGCGGATATCCTTGACGGTGAACGGTTCAATTGCCCAAGCGGGAGACATGCAAAGCAGGGGAATCAGCCCCGCCAGTTTTCTTAATTTCATTTTCTAACCTGAGATTAGGCGATTAATATCGTTGTAGATCGCAAAGACCATCAGCATGCCGAGCAGCGCGATGCCGATTTTCTGGCCGATTTCCCAAGCCTGCTCGGAAACCGGACTGCCCTTGACCAATTCGGCGACATAATACAGCAAGTGTCCCCCATCCAATAAGGGGATGGGCAGCAAATTCAACACACCGAGACTGATGCTGATCAGCGCCAGGAAGCCGAGGTAGGCCGCCACGCCCATTGCGGCGGACTGGCCGGCATAATCGGCGATCGTGATCGGGCCGCTCAGATTTTTCATCGAAACCTCGCCCAGCACCATCTTGCCCAGCATCTTCAGGGTGACAGCGGAAGTTTCCCAGGTCTTGCGCAAAGACCGCTCGAACGCCTCAAACGGGCCATAGCTTACCTCGGTCAGCACCGCCTGCCAGGCCGCATTATCCACTTGCGGAGCCGCGCCGATCCTGCCCACGGTCTTGCGGGTGCCCGGCAAAGAGTTTTTCGGACCGGATTCGGCGACCGCCTGCGGCACCAGCTCTATGCTCGAAGTCATTTCGCCGCGCTGGATATCGAGCCGTACCGTTTGCCCGGGGTGCGTGCGTATCATCTCCACCAGCTCGTCCCAATGCTGCATTGCCACTCCATTGGCGCGCAGGATACGGTCGCCCTCCTGCAAGCCGGCGCGTTGCGCCACGCTGTTTTTGGCAATCTTGCCGATGACGGGCAGGATAACCGGCCGAGAAAGATGCAACCCCAATTTATCGAGAAACTCGCCGTCCAGATCTTTCGCCTCCAGGCCGCCGATGTCGAGCAGGTGGAAAAGCGGCTCACCCTGCGCGCTGCGCGCTTCGATCCTGACTTCCCCCTGCCGCAGGGCAAGCTCCAGCAGCGACCAGCGCAATTCCTCCCAGCTCGGAATCGTCTCGCCATTGATGCTGACAATGGTTTCACCCGGCTGCATCTGCGCGAAAGCAGCCGGAGAGCCCGGCGGCACCTCGCCCAGCACCGGTTTCAATCCCGGCACGCCGTGCACGAACAAAATCCAGTACAACATAATCGCCAGCAAAAAATTCGCCAGCGGCCCGGCCGCCACGATCGCCATGCGTTGCAGCACCGGCTGGCGATTGAAGGCATATGGCAAATCTTCCGCAGCGACTTCGCCTTCGCGTTCGCGTTCGTCCAGCATCTTGACGTAGCCGCCCAGCGGAATCGCGGAAATCACCCACTCGGTGTCGCTGTTGGCGAAGCGTTTGCGGTAAATCACCTTGCCGAAGCCCACCGAGAAGCGCAGCACTCTTACCCCGCAGCGGCGCGCCACCCAGTAATGCCCGAGCTCATGGAACACCACCAGCAACGCGATCGCGCCGACGAATGCAAGCAATGTAATCATTCTAAATATTCGGGCGTAGTAGGGGCATGGCGCGCCGTGCCCCTACAAGATCGCCGATGTGTTGTTGTGCCATACGGCGCGCGTCGGCATCCGCGCCCAGCACATCGTCGAGGCTGCCGACCTTGCCGACCGGCAGCGCGTCCAGCACCGCCTCGATGACATGCGGAATCAACAGGAAGGAAATCTGTTTATCGAGAAAAGCCGCCACCGCCACCTCGTTCGCTGCATTCAGTATCGCCGGGGCCGTGCCTGCCGCGCGCAATGCCTGATAGGCCAAGGCCAGACAGGGGAAACGTCCGAGGTCAGGTGCTTCGAAATCCATCGTCGCAACCTTGAACAAGTCCAGCGGCGCGACACCGGAATCGATGCGCTCCGGCCAGGCCAGGCCATAGGCAATCGGTATGCGCATATCCGGATTGCCGAGCTGCGCCAGCACCGAACCGTCCACATATTCGACCAGCGAATGGATCACGCTCTGCGGATGCACCACCACCTGGATATCGTCGGCGCCCGCATTGAACAGCCAGTGCGCCTCGATGACTTCCAGCCCCTTGTTCATCATGCTCGCCGAGTCCACCGAAATTTTTCTGCCCATGCTCCAGTTCGGATGCGCGCAGGCCTGCTCCGGCGTGACATGCTGCAACTCTTCCAGCGGCGTATTGCGGAACGGCCCGCCGGAAGCGGTCAGCAGAATGCGGCGCACGCCGTTTTTCGCCAGGTCGCCGTCATAGCCGCGCGGCAGCGCCTGGAAAATCGCATTGTGTTCGCTGTCGATCGGCAACAGCACGGAGCCGCTGGCATGCACCGCATCCATGAACACGTTGCCCGCCATCACCAGCGTTTCCTTGTTTGCCAGCAGGATTTTCTTGCCGGCGCGCGCCGCCGCCAGTGTCGGCCGCAACCCCGCCGCGCCGACGATCGCCGCCATCACCGTATCGGTTTCGGGCAGGACGCAGACCTGCTCCAATGCCGCCGCGCCGCTCAATACCTCGATACCCAGGCCCGCTGCGCGCACGCGCTCGCGCAACTGCATGGCAGCATCCTCATCCAGCATTACCGCATAGCGCGGCTTGAACTGCACGCATTGCCGGAACAGCAAATCGGCCTGGCTGTTTGCCGTCAGCGCAACAATTTGGAATTTACCGGGATGGCGCGCCACCACATCCAGCGTGCTGGTGCCGATGCTGCCGGTAGAGCCTAATACGGTTAAATTTTGCATTAGAAATCAGTCAGCCACAATTTAATGGGGAAAGCCGTAGGGGCGATTCATGAATCGCCCGTACTAGCCTATCCGTTGTAACAGCATCGCCATCGCGGCGAGCGGCAGGGTCGAGGTCAGCGCATCGATGCGGTCCAGCAATCCGCCGTGTCCCGGCAGCAACGCACCGCTGTCCTTGACACCTGCCTGGCGCTTGATCGCCGACTCGAACAAATCGCCGATCACCGCCAGCCCTACCCACCACCAGGCAGCCAGCAGCAAAACCGGCGACATTTCGCGATGCGAAAAATAGGGGCTATAACTCCATACCAGCGCCACATAAACCGATACGCCGAGCAACGCGCCCGCCACGCCTTCCCAGGTCTTGCCCGGGCTGATGCTCGGGGCGAGCTTGTTCCTGCCGAATTTGCGCCCGGCGAAATAGGCCGCGATATCCGCCACCCATACCAGCCCCATCATGAACAGCAGAATCCACGGCTCGGGGTTTGCGGCACGCAAGTCCAGCATCGCCAGGCCGGTCGGAACCAGCACCGCCCATCCGGTCAGCGCCATGAGCAGCGGCTGGCGAACCTTCCAGCCTGCCATCAACCAGGCCGGCACGATGATCAGCCACAGCAAGGCCGATACGGCATAGACCGACAGATGAATATAAATCTGTTGCGCTTCGGTGGTGCCGGCATCCGCCCACAGCAGCCCCAGCATCGACAACAGGGTCAGCCCCCAGTAGAGATTCGCCTTCCCGCCGCTCAACCCGGACAGGCGCGACCATTCGACGGCTCCCTGCACGACCATCGCCACGATCAGCGCCGTCCACACGGCAGGCGGCAGCGCAAACAGCACCGCCAACAGCAATGCCAGCAGGGCAGCGGCAGTAGCTATCCGCGTTTTAAGCACCGGCTTTACCCTGCGGCTGCCCGCCGCCCGGCAACTGTTCACTGGTCCGGCCAAAACGCCGTTCGCGCTTTTGATACGAGTCGATCGCCGCATCCAGCTCCTTGCGCCCGAACGCCGGCCACAAAACATCGGTGAAATACAGCTCGGTATAGGCCAGTTGCCACAACATGAAGTTGCTGATGCGCTGTTCGCCGCCGGTACGGATGAACAAGTCCGGTTCGGGCGCATCGCTCATGGAAAGATAGGGGGACAGATCCTCTTCCGCAAAACCTTGCGCCAGTTGCGGATGCTCCTTGAGCATGGCTTGCACCGCATGCATCACGTCCCAGCGCCCGCCATAATTGGCGGCGATGGTCAGCACCAGCCCGGTATTGTTAACAGTAAGGTGCTCGGCATGCTGCATGGCCTGCTTGAGCTTGGCGTCAAAACGGCTGCGGTCACCGATGATTTTCAGGCGAATGTCGTTTTCATGCAGCTTGGCGACTTCACGCTCCAGCATTTTCAGGAACAACGTCATCAGGAAGGAAACTTCGTCGGCGGGACGCCGCCAGTTTTCGCTGCTGAACGCGAACACGGTCAGATACTCCACGCCCAGCTCGCGGCAGCTTTTCACCACCTCGCGCAACGCTTCCACCCCGCGCTGATGCCCCATCACACGCGGCAAAAAACGCTGCTTCGCCCAGCGTCCGTTGCCATCCATGATGATGGCAACATGACGCGGGACGCGGGCAATATCCGGGATAATACGGGTG
>Ga0209317_1000665_pt1 | contig 38079 bp, 32 predicted proteins | sample RifGroB2_FD_183994 | JGI IMG/M metagenome (GOLD analysis project Ga0209317, IMG submission 183994) | Soil microbial communities from Rifle, Colorado, USA - Groundwater B2 (SPAdes) (version 2) | ecosystem: Environmental > Terrestrial > Soil > Unclassified | place: Rifle, Colorado | collected... | reverse complement strand
CCCGCGTTGTTGGAGAGAAATCCGTCCGGGGTAAGTTCGTCGCCGTGCTCGCTGCCCTTCTGCGTCACGCAGTTGAAACCCGCGCCGATCTCGACGCCCTTTACCGCGTTGATGCCCATCAGCGCGTAGGCAATCTCGGCGTCGAGGCGGTCAAACACCGGCTCGCCCCAGCCGACCGGGACGTTGTGCGCGATGACCGCGAGTTTCGCGCCGATGGAATCGCCGGATTTGCGCAGCGCGTCCATGTAGTCTTCCAGCGACTGCACGACCTCCGCGTTGGGCGCGAAGAACGGGTTGTTGTCCACGTCGTCCCAGCTCTTGAACGGGATCGCGATCTCGCCGAGTTGCGCGAGGTAGCCGCGCACGACGACGCCGTATTTTTCCTTGAGCCACTTCTTCGCGATTGCGCCCGCCGCGACGCGCGCTGCGGTTTCGCGTGCCGACGCGCGGCCGCCGCCGCGATGGTCGCGGATGCCGTATTTCTGCCAGTAGGTGTAGTCGGCGTGGCCGGGACGGAAGGTCTCGGCGATGCTGCCGTAGTCCTTGCTGCGCTGGTCTTCGTTGCGGATCAGCAGCGCGATGGGCGTGCCGGTGGTCTTGCCTTCGAACACGCCGGAGAGGATTTCCACGGTGTCCGATTCGCGACGCTGGGTGACATAGCGCGAGGTGCCGGGCTTGCGCCGGTCGAGATCCGGCTGGATGTCGGCCTCGCTTAACGCCATGCCCGGCGGGCAACCGTCGACGATGCAGCCGATCGCCGCGCCGTGCGATTCGCCGAACGAAGTCACCGTGAACAATGTGCCGAAGGTGTTTCCAGACATAGCCTATCCCGTCGAAAAGATGCGCAAATAAGGCGCGCAGTTTAACATAGCACCCCTCACTGGCATGCCACCACCAACCATACAGAGATCATGAATATGCAAAAGCTAACAGCGGAACAAATAGAACAAGGCCTGACGAATGCAGATGTCTCCATCCGCAAGGAATTTGCCGAACGCAGGGATTACACGCCGACCGCGGCGCAGATAGAGCGCGGCCTGACGGATGAGAGCAGCGAAGTCAGGGCACGGTTTGCCGACCGCAAGGACTATAAGTTGACACCGGAGCAGATCGAACGCGGCCTGACCGACCCTGAGACCAACGTCAGGTATACCCTGGCCGAGCGCGAGGATTACACGCCCACCCCCGCGCAGATGGAACGCGGCATGAAGGATACGCACCGTTTTGTCAGGATGCTGTTCGCGCAGCGCATGGACGGCATGCATTAAACATCGATATCCAATAGACAACCTGTTCGTCATTCCCTGTCACCCTCGCAAAAGCGGGGGGCAGGCGGGAATCCAGTCAATAAAGACAAGTTCTCCGCAACGCGGAGACAAAATCTTAGAGGCATTTTGAATAGAACCGCTGGATTCCCGCCTGCGCGGGAATGACAAACCCGGAGATTTATTGATGCAAGCCATACTGATGACCGCCGCCGGCAATGCCGATATGCTGCAACTGCGCGAGATTGCCAGGCCCGAACTGCCCTCGCCGCATCACCTGCTGGTGAAACTGGCCGCTGCCGGGGTGAACCCGATCGATACCAAGCTGCGCGCCAAGCCTGTCTACTACCCCGACAAGCTGCCCGCGATCCTCGGCTGCGATGGCGCGGGCATCGTCGCGGAAACCGGCAGCGCGGTGACGCGCTTCAAGCCCGGCGATGCGGTGTATTTCTGCAACGGCGGCATTGGCGACGAGCCGGGCTGCTATGCCGAATACACCACGCTGCATGAGGAGTACTGCGCCGCAAAGCCCGCCAACCTGTCGCTTGAAGAAAGCGCCGCGTTGCCGCTGGTGCTGCTCGCCGCATGGGAGGCTCTGGTCGAGCGCGCCAACCTGCAGTCCGGGCAAACCATCCTGATCCATGCCGCGGCGGGAGGCGTGGGACATATCGCGGTGCAGCTTGCGCACCACCTCGGCGCACATATCGCGGTGACGGTGAGCGGCGACAAGAAAACCGGGCTGACACAAGGCCTCGGCGCGGAAAAAACCATCAACTATCGCGAGCAGGATTTCGTGCGGGAGACGTTGAACTGGACGGAAGGGAGAGGCGTGGACATCGTGTTCGACACGGTCGGCAGCGAGACTTTTTTGCGCTCGCTGAATGCCGTGCGCATCGGCGGCAAGCTGGCCAGCCTGCTCGCCACGCCGCTGTCGCTGGCCGATACGCAACTGGCGCGGCTGCGCAACCTGTCGCTGTGCTTTGAGCTGATGCTCACCCCGCAGGTGCTGAAGCTGCACGACGAGCGCATCCGCCAGCGCAGGATACTGGAACAGGGCGCGCAACTCGTCGAGGCGGGCAAGCTCGGCGTGCTGGTTTCGCACAGGCTGCCGCTGAAAAATGCGGCGGAAGCGCATCGGCTGATCGAGGCGGGAGGGATGACCGGCAAGATCGTGTTGACGATGCAATGACTAAGAGCACCCTCTCCCCTAGCCCCTCCCCCGCAAGCGGGAGAGGGGAATTATTCCCTCTCCCAATTTTGGGAGAGGGTTAGGGAGAGGGCTCGGTGCAATTCATCGATACCCACTGCCATCTGGACGCCGCCGAATTCGGCGGCAACCAGGCCGCGCTGGCACAAGCCGCACAGGCCGCCGGGGTCGGGCGCATCGTCGTGCCCTCGGTCGCGCGCGCCAGCTTTGAAGCAGTGCGCGAACTATGCGGGCAATTCCCGGGTTGCGCGCCCGCCTACGGCATTCATCCGATGTACACCGGCGCTGCGATGCCTGGCGATCTGGATGCGCTGCGCGAATATCTTGCGCAGCCGGACACCGTCGCAGTCGGCGAAATCGGGCTGGATTTTTTCATCGAATATTACGACCGCGCGCGGCAGGAATATTTTTTCGCCGAACAGCTCAAGCTGGCGCGCGAATTCGATTTGCCGGTGCTGCTGCATATCCGCCGCGCGCAAGACACCGTCCTCAAGCACTTGCGCCAATTTTATGGGAGCGGCGGCCCTTCGACTTCGCTCAGGACAGGCATTGCTCACGCCTTCAGCGGCAGCCGATCACAGGCGGAGGAATTCATCGGGCTCGGCTTTAGGCTCGGTTTCGGCGGCGCGATGACCTACCCGCGCGCCACGCGCCTGCGCGAACTCGCCGCGACCTTGCCGCTGGGCAGCATCGTGCTGGAAACCGACGCGCCGGATATTCCACCCAGCTTTCTCGAACGCGGCGCACCGAACAAACCGGAATACCTGCCGCGCATTGCGCAGACGCTGGCGGAATTGCGCGGCATGCCGCTGGATGAGATCGCGGCGGCGACCACGGCAAACGCGCTCACGGTGTTGCCTGCATTAACACCATCGCATTTATAATCGCACCATGCAAAATATGATCCCTCCCCAATTCACCCGCACCCACATCCTCATCGGCGACGATGGTCTGGCGAAACTGAAAAGCAAGCATATCTTCGTTGCCGGCATGGGCGGGGTCGGCTCCTATTGCACCGAAGCGCTGGCGCGCGCCGGGATCGGGCGGCTGACCTTGCTCGACCATGATGTGGTGGCCGTCAGCAACATCAACCGTCAGTTACCCGCCTTGCTTTCCAGCGTCGGGCAATACAAGGTCGAACTGATGCGTGCGCGCATCGCGGACATCAATCCCGATTGCGAGGTGACGGTGCTGCGCAGCTTTCTCACCCGCGAGAACGTCAACGAGCTGGTGCCGGGCGACTGCGATTACGTGATCGACTGCATTGACTCGCTGGCCTGCAAGGAAGCGCTGGTTGCCGAAAGCCACAAACGCGGCCTGAAAGTGGCCTCCAGCATGGGTGCGGGCAACCGCGTCGACCCGACCCGCATCAAGGTGGCGGATATCAGCAAGACCATCATGTGCCCGCTGGCGCGCACAATGCGCCAGCGCCTGCACCGCCATCACAACATCTACAAGGGCATTCTCACGGTGTTCTCGGACGAATCGCCGCGCCCGCCGCTGCCGCCGCAACCGCTGGGCCGGGGACGCCCGCGCGCGATAAACGGCACCATCAGCTACATGCCGCCGCTGTTCGGCTACATGCTGGCGGGCGCGGTGATCAAATGTTTGCTGGAAGCCTGATTGTTCATTAGCCGGTGTAGCGCCGACAAAATCAACAGTTTGTAGGGTGCATTCCATGCACCATTACCATTGGTGCATGGAATGCACCCTACATGGTTATTGCTGTTTTGAAAGATAAATGGGATAAAAAATCCCTCTCTCCGAGGCAGTTTGGGTCCGACCGCAAATCACCATTCGCGGAAAGAAAATCCCAGCCCGAAGGTATTCTGGCGATGATTGTAGTCGATCAGGCTTTCGCCAAAACCCGAAGTCAGTTGCGCATGTACGCGCACCGCATTGCCCAATGCTATCGGCGTAGACCAGTCGATTTGTGCAAAGCTGCGGGTTTTCGCCCAGCGCAGATTGTTGCGCAGCAACACTGTCAGGGCTTGCGATTTATCTGCGGGCTCCCAGCGCGCCACCAGGTCGGCGCGCCCGATATAATCGGCGATGTCCGGGTTGTCGTCTTTCAGCGTATTCTCCGGAATACGCCACCAGCCGCGCGCCATCACTGAAATGTTGTCCCACTCCCAGCCGCCTTGCAGGTAGCCACGGTTCCAGCTGCGCGATTCCGGAAAGCGCTTGCCATTCGATTGGTGCACCAAACCGAGATTGACCAGCTTCAATCCCGACGCATCGCCCGTGCCGAACGTGGCAATCAGCTCCGGCTCGTAATTGGTTTCGCGGAATGGCGATGAATTGCGCGTGTTGAGCATCTGCCAATTGGATTGCTGCGTATAAGCAGCCCACACGCGCAATGTCTTGAAGTTCAAAAAATTGATGTCTTTCTGACTGCCGATATCCTTCTTGAAGCTCAGTTGAAATTTGGTTTCCAGCGCATCAATGTCCTCGGGCACGAGCGTGCTGTTGCCGGTGGCGGGCGAGACAGGCCGATTGTTGGCGTTGAAGGTTTTCCTCACCAGCAGATAGCTTTGCCGGTGCGGTACAAGGCGGCCCAACTTGCTCTCGTCGTGACTGGTCCGGTCATCCAGGTTCCAGGTTCTGGTCAGATAGGATCGCTCGGCAATTAACGCCGGCCCGGTTGCCAGTGCCGTTTCTTCATCATCTTCCGGCTGCGGCAGATCTGACACGGTAGCAGCGGCCTGCGCATTGTCGTAGCACTTCAGGCGTTCGGCGTTGTTGTCCGGATATTTTTTCGCGCAGAGCGCGAATTCCTCGCCGCCGGCATGGGCCATGGGCGCGAACTCCAGACACGACAAGGCCAGCAACAGCGAACCGCCCAAGCGGGCGGGGTGGTTAAATTTTTTCATGGTGTAATCAGGCCAGGGTTTCTTGTATCGGATTATTCCGGCTGCCCACGGCCGCAGGACGGCCTATTTCAGCCAACCCTTGCGGTGGAACAGCCAAAACGGCAATGCAACGGATGCCGCCATCAGCGACAACGCGAATAGATAGCCGTTTGCCCACTGAAGTTCCGGCATATGCCGAAAATTCATCCCATAGACCGAGGCGATCAGGGTGGGCGGCAGCAGCGCCACCGCAGCCACGGAGAAGATGCGCACGATCTTGTTCTGGTTGATGTTGATGAAGCCAACCGTGGCATTCATCAGGAAGTTGATCTTATCGAACAGGAATGCGGTATGCCCGTCCAGCGAATCGATGTCCTGCATGATCTGGCGCGCCTCTTCAAACTGTTCCGGGGCGAGCAGCTTGCTGCGCATCAGGAACGAAATCGCGCGGCGCGTATCCATCAGGTTGCGGCGGATGCGCCCGTTCAGATGCTCCGCGTGGGCGATGTTGGCCAATACCACGCCGGCCTGTTTGTCGCTGAGCGTGTTGCTCAGCACCGTGCCGCTGATTTCGCCGAGATCGGCGTAAGCCTCTTCGAGCGCATCGGCGGAAAACTCCACGTCGGAGCCGTACAGGTCGACCAGCACGTCGAGGCTGTCTGCGACGAGGTCGGGCTGCCCGTGCGAGCGCAGGCGGAAGTGCTGGAATACCGGCAGGTCTTCGTCATGCACGCTGAACAACACGTTATCGGACAGCACGAAGGCGACAATGATGCTGCGCGAATCGCTTTTCTTGCCGAGCAGGAAATCTGAACGCACATGCAACTCCTCGTTCTCCTCGTAGAACCGCGCGCTCGCCTCGATGTCGCGCAAATGCTCCGGTTGCGGCAGAATGACCGAGAAAGCCTTGGCCACCCATTCGCGTTCGTCTTCGCCGGGCGCGATGGCATCCACCCAGATCGGCTTGCGCGTGGCGACCTCATCCGGTTGGATTGCGGCCAGCCGCCCGTTTTCCAGCGTAAAAATTTTGAGCATGTATGCGTTCCTGTTGTTTGACAGTAGGATTATCCGCCAGCGGCGCGCAAAGGGAAACGCGCCAGCACTCGGTAATCCGTCAACCCGTCCTGAGGCACGGACTGCATCAGCGCGAAATCCCCGACCTGCCAGCATACCGGCTGCATTGCGGGCAGCGGCGTATCGCTCCAGCGCGCATTGCGCAACAGCGTGACATGCGGCTTGTAAGCGCGCCGGTCAAATTGAAAACGGTGCGCGTCCAGGCGCTGCCCCAGCGCATCGGCCAGATTCACCAGTTGCCGCGGCACATGGCGCGGCGCAGCATACACGATATGGTTATGCCCCCAGTAGCGCGCCTCGTCGAAACACAGTTCGAAGCCCTCCCCGCTGACCTCCTGCGCCGCCAGTTGCAATGCCTCCAGGGCATACAACTCCACGTCGCCGATGAACGCCAGCGTGTTGTGCAATGTCTCGCCGCGCATCGCGCGCCCGCCGCACAGGCGTTTCAGCGGCGCCTGCCACGCGGCCAGTTGCGCGGACTCGGTGGCGGCAGGCCACAGGGCGAAAAATACCCTTGCGGTCGGATTGTCGGATGGATGATTCATATAACCGGCATTTTATCCGCATGAGCGAGGCATAAGGTAAAATGCGCGTCTCATCGAATCAAGGCAAACCATGACGGCACGCTTACGGGAAATTCCCTACAACTACACCTCGTTTTCCGACCGTGAGATCGTCTTGCGCATTCTCGGCGGCGAGGCGTGGGACATCCTCAACATGCTGCGCGAAGAACGCCGCACCGGACGCTCCGCGCAGATGCTGTATGAGGTGCTGGGCGATATCTGGGTGTTGACGCGCAATCCGTATCTGCAGGATGACCTGCTCGCCAACCGCAAGCGCCGCGAGGCGTTGATCGGCGCGCTGCATCACCGCCTGAACGACATCGAGGCGCGTCGCCAGGACAATCAAAAAGTGAAGCGCCTGCTCGAGCTCGCCGTGGCGGCAATCGACCAGTTCGCCGCCGAATTCGAGCAGACCCTGCAATTACGCAAACGCGTGCTGCGCGTGCTGGGCCGCGTCACGCGCCGCGACAACATCCAGTTTGACGGCCTGGCGCGCGTCTCGCATGTGACCGACGCGACCGACTGGCGCGTGGAATATCCGTTCGTGGTGCTGCACCCCGACACCGAGGCGGAGGTCGCGCCGCTGGTGCGCGCCTGCATCGAGCTCAAGCTGACCATCATCCCGCGCGGCGGCGGCACCGGCTACACCGGCGGCGCCGTGCCGCTGGACAAATTTTCCGCGGTGATCAATACCGAAAAGCTGGATGCGCTCTCCGCAGTCGAGCACCTGGTGCTGCCCGGTTTGAGCGAGCCTTATGCCACCATTCATTGCGGCGCGGGAGCGGTGACGCGGCGCGTGATGGAAGCGGCGGACAGCAACAATCTGGTGTTCGCGGTCGATCCGACCTCGGCGGACGCATCGTGCATCGGCGGCAATGTGTCGATGAACGCCGGCGGCAAGAAGGCGGTGCTGTGGGGCACCGCGCTGGACAATCTCGCCTCGTGGCGCATGGTCACGCCGGACGGCCTGTGGATGGAAGTCGAGCGCCTCGACCACAACCTCGGCAAGATCCACGACACCGCCACCGCGACTTTCCGCATCAGCCGCTTCGAATTGGACGGCCAAACTCCACACGGCACGCCTGAAACCCTTGTCATTCCCGGCAGCGCGTTCCGCAAGGCCGGGCTGGGCAAGGACGTCACCGACAAGTTCCTGTCCGGCCTGCCCGGCATCCAGAAGGAAGGCTGCGACGGCATCATCACCTCGGCGCGCTTCATCCTGCACCGCGCCCATGCGCATACCCGCACGGTATGCCTGGAATTTTTCGGCCAGGTGCGCGAGGCGGTGCCCGCGATCGTCGAGATCACCGCGTTATTCGACAAATGCACCATCCCCCCCTCGCCTTTCGTCGCCTGCAAGGTTTTCCTGGCGGGACTGGAGCACCTCGACGATCGCTACCTCAAGGCGGTGGGCTACGCCACCAAAGCCAGGCGCGGCACCCGGCCGAAGATGGTGCTGATCGCCGACGTGGTCAGCGACGACGCGGATGCGGCGGCCGCCGCCGCGTCGGAGATCGTGCGCCTCGCCAACCTGCGCAGCGGCGAGGGTTTCATCGCGATATCCGCCGAGGCGCGCAAGAAATTCTGGCTGGACCGCGCACGCACCGCCGCGATCGCCAAACACACCAACGCGTTCAAGGTCAACGAGGACGTGGTGATCCCGCTGCCGCGCATGGGCGATTATTGCGACGGCATCGAGCGCATCAACATCGAACTGTCGCTGAAAAACAAACTCAAGCTGCTCGACGCGCTGGACGAGTTTTTCGCCGGCGAACTGCCGCTGCATTACCAGGACGACGCGCAGCTCGGCGATGCCGAACTGCTCGGCAACCGCTCGCAGGCAGCGCAGCAATTGCTCGCCGAAGTGCGCGCGCGCTGGCAGTGGCTGCTGGACAATCTGGATGCAACTGGTAGCGAGTTGCTGGTAGCGGGTAGCCAAGCTACAAGCCACAAGCTACAAGCTACAGGCTCCGTATTCCAGGCTCTCCAGGATCACACCCTCCGCGCCTCGTGGAAGCTCGAGGTGCGCGAACCGCTGCGCCAGATGTTCAGCGGCGCCACTTACCAGCCGATACTCGATCAGTGCAACAACATCCACGGCAATGTGCTGAAAAGCCGCGTGTTTGTCGCGCTGCACATGCACGCCGGCGACGGCAACGTGCATACCAACATCCCGGTGAACTCGGACGACTACGCGATGCTGCAGCAGGCCTATGCCGCGGTGGACCGCATCATGCGCCTGGCGAAAGACCTCGGCGGCGTAATCTCCGGCGAGCACGGCATCGGCATCACCAAATTCGATTATCTCGAGCCGCACGAAACCGCTCCGTTCGCCGACTACAAGCAGCGCGTCGACCCGGAAGGACGCTTCAACCGGGGCAAGCTGCTCAAGGGCAGCAACCTGGAGCGCGCCTATACGCCGAGCTTCAACCTGATGGAGCTGGAAAGCCTGATCCTGGAGAAAAGCGAGCTGGGCGAAATCGCCGATTCGATCAAGGACTGCCTGCGCTGCGGCAAATGCAAGCCGGTGTGCAACACCCATGTGCCGCGCGCCAACCTGCTGTATTCGCCGCGCAACAAGATTCTCGCGACCTCGCTGCTGATCGAGGCATTCCTGTACGAGGAACAGACACGGCGCGGCGTGTCGATCCGGCATTTCGCCGAATTCGGCGATGTCGCCGACCACTGCACGATATGCCACAAGTGCAAGAACCCCTGCCCGGTGGATATCGACTTCGGCGACGTGTCGGTCGCGATGCGCAATTTTCTGCGCAAACAGGGCAAGAAGAAATTCAACTTGGTGAGCGCTACTTCGATGCTGTTCCTCAGCGCCACCGATCCGACCACCATCAAGCTGATACGCAAGACGACGATCGAACTGGGCTACAAGGCGCAGCGCACCGGCTATCGGGTCGCCAAGCGGCTGGGTTTGTTCAAGGCACAGACCCAACATCCGCCGGCCACCGTCGGCGGCGCACCGCTGGTTTTTCCGCTCGTCCGCGCGCAGGTGATCCACTTCGTCAACAAGCCGATGCCGGGCAACCTGCCCAAGAAGACCTCGCGCGCATTGCTCGACATCGAGGACAGCAGCATCGTGCCGATCATCCGCAACCCGCATAAATTGAACGAGGACTCCGAGGCGGTGTTCTACTTCCCCGGCTGCGGCTCGGAACGGCTGTTCGGCCAGGTCGGGCTGGCGACGCAGGCGATGCTGTACGAGCTCGGCGCGATCACCGTGCTGCCGCCCGGCTACCTGTGCTGCGGCTATCCGCAGAACTCCGCCGGGCAGGGCGACGTGGCCAACCGGATCACCACCGACAACCGCGTGCTGTTCCATCGCGTGGCGAACACGCTGAACTATCTCGACATCAAGACGGTGATCGTGTCGTGCGGCACCTGCATGGATCAATTGCTGAAATACCAGTTCGAGAAAATTTTCCCCGGCTGCCGCCTGCTCGATATCCACGAATACCTGCTGGAAAAAGGCGTGAAGCTGGAGAAGCCCACCGGGGTGCGCTACATGTTTCACGACCCGTGCCACTCGCCGATGAAGACCTACCAGCCGCTCAAGGTGGCAAGTGAACTGCTGGGAGTTGACGTGCCGCTCAACGATCGCTGCTGCGGCGAGGCCGGCAGCTTCGGCGTGTCACTGCCGCAGATTGCGACCCAGGTGCGCTTCCGCAAGGAAGAAGAAATGCGCAAGGGCGCCGACGCTCTGCGCGCAGACGGCTTTGCCGGCGAAGTCAAAATCCTCACCTCCTGCCCGGCCTGCCATCAGGGTTTGTCGCGCTACGACGATGACACCGGCACTACGTCAGACTATCTCGTCATCGAAATGGCCCGGCACCTGCTCGGCGAAAACTGGCTGCCGGACTATGTGGGCAAGGCAAATAACGGCGGTATCGAGCGCGTGTTGCTGTAGGGGCGTGCAACCAAAAAACCATGCTGACTCTTCCGCTCGAACCGACTGACGACCGCGCCAATCCGCTTTTCAAGGACGCTGCAGGTTGCGCAAAATGGCTGGGGCAACTGCAACTGACCAATTTGCGACTGGCGCATAGCCTGCTGTTCAACCAGATCAACGAGCTCAACCGCTATCCGATGCGCGGCATGGAACGGCTGAACACACTGGAGCTGCTGCGCGAGACCCTCGGCTACGTGCAGGACGATTACGCCAAAAAACTCGTCGCCAAACCGCTGCCGCTGAACGAAAGCGAACTGATGGTATTCATTGCGATCGTGCAGCTCTGGCAGGCCATGGTGCTGGGCTATCAGCGCTGCCTGCAAGACTATATGGCCGGCGACAGGCAACTCGCAAAACATGGCGCATTGCTGTGCCAGCGCTGCCTGCTGTACAACGGGTTGGCAATTTTCGAGCACCTGCGCACCGGCTACGAATTCGATGCCAGACTATGGAACCAGTTGCACGAGCTGTATGCCTTCGCCGAGGAACAGAATTTCCAGACGGCCGAGGTAGACGATCCGCTGAACCAGAAATACCCGCGCAGCAGCTGCTGCAGCATCTATGTAAAAACCCTGCTGGCATGCTATGCGCGCCCCGCAGAGCTCACCCGCTCGCAACTGCAACTGCTGGATAACTGGCTGACGCAATGGAGCGGCACGGTGACGGTGGAGCGCAGTTATACCTCCAGCAAGGGAGATGCCCAGCCGCTCGCGACAGACCTGGCCAGCATGCGCGGGTTGCAGCCGGTCAGCCAAATCACCCACAGCGCCACGATGCGCTACCTGGCGATGGTGCCCTTGAGCAAATTGCTGCGCGTCAAGACCATCCTGCTGCAGCAAGGCCAGACCCCGCAACAGGCCAATCTGTGCGAGCACTGCAACCGCAATGATTGCATCGGGTTCCTCGCCTTTTTGCATCAGTGCTGGTGCGAAGATCACAGCACGCGTTTCGGCGAACGCCAGCCGGTCGCGCAACGCGCCCAGCTTTGCTACAAACCGGAAGGCATTTACGCGCACCTGTCCGGCAAACCGTTCAGGCAACCCGGGCGCGATAACGCATTGGACAACACGGCGCGCAAACAGATCGAGGCCTTCGGCCGGGTGCTGCAGGACGCGCGCAACAAGAAACTGCTGGAAATGGGCTACCCGCTTGAGACCTGGAAATTCGAAAACGAAAGCATCTCGGGAGCGCGCCTGACGCGCGAGGACACGTTCGGCGGGCGGTTAAGCTACAACCAGCTGGTTGCGTTGCACCCCAGCGACACGGAAACCTTCATGCTGGGAACCACGGCATGGGCGAACGTAACGCGCACCGGACAACTGCGAATCGGTGTGCACTACCTGCCCGGTTCTGCCGAGGCAGTCAGCATCCGGGCAACCGGCGTGAACCTGACCGTGCCGGCGAAGTACGTTCCAGCCTTCCTGTTGCCCGCCGTTGCGGCGCTCAATGTTCCCGCCAGCCTGGTCATTCCGCGCGACTGGTTCCAGCCGGATCGCGTGGTGGAAATCCTGCACCAGAGCGGCGAGAAAGAGCATGTGAAAATGGGTTTCAGCGTGGGACACGGCATCGATTACGAGCGCGTCAGCTTCACGCTGGCCTATTGAGATTTACCTGGAGACAAAGGCAGGATGGGCTGCACCCACCCATCCTGCGAATCCTCAACCTGAAAGAACAGCTGTAGGTCGGGTTTCAACCCAACAGTCGGGTTGAAACCCGACCTACAAAAGTTTGCAGACAATCACTACCAAGAGCGAAACCACACTAACCCAACACCGGGTAATCGGTATATCCCTGCGGCCCGGGCGTATAGAACGTGTTGAAGTCTGGCGCATTCAACACCGCGCCGGCTTTCCACCTTGCAACCAGGTCCGGGTTGGCGAGGAACGGCCGCCCCACGGCGACCAGGTCGCATTTGCCCGCCGCCAGATCGCTCTCGGCGCGCGCGGCATCGTAGCCGCCGGAAAGGATCAGCGCGCCCTTGAATGCGCTGCGGAACGCCGCCTTGATCGACTCGGGCACCGGCGGCGCGCCCATCGCCGAATGATCGACGAGGTGGATGTAGGCCAGCCCGCGCATATCGAGCTGATGCGCCAACCAGGTGTAATCCGCTTCCATCGCGTCATATAGCGGCATGTCGTTGAACACGCCGAACGGCGACAGACGGATGCCGACCTTGTCCTTGCCGATGGCGACGATCACCGCCTCGGCGACCTCGAGCACGAAGCGCGCGCGGTTTTCGATCGAGCCGCCGTAGCGATCCGTGCGCCGGTTCGAGTTCGGGCGGATGAACTGTTCGAGCAGATAACCGTTCGCCGCATGCAGCTCAATGCCATCGCATCCCGCCGCCACGGCGTTCTGCGCGGCCTGCACGAACTCCCCGATAGCGGCCTTGATGTCCGCCCCGGTCATTTCCTGCGGCACGGCATTCGGCTTTATCCCCTCGGCGTCGGTGTACATCTCGCCGGCGGCCGCCACTGCAGAAGGCGCCAGCACGCGCGCGCCCGCGGGCAGATTGAGCGCATGGCCGATGCGCCCGGTGTGCATGAGCTGCATGAACATCTTCGCGCCCTGCGCATGAACCGCATCGGTGATGCGCTGCCATCCCGCCACCTGCGCCGCGGAAAATATTCCCGGGATGCGCGGGTAACCCAGCCCGTTGGGAGACGGCGACGTGCCTTCGGTGATGATCAGGCCGGCAGTCGCCCGCTGCGCGTAATACTCCGCCATGAGCTCGTTCGGGATATTGCCGATGGCGCGGTTGCGCGTCATCGGCGACATGACCAGGCGATTCTGCAGCGTAAGCGGCCCGAGAGTGGCTTTTGAGAATAGCAGCGGCATAATTGCTCCTCCTGATAAATGATTCGGATATTTTGCGGGCAAGAAAGACGTTCAGGTACACGAAGCGTTTTCTGCTCGCCGCGTAGCTTGGCCGGCTCCAGCATCGGCGTAAAAAATGATGATGTTGCCAACTCGATGGACAATATACTCCGAATCAAACGGGCTGGTATCAGCCAACTTTTCCTGTCAACTTTTCCGGGCTGATTCCTTATGAATTGTCCACGGCAACCGTTTGAGGTGCGAAGGTAACTGGCTCATCACTCAGTACAAAACGAATAGTCGGGTAATCGAGCTTCCAATTTTTAACGGCTTATTGACGTTTCCATAATTGGCGACAATTTCTTGCCCCCACCCTAACCCTCCCCCGCACGCTACGCGTGCAAGGGAGGGAGTGAATACAGTCCCCTCCTCCGCTTGCGGGGGAGGGTTAGGGTGGGGGAGATTTTTACTGTCATGTATTTTGGAAAGATCAATAGGTAACGTCATATCCTGAAGGAGTAATGCTGCTCGCAAAACAATGCCAAACAGGCGTCCACCACCTGCGGGTCGAAATAGATGCCGCGTTGCTTGGTGATTTCCGCCAGTGCAATTTCTATCCCCAAACCCGGGCGATACGGGCGGTGCGAGGACATCGCCTCGACCATGTCCGCCACTGCGAGGATGCGCGCTTCGAGCAGGATGGCCTCGCCCTTGAGCCCTTGCGGATAGCCCGAGCCATCGAACCGCTCATGGTGTTGCAGCACCATGAGCGCGATCGGCCAGGGGAAGTTGATGCCTTTCAGAATGTCATAGCCCGCCTGGGGATGGACTTTGATTAAACCAAATTCGAGATCGGTGATTTTTCCCGGCTTGCTGAGTATCTCCGCCGGAATCTTGATTTTTCCCAAGTCATGTACCGTGCCGGCGAGATGGATGGCATGCACCTGTTCCTCGGGCAGCCCCATTTGTTTGGCTATCGCCGCGGCCAGATCGGCCACCCTGGCCTGATGTCCGGCGGTATAGGGGTCGCGCATTTCGACGAGGCCGGCCATCGCGCGTACCGTGTCTTCCAGACTGTCTTTCAGTTGCGCCAAATGCTGCTGGTTTTTCACCAGCGCAAGATCGCGCTCGCGGCGGGTATGCAGAGCGCGCACGCCGAACGCCAAGTCACCGGCCATTTCTTCCAGCAGATCAATTTCATTAGGGGTAAAAGCATTTGCTTCTCCGGCATACACATTGAGAATGCCGAACACCGTATTACTCTCATTCAGCAGCGGCAGCGCGATGCTGGCCGCGTGGCCGCATTTGAGCGCTGCGTCGCGCCACGGTATGTATTGCGGATCATTGGCGATGTCCTGACACAACTGCGTCGTACCGCTGCGGATGGCGCGCCCAGAAGGCCCCATGCCGTGCTCGATTTCCGCCCAGCTAATCTGCGCGGTGTCCAGATAGCCTTCGTCATGCCCGGCACGCGCCATGATCTTGAGCGACTTACTCTCGTCGTGCTGTTTATAACCTACCCACGCCAGCCGGTAACCACGCTGCTCGACGATGGCCTGGCAGATCGCCTGCAGCAGTTCGTCCTCGTTGGCAGCACGCACCAAAGTGCGATTCACCGCGCTCAGCGTGGCGAGGGCGCGGTTGGCATGTTGAATTGTGGCCTCCGCCTGCTTGCGCTCGGTGATGTCGGTTGCAACTCCCTCGATGTAACCCTTGTTTTGAACGAGCCGGCCTGAATATTGGAACCACCGGGCAATCCCGTCATTTCGGGTCAGACATGCTTCAAAGTTATCGAATCCGCCGTATTTTTGAATAGCGCCTAATAACCTCCCCCTTGTCCCTGGATCCACATAGTGCTCCGAGGTAATATATTTGGCGGTCGCTTCTTCGGCGCTATCGAATCCAAACATCTTGGCCATAGCATCGTTCGCCATCACCAGTTTTCCGTCGCTTATCCTCGTCCTGTATAAGCCTACCTGGGTATTCTCATAAATGCTCCGGTACTTTTCTTCGCTCTCCTTGAGTGCTTCTTCCGCCTGCTTGCGCTCGGTGATGTCGCGAATCACGCTGAGCACCAGCTTGCGGCCGCCCGATTCAACGATGTGGGCATTGATTTCTACCGGCATGACGGAGCCGTCCTTGCGGCGGTGCTCGGATTCGAAGATGCACTGGCCATTTTCCATCAAGTTTCTCATTCTGGACTCAATGAACTTTTCATACTTCGGCGTATCGAGCGCATGCAGGTTTATTCCCATCATCTCGTCCCGCGTGTAGCCGCGCGTCTTCCAGGCGGCTTCATTCAGGTAAACGAAGTTCCCATCGAAATCAACCATGAAGATCGTATCGGAGGCGCTGTCCAGAAGCTGCGCTCTCAACCGCAATTCCTCCTCCGCGCGCTTGCGTTCGGTGATGTCGCGAAAAATGCCTAATAGATAGTTTTTTCCGCCGAAGCTTACGGGTGATGACTTGATGTCGGCATAAAATATCGAGCCGTCCTTGCGCTTGACCGGCGTATCCGCGGCGAGTTGTATCTCACCGCGCAACTGCCTTTCAAACTGTTCGATGACATGGGGCAAATCCTGCTGCGGGTGAATATCCGCAACGCCGAGTTGCATGATTTCCTCGGAGCTATAACCCAGCATGTGGTAGATAGCCGGATTGCCACCGGCAAACCGCTTGGTCTCCGCATCCGCGAGCAAGATGCCATCCAGCACACCCTCGAAGATGATGCGGAATTTTTCCTCGCTCTCAACAAGTGCCTGCTGCGCCTTCCTGATCGGACGAAGGTCGGTGATCGCGCTGACAAACCCCTCGAATCTTCCCCCGCTGCCGTATAGAGCGGTGACGTTGATATAGACCGGAAGGATCGCTCCATTTTTTGCTTGTCGCAGCGCCTCGCCTTGAAAGAATCCCTGTTCACATACGAGGCGAAATGCCGCATCCGGTTGCACCGTCTCGGCTGCCGGTACGGACAGAATGGTCGTGGATTTTCCGATAATCTCATCCGGCGCATAGCCAAACAGGCGGGTGAATGCCGGATTGATGTAGGTAAAGCAGGCATCCGCATTGGCCATTGCAATTGCTTCAGCCGCCTGATGGATCGCCTCGGAGAGCCGCTGACGTTCAGCCTCAGCCCGTTGTTTTTCGGTGATGTCCTCGAGGGTATGTACGGAGTAGAGAGAAGCGCCCTGTTCATCATGGACGGAAAAAGCGCGCGAGCGGTAGATCGCATCGCCGACTACAACTTCTTCTGCTTTTTCCATCGTCCGCAGGCAGCAGGGCAGCGGTGCATGGTTTTTCGGAAATACTTCGTAGTAAGGCTGGCCGATGATCTGCTTGAAAGGTATTCCGGCAAGCTGCTGGTAAGCCTTGTTGCAACGCAGGATGCGGAATTGGTGGTCGTGCAGGAAAATCGGGTCTTCCACCACATCCAGTGCGGCTATCCACTCCTGGTGCGCCTGCTCGATCTTCTTATGTGCGTTTTCCAGGTCTTCGAGCATGAACAGCAGCACGTTGAGCTGGTTCTGTTCCGTCGGCTGGGTAGTGGCGTACTGATCTGCTGCATCGCGCGGCGCTTCCAGAGAACCGCTCATGACTGGAATATCACCGACTGGTTCGACGGAAAGCGGATGGCGCAGTGCAGTATTTTCCTCTACCAATTCTTTCATGCGCAGTTCGCGCCCGATACTGAGGTTGCGAAAGCGTCTCAACTCGTCGATTTGCCGCTCGAGTTCGGCTTGCTGGGCGCGCATCGGCTTGAAGATCAACAGGAGAAGTGCGGGCGAAACAAGGATGATGAGCAAGATGGGATCGATGAATTCAAAGGCTATCTTTTCCAGAAACTCCACTTTCAGGATGGTGTGAGAGGTACTTTCGATCACTACCATGATCAATAACTCGCTCACCAGCATGATCATGCCTACCGCAATCACCGCCCTCGCAGGGGTGTTCAATAATGCCGACAACTTTTTCATAAGGTGCTCCACAATTCCGGCCGTTCAGCGGCGGCGGGGAGCGCGCGCAAAAACGATGTGATGGGAATGACTACAAGGTAATCGCGGGGGGAATCTATCAGCATGAATGAGCCTGCCTCCCCTTTTTCTAATCGGGCTGATGCAATCTGCATAGGTTGGGAGTAGTGACAACCCGCCATTATGTTGTGATTGCTTGTTCATGCTCATCCCCTCCTGTTTGGCCACGCAATATCACCTCGCAGTACGCACCTTCACTTGGTAGGCATGCTGGAGATTTATATTTCCAACGACGGTAAGGGGAAGTGGGACAGGCATAGGGAAGGAACCCCATGTCGCAGTCCCGCTACCATAGCTTCCCTTAGGCCGGAGACTTTGCGTCTATACTTTTCAGTATGTTTGCCAAGTGTTTTTTACGATACCCCTTTATACAAAGTGGGTCAAATATAATCACAGCGCGCACGTCCACTGGCACATTCCCGCCATTCGCCAGTGTCCGCTTCAGGGAAATTCCGGGCGATCAGTTTGGTCGATTTTAAGACACTGATAATCTGACAGGATGACTGTGTGTTACCCGGCCTGTGGCATTCAGCGCGGCCCGATCTGCGACAGATGCCGCGCCACCGACAGCCACGCTCCGAGCCAGCCAAGATAGACCGAGAACAGCAGCAGCGACAGGCTGTCGCCGAAAGATAGCGGATGCAGCATGAACTGGCTGGCATAGAGCTGCGCTAGCGCGCCGAGTTGCCCGTTGAGCAGCAGCAGGCTGACGGTGACAATGAACCAGGCCATGATGCCGCCGAGCAGACCTTGCGTCGCGCCGAAATACAGGAACGGGCGGCGGATGAAACCGTCGGTCGCGCCGATCAGCTTGGCGACTTCGATTTCATCATGCTGCGTGAGGATTTGCAGGCGGATGGTGTTGAAGGTGACGGCGATCAGCGCGAGGCTGAGCAGGCTGGCGAGGATCAGTACCCCCATCCGGCCGAATTTGAGCAGGGCTTCGAGCTTGTAGGCCCAGGCCGAATCGAGTTGCGCTTCCTTGACTCCAGGCAGTTTCGCCAGCTCGCCGCGCAACCTATCCAGCGATTGCGCATCGCCCGGTTTGGGATGAACGACGAAGGCGTCCGGCAACGGATTCTGTTCCAGCCCGCTGATCAAGTCGGACAGCCCGGTGCTTTGCTTGAGCTGTTCCAGCGCCTGCGCGCGGGCGACGAATCCGACGCCGGCGACGGCCGGGTGTTGCGCAAGCTGCTGGTGCAGCCGGTCAACGTCCTCCGCCTTCGCATTCATCTCCAGAAACAGGCTGATCTGCGGTGCATCGGATAATTGCGCGACCAACCCCTGCGCATTCTGCAGCAGCATGTACATGCCGGCAGGCAGGCTGAGCGCGATGCCGATGACCAGGATATTGAGGAACCCCGCCAGCTTCGATGCGAACATGCGGCGCAGCACGGCGCGCAGCACGCCGAGGTGTAGTGCGAAGGCGCGCGTCATTGCAGCACGCCTTCCTTCAGTATGAGTCTGCGCACGCCGCTGTCCTGCAGCACGCTCTCGTCATGGGTGGAGATCAGCAACGTGGCGCCGACCTGATGGAAAGAGCTGAAGATTGCCATGATCTCCCGCGCGTAGTCCGCATCGAGATTGCCGGTCGGTTCGTCGGCGAGCAGGATGGCCGGGCGGTTGACGATGGCGCGCGCGATGCACAGGCGTTGCTGCTCGCCGCCGGACAGCGCGATGGGGTTGGCCTTTTCGCGCTTGAGCAGACCGACCTTGTCCAGCGCGGCGCGCACCCGCTTGGCGCTTTCGCGGTGATCGAAGCCGCAGATTTGCAGCGGCAGCAGCACGTTGTCGAATACGCTCCTGTCGAACAGCAGCTTGTGATCCTGGAAGATGATGCCGAGGTTGCGGCGCAGATACGGTAAGGCACCGCCCTTGAGCGCGCCGACGTTCTGGTTGTTCACCAGCACGCTGCCGGAGTTGGGACGCTCGATCGCGGCGATGAGCTTGAGCAGCGTGCTCTTGCCCGCGCCGGAATGCCCGGTGACGAACACCATCTCGCCCTCGGCGATATCGAACGAGACACCCTTCAGCGCCTCATAGCCGCCGGGGTAGCGTTTGTGGACCTGATTGAAGGAAATCATTTTGTGGGTAACACCATAACCATGCTGCGCTTCATCAGGCGGCGAAAATCCTTGTCGAAGGTAACCAGTTGCAGACGATGGGATTGGACATCGTCAGCGGCATCGAGCAGAGCGCGATGGCTGTAGGCGCCGGCTATCGCCGCTTGAAGTCCGCCCTTGCCCGCATTGATCGGCTGCCTGGTCTTGAGCAAATTATCGAGGGGAAGATGGTTTTTCATGATCGTCGCTTTTGCAGATGCTAGCGGCTCGCTGCGGAGAAAGCAATTTTGCGTGCCGGCGGCGGAACAATTGTCCGATGCATTGGCAAATATACAGATCGAAATTATCTATGCATTTCGGCCTATTGACGGGGATGCCCGCAACTGAAAGACTGCGTGCCTTCATGAATTGACAGGCAAGTGCAACGCAGCCTCCGCCAGCCATTTCGAAATACAGGGAGAAAAATAATGAAAACCGGCGAACTGGTTGCGGTGGCTGCAAGAGCAGGCATCAGCCGCGAATCGCTGTTCTGCCGCGCTGCCTACATTGAATTCAAAGCTGACCCGTTTAATTTCGCTAAATGAGCAAATCTTCTCTATTGCCGCTGGAAACAATTACGCACCGCATTCTGTTGCTGCGCGAGCAAAAGGTTTTGCTGGATGCAGATTTGGCCACGCTCTACGGCGTGGAAACCAAGGTGCTGCTGCAAGCGGTCAAGCGCAACCTGGAGCGGTTCCCGGAGGATTTTATGTTTCAGCTTACCAATCAGGAGTTTAATGTCTTGAGGTCACAATCTGTGACCTCAAGTTCGGAGGCTCTGGAAACGCTACGATGGGGCGGTCGGCGCACCGCGCCCTATGCCTTCACCGAGCAGGGCGTGGCGATGCTCTCTTCGATACTGAGCAGCCCGCAAGCCGTGCAGGTTAATATCGCGATCATGCGAGCGTTCGTAAAACTGCGTGAGCTGGCCATGACGCATCACGATCTGGCCAAGCAGCTCAACGCACTGGAAGAGAAAACCGAAGCACTGTCCATGCAGCACGACACCTTTGCGCGCAACGCGCGCGCTCAACTCAAACAAGTGTTCGACGCCATCCGCGAATTGATGACGCCACCAGAGCCGCAGAAGAAACGGCCTATCGGGTTTATCAGCGGCGATGAAAAGCCGAAGAAAAATTGACCAGCATGAGGGAGTTTGTGTACGTGCAAAAACAATTCGATGCTGACCCCAATGGCAGGCTCGGATACTTGGTTGGGGGTGGGGGTGGGGGTGAAGTAACAATGGGCGATATACTGCGCAGCAGAAATAATTCAAACCTGAACTACCTATTTAATTTATGACAAATCCCATTCGTTGGCTCCACCTCTCCGACTTTCATGTTGGCAAGGATATCGCACCACAACTACGGCTGCTCGAAAAGACAGTTGAGTATGTTCAGTCGTTAGTAGCCAAAGGTTTTGTGCCGGATATCATATTTTTAACGGGTGATATCGCTAACAAAGGACTCAAGGGTGAGTATCAAGCCTTTCGCTCAGACTTCTATAATCCATTACTCAAAGCGCTCGGGGATAACGATTGGCAGGGCAAGGTGCTGGCAGTGCCGGGCAATCATGATCTCGATCGCACAAAAAACTCAGCTATCGATCGCGCCAAATTTTTAGTGTCCGGTAATCATGCCTTTGATTACACCGAGGAAGGCCGTAACGCACGCGAAATCCTCTTCCCCCGTTTCAAATCGTACCGCCAGTTAGCACCAGCCAATATTTCTGGAAACTGGATCGACAGCCTAGATGGTGCTTATACCGATGTGAACGAGATTCGAGGTCAACATATCGGGGTCGCGGGAATCAATACCGCGTGGCTATCGATGGACGAACACGACAAGGAAAAACTTTCGCCGGGTTTCAATTTGGTCGAAGCGGCAATCAACAAGATTAAAGACTTTCCTATTCGTGTCGTTCTCGGGCATCATCCATTGAACTGGTTCAGTGAATCAGAGTCCCGCCGTTTGCGTGCGCTGTTCGGTCACTACCAAGTAATCTACCTCCATGGACACCTCCATAAAGCTGAGGTAATCCGGGAAGATGGTGCCGGAAATCAATTTTTGACATTCCAAGCTGGCGCGTCTTTTCAGGCTCGTGACGATGAACCGTGGCGCAACGGATTGACCATCGGCGAATTTGACTTATCTCGCGGCGTAGTTAGGGTTAGCCCCCGATTCTGGAACCCGGACGATTACAATTGGACAGTCGAGGATGGTCGATTTCCTGAGAAGTTTCGTGATGGCGACAGCATTTGGTGGGCCTATCCGTTACCGGGTTTCACGGGTTCAGTGTCTAATTTCACAAACACATCAGCTTTGCTGCCTAATGGGTGGGAACATCTCAATCAGGCATCTCTTGAAGCTTACCGCCGCGAAATCACTCCAGAAGAGGCGGCGGCCTTCTTCGATGGTGCGGAGCCTGAATGGGATATAGCCTTGTGCACCAAGCTCCCACGCCGAGAGGTGGTTGGTCGTTTGATCGAGAGAATATCCGCCTACCATGGGCAGGAGCGTCCTCTAGTCGTGCTTACCCTGGGCCCTGGTGGGGAGGGGAAATCCATGGCTCTGCGACAGACTGTCGTTGGCCTGACAGAGCAAATCAAGGGGCTTCAGGTGTTGTGGCATCGAGATTGTCTGGCACCGATTAGTGGTGAACAACTCCTCGCGCTGCCTCAGGGAGAGCACCCTTGGTTGGTCGCTACCGACTCGGCGGATATGATTGCAACCTCTCTGCATTCAGCCATAGAGGCAGTGGCGCGGGCAGGTCGGCACGATATCCGCTTCCTGCTGATGGCGCGAGAGGGAGATTGGCGGTTGGCTGGTGCCGCCAAGTTAAATTGGGGCATGCATACGACGCTCAAATCGGAGCTATTGAGCGGACTGACCAAGGAGGATGCGGTAGCTATCACTCATGCATGGGAGGCGTTCGGGCAGATCGAAGGGAGTGAGTCGGTGGAAATCTCCCAACGTTTTTTCGATGCTGCCAAGCAAGGGGCCGCAGTGGGGGAAGGTGCGCTGCTTGGCGGCGTCCTTGCGATGCGCGAGAGCGATTCCCTGTCCCATGTTCGCGCCATGCTTAATCGTCTCACAGCGGTCAATCTAAAGAGTGGCGGTACCCTCTATACGGCGTTCACATACATCGCGGCCATGCACGCAAAGAAGCTCGATTTTCTTTCACGCCCTGTATTGGCTGAGGCGCTCGGGTGTGACCCCGGCTATCTGCAACAACATGTCATCTTCCCATTGGGGAAGGAGGCTGCTGCGGGGGGCGGTACGCTGCTGCTCACCCGCCATCGCCGTATCGCGATCGCAGCAATGAAAGTGATGCAGGAAGAGTTAGGCGAGGATATCGATGGGCTCTACGTAACCTTGGCCGTCGCCGCGATGAGGGCATTCCATAATAGAATTCGCGTACCAGAACTGCATCGCTGGAACTTCGAACTTCCTGAACACTTTCTCAGTAGCAACTCCGATTTAGCGATTCGTATTGGGCAGGCAGTACTGGACCAAGACCCGAATAATTCCAAATTAGTGGTTAGCCTAGCGCACCTCTATCGCGAAACAGGCTACCCGGCCAGCGGTGCTACCCTGCTGAAAGATTTTGTGTCGGACAAATCCGATAATCGGGGTTTCTGGTATGAATGGGGAACCTGTGCCGGAGAGGCTCACGACTATTCATTGAATGCATGGCTTGCCGGATGGTCCTTAGCCGATGATTCTGCTTCAGTAAGTATTGAAAATAACTCCGCCAAAAGGAGTTTGGCCGGATTGGGTATGGCCTTCGGAAAGTTGTTCGAACAGTCGAAGAGCCAGACGTTCATCGAGGCCAGAGGAGCCGTTGCAGTGCTAGGTTTTCGCCTCCAACTCGACCCAGTGGCAAATAGTTATTTTGCTCAACATCGGCAAGAAACAGAGGCTGCGGGTATCGGGAAGGTTGATGTCGGAACTGCGATGCTCCGGCTGCAGGAGGGGCTCATTAAGGCTTGGGAAGCTTGTCCCGAGAAAGCATCTCTTGCAGATCGGATACCTGCGCCGCAAACAATGAAGTTCAATGAATTGCGGCAGCTTTGCATGCAAACGAGGGGCTAACGGGGGCAGCTTTGAAATGCTTTCCAATAAAGCCCAAGGTACCGGAATCGAAATGTTTTCGAAGTTGACTGGTATGTTTGAATGAACATCGACTCCGCCACCCTTTACCTCTTCCTCCCCCACATAACCCCTAACCCCATCCCATGGCCACCCTGATCCCCTCCCTTGGCGCCGCGCGATTCGATGCGCGTGGCGAGTTGCGTCTCGCCGAACGGTTGAAGGATTGCCTCGAAGACAACGCCTGGGTGTGGCACAACATCCCGGTCGGGCCTTTCGGCAGGCATCCCGATTTCGTGACGTTGCATCCGCAGCAGGGCATCGTAGTGCTGGAGGTGAAAGATTGGCGGCTGGATACGATAATCAATGCAAACAGCAAGCAGGTCGAGCTGATGACTGATCGGGGCAATGTGTCGGCTGACAACCCTTTCGAGCAAGTGCGCAACTATATGTTCAACGTGGTGGATACGTTGAAGCGTGATCCGCTGCTGGTCAACGAAGGGGGGAGCTTCAAGGGCAAGCCGGTATTTTCCTTCGGGCACGGCGTGGCTTTCAGCAACATCACGCGCAAGCAGTTCGAGCAGACCGATTTGCGCGAGGTATTTCCGCCGGAGCGCTGCATCTTTCGCGATGAGATGGCGGAGAAAGTGGATGCGGAAGCCTTTCGCGAGCGGGTCTGGCGCATGGTGTCGCCGCGTATCGGGCCTGCCTTGTCGCTGCCGCAGATCGACCGGGTGCGTGCGCGACTGTTCCCGGAGATTCGTGTCACCCAGATTGCCCTGTCATTTGACGAACTGCCTGAAAAATCCTCGCCCGCTGGTGACCGCGTGCTGGAAGTGATGGACATGCAGCAGGAGTTGCTGGCGCGCAGCATGGGCGAGGGACACCGCATCGTGCGCGGCGTGGCGGGCTCCGGCAAGACGCTGATTCTGGCGTTCCGTGCCGAGCAGATCGCGCGCGCGGCGAGCCGCCCGGTGCTGCTGTTGAGTTACGCGAACGGCATTTCGGGGCGGCTGGAGAATGCGATGCAGGACAGAGGGGTGGAGGACAAGGTGATCACCTCGACCTTCCATTCCTGGTGCTTCAGGATGCTGCGCGAGTACGGCCTCCCAGCGCCAGACCGCAAGGATTTCCCCGACAAAACCGCATGGTATGCCGCCAGCGTGCAGGCCGTGCTCGATGCCGCCGAGCGTGGGCTGATTCCGGGCGGGCAGTACGATGCGGTGCTGATCGACGAGGCGCACGATTTCGAGCCGCAATGGCTGGCGCTGGCGGCGAAGATGGTGAACCCGGACACGAAGGCGCTGATGATCGTTTACGACGATGCGCAGGCGATCTACAAAGGGCGGAAACGCCCGGTGTGGAAGCAGCTCGGCATAGAGGCCGCCGGACGCACTACGGTGCTCAAGGTGAATTACCGCAACACCGCGCAGATATTGCGCTTCGCGCGCAAATTCGCCGCCGATGTGATTGGCGCACCGGGCGTATGCGCCGGTGACGAGAGCGCGATCCTGATGCCGGAAGACGGCGGGCGCGAGGGTGTGGAGCCGGTGGTGCGGTCGTGCGTGAGCCATGACGGCGAAGCCCATGCGATTGCGGAATGGCTGCTCGGACGCAAGACCGCCGGTTACCAGTGGGGGCAGATGGCGGTGCTGTATCCCCGGCATTTCATCGGCGAGCGATTCGAAAAAATACTGGCGAAATCCGGCATACCGATTGACGTGGCAAAAGATCACGGCAACCGCATACAGACGGAGCAGGACGCGGTGCGATTCCTGTCCATGCACAACGCGAAAGGACTAGAGTTCCCCTGCGTGGCCATCGGCGGATTGGGTGAGCTAAAAAAGGCTGAGGATATAGAAGACGACATACGCCTGGCCTACGTCGCCATCACACGCGCCACGCACGAGGCATTCATCACTTACTCGAATATGTCGGAACTGGTCGGGCGGCTGGTTGTTTAACTATGGATGTGCTGAACAAGTCCGAATTCGTCATTCCCGCGCAGGCGGGAATCCAGTTAAGGAAATACTGAACTGGTTGCCCGCCTGCGCGGGCATGACGGCCTATTCAATGTTTCCCTAAACAGTTCGCCTCGTAATGGTTTCCGTCTGTCCATTATTCCTCGTCCAGCCCCAGCAGCGCCGCGACAAAGTCCTCCGCGACGAACGGGCGCAAGTCGTCCAGCCCTTCGCCCACGCCGATGAAGCGCACCGGGATCGGGTGCGCCCTGGCGATCGCGGCGATCACGCCGCCCTTGGCGGTGCCGTCCAGCTTGGTCAGGATCAGGCCGGTCACGCCGAGCGCCTGATCGAAGGCCTTGACCTGGCTCAGCGCGTTTTGCCCGGTGTTGGCGTCCAGCACCAGCAGCACCTCATGCGGCGCTTCGGGTAGCGCCTTGGCGATCACGCGCTTGACCTTCTTGATCTCTTCCATCAAATGCGCCTGCGTGGTCAGCCGTCCGGCGGTGTCGGCCAGCACCACGTCGATCTTGCGCGCCTGCGCGGATTGAATGGCGTCGTAGATCACCGCGGCGGCATCGCCGCCCTGTTGCGCGATCACCGTCACGTTGTTGCGTGCACCCCACTCCGCCAGCTGTTCTCTTGCGGCGGCGCGAAACGTGTCGCCGGCTGCGAGCAGCACCGACAATCCCTGGCCTTGCAGGTATTTCGCCAGCTTGCCGATCGAGGTGGTTTTGCCCGCGCCGTTTACGCCGCACAGCATGATGACGAACGGTTTATGGGTTTCGGCCTGCAGCGGTTGCGCCAGCGGCTTGAGCAGCTTGAGCAGGCAATGCGCGAGCGCTTCCTTGAGTTGCGCCGCTTCGCTCAGATGATGTTCCCTGACGTAGCGGCGCAGGTCGGCGAGCAGCGCGTTGGTCGCATCCATGCCGACATCGGCGGTGATCAGGATGGTTTCCAGTTCCTCGTAGAGATCGTCGTCGATTTTTCCGCCGCGGCCGAACAGGCCGGTCAGCTGGCTGCCGGTGCGCGCCAGGCCGGATTTCAGGCGCGCGATCCAGCTATTGCCGGGCTTCGCGGCTTGGTCGCCGGGCTTCGCGGCTTGGTTATCGGGCTTCGCATCCGGCGATGCGGGCGGATTTTTTTTCAGAAAGCTGAACATTTTGGATGCGTTCCGGGTACAGGGAAATGGGGCATAATGCGCACGCATTTTATGCCGATTACACGTTATGGGTCTAGGAACATGAAAGCTTGTTTATTTTGCATCGCGCTGTTGCTGGCAGGGCTGCACACTGCCGTGCAGGCGGAGGTGTTCGAACGCACGCTGGCGAACGGGCTGAAAGTCATCGTCAAGGAAGACCGCCGCGCGCCGGTGGTGGTGCAGCAAATCTGGTACAAGGCAGGCAGCATGGACGAGCGCACCGGCGTGACCGGCATCGCGCATGTGCTGGAGCACCTGATGTTCAAGGGCACCCATAGCGTGCCGGCAGGCGAATTTTCCAAGCGCATCTCGGCAGCGGGCGGGCGCGAGAACGCCTTTACCAGCTATGACTACACCGCCTATTTTCAGCAATTGCACAAGTCGAAATTGCCGCTGGCGATGAAGCTGGAGGCCGACCGGATGCGCAACCTGAATCTCACCGCAGCCGATTTCGCCAAGGAGATCAAAGTGGTCATGGAAGAGCGCCGCCTGCGCACCGACGACGAGGCGCATGCACTGTTGTACGAAAAAATGATGGCAACGATTTACCAGCAGCATCCCTACCGGCATCCGGTGATCGGCTGGATGAGCGATCTGGAATCGCTCACTGTCGGCGACGCCAAGGCGTGGTATGACCGCTGGTACGCGCCGAACAACGCCACGCTGGTCATCGCCGGCGACGTCAAGGCCGACGAGGTGTTCGCGCTGGCGCAACAGCATTATGGCGCGATTGCCAGGCGCGCACTGGCGCCGCGGCGTGTGTTTATCGAGCCCCAACAGGCCGGTATCAAGCGCATGGTGGTGAAAGCCCCCGCCGAATTGCCGCATCTGGTGATGAGTTACCACTCGCCCACGCTGCAGGACCCCGCACAGGACTGGAAGCCTTACGCATTGCAGATTCTCGCCGGCGTGCTGGACGGCAACGAATCGGCGCGCCTCAACAAGCACCTGGTGCGCGAGCAGCAGGTCGCCAGCGGGACTGGTGCCGGTTATGATTCGGCCTCGCGCGGCCCGAGCCTGTTCACCCTCGAAGCCACGCCCAGCGAAGGCAGGACGGTGAACGATGTCGAAACTGCGTTGCGCCAGGAAATCGCGCAACTGGTCAAGGATGGCGTAAGCGAAGAAGAATTGCAGCGCGTCAAGGCGCAGGTGACGGCGGGCGAGGTGTACAAGCGCGACTCGGTGTTTTATCAGGCGATGCAGATCGGACAGATGGAGAGTATCAGTTTGGGCCATCGCGCAATTCCGGTGATGCTGAAAAAGCTTCAGGCCGTGACGGCGGAACAAGTGCGGCAGGTCGCCAAGGAATTCCTGCAGGACGACAATCTGACCATTGCGGTGCTCGACCCGCAGCCGCTTTCCGGAAAACCGAAGGTGCCCCAAGGAGTACCCCATGCGCACTAAGAAAATGCTGGATAAGGACGGTAGGGTGGATAAAGTGCGAAGCATGTATCCACCACGCGATACGGTGGATACGGCGCGATGCGCCTTTATCCACCCTACGAAGCTAAAGGCCTTGTCGAAGGGCTTCATGCTTCGACTACGGGCACAAAACGCCCTACGCTCAGCACGAACGGGTTTTTATTCTTTTCGCTACCTTGTTAACCTTGTCCTCGCCACAGCGTCGTGCTGCGTTGCGACAGCCGCATTTGCCACCCCCAACATCCAGCACTGGCAGAGCGCCAGCGGCGCGAAGGTGCTGTTCGTGGAAAACCACGACATCCCGATGCTGGATGTGTCGGTGAGCCTTCCGGCGGGCAGCAGTTTCGATGCTGCGGACAAGTCCGGCGTGGCCGGCCTGACCCATCATCTACTGGATCTGGGCGCGGAAGGATTGAACGAGGACGACATCGCGCGCGGCATGGCGGACATCGGCGCGCAATTCGGCGGCGGCTTCGATCCGGATCGCGCCAGCATGTCATTGCGCACCCTGAGCAGCGCGGCGGAGCGCGACAAGGCATTGGACATCATGGCGCGCGTACTGCAACGGCCGCTGTTCCCCGAAGCGATCCTGGCGCGCGAAAAGGCGCGGGTGATTGCCGCGCTGAAAGAGGCCGAGACCAAGCCGGAAAGCATTGCCGACAAGGCTTTCAACAAGGCGGTGTTCGGTTCGCACCCTTATGCGCTGCCGATTTCCGGTGAAGTCGCGAGCGTGGAGAAGATCACCGTGCAGGATTTGCGCGACTTCTATGCCGCGCATTACCGGGCCGGCGGCGCGGTAGTGGCCCTGATGGGCGATATCACGCGCGTGCAGGCCGAGTCCATCGCGCAGCAGCTCACCGAAAAATTGCCGTCAGCGGATGCTCCCGCCGCGCTGCCCGAGGTGGCGATGCAAATCCCGGCAAGCGAGCAGCGCATCGCCCATCCCGCCAGCCAGAGCCACATCCTGGTCGGCGCGCCGGGCATGGCGCGCAACGATCCGGATTATTTCCCGCTGTATGTCGGCAACCATATTCTCGGCGGCGGCGGTTTCGTGTCGCGCCTGATGAACGAGGTGCGCGAAAAGCGCGGCCTGGCCTACAGCGTCTACAGCTACTTCATGCCATTGAAGCAGCCGGGCGCGTTCCAGATCGGCCTGCAAACCAAGAAAGAGCAGGCCGATGAGGCGCTGCAACTGGTGCGCAACACGCTCGCGGAATTCATCGCCAAGGGGCCGACCGAAAAGGAATTGAAAGCCGCCAGGCAGAACATCATCGGCGGCTTTCCGCTGCGCATCGACAGCAACCGCAAGATACTCGATTACCTGAGCATCATCGGCTTCTACAATTTGCCGCTGACCTATCTGGACGATTTCACGCGCAAGGTCGAGCAAGTGAATGTCGCGCAAATCCGCGATGCGTTTGCGCGCCACATCAACCCGCAGGCGATGGCGACGGTGGTTGTCGGCGCGCCGGAAGAGGCCGCAACGCAGTAGGGGCGATTCATGAATCGCCCGTACGGGATGAAATGTGGATTTTTAGAGGTGTCCTTGAATAAACTCCGGATCATTGGCGGCGACCTGCGCCGCCGCGTGATCAACTTTCCCGATGCATCAGGCCTGCGCCCCACACCGGATCGCGTGCGCGAGACGCTGTTCAACTGGCTGGGGCAGACGCTCTACGGGCGAACCTGCCTGGATTTATTCGCCGGCAGCGGCGCGCTGGGTTTCGAGGCCGCTTCGCGCGGCGCGGAGCGGGTGGTGATGGTGGAGCAAAATCCCGCGGTTTTTCGCGCGCTGCAGGACAACATTGCAAAATTGGCCTGCGCTAACGTTTTCGCATATCGCCAAGATGGGTTAGAATTCGCAAGCCGCGATATGCATCGGTATGACGTGATTTTTCTGGACCCGCCGTTTCAGAGCGATTACCTGCCCGGACTGCTGGAAATCCTGCCGCAACGCCTGAATGAAAACGGCATGATCTATGTCGAATCAGGTGCCGCGCTTGATGTCCCGCCGCCCTGGCAGACGATCAAATCGGGCAAGGCGGGGCAGGTGCATTATCAATTACTGGGCATTGCCGCAAACGATTAGAGTGGCCGTAAATGATTAAAGTGGTTTACCCGGGAACTTTCGACCCCATCACGCGCGGCCATGAAGACGTGGTGCGGCGTGCCGCCGGATTGTTCGGCGAAGTCATCGTGGCGGTGGCGGAAAGCCGCACGCAGACCCTGTTCACGCTGGAAGAGCGCGTGGACATGGCGCGTGAAGCATTCGCGGATTTCGCCAACGTGCGCGTGGAAGGCTTCCACGGCCTGCTGATGAGCTTCGTGCAGGCGCAGGGTGCGCGTGTGGTGTTGCGCGGGTTGCGTGCGGTGTCGGATTTTGAATACGAGTTTCAATTGGCAGGGATGAACCGCAATCTGTATCCCGAAATGGAAACGCTATTCCTGACTCCGGCGGAGCAATATACCTTCATCTCGGCCACCATGGTGCGCGAGGTGGCACGCTTCGGCGGCGATGTCAGCAAGTTCGTTTCACCCTTGGTGGCGGCAAGGTTGCAGCAGAAATATTAAATTGATTAACCATTTAACCTAGGAGAAAAGCATGGCACTGATAATTACCGACGAATGTATCAACTGCGACGTGTGCGAACCGGAATGCCCGAACGACGCGATTTCGCAGGGCGATGAAATCTACGTCATCGATCCCGACAAATGCACCGAGTGCGTGGGCCACTACGACACCCCGCAATGCGTGGAAGTATGCCCGGTGGATTGCATCCCCAAAGATCCGGCGCATGCGGAAAGCCAGGAACAGTTGATGGCCAAATATGAAAAGCTGACGGCTGCAAAAGGCTAGGCGTTATCCGGCAAGCGAAAAGGCCGCACAGTTCGACTGTGCGGCCTTTGTTTTTTGTCGATACCAAATGGCCGTTGCGCACGGTTCTCCTTATTCCGGGCGACCCGAGAATTGAATCGATGCCGGCAAGCGCCTGGGCGATTTGACCCTGATCTGCTTGTTCACGTTCTTTTCGCCGAACACCACCTGGATCGCGCCTGGCGGCACATCGAATACGCCCGCCAGATAGCGCATCATGTGCGCGGTAGCGCCGCCCAGACGCGGGACGGCGGTGGCATACACTTCGAGTTGATGTCCGATGACTTTGCCGATGGCATCGCGCTGCGCATTGGGACGCCCCAGAATGTTGAGCACCAGCGTATCCCCCTCCCAGCAATAGAACGGTTCAGGTTTTTGGGGATTAAACAGCGGCATGATGCTCCCTATTTTCCTTCGGCCTCGCTGAGGCTTTTCTGCTGCTCTTCGGTTGCTTTTTGCAACGTTTGATCGACACCCTTGGCCTGTTCCAGCGCCTCGCGTTGCGGTTCTGCGAGATTCGGCGTCGGGGTAGACGAACGGTCGCATGCGCTAAGCAACAGCATGACGGCGAACAGGATGTATTTCATTTCGGTGTTGAATCAAGTATGCAGTCGGCAAACTTTAGCACAAGCGGCTGTCATTTCTGGCAATGCTTGCAGTAGAAACTGGAGCGTTGTCCCTGCCTGATTTGCCGGATCGGTGCGCCGCACTTGCGGCAAGGTTCGCCGCCGCGCCCGTACACCCAATAGTGCTGCTGGAAGTAGCCGGGCTGTCCTGATGTGTTCACGAAGTCGCGCAAGGTGCTGCCGCCCAGATTTATCGCCTCGCTCAGAGTCGCACGGATTTCTGCCACCAATTTTGCGCAGCGCGGCAGGCTGAGTTTGCCGGCGGCGAGTTGCGGCTTGATGCCGGCGCGGAACAGCGCCTCGTTGGCGTAGATGTTGCCGACGCCGGCTACCACGCGGCTGTTCATGATGAGTTGTTTTATCGCAATGCTGCGCCCGCGCGTGGCCTGATGGAGATAGCGCGCATCGAAGTCATCCTCTCCGAATTCATCCGGCAGCGGTTCGGGGCCGAGTGCGGTGAGCAGCGGGTGAGCATGCACATCGCCGCCATGCCACAGCACCGCGCCGAAGCGGCGCGGGTCGCGCAGGCGTATCAGCGTGCCGTTGCTCAGCACCAGATCGAAGTGGTCGTGTTTTTCCTGCGGCGTGCCGACGGGCAGGATGCGCAGGCTGCCGGACATGCCGAGGTGCAGGATCAAGGTGCCGTGATCGAATTCAACCAGCAGATATTTGCCGCGCCGCTTGAGCGCGCGGATGGTCTTTCCGCGCAGCAGCTTAGGCAGATTTTTCGGGATCGGCCAGCGCAGCCTGGGGACGCGGATGACGGCATCCGCAACGGCCAGGCCGGTGAGGTGCGCGGCCAGTCCGCGCCGCGTGATTTCTACTTCGGGCAGTTCTGGCATAGCTTTAACAATTGATTTTAAACCTCACTTCAAGCCACAGAGATCACAGAGGACACAGAGATAGAACAGCTTCTCGGCAGGCGGGCATTTCACCCGCCGGGTGAAGTGGGCTTCTCCGGCAAGCCCTTGGTTTCTCTCTGTTAACTCTGTGTTCTCTGTGGCCAAATGCTTTTTTCAGTTTGATTGTAGAGGCGCGATTGAACCAGCCACTTAGCCTTCGTTTTTTATGGGTTAGATGCGTAGCCCGGATGAAACGTAGTGCAATCCGGGAATGCGGAGTCCCATTCTTCCCGGATTCCGTTGCACTCCATCCGGGCTACATGAACGCGGAAGAGGAAGCAAGGATGTTAAGCGCGACGGCGTTTCCACCAGATATAGATACCTCCTCCCGCCAGCAGCAGCGGCAAGCCGAACAGGAAGCCGATGCCGATGGCGGTGAGCTGCGTTTTACCGAGCGTCAGATTGCTGTCCTTCGCGGCGCGCGGCTGCAACGTGATGAGATGTTCTTCGCCGGCCAGCCAGTTCACCATGTTCACGCCGAGATCCACGTTGCCGCCGTTGCCGGCGAAGCTGTTGGCGAGGAACGCGCCGTTGCCGACCACCACGATGCGCTGTTCGCGGTCGTTGATGTTGCGCTGCAATGCGACCGCGATGATGGCGGGGCCGGGGGTATCGTGCTGTTTATCGAAGCGTGGCATGGCACCCGGTGCATTGCGGCTCACCCAGCCGCGTGCGGCGACTTCCACCAGCACGCTGTGCTGCCAGTCCGGATTTTCATTCCAACTCAGCGGGCGCGCGGAGGGAAAAGCGGTGATCAGATTGAAATTGCGCGTGATGGCGTGCGGCGGATAGACGGCACCCAGCGACCAGGTGGCGGGTGCGTTCATCCCGCTGGCGGCCGGGTCGATCACGGTGCCGGGCGGCAGCAGCAGGTCGAGTTTCTCGGCGAGGCGCTCCAGCCCGTGCAGCGGTTCGGCGTCCACCAGCCAGAGCAGGTTGCCGCCGCGCTCGACATAACGCAGCAGCTTGTCCATTTCGCCGGGCATCAGATCGACCTGCGGCTGGGTAATCACCAATACGCCGACATTGCTCGGCACTTCCTGCGCCAGCGCCAGATTCAGGCTGCCGATGCGAAAACCGTTCTGTTTGAGTTTTGCGCCGAACGGCTCGCCGAGATCATGGTTGGCGATGCCGTCCAGCTTGCGCTCGCCGTGCCCGTCCAGATACATCACCGTCTGGTCGCGGCTGTGCGCCAGGCGCAGCAGGGCGCCGGTGAGGATGGGTTCGTTGAGCTGGGTGAGATGCTCGCTGCGTCCGGCATATTCGACCACCATTTCGCCGTTGAGCTGGACGCGCGCCGCGCGGGTTTTTTCGGGCTCTTGCTCCGGATCGATGAATATCAGTTTAATGTCGGGCTTGTATCGCTGGTAGAGCGACATGAAGTTGCGGATGATTTTGCGGATGTCGCCGAGCCGCGCGTCCTGCTCGGTGGCATATACCGTGATGTTGACCGGGCCGCCCAGCTGCCTGAGCACCTCCACGCTGGCGGGTTCCAGGCTGTTGCTGGCATTGTGCGTGATGTCGCGCTGCACGGAATAGCGCGTGGCGAGATAGCCCAGGCCCGACGCGATGCCCAGCAACAGCAGCACGAACAGCAGGTTGCGCAACAGCGGCTTAATGTGAAATTCGCGCAGCGATTCGTTTGCCCCCTCGCCCGCTTGCGGGATAACCAGCGACTTGGCTGCGGCTGTTTGCAGCCTAGTCGAATGGCTAGTTGTTTCATCCAGAGGGTTGGGGAGAGGGGAACGGGCTTGCCCGTTGGTAAGAAATTTACGCAACATATCTCATTCCAATTATTTTTTAGAGCAGCAATAACCACGTAGGGTGCATTCCATGCACCATTGCCATTGGTGCATGGAATGCACCCTACGATATTTCACTTTTGATTTAGAAATGGAATCACCCGTAGATGCGGTTATTGTGGATGCGGCGCATCGCCAGCAGCAGGAATACTGCACTGAACAGCACGAAGAATGCGGCATCGCCGCTGTCCAGCAAACCGGCGTTGAAATTCTGGAAGTGGTTGAGCGGCGAAATGAGATGCCAGGGCGAGCCTTCCGCCGCCGCGCCGATGTCGGCGAGCCACAGCCCGACCAGTACCGCCAATGCGCCGATGGCGGCGATGACCGGCTGGGTGGTGAGCGCGGAAACATACAGCCCCACCGCGACATAGCTGGCGGTGAGCAGCAGCAGGCCGAGCATGTTGCTCAACAGCAGGCCGTGATCGAGAGCGGTGCCGAACATCAGGGTATAGAGCATCAGCGGCACGCCGGTCATCAGCGCGGCCAGAAAAACCAGCAGGCCGAAGAATTTGCCGAGCACGATGTGGCGGCTGGACAGCGGCGCCGAGAGCAGCAGCGTGAATGTCTGGTTGCGGCGTTCTTCGGCGATCAGGCGCATCGTGAACATCGGCGCCAGCATCATCAGCAGCAGCGCGGCCGTGTTGAACAACGGGGCGGCGATCGTGATCGTCACGCCGGGCGGATTGGCGAGTTGCGCGAGCTGCGGCTGAACCTCGAGGAACGCATCCAGCCGCGCCAGAAAGAACCACGCAAAAATGAATTGCAGCACGGCGAGCGCGAACCAGGTGGAGGGCATCGAAAACAGGCTGCGCAATTCACGCAGCGCGAGCAGGCGGATCATGACGTTTCCCCTGTGGCATTTTTTTCGGCAGCGGTGATCCCGGCATGGGTAATTCGGGCAAACACCTCTTCCAGCGTGGCTTGCAACGGCGTGAGTTGCTCCAGTTGCCAGCCTTGCCGCTCTGCCAGCGCAAGCAGCGCGGCGCTGGGGTTGGTATCCGGTGCATGCAGCACGCGGAACTGCGTGGCGGAAAGCGGTTCGACGCTGCTGATGCCTGCGATGCCCTCCAGTTCGCTCAACGGCGGCGGATTGCGCAGGCTGATGATGAAGCCGGAGACGCTCCCGTACTGCTGCATGTGCGCGCTGGTGTCGCCATAGATCAGCTTGCCGTGCTGCATGATCTCCACGCGGTCGCACACGCTTTGCACCTCGCCGAGCAAATGCGTGGAGAGGATCACGCTGCTGCTGTCACCCAATTCGCGGATCAAGGTGCGGATGTCGCGGATCTGCGTGGGATCGAGGCCGACGGTGGGTTCGTCCAGCACGATTACGGCGGGGCGGTGAATGATCGCTTGCGCGATGCCGACGCGCTGCTGATAGCCCTTGGACAGCGTGCCGATGATTTTCCTGCCGACCGCTTCCAGGCCGCAGCGTTGCCTGGTCTGGATGAGCGCTTCGGCGGCGGCGCCCGGCTTCATGCCGCGCAGACGCGCGGCAAAAATCAGGTAATCGTTCACGCTGAGTTCGCGGTACAACGGCGGGGTTTCCGGCAGATAGCCGATATGCGCCTTGGCCAGCGTGGGCCGGCGCAACAGGTCGATGCCGCAGATTTCAATGCTGCATCCATTTTTTTCGGCACTATCCGGCAACAAGCAGCCGGTCAGCATCTGCAGCGTGGTAGTTTTGCCCGCGCCGTTGTGCCCGAGCAAGCCCAGCACCTCGCCGCGCCTTAATTCCAGCGACAGGTTATGAATGACTTGCCGGCTGCCGAAGCGGCGCGACAGGTTGCGCGCGGCAAGGGTTATTTCGGGAGTGGCGTTAGGCAAAATTCAGTAACCATCGTGGTTGCGGGTTGAGCTAAATATAACCCAATATGCGCGCCCCCACTACCCTAACTCCGCGACCACCGGCGTATGGTCGGAAGGGCGCTCCAGTTTGCGCGGGGCTTTGTCGATCACGCAGCTTTTGCATTGCGCCACCAGCGGCTCGCTGACCAGGATGTGGTCGATGCGCAGCCCCGTGTTGCGGCGGAACGCCATCATGCGGTAGTCCCACCACGAATAGGATTTTTCGGGCTGCTCGAACAGGCGGAAGCTGTCGCGCAGGCCGAGTTGCAGCAGGTTGCGGAATTCCTGCCGCTCCGGCTCGCTGACCAGCACATTGCCTTGCCACGCCACCGGGTCATAGACATCGCGGTCTTCCGGCGCGATGTTGTAGTCGCCCAGCAGCACCAGTTGCGGGTAGCGTTTCAGTTCCTGTTTGAGCCAGTCGCGCAATGCGGCGAGCCACGCGAGTTTGTATTGATACTTGTCGGAATCGACGCTCTGGCCGTTTGGCACATATACGTTGACCACGCGAATATCGTCGATCGTGGCGGCGATGACGCGCTTGTGTTCATCGGCAAAATCCGGGATACCGAATTGCATATCGCCGGCGGGTGTGCGGCTCAGGATCGCCACGCCGTTGTAGGTTTTCTGTCCGCTGAATATGCTGTGGTAACCCGCCGCCTGCAACTCAGCCTGCGGAAAATCCTTGTCCTGTTGCTTGGTCTCCTGCAAACACAACGCATCGACCGGATTGGCGGCGAGCCAGTCCAGCACCTGCGGCAGGCGCACTTTCAGCGAGTTGACGTTCCAGGTTGCCAGCTTCATTGCGCGGCGGGATTGGCCGGCGCGACCTGGCTCGCCGCGGCAGGCGCGGATGCGGGAAGCGCGCCGGGCGCGCGATATGGCGCTGCCTTCGGATAGCCGGCGATATCGAGTTCGCCATGCCACTGCCCGGCCAGAAAACCTTTCAGAAAGGTCCTGCCCACCGCGAGGGTAGGCGCGCTGTCGAAACCGGAAAGCGCCTTGAAGGCATCGATATCTTCCTGGGTTATCAGTTTTTTCTCGCTGAACGGGATGCCGCGCTTGCTCAGCAGGCTGCGCGCTTGGTCGCAAGGTGTTGTGCAGTTGTCCGCGACATACAGGGTGACCGGAAAATTCTGCTGCGCGCGGCGCGTTTCATAGGGCAGGTCTTCTACAGGCGCGGCGGCAGCGGGAAATTTTCTGGGTGTTACCTGCGCCGCGTCAACCGGAAGCATATCGCCGTAATGCACCTTGCCCTGCGCGTCCAGCCAACGGTACAGCTCGCCCGCTTGCGCGCCCGATGGCATCACCGCCAAACAACCCAACAACAAAACGATGCGCTTCATTTTGCCTCCTTGCTGATTTGTAGGACGGGCTCTGCCCGCCGGATAAGGGTTGCCGGGCATAGCCCGGCCTACATCACCTTTATGTTCCCGCAAACAAATTTTTACAGTAGCCCATTATGCCGCAACAATG
>Ga0209317_1000664_pt1 | contig 38090 bp, 29 predicted proteins | sample RifGroB2_FD_183994 | JGI IMG/M metagenome (GOLD analysis project Ga0209317, IMG submission 183994) | Soil microbial communities from Rifle, Colorado, USA - Groundwater B2 (SPAdes) (version 2) | ecosystem: Environmental > Terrestrial > Soil > Unclassified | place: Rifle, Colorado | collected... | reverse complement strand
AATCACAGCAATGTGTTCAGCTTACCGGTACTAATCGGTCGTGAGGCTTGACCATAAAAATTTATACTGAGGGGGGTGGCAACACCCCCCGATATATAAGACACTGCAGCAAAGATCAAAAAAGTCTATGTCAGACAAAAAACCTACAAATCGTGAATGTGCAATTGGTACTGATCAGTCGGATCCGTCGGATCGGACCGATCGGTCGTATAGAGAAAAGATTGCCGTAGGGGTATTAACCCTTGCAGCTAAGAGTTTCTCTGTGGTTATACCGAGAGGGTCACACCCGTTCCCATCCCGAACACGGAAGTTAAGCCTCTCTGGGCCGATGGTACTGCACGGGTAACTGTGTGGGAGAGTAGGTCGCCGCAGGGAATTTAATAGAGAAGCCCCATCAGAGAAATCTGATGGGGCTTTTTTGCGTCTGCAGTTCGTTTAACGTCAATACTATGTTGCGTCACTGCCTTTCCTGCGAATGACATGCTGCCTGATTTGACTGGTTCCGTGGCCCGTCGCGAACGGTCGGCAACTTCCATGTTACGAAGACGGAAGATGGATCAGGGAGCAACTGCGACACTTGCCATAACGCGCCGGCAGATAGAGTATATTGACGGTCAAGCACTTCTTACATTGCCAGAACGTAAAGCCTGTTACCTCCCTGCCAGCATCCACGCGAAAGAGCCAGCCATAGTAGGATTCCCAGTCGAACTCCGGTTCCTGTTCAGCATTCTTTATTACCTTGTCCAGTAGCATGTTTCCTCTCCTTCGTCTAAAGCCTTAAATGGCTTTAGGCAATGGCGCGTCGCCTGGCGACCAACCACTAGTGAAACGAGAAGGGACATGAGGGTTTTGCTATCCTTATCTCATCTTACGTGAGATTAAGAAATTGTCATCAAAAAAGTTACGCCTGAAGTTAAACAAACATGCAACGGATTCAGAACTCAACTGATAATACCAACCAGCGTTCCTTTATCAATCAATTTCCTCTACTAATTAAATCATCTTCTTTAGCAGCCATCGCATTATGGCATTGATGCGAATTAACTACTGGCAGTTGTTGATTTCCACCTGAAATGTAGTATCTCACTTACTGGTACGGACTGCAATAATGAGTGATCGGCCTGAGCAGCATGATACCCCAGATGACGAGGAGTGGAATGAGCAATTCACTAGAGAACAAACGGGCTTTGGTTACCGGCGGCAGCCGCGGCATCGGAGCCGCCATTGTAAGGCGGCTGGCTCTCGCAGGTGCGGATGTGGCTTTCACCTATGTCACCAATGCTGGCAGAGCTGAAGAAACTGTGAAAGCGGTGCAGGCGTCGGGGGGCAAGGCGCTGGCAATCAAGGCTGATAACGCCGACGCAGATGCGGTCATTGCCGCTGTGGACCAAACCGTCAGGGAACTAGGCGGTATCGATATCCTGGTCAACTGTGCAGGCATAGCCGTAGTGGCGCCCATTGACGGTTATCCGCTGGAAGAGTTCGATCGCACCATGGCGGTGAACGTGCGCGCGGTGTTTGTCGCGACCCAGGCTGCTGTGAAATATATGAAAGCTGGCGGGCGCATAATCACTATCGGAAGTTGTAATGCTGAGCGGATGCCATTTGCCGGAGGCAGCGTCTACGCCATGAGCAAGGCCGCGCTGGTAGGACTGGTCAAGGGACTGGCGCGCGATTTAGGGCCGCTCGGGATAACTGTCAACAATGTGCAGCCTGGTCCCGTGGATACCGATATGAACCCGGCAACAGGCGTATATGCTGAGAAGCTGATACCGTTGATGGCCCTGCCCCGTTATGGCACTGGCGACGAGATCGCAGCGATGGTCGTGTATCTGGCCGGTTCAGAGGCTGGCTTTGTGACTGGTGCCAGTTTGACGATCGACGGTGGATTTACCGCCTAAACCTCGTCCAACAGCCTGTAGCCTGAGGTGTGATCCCTTATATCCGGCAGCAGACAACTGAAGAGGAGAAAAGTGATGAAGATCCTGATGGTATTGACCTCTCACGAAGATCTCGGCAACACGGGCAAGAAGACCGGGTTCTGGTTAGAGGAATTCGCCGCTCCTTACTATACCTTTCTCGATGCAGGTGCCGAGGTGACCATCGCTTCGCCCAAGGGCGGCGAGCCTCCAGTCGATCCTAAAAGCGACCTGCCGGAAAACGAGACGGAATTCACCAGGCGCTTCAAAGCAGACGCGGCGGCGCAGGCTCAACTAGCCGATACAAAACTTCTGGATGAGGTGTCCGCGGAAAAGTTCGACGCCTTATTCTATCCGGGGGGGCATGGCCCGTTGTGGGACCTGGCCGGCAGTGCGACCTCGGTGGCGCTGATTGAGGCGTTCGTGGAGGCCGACAAGCCGGTGGGTGCTGTGTGTCATGCGCCGGCTGTACTGGTCAATGTGCGAGGAAAGGATGGTGGCTATTTGGTCAGAGGCAAGCAGGTGACCGGGTTCTCGAATGCAGAGGAGGAAGATGCTGGCTTATCAGAAGTGGTCCCTTTCCTCTTGGAAAACCGGCTGAAGCTAAGAGAGGCGATCTACAGCAGGGCTGCCAAGTGGGCAGCCTACGTCCAGGTGGATGGGAAACTAATAACTGGCCAGAACCCGGCATCTTCGCGCCCGGCAGCCGAAGAGCTGCTGAAGCTGCTTGGCTCTGCCTGAACTGTGCCGGTGACAAAGCTATCGTAGGTCAAGCGGTGACGAAACTAATGTGGGGCAGAGTATGCCGGTGGCCCAGCTAAGATAAGTCTTAATGTGCAGGGAAAACAACAGGAGCTAATATGAAGTCAATCCGCAAGATCAGCAAGGTCTGGAAGAGCAAGCCAACTCTCGAGGGCGCCGGGGTTCACCTGAAGCGGGCCTTCGGCTATCATGAAGTGCCGCTTTTCGACCCCTTCCTTTTGTTCGATGATTTCCACTCCCCCAATCCGTCCGATTACCTCAAGGGGTTCCCTTGGCACCCGCACCGCGGGATTGAGACGATTACCTATGTGCTTCATGGCAGAGTCGAGCACGGCGACAGCATGGGGAACAAGGGGGTGATCGAGTCGGGCGATCTGCAGTGGATGACAGCAGGCAGCGGCATCATTCACCAGGAGATGCCCCGCGGTGACGATTCCGGGCTGTTGTGGGGCTTTCAGCTTTGGGCCAATCTCCCGGCCTCCCAGAAGATGATGGATCCCCGCTATCGGGGCATAGTCGCCGCAGAGATCCCTGAGGCGAACCTTAATGGTGCTCGTGTGAAGGTGATCTGCGGTCAGGCGGGGGGCGTTCAGGGGCCGGTGCGCGACGTAGTTGTCGATCCGGAATATCTTGATGTGACAGTGCCGCCCGACACCACCTTCACTCACGCCATCAAGCGGGGCTATACCGCTTTGGCGTATGTTATCGATGGAGAAGGATATTTCGACACCGATAGGAACGCCTACTCTCATGAGGTGGTCGGGCGCAACTATTTCGATTTCCAGCGCAAGTGCTCCTGCAGCGCGGAAAACCTGATCCTTTTCGAGGATGGCGACGCTGTGGCGGTAACCACGCAGGCACATACGGTCCGGTTTCTGCTGGTATCCGGAAAGCCGATCGGTGAGCCGGTCGCGTGGTACGGCCCCATCGTCATGAATAGTCAGGAAGAGCTGAAGGTCGCTTTCGAGGAGTATGAGAAGGGGACCTTTATCAAGAGTAAGGGGAAATAGTGCTAAAACCTCATCTACTTGCGTAAGGTAGGTTTTTGGCTTCTGCGAAGAACCGGCGGAGTTCCCCCTCCCTAACCCTCCCCCTCCGGGGGAGGGGACTAAACCCGGTGCGGCGAACTGATCGCGCACCGCCGATTCGATGACGCAAGGGCAAGGATGCAACGGGAGGTACGGTTCGCCCGGCGCCCATAATTGTCTCATCTGACCAAATCAAGGATGAAATAAAAGTGGCGCCTCCTGCGAGCAGGAGGCGCCACTTTTCATATTGATGCGTCGATTGGTCTGACGCTTAGTTGTTGCCGCTCCCTTGCGCTTTCAGCTTCTCATTGGGGCTGATCTCCAACTGCACGCGACGGTTCAGTGCGCGATTGGCTTCGGTGTCGTTGGGAACAGCGGGGCGGCTCGATCCGTAGCCAACGGCGGTCATGCGGGAGGCCGGAACACCCTGGGACGCCAGAAAATCGCGTACCCGGTCAGCGCGCCTCTCGCTCAGAGGCTGGTTGATGGAGTCCGAGCCTGACGAGTCGGTGTGCCCCTGGATGATTATGTTGGTCTGGGAATCTCTCAGGGTCACGGCAGCTTTGCTCAGCGATTCCTTGGCAGACGGTTTCAGAACGTCCTTGCCGAGGTCGAACAGGATCCCTGACGGCAACGCGACGAAAACCTTGTCGCCATCGCGTATTACTTCCGCTTCAGGCATGCTCTGCTTCAGGGCAGCCGCCTGCCGGTCCATGTAGTTACCGACGGCACCTCCCACCACTGCGCCGGTGAGCCCGCCTATGGCAGCATTACGTCCGCGGTGACTTTTCCCGCCGATCAAAGCGCCTGCCCCGGCACCTAGTGCTGCTCCGCCTAGCGCACCTAAGCCGGTTTTCTTGTACTCATAGCTCCCGTCCGGGTTCGTTGCACAGCCACTTACCAGTAGGGCAACCGCTGAAACTCCCATGATGAACTTAATGATCCATTTTGCTCTCATGATTCTCTCCTTTGTCCGGTGATCTGTGTTTACTCATCATAACATTATCCAGATTGCTGCGTCCAAAGCAGCGTACACCGATGCTGCTCATCCAGTAGAAGCGATCTAATTACCTGCGCAGCTCCTCCGTGATACTAACCGCTTGGCATGATAAACCTGTCGATGATGGCCCAGGTCTCTTCCGGCTTTTCCTCCTGCGGGTTGTGCCCGCAATCCTCTATTACCTCCAGCCTCGATCCGCGAATGGCAGTTTGAAGTCTCTGGCCTTGGGAGAGTGGCACGATGAAGTCATGCCGGCCCCAAAGAAGCAGCACCGGAAGGCACAGGTCTCCGTAGCACGCGGAAATCTTGTCTTGGTCGGGGGGGATGAGGCTGCGGCAGGTCTCCACTAAGGCACGCTTGGAGGCTTTATCCCGGTAACAGGTGGCGTACCTGCGTACGTGTTCACGGTCGACCAGATGACGATCGTAATACGCCATGCGCAGCCCCAACTTTACCCAGGCATCTGGAGCGTAGAGGGCGATGAATAGTTTCGCCGCCAGACGGTTTCGGAATATCTCGGCCATAAGAGGGAGGCGCTGGATGTACCCCGGGCCTGCGAGTATCACCATCGATGTCACGGTATCCCCGTCTCCGGCGAGCATTGCCTCAATGGCAGCAAGAAGTACCACGGCGCCGCCTAGCGAATGCCCCACCAGCGTTACACCGGAAAGTGACTCCTGTTCTAGGAAGCGCATGAGCCTTCGGCTATGCCCTCTGATCGAGTAATCGGCAGCTTTTGGTTTGGTAGACTCGCCGGATCCCAAAAGGTCGAGGAGGTAGACGGTGTACCTGTCGGCGGGAAAGAGTGGTACCAGGTCGGTCCAGGTTTGCGAGCGGGCCGCGAGGCCGTGGACTAAAATAAGTTTCTTCGGGCCGCTTCCATAGATGCGGTAGCGAATAGTTTCTGTGTCTGAGAGGGTGCATGCGCGAACTGGTGCATTCATAAACGAGAGTGTAGCAGAAAGAACAGGAAGATCATGGTTTGGCAGGTGAGTATCAAGAAATATGTTAAGCTAGAGCGATTATTTTCTGCACAGAATTAAAAATAGCGGGGGAGGTTTCTGAAATGGGTAATGAGATTGAACGCAAGTTTTTGGTGAACGGTAATGAGTGGCGGGACGGGGCTAAGCCTGTCCATACCTGCCAAGGATATCTTGCGTCGGCTGGTGAGAGCACAGTTCGTGTACGTCTGCAGGAAGATCAGGCTTTTTTGACAATAAAGGGTCCCTCCGAGGGGATAGCTCGTCTAGAGTATGAGTATGATATTCCTGCCGCTGACGCAAAAGAGCTATTGGCTCGCTTATGTCAGCAGCCGTACATTGAGAAGAATCGTTACGATGTCATGTTTGCCGGCATGAAGTGGGAGGTGGATGAGTTTTTGGGCGAAAACGAGGGGTTAATCGTTGCCGAGGTGGAGCTTGACTCGGAAGAGCAACTGATAGAGCTGCCTCCTTGGGTCGGTCAGGAGGTATCTGAGGATCCGAGGTACAGGAATTCCAATCTGGTTAGGAATCCATACTCAAAATGGGGTAAATAAACAACGGCGTACTGGCATAAAAAAAGGCCCGATGAATTATCATCGAGCCTTTTCTGGAAAAAATAACTGGCGTCCAAGTTAGAACCCTTCTCAATCCGTGGGTGTTGAGCTATGAGAAGAGGTAAGACATAACTTCTTCCGGTTCGCTGCCACCTTTTGAGCGTTTTTTAAGCGCTACGGAGGAGATGTTGCGCCTTTCGGCTAGGTCTGCTTGGGCGCCAATTACCAACCCTGGATATCTGATACTCATCCCGGGTTGTTTCAAAGATCTATGTCTTGCCACTGATTTGATTGTACTCCTCTCGGTTTTTGAGAGTCAATAGGTTATTTTTGAATGACTTGCGGTGCCTCTGGTGTGTCTGTGTTGGTTGCGGCTAATATAGTGGCAGCTCTGGAGGAACCGGCAAGTGATGAGCTCTCGCCGTAATTGGTCCTCTTCCTCAGCATTGAAAAAATTACGTGTTACAATCCCACCAGTGTTTTTGAGCCACCCGTTACTGATATCGGCTGATCTCTCTGCCTGCTCAATAGTCAAAGCGTTGCGTTTTTAAGAAGGGAGTAGCTTTCTATGTTAACTAAACCGGCTTCTACTTGTCTGCTGTTTCTTGTGGCGCTACTTTTCTGCAATAGCGTGGTTCAAGCGGCCCCTGTTCCGGTGCGCTTTACCGAGGGAATGGTCCGTGGCTTCCTCGTGCTCAGCGACACCGGAGGGAGCCGGATCGCATCCGGCGACTTCCTGCAGACCAGCCGGGGCGGTGAGGTGAAAACGCGTACCGTCCTGCATTTCAAGGATGGCTCGCTGCATGATGAGACGGCGGTATTTACCCAGCAGCGCAATTTTGTGATGCGAAGCTACCATCTGGTGCAAAAGGGGCCGGCCTTTGAGGATGATATGGATATCACTTTGGAGAGGGCGACCGGAAAATACCGCATCAAGGTGAAGCCGCATAAGGGCGGAGGCGAGAAGGTGCTGAATGGCAAGCTCGATCTGCCGCTTGACGTCTACAACGGCATGGTCCCCATTGTCGCCAAGAATCTGAAGGGGGCCCAAAAGACGGTTCATATCGTGGGCTTTTCCCCCAAGCCAAGGGTGCTCGAACTGGAGATGATACCTTCGGGAGAGGAAGGGGTGATGATCGGTGACCTGAAGAAGACCGCGCTCCACTACGTTCTCAAACCGAAGCTGGGCATGCTCAAACTGCCGGCTAAGGTGCTCGGCAAGATGCCGCCTGATAACCATCTCTGGATCATCACGGCTGACGTGCCGGCTTTCGTGAAATTCCAGGGGCCGCTTGCCACCGAAGGACCTATCTGGCGCATCGAGCTCGCCAGCCCTGTTTGGCCCAAATAGGAGCTGCCATGTCAATCTTGCACCCGATGGCGGCTACATTTCTTGCGCCAAAAAAGCGCACCGGCTGCGAAATCCTCGACCTACGGCCCGAAGCCTACAGCGCGGACGAACTGGATCAAAGCCATGCCGACTTAAGGATGGTGAACCGGTACCTGGGGGACCAGCGAGCGCTCTTGAAACACCTCGCTGCCAAGGTCGGCAACCGCTCAGAGTTTTCTGTACTGGACATCGCAACCGGTTCGGCGGACCTGCCGGTAGCCATTGCCGGCTGGGCGCGTGACGCGGGCCTTAAGGCGACCATTACCGGAGTGGATATCAACGAGCGTACCATCGAACTGGCCCGCAAACATACAGCCTCCCATCCCGAAATAGCCCTGGAGGCAGGGGATGTCCACCAGCTCCGGTTCCCCGATAACAGCTTTGATTTTGTCCTCTGCAGTAAAACCACTCACCACTTTACCGACGCGGAAAACATCCGGCTGATACAGGAGATGCGCAGAATCGCCAGGCGTGGCTATATCATCCTTGACCTGCAAAGAAGCTGGGTTGCCTACGCCCTTATCTATCTTTTGACCAGGCTCCTGGCCCGCAACCGCATAACCCGCAACGACGGTCCGCTTTCGGTGTTGAAGGCGTTTACCGAACCTGAGCTGGCAGCGCTTGCGAAAAATGCTGGTACCTCACGGTTCACCATATCTAGAGAGCCTTTCTGGTTGCTGGTCCTTTCGGGAGATGCCGGATAACTTCCGGAATCAGCGCCATCCTTCAGTAGCAGCCCCCCAAAGTCGATTCCTAGCGCAGAAAGTCCCCAGCCCCTCCCCCCCCACCCCCTCCCATAAAGGGAGGGGGAGCGAATAGCCGGCAACCCTTAACTTAACGGCAGTGGAAGAAGGAGGAGAGTTGGTAGATGCTGAACGGGGAGATTGCTTTCTCTCTGACAACGCCGCCTCAGGCGGGTAGGGTGCTAGTCAGGCTTCTTTTTCATTGCTACACTGTTTCGCGCCGGCAGGTAGCGCCACATGCTGCCACCGTGCAATGAGTCGAAAAGCTCTTCATAAGCCTCCAAGGCTGCAGCCCTGTTGGTTTCATTGATTGTCACCGCCTTGGCGGCAAAGTTGTGACACCAGCGACACTCTTCGCAGTCGACGCCGATGCAACTTGTGCTGCGAAAACGCTCCATGAAACCGTCCAGAGCCCGGTTGTCGATGTAAACCGGCGCACGCCCTTCGATCGGCTGTGTCATGCCCCGCAGTTCGGCCAGACGCTTCAGCGGCAGCATCCGAAAAGGATTGGCCAGGCCGGGCCGGATAATGAAGCGCAAAAACCAGCCGATTCCACGCCGGTAGTAGCTGTGGTTTTCCTTAATTCCCTGGAAACCGTAGGCCTGGATCAGATCGAGCAGGTTGCCGTCATAATGGCGTTCGCTGTAGGCCTTGACCCGCTTCATCATCATCTCGGTCGGGATGTCGCGCTCGGCGATTTTGAACAGGTCGTACCCCATCTCTTCATAAATGGGGAGGTCTTCCGGGCGTATCCACTCCGAGCGGAGGTAATTTACCGGGTTGCGCAGCTTCATCTCGGTGCATTTGAGAAAGCACCAGTCGATGAAGAAACCTTTGTTCTCGTGCCAGGCCTGTCCGGTATGGGCCAGGGCGTTCATGTGCATGGGCGACATGGCGCATCCGGTCAGGCAGTTGTTGTTGGCCATCAGTTCAAGATCGCACTTCACGCCTTTGCGGATCTCTCTCAGCGTCTCGATTTCGCGGTTCACCAGGATGCTGTCGAGCACGATACAGTCTGCCCCGAGTTCTTCCCACATCTGCGCCTTACGCACCCGGTCCACCCCGCCGAAGACCGAAATTCTCACCTTCAAATGAGGATGGCGGGCCTTGATCAGCTGCAACATGAAGGGGGAAGCGACAGTCACTGCCGTGACACCGATGTCGCTGATCCAGCCGAGCAGTGCGTTGATCTCCTTTTGCCCCTTGCTGGTAATCTCGCGGTTCCCCATGCAGGATGCGTTGAGCAGGTAGTTGAAGGCGATTCCCGATCGATGCAGATGGCGGACATGGTCTTCGAGCTGCCGGCGCGACACCTTGGCGAGCTGGTACGGTGCCCGGCCGCCACCAACGGCATCGGTGCGCAGCTTGCCGAACATTTCGGTGACAGGGTAATCCCGGCACCTCTCCACGAGTTCCGGATCGAAGTTGCTTGCCACGCTCAATCTCATGATTATTTCCTCTTAAATGGAGAGACCTTCCGTATCACCAGGAGCTCCAGCATGCCGAAATAAAATAGCCGGCTGCTAACGAGTTCGAAACCTGTACGCCGGACCAGTCGGTGGTACTCCTCACGGGGCGGGAACTGCTCCAGGCTGTCGGCGATATAGGCGTGTATGGTCGGATTGCCGTGCAGTATCGTGCCCCAGAGGCCGCACCAGCACTTGAGCAGCCAATACTGGATGGCCTGTCTTCCGGGCCGGCTGGATTTGGAAAAGTCCAGAAACGCCGCATGTCCCCCCGGTTTCAGTATCCGGTGCACCTCTTGGAGCCCCCTGGCAAGATCCGGCGCGTTGCGCAATGCATAACTGCCGGTGACGATATCGATACTGGCATCGGCGAAGCTCGTTGCAGCCATATCCTCGCAGGCAAAGTGGACGTTTCCCAAATGATTGCGTTCCTCTGCCAGAGTCACCATGTCCCGGGTCAGGTCTATGCCGGTGATGCGCCCCCCGGCAAACCTGGTACCGAGCAGAAAGGCGACGTCCCCGGTCCCAGTGGCAAGGTCCACACAGAGCGGCTCGGGAAGCTCGGGCAGGGCGGCAACCAGCTCTTTTTTCCAGCTCTGATCGCGACCAAGCGACATGGCACGGGTGGCAATGTCGTAGCGGCTGGCGGCCTCTGTGAAATGGCGCTCGTTGAAACGCCGTTTTTTGTCGGGACTGTCGATCTGTTTGCCGATTTTAAGGACTTCCTGCCAATTGCCCATGGTCAATCCCCCGCTGCCTGCTGCAACAGCTCACTTGCTTGGCCGGCATCCAGTCGAAAGTTCTCCTGAACGATGAACTGCATGTTTTTGCGCAGGTAGCCGTATGACAGTGGCAGCTTCTTCAAAAGCTCTTTCTTTTGGACCACAAAGCGATCCCCCTCCTGCGTCAGGGTCGGCGCGTACAGGGCCACGTAGCCGCGCTTCCCCTCAAGAACAAATTCAATGATCAACTGGAGGTGGCGCTCCGAGAGCTGCTGCCTCTCCTTGGCGCGCTGCCGGATGACCTGGTAACTCTGCACCAGCTCCTCCGTGTAACGCCGCGAGTCAACCGACTCTTCCCCCTCTGCCGGCCAGTTTCTCGACTCTTTTTTGCGAATGGCTGCGATCACATGGTTCATTACCTTGCTGTGGAGAATGGTTTGCACTACCAGGCGGGAATCGCGCCGCAGTAGGCGGACCTCGCCCTGGTAGGGCGGTTCGGCGGGAACGGGGGCGCGCCGGATCAGCTGCTCCGGCTCAGCTTCGCCTGCGAAAACGAGAGTGGGGAGCAGCAGGCAGAGCGTCAGGAATAGAAGAGTTTTTTTCATCGCAAATCACCTTTTTTCACCTTTTTTGCCAGGCATCGCAGAGGACAAGACTGGCCGGCAGTACCAGTAGATCGCAGATCACGGCACCGAGCATGGTGACCCCGGTCAGCACCGAAAAATGGATGGTCGGCAAAAAGCTGCTTAATCCGCCCACCGAAAAACCGAAAAAAAGCACCAGTGCGGAGATGGTCAGTGCGCGGCCGGTTGCCATGGTCGTGCGCCGCACCGCCTCCTTGCAGTCCCCCCGGTCTTCCCTCTGAAAACGCGACAGGTAATGGATTGTGCTGTCGATGGTCAAGCCGATAGCCACGGCTGCGATCATCGCGGTCCCGGTGCTGAGATCGATGCCGAGATAACCTGCCAGCCCGGCGGTCCAGGCCAGCGGAATCAGGTTGGGGGCCAGAGCAAGGGCGAGCAGTTTGAGCGACCGGAACAGGATGAAAATGGCCAGGAACACGGTGCCCAGGGAAAGGCCGAAGCTGCTTATCACGTTGGCCACCAGCCGGTTGGAGTCGGCAACCAGCTGATAGTATTCGCCGGTGGGGGTGAGAGTGTACTGCTCCCCCAGTTCCCGGACGGCCATCTGCTCGATGCGCGACACCAGTTTCGCCGTGTCGGCAGTGCCGATAGACCCGGTGCGGACGCTGAGGCGCAGCCTGCTGAAGTCGGCGCTGACCATCTTGCGCAGAAATGCCTGGTCGGGGGCCACCTCCAGCAGGTCGAAAAGGCTCAGCAGTTCGTCTGCGTGCTCCGGCAGGGCGAGCTCTCTTCGCTTTCCTTCCGCGCGGCTCAGCTGTCTTAGTACGCCAAGGATGCTGTAGCTTCCGGACACCATTTGCAGCCGATCGACGGAGTCGTGAAGCCTCCCCAGGCGGGTCATGTCCTCCAGGCCGGTCAACGCCTTGCCGTCCTTTCGGGTCAGCATGAATTCGATCCGGTTCACCCCTCCAACGGCCTGATCGATCATCATGGTATCGCGACGCAATGCGCTGTCCGGCTTGAGGAAGCGAACCAGGTCGGTGTTGTTCTCGATGCGCCCGGCGCCCCTTGCTGCCAGCAAGGCGAGCAGCAGCGAGGCAATCAGCACCGGTCGTGGGGAGTTGACGGTCAGTTGCGCCGTCGCGCGCAGCACCCTGCTCAGTGCGCCCGCGTCATACAAGCGGCGCCCGGTCTCGGGTATGGGGAGAAAACTCAGCACCGACGGCGCCAGCAGGATGTTCACTACAAATGAGAACATCACCCCTGCGGCGGAAAAAAGCCCGAAGAGTTGCACCGCTGGCACATCGCTCACCAGCAGCGAGACCAGACCGAGGGCTGTGGTGATCGCGGTGAACAGGCAGGGGAGCAAGAGTTTCCGCATCTCCCGGGCGAGCAGCATTTTCGGGTCGCCCGGTTCGCCGGCCAGCTGAAGCCAGCCGCTGTAAAGGTGGACCGTGGTGGCGATGGATAGGACCATGATGACCGGCGGGAGCAGGGCGGTAATGGTGTTCAGGGCATAGCCGCACAGGCTGTAAAGCCCGATGGTCCAGCAGAGGGTGATTGCCATGGCTGCTAGCGGGAGCAGCAGTCCGGAAAGACGCCGGAACATGATGAGCAGCAGTACGCCGAGTAGCAGGACCGAACAGGGAATAATCACCTGCTGATCGCGCTGGATGGAGCGCGAAACGGTCAGCTTCAGCAGGGGGATGCCGGTCAGATGCAGCTCTTGAGCACCGAAGCGGGCAGCAAGCAGAGCTTCGATGGCGGTAATGCCCCGTTCCTGTTGCAGCGCGTCTCCCGAGAGATCGATGAGAACAAGGGCGGTGTGCCGATCCTTGGAGAGCAGCAGTTGCGAGAGTTCCGGGTTCCGCTCCAGTGTGTGGGAGATTTGCAGCAGATCCTGCTCGGTGAAGGGTTTGGCAACCAGTGGCACGGCTTCTGATCCGAATGCGCCGGCAACGAGCTCCCTGGCATTGGTCAGGCTCAGGACCCGGGTGACCCCCGGGACGGCAGAAATCTCCCCGGTGATCCGGTCAACAATCTGCAGCCCCTCAACTCGCAGCAGCTGCGGTCGGGTGATGGCGAGCAGGAGCATTTCATCATTGCCGAAGGTCTTGCGAAACAGGTCGTAATTTACCTGCAGCTCCCGATCCCTGGAAACCATGGAACTGTTGTTGCTTTCAATCTGAACCCGGAGCGCAAAAAAAAGCATGACCAGGGTTATCAACAGGATGATAAAAAGGCAGGGCAGGCGCCATTTGCCGACCAGCCGGAAAAAGAGCTTTTCCAGGGTGACAGAGGCTGCTTTCTGGAAATCGTTCACAGTTCATTCCCGTAAAAACTGATGGTCAATCAGGAGATCGGAATCGCCTCATCTATGGTCGATCTGAAGCAGGCCCATTTCCACGGTCAGGCCGGGCCCGAAGGCTATGGCGCAGACCTGGTCCTGATCTTCGCTGGCTGCCTGCGTCAGGGTCTCCTTGAGAACGAATAGAATGGTTGCGCAACTCATGTTGCCGAAGTTTCGCAGCACTTCGCGCGACGGCAGCACCTGATCCGCGGAGAGCTCCAGACTGGTGGCGACCTTGTCAATGATCGATTTGCCTCCAGGATGCACCGCCCAGCGCTGAATATCCTGCATCGGTAAGGCGTTTCGGGTCAATAGGGGCTGCAGCACATCGGCAATCCCGGCCCCGATTATCTTCGGGACATAGCTCGACAGGGAGATGTCGAAGCCGAGATCGCCGATGCTCCAGGCCATGGCGTCCAGCCCGCTCGGGATCAGGGCCGATTCGAAATCGCAGACCCGGTAGCTCGCGGTGCCGGCCTGCGGGGGACGGGCGCTGACCAGGACTGCTCCGGCACCGTCGGCAAAAAGCGAATTGGCGAGAATAGTGTCTTCACGGCCGTTGATCTGCAGATGCAGGGTGCAAAGCTCCAGACACATGATCAGGACCACGGCTTGCGGATTGGCCCGGCAGAACTGGGCAGCCATATTGAGGGCAGGAAAAGCCGCATAGCAACCCATGAAACCGAGGTGGTAGCGCTGGGTGTTACCGGCCAGCCCGAGTTCCTGGCACAGCAGGTAATCGAGCCCCGGGTTGAAAAAGCCGGTGCAGGAGGCGGTGATCACATGGGTGATATCTGCCGGAACAAATCCCGGCGCGGCGGCGAGCAGTTTGTGCCCGAGATCGACGGCGAGCTTGGTTGCTTCACGGGTATAGATCGCGTTGCGTTCGCCGGTACTTTGCTGTCGAAAGGATCCCTCACCGTTCGGAATCAGAAAGCTGGCGCCCAGTTCGGGGATGACGCTGTGGCGTGATTGTATTCCCGATCCGCGGTAAAGCATCCGGACCAGGCGTTTGTCGCGCTCATCGTGGGTCCACTCGACCATTTGCCGGCCAATCTCGGACTGGTCGTAGCAGGTTTCCGGTACCGCTGTCTCTATTTGGTGGATCCAGATGGACATACAATCTCCGTGGCTTTCAACTGCTGCCATTGAAAAGGTTAAGGGGGGTAGTCGTTTAGCTCCACAGCGTTTTAAATACGGCGGCATACCTCCCAGCCCCCCTCCCATTCAACGGAGCGGGGTAGGATGCCGGGGGTAGGATGCCGGTGAACGAAGTGAACCGCATCATGGCTCCCATGGATTACGACGATGCGGTTCGTTCCTCACCGCATCCTACATGGTTTGCGTGATTGGTTGTAGGTCAGGTGGAGCTAGCCGACCACCCCTCAAAGGTTATTTGGCGTTCAAGGTGACAGTCGCTGTTACCGAAACCTTATCGTCGACCCGGATCAGGCCCAGAACGGAGGGAGGCTTCAGTTGGTACTCTGCCAGAGAGAGAGTAAAAGCGAGATCCGCCGTGATGCGGGCCTCTGTTTCCACAAAATTGGTTACCGTCGCGGTCACCGGTTTCGCGATGTCACGGATCTTGAGACGGATAACAGCCTTGGATGCGCTGTCACTCCCCTCCTTTTTACTGCCGGTGCGGATATCCTGGAGAGCGACCGGCCCGGCACTACCTGTTATCACTGGAAATCTCTTTTCCTCGAACATCTCCCGCATTTTCCGGTCGCGTTTTGCGTTGTCCGTGTCCATGTCCGCAACGGCCAGGCTGATTTTGGAGATGTCGAGGACTCCGTCGGTCTTGCTGACGGCGAAAGGCTGGCAATGTGCTTTGCCCTGGAAGCCGTGCAGGGTTGAGCTCCCTTGAAAAATAACAGTGCAACTGCCGCGATAATCGGTGGCAAACACCGTCGAGGAGAGGGTGAGAAGTAAGGCAGTGGTAAGCAGATATCTCATGTGAATCCTTTCGCAAGCCGGAATGATAGTCACTAAAGAGCCAATGCTCACACAGTTGGCATATATGCGGTCCTGATTAGTGCTGATCTGCAGCTCGCATCAGTACCGTTAAAAGTCCCCCTTTGAAAAAGGGGGATTTAGGGGGATTTGCCTTAAGGCGCCCTCAGCACTCCGTAGCAACCCGGGTAAAATCCCCCCCGACCCCCCTTTTACAAAGGGGGGAGGTCTTATGCTGCAGATCAGCACTAATCAGGTATGCGGTTGAGACGTTTCTGGCAGAGATGATCCGCGCTTTTGTTATAGGCGAGGGATGACTGACACAAGAGGTGCGTCTTTTTGGTTAAAAAAATATACCCGATAATTAACGACAGTCGAGTATATTTTTTGCCTCTTTCTAATCTTTGCGTTTCTACTCAAGACCAAGACGAAAGCATACGCTTTGACAGTGAGTGTTTTTGAGATACTGTGATCGGCCTTTGCACTGTCAGAACGCATGCTGTTGTCACAACGCTACTGACTGTTCTACTGCAGTTCCGTGACACTTGCGAGCTTGATTCGGCTTTAGAACCTGTGCCGGGATCGGAACTGGTCGCCAGTAAACCAACCTCGCACCAACTCGAAGTTGTTGAGCAGTACCTTGATGGCACCTTTCTGTCTCTTACGTACAAAGTAGTTGCCGATGAACATCTGCGGGCTGAAGAAGGCCTTGATGTTCTCCCAGTTCATGATGCGGTTCAGCTGCTTTTCTGTCAGTTGCCTGGTCTTGACGTTGCAGATGAACCCGGTATATCTGCTCAGGTCGTGGGCGTTGGTGACCAGGCCGGCCTGCAGCAAATCTTCCCTGATCCGGGTTCCCGGATATGGCGTGACGCACTGCACGTAGGGGAGGTCGATCCGCAGCCTGCGCGAGGCACGGAAGACTTCCCGGATCTCCTCCCGGCCGTCATCCGGATTGCCCACGATGAACCCCCCCATGACCCCGATGCCGTATTCCCGCAATAGCCGCACGGCCTGCTCCGTCTTTTCCCGGATATCCCCTTTTTGAAACAGTTCAAGATTCTTGGGGAGCACCGATTCTATGCCTAGAAATACCAGTGCAAAATTGGCCTTTGCCAGCGCCGGGATCAGTTCAGGATCTGCCACGATGCCGGCCACCGAGGCCTGAACCAGATATTCCATGGAATCGAGACGGTTCTCGAAGATGGCCTGGGCGAGGCGGCGGAACCGGGTGGCGTTGAGGGTAATGTTGTCGTCGACCAGCAGGACCGTTTGCGTGCCGCCATCTCGCAACTGCTTCAGATCCGCGATAACGCGGTCGATGGCATAGCAGCGAAAACTCGTGCCGTACATGCCGGTAATCGAGCAAAAGGTGCAGGTCATGGTACAGCCCCGCGACGTTTCCACGCAGTCAAGTTTCCTGTCGAAATAGGTGAAGCTGTTCAGCATACGAACGCTGCGATCCGGCAGCGGCAGTTGCTGCACGTCGAGTAATTCGCCGGTCGGGTTGTGCCGGAACACGCCATGGCAGGCCCAGGAGAGGCCGGGGACGCTGTCGAAGTCCCGCTTTCCCCCTAGCGCTTGCACCAGTGCAGGTAAAGCACGTTCACCTTCGCCCCGTATCAGATAATCGAAAGGCGCGCACTGGCTGGCAAGCTCCTGATAGGAGAGGGTCGCGTGGTAGCCGCCGAGAACGATTTTGGCCTGCGGAGTACATTCCCGGCAGATCGACATGACGGTAAAGGCGCTCTGGTACTGGAAACTCATGCTGCTGATGCCGATCAGTTCCGGCTGGAATTCTGCCAATAGGGACTGAAGCCAGGAGCGGATATTCTTGTGCACCAGCACCAGATCAACAATCCTCACCTCATGTTCGGAAAGATGAGCGGCAATGGAGCAAAGACCCAGGTTCGGTACCTTTATGATCCGATGGAAGTTGTTTGCTGCATCGGGCATCGCAAGAAGTAATATCTTCATCGATCCATCCTTTAGATTCAGAAGTTTTATTTGCTGTAGTTTATCTATCCTTTAGGTCGAGTACTCTCTCTGTAGGTTGTCCTTGTCTCATTGGCTTTATGCAGTATAGAGTGAGTGAGTCGTTAAGCAATGGATCAGGGATATCTTCAGCCAATAAAATGTCACTTCACCTACTTCCCGCGCTGGCCAAGGGCACATCAGGGTTTTTTTATTTGATTAATTCTTAGCACTATGCAATAAAAGCTCATCAGCTCAGCCTTATTGGTCCGGATACTTCTCTTCAGTCGGTAGGTGTCATATGCGGCTTGTGAAAGGCCCCAACGTACTACCTGAATTTCTCGCCATCTTTATGAGCAGCTCACCCCAATGAAAACAGTCCTTCTCATCAGCAACCTGGAAGCCTTTCTCGAACGCAACAAGAGCTTGTTGAATCGTGCCGGCTTTATTATCCTCACGGCCACCTCGGCCGAAGAAGCCCTCCAGATCTACCGCCGGCAGCCGGTTGATTTGATCATCTCTTTGCTTGATCTTCCTGGCATGCGAGGCGACGCGCTATGCCGGTCAATCCGGCAGGATGACAATCTTAGAAGGGTTCCCTTCATCCTGGTCTGCTACGAGAGCGACCTGGAACGTGCTTCGAGTTGTGGTGCGAATGCATGTGTGATAAAGCCGGTCCATCCCGAACTGCTCCTGACGCAGATTAGCCGGTTTCTGGCTATTCCGACGCGCCGCAAGTACCGGGCTAGCTTCAACGCGAGTGTCAAGGGGACCAGGGGGACTCTGGAATTCTCAGGCATGACCCGTAATATCAGCGTTTCCGGGCTTCTGTGCGAATGCTCGCTACATCTCAACCAGGAAGATGAGATCACAAACCTGTTGCTTGATATTGACGCGCAGCCGATTGTTGCAAACGGTAAAGTTGTCTGGGCAGAAAGTCAGCCTGGTGGCATGTATAACTACGGAGTTCATTTTACGAACATCGCCCCGGAGTGCCGCGACCGCATTGAGGAATTCGTTGGCAATAGCCAGTAGTGAGGCTGTCGCAAGAGACAAGTTAGTGGCAGGAACATAGTAAGCTCAGATCGCGCCTTCAGGACCCCGGACCTTTCGTGCAAGATCTTGTCGGGGCACCCCTTGCGGGTGTCCGCGCCTTGCCTTTGGATACCCGCAAGGGGTATCCCTACGAAAACGAATACCCCCAGGCGTTATCCCTACAAAAACCAAATACCACACGCGGGATCCTTACAAAACCGAACGCCGCTTCTCATCCTCTCAACTCCCATTTCCGATAAGTGCTGATCTGCAGCTCGCATCAGCACCGCGAAAAGTCCCCTTTGAAAAAGGGGGATTTAGGGGGATTTGCCTTAAGGCGCCGTCGGCACTTCGTAGCAACCTGGGTAAAATCCCCCCCGACCCCCCTTTTCCAAAGGGGGGAGGTCGTATAGCTGCAGATCAGAACTCATCAGAGCTCCCATTAAGACGCTGACCCCCCCTTTCCATTTCCCCGCCGGGCCTGCCGTGAACCCAGTAGGAACGGGCATCCGCGCTATCCCATATTTTAATGATTGACATAAAGTGCGGAAAGGCATAAATAGGAATGAACGTTCATTCAGTGGGGTGTTACATGGATTGCAGTGAAAAAAGAATAGCGATTATTCAGTCGACTATCGAGTTGGTCAGCGAAAACGGGTTTCACGGTGCTCCCGTGGCCATGGTCGCCGAGCGGGCCGGCGTCGCAGCCGGCACCATCTATCGCTATTTCGAGAACAAAGACGTTCTGATTCAGGCGACCTATGCCGACCTGGAAAAGCGTCTGACCGAGAAGGTATTGGAAAATTTCCCGGAGCATGGTGCGGTGCAGGAAAAGTACAGCCACCTGGCCCGGGTCCTGTTGATCCAGTGGATCTCTTCCCCGGTGGAGTTCCGGTTTCTGGAACAGTTTCACAATTCCCCTTACGGGGTTGAGCATCGCAGGGAAAAGATGCTGGGCGGTAACAAGGACCTTTGCGGGCGGATAGTCGCGGAGGCGCTGGAACAGAAGCTCATCAAAGAGCTCCCGCACTCCATGCTCTTTGCCCTTCTCTTCGGCCCGCTGATCTTCATCAGTCGGGATCACATACTGGGCTTCTTTACGCTGGACGATTCGCTGATCCAGCAGGCGATAGACGGTTGCTGGAATGCGGTGAAGCTCTGAGTTCAGCATAGCTCTCCCCTTTGTAAAAGGGGGATTTGAGCGAGCTGCAGATCAGCACTTATGATTAATGGTAGTTTGCCTTAGTCCCCTCCCCCGGAGGGGGAGGGTTAGGGGGGGGGAACAATGCCAGTTCTTCGCTAGAAGCCGCCAGTCTTCCCCCCTCCCAACCTCCCCCCGCTGGGGGGAGGAGAGTTTTGAGAGATTGAACAGAGGTGGTGTTTTTACTTCGATAAAACGTCCCCGCAGGCGGGGCTGGTTGCTAAACAGGATATAGGATGGGGGGATATGTTACTAAAGCTTTTGCCAGTAGTGATTGCGGTCACCTGGGTGCTGGTTATCGTGGTCTGCTTTTATCCGCGTAAAAAATAATATTGCAGCTCGTGGCTCTCATTTCAGGAGCGCCGGGGCATTTCAAATTAAAAGGTAGAGGTGTCGCATGCAAAACAGTTACAAAATGAGATTTCTTGCCACGGTGCTCCTGGCAGCCGGTGTCATGATAAGCGGTTGCGGAAAAACTGCACCGGCCAAGCCGCCCATGGGCAAGCCTGAAGTGGGCATCGTCGTGGTGCAGCCGGAGCGCGTCGCCCTGACGACCGAGCTATCGGGTCGCACTTCGGCGTATCTCGTGGCTGAGGTTCGTCCCCAGGTCGGGGGCATCATCCAGAAGCGTCTCTTTACCGAAGGCTCCGACGTCAAGGCGGGCGAGGTCTTGTACCAGATCGAGCCGGCCAGCTACCAGGCGGCTTACGCCAGCGCCAAGGCGTCTCTGGGCAAGGCGGAGGCTAACCTTACTCCGGTCCGGCTCAAGGCGGAACGCTTCAAACAGCTGGTCGCCATCAACGCGGTCAGCAAGCAGGATTATGACGAAGCGGCTGCCGCGGTGAAAAGTGCTGAGGCAGAGGTTGAGGCCGCTAAGGCTAACCTCGATACGGCACGCATCAATCTCGCCTACACCCGCGTCACGGCTCCCATCTCCGGGCGCATCGGCAGATCTAGCGTTACCAACGGCTCACTGGTTACCGCGAGTCAGGCGGCAGCGCTTGCCACCATTCAGAAGATGGACCAGATGTACGTCGACGTCACCCAGTCCAGCGCCGAGATGCTCCGCATGAAGCAGGCGTTGGCGAGCGGCCAGGTGAAAAGCGGTGGCGCCAGCCAGGCTAAGGTGAAGCTGCTATTGGAAGACGGCACCCCGTATCCGCTGACAGGAGTTATGAAATTCTCCGATGTTACCGTTGACCAGAGTACCGGTTCGGTCACCGTGCGCACCATTTTCCCCAACCCGAACCAGGTGCTGCTCCCGGGCATGTACGTCAGGGCAGTGCTTGAGGAGGGGGTTGTGGCTAACGGCATCCTGGTCCCCCAGCAAGGGGTGAGCCGCAACCCGGCCGGCGAAGCGACGGCACTGGTGGTCGGTGCTGAGGATAAGGTAGAGCCGCGGGTGCTCAGGGTTTCGCGGGCGCTCGGGGACAAGTGGCTGGTGGAGGATGGTCTCAAGGCCGGCGACCGGGTCATCGTGGAAGGGTTACAGAAGGCACGCCCGGGGACGCCGGTTAAGGCGGTTGCCTTTACCGGGAAACCGCAGGGCGCGCAACCCACTCAGGGCGGACAGCCCGCTGCTGGAGCTGCAGCAAAGCCTGTTGTGGCGGTACCGGCTGCAGTGGCACCGTCGGCAGCGACGGCGACGCCGGGCACGGCTGGTAAAAAGTAAGTTGAAGCGGCCACTTGGCCCATCCCTTAAAAGGGGATCTGATTAGGTCCGGTCTGCAGCATGAGAGCTCCCCCCTTTGTAAAAGGGGGGTCGGGGGGGATTTTACCCAGGTTGCTACGGAGTGCCGACGGCGCCTGATGGCAAATCCCCTAAACTCCCTTTTTCCAAAGGGGGACTTTTCACGGCACTCATGCGAGCTGCAGATCAGCACTCTCTTAAGAAACTTCAAAGGCAAATCCCCCCTGTCCCCCCTTTGCTAAAGGGGGGGACCCAGTATCCGGGGATCTTAGAGTCAGGGCAAGCTGCTCTTCGGTAAAACGCCGCTACAGGCGGGGTTGATTGCTAATCAGGATATAAAGTAAGTTGAAGTGGCACTGATCTTCCGCAGAGTAGTGCGCCGACAACTCCCTTCGCTTCAATGGGGTACATAGCAACGCATAAGGAGTTTTTCGATGCCTCGTTTTTTCATTAATCGCCCGATCTTTGCCTGGGTTATCGCCATCATGATCATGCTGGCCGGCCTGTTGGCGGTCAAGACATTGCCGGTCTCCCAATATCCGCCCATCGCGCCGCCGCAGATTACCATCAACGCGGTATATCCGGGGGCTTCTGCGCAGACGGTGCAGGATACGGTCACCCAGGTCGTCGAACAGAAGTTGAACGGGATCGACAACCTGATCTACATGTCCTCCACCAGCGATTCCGCCGGAGCGGTGGCCATCAACCTGACCTTCAAGGCCGGCACGGACCCGAACATCGCCCAGGTGCAGGTGCAGAACAAGCTGCAACTGGCCACACCCCTGCTGCCCCAGATTGTGCAGAGGAGCGGGATTTCGGTGGTCAAGTCGACCAGGAACTTCCTGCTGCTGGTCGGCCTGGTCTCCGAAGACGGCAAAATGGATCGCAACGCCCTGACCGATTACCTGGTCTCCAACGTACAGGATGTGGTGAGCCGTCTGGAAGGTGTGGGCGAGATGCAGATCTTCGGATCGCAAAACGCCATGCGGATCTGGGTCAACCCGGTCAAGCTGAACAACTACCGGATGACTACCAATGATGTCATCGCCGCCTTGCAGGCTCAAAACGCACAGGTCTCGGCGGGCCAGTTCGGCGGCAGCCCTGCCATTGCCGGGCAGCAGTTGAACGCCACCATCACGGCGCGTACCCTGTTCCAGACTACCGAGCAGTTCGACAACATCATCCTGCGCACCAACAGCGACGGCTCCACCGTCAGGCTGAAGGATGTGGCGGAATCTAAAATCGGCACGGAAAACTACGAGGTCCAGTCCTTCTACAAGGGTAAGCCTGTCGGCGCCATGGCTATCAGGCTGGCAGCGGGCGCCAACGCTCTGGAAACCGCCGACCGGGTCAAGGCGAAGATGGCGGAGCTCTCCACCTATCTCCCCGCCAACGTCAAAGTGGTCTACCCTTACGACACCACCCCGTTTGTCAAGATCTCCATCGAAGAGGTGCTGAAGACCCTGGTCGAGGCGGTCATCCTGGTGTTCGCCATCATGTTCCTCTTCCTGCAGAATTTCCGCGCCACCTTGATCCCGACCATCGCGGTGCCGGTAGTTCTCCTGGGGACCCTGGGAGTGCTCTCGGTCGCCGGCTTCTCCATCAATACCCTGACCATGTTCGCTCTGGTCATCGTCATCGGCCTGCTGGTCGACGATGCCATCGTCGTGGTCGAGAACGTGGAAAGGATCATGACCGAGGAAGGGCTTCCCCCCAAGGAGGCCACCATCAAGTCGATGGACCAGATCACCAGCGCGCTGATCGGCATTGTGACGGTACTGTCGGCAGTTTTCATCCCGATGGCCTTTTTCGGCGGCGCCACCGGTGTCATTTACCGGCAGTTCTCGGTCACCATCGTCTCCGCCATGATCCTTTCGGTGCTGGTGGCGATGACCCTGACCCCGGCGCTTTGCGCCACCATGCTGAAGCCGGTGGCCAAGGGGCACCACTCAGGCGAATCGGGCTGGTTCAAGGGGTTCTTCCGCCTGTTCAACCGCCTGTTCGACAGCAGCAGGGGAAAGTACGAGGGTATCGTCGGCCGCTCCTTCAAGAAGCCGGTCCGCTACCTGGCGGTATACGGCGCCATCGTGGCCTGCATGATCTTCATCTTCCTGCGGCTGCCGACCGCCTTCCTCCCGGACGAGGACCAGGGGTTCATCGTCTGCCAGATCCAGTTGCCGGCAGGCGCCACCATGGAACGGACCGTGGCGGTGGCGCGGCAGCTCGAAAAGCATTTTGCCGAGAATGAAAAAGATACCGTCGAATCGGTGATCACGGTTACCGGTTTCAGCTTTGCCGGTCGCGGCCAGAACATGGGCCTCGCCTTTGTAAGGCTCAAGGACTGGAAGCTTCGCCCGACCGCCAACCTGAAGGCGCCGGCTATCGCGGGACGCGCCATGGGGGCTTTCTCCAGCATCAGGGACGGTCTGGCCTTTGCCTTTTCTCCCCCCGCGGTGGTGGAGCTTGGGCAGGCTAACGGCTTCGATATGATGCTGCAGGACCGTGGCGGGCTCGGCCACGTCAAGTTGATGGAGGCCCGCAATCAGCTGCTCGGCATGGCCTCGCAGAACCAGAAACTCATTGCGGTACGTCCCAACGGCCAGGACGACTCTCCGCAGTTCAAGCTCGAAATCGACGATGTGAGGGCAGGCGCGCTGGGCGTCACCCAATCCGAGATCAACAACGTGCTGGCTACCGCCTGGGGCAGCAGCTACGTGAACGACTTCATTCAGAACGGGCGGGTCAAGAAGGTCTACCTGCAGGGAGATCCCAAGTACCGGATGCTCCCGGAGGATATCAACCAGTGGTATGTCCGCAACAAGACGGGCGACATGGTTCCCTTCTCCGCCTTTGCCAATGCGCGCTGGGAGTACGGCTCGCCGCGTCTGGAACGCTACAACGGCATCCCCTCGGTGCAGATCATGGGGCAGGCGGCGCCGGGGTTGAGTACCGGCGATGCGATGGCCGAAATGGAGAAGATGGCTGCCGAGCTGCCGCCGGGGATCGGGTTCGAGTGGACCGGTCTGTCCTACGAGGAGAAGATGGCCGGCGCCCAGGCACCGATGCTCTATGCCATCTCGCTGCTGGTGGTGTTTCTTGCCGTGGCCGCACTTTACGAGAGCTGGACCATCCCCTTCGTCAACCTGCTGATGCTGCCGCTCGGCCTGGTCGGCGCGGTTGTCGCGGTCAAGCTGCGCATGCTGCCAAACGATATATATCTCCAGATCGGTCTGCTCACCACCATAGGTCTTTCCACCAAGAACGCGATCCTGATCATCCAGTTCATCAAGGATCAGATGAACCACGGACTTGGCCTGGTGGAGGCGACCCTGTCGGCGGTTAAGATCAGGTTGCGGCCGGTCATCATGACCTCCCTGGCCTTCTTCTTCGGCACACTGCCGCTGGCGCTCACCACGGGGGCAGGCGCCGGAGCGCAGAATGCCATCGGCACCGCGGTAACCGGCGGCTTGCTCTCGGCTACCTTCATCGACCTGATCTTCATCCCGTTCTTCTTCGTTCTGATCTCCCGGGTGTTTGGGGGCAAGAAGGAGACGGCGCTGGAAGCATCCTCTACGGGACAGGGCCAAGGGCCGGCTTCTGCACAACCAGCCGCTACGGAGGTGGCTTGATATGAAAGCGTTGACTTACGGCCTTACTCTCACCCTGGGCGCCATGCTCACCCTGACGGGCTGCTCGACCATGGCCCCTAAATACGCGCGACCCGAAGCGCCGGTCCCCGCTGCCTGGCCGACCGGTCCAGCCTACCAGAACGTGGCTGAAGGCCCCGCCATGGCAGATCTCGCCTGGCAGGAGTTCTTCATCGACCCGCAGCTGAGCAAAGTGATAGCTTCGGCTCTGGAAAATAACCGCGACCTGCGCCTGGCCGCGCTGAATATAGAGCGCTCCCAGGCTCTATACCGGATCCAGCGCTCGGAACTCTTTCCGGCAGTGAACGCAGGCGCTGGTTACTCGGCCCAGCGCATATCCTCAACCCAGTCCGGCTCCGGCCATATCACGACTCACGGCTACGACGTGGGGCTTGGGATGAGCGCCTACGAGATCGATCTTTTCGGCCGCATCCGGAGCTTGAAGGACCAGGCGCTGGAGCAGTTCCTGGCAACCGAGCAGGCCCGGCGCAGCGTGCAGATCAGCCTGATCGCCGAGGTGGCCAATAACTACCTGTCGCTCGCGGCAGACCGGGAAAGCCTGAGGATCGCCCGCGACACCCTGACATCGCAGGAGTCCTCCTATAATTTGACCAAGAATCGCTTCGATGCCGGTGTGGTTTCGGCTCTCGATGTCAGCCGGGCACAGAGCATCGTCGATGCCGCGCGGGTGGACATCGGGCGCTTCACTACCCTGGTGGCACAGGACCTGAACGCGCTGCAACTCGTGGTGGGCACTCCGGTTCCGGCTGAGCTGCTTCCGGGGGGACTCGGTCCGGTCACGGCACTGAAGGAGATCGCACCGGGCCTTCCTTCGACCGTTTTGCAGCGTCGCCCGGACATCCTGGACGCCGAGCACCAGCTCATGGCGGCCAATGCCAATATCGGCGCAGCGCGTGCCGCTTTTTTCCCGCGCATCACCCTCACCAGCGCTGTCGGGCTTTCCAGCGGCCAGCTCACCGATCTCTTCTCGGGTGGAGCCGGGGTCTGGTCTTTCCTGCCGCAGATCAGCGTGCCGATCTTCAACGCCGGGGCCAACAAGGCCAACCTGAGGGTGGCGGAGGTGGATCGGAATATCTTCCTGACCCGGTATGAGCGCTCGATACAGGTGGCGTTTCGTGAAGTGGCCGACGCTTTGGCAGATTACGGCACACTGGGAGAGCAGCTCGCGGCACAGCAGTCGCTGGTAAACGCCAGCGCCGAGAGCCATCGTTTGTCCGATGCCCGTTACCAGGGCGGAGTCGAGAGTTACCTCTCCGTGCTCGATTCCCAGCGTGCGCTTTATGCCGCGCAGCAGAACCTGGTAACCCTGCGTCTCTCCAGGCTGTCGAACCTGGTGACGCTCTATAAAGTCCTCGGGGGCGGCGCCTGATTGTGAATTATGGCTTTGCAGGTTAAAATGATGTGGTCCCTAGCCAAGGCATGCAGCACGATGAGCTGATCTAGCCAGGAGGTGAGCCATGGATGAGAATGATAGTAAAAAAGAAGCAGTGCCGATCCTGATTGTGGAGCGGCGCAGACAAAGGCAGGAATTGAGTTCGGCAGATGTTATGAAAATACTCAAAAAGAGGGCGGCAAAGGCTCAAAGGAAGGCATCCAGTATAAATTTGACAGATGTCGACGTAACTGGATGAATCAAGCTTTCCAAGCTGAACCGTTTTAAAGGAAGAACTCATCACGTTGGCCCCCGACTCAACCCTTTATCACAAGGTACAAGAGTCGGGGGCTTTTGTTTGGTCAGATTCGGGATAAGTGGAGCTGGCTGCAGTATTAACTGTGAGTATTTTAAATATTGTTAAGAGTATCGCTTCAGTTGCTCTACGATGTGTTGCCATTGCTTGAGAATAGTGTAACAATTGATCTATCCTTAGTAGCTTCCGGAGACTCCAGTGATAGAAACTAAAAGGTTGTCAGGCAAAGAACGAAGTCAGGAACTTGATATCAGAAAGTCATCCCCCGAAATAGATAGTAATCCTGCCGATCCTAACGATCCTTTTACAATCAATACGATGCACGTTACTACGGTTATTGCCACGCTGGATAACGACGATCCGGTCAGTTCCGATCTCGAAAAGTCTAAGCCGAAGGCGGCTAAAGCATCGGTCAAGCCGAAGGGAGCCAAAAGCACGACCACTAAACCCAAAACGGTTAAGAGCGCGGTTATAAAACCGAAGGCGATAAAGAGCGCGCCCCTGAAGCCGAAGGCGACAGAGATGGCGACAGAGATGGCGGTGGAAGCCAATACCAGCGCAGGCGAGCCGAAAGCTGCCAAGCTTAAGACGGCAAAACCTAAGCTGGCAAAAGCTAAGTTGGTCAAACCAAAGCTAGTCCACGCTAAGCCGGACAAGCTGAAAGCGGACAAGCCGAAAGCGGTCAAGCTGAAGGCGGTCAAGCTGAAAGCGGATAAGAAGCATTTGGTTAAGGGGAAGGGGTACGCGCCCGAGCCCGAAAGCGAGTTCGATCTGAACGACAGCCAGTGGTATCTGAACCGCGAACTGACTTGGCTGGAGTTCAACCGCCGCGTGCTGAACGAGGCTACTGACGAGCGTACTCCGCTTTTGGAGCGGCTCAAGTTCATCGCCATCGTCAGCGCCAACCTCGATGAATTCATCATGAAGCGGATCGGCGGTTTGAAACAGCAGATCGGCGCCGGGATGCATGATCTGACGCTTGATGGCAGAACTCCGCGTCAGCAGGTGGTCGAGTGCCATGCCTCGATACGTGAAATCCATGCCCGGAAACGGGAGGCTTTCAAGACGGTGCGAGCGCTTCTGGAGCAAAAAGGCATCGTCATCGAGAGCTATGAGAAGCTTTCACCTAAGGAAAAGAAGCAGTTGCGCGAGCAGTACTACAGCAATATCTACCCGCTGCTGACGCCGCAATCGATCGATCCCGCCCACCCGTTTCCGTTCATCTCGAACCTATCGCTCAATCTGCTGGTTACTCTGCGCTATCCCAATGCCCGCGAGGTGTCGCTGGCCCGGGTCAAGGTGCCTGTCGGCCTGGGTACGCCGCGCTTTCTCAGGGTCGGCAGCAAAGGTGACCACTTCGTCCCTCTGGAAGAGGTGATGATGCACAATCTGGACATGCTCTTTCCCGGCATGCACATCGTCGGCTGCGAGATTTTCCGGGCCACCCGGAACGCCAATACGGAGAAGGACGAGGAGGAAGCCGACGACCTGATGGCGATGATCGAAAGCGAGCTCAAGGAGCGCAAGTTCGCCCCAATCGTTCGCCTGGAGATCGGCGCGGGGATGGAGCCGCTGCATCGCGGGCGGCTCGCCGCCGAACTGGAACTGGACGAGGTGAACGACGTCTTCGAGGTAGACGACATGCTTGCCATGCGCGACCTGTTCGAGATCTCACGGCTCGATTACCCGCGTCTGCACGATGCACCCCATCATCCGGTGGATCACCCGCAGCTCTTGACCTCCCGGAACATCTTCCATACCATCCGGGACAGCGGAAACCTCTTGCTGCAGCACCCCTACGTCTCCTTTTCCAGCTCCGTGGAGCGGTTCCTGCGGGAGGCGGCGACCGATCCCAAGGTGCGCGGCATCAAGATGACCTTGTACCGGACCTCCAGCCAGAGCCGCATCATCGACGCGTTGTTGCAGGCCGCCCAAAACGGCAAACAGGTTGCGGTGGTGGTCGAGCTTAAGGCGCGTTTTGATGAGGCGACCAACATACGCCTTGCGGAACAGATGGAGGAGGCCGGGATACATGTCACCTACGGCGTGGTGGGACTTAAAACGCACTGCAAGGTGATCCTTGTCGTGCGGCAGGATTACCGCGGATTGCGGCGCTACGTGCATATCGGGACCGGCAATTACCACACCGAGACGGCGCGCATCTACAGCGACTTAGGGCTTATCACCTGCGACGACACCATCGCCCAGGACGTGACCGAACTCTTCAACTACCTGACCACGGGATTCACCGCGAGGCGCAACTACCGGGCATTAGTGCCGGCTCCCAAGCTTTTGAAGAAATCGCTGCTGATGCGGATCGAGCGGGAGGCGGCGCTGCATGCCGAAAAAGGCGGCGGCCTGATCCAATTCAAGATGAACGCCCTTGAGGACGGGGAGATCGTCAAGGCGCTCTATCGTGCCTCGATGGCGGGGGTGAAGGTCGACCTGTATGTGCGCGACACCTGCAGGCTGAGGCCCGGTATCCCGGGGTTGTCGGATAACATCCGCGTCGTCAGCGTCGTCGGTCGCTTCCTGGAACATGCCCGCCTCTATTATTTTAGAAATGGTGGCGCCGAAGAGTATTTCATCGCCTCCGCGGATGCCATGAAGCGAAACCTGGAGGCCCGGGTGGAGGTCATGTGCCCGGTGACAGTTCCCGAGTTGACCCGGGAGCTTAGGGCCATTTTGGATTGCTACGAGGCAGACCATCGCTCGGCGTGGGACATGGGGCCGGATGGCAGTTATAAACAGCGTCAGCCCGCCGAAGGTGAATCTGGCGAGGGGACGCACCAGATGCTGATCGCTCAGGCCCAGAAGCGTTTGAAAGAGTCGCTGAAACAGAAGAAGAAGTTGATGCACCACAGGTGAGTTTTCGATTGGGTTCGCACTCTGTTCAGGACCCTGTTTCGGTCCGGGTTGCGACAGAATCCGATGGGCCCGGTGTAGGTGCCTTCCGTGGGATTAGAGGATGACAGCACCTTGGAAAAGCGTTAGGATATCGATGATGTTCGCGGCAGGATATGGCAGCACTCAACAATCCGTAGACCAGGGGGATACCAATATGGAACCCAAAGAAACAGAGAAAGAAGTAGAAGTATGCCAATGCGTTGATAAGCACGAGCGCCACATCTGTTTTTTGCACAGCAAAGGAGAGGTTCAGGAGGTTGAAAAACTGACGGATAATCCTACCGTTACCTGCTCCATCTGTCTGGTCAACGCAAATTCGCCAGATAACGTCTGCTCGCCCACCACCCTTGGTGGTGGCTTCAGATATTCCGATATGCAAGGCAGTAAAAAAATAATCTGTGACAGCGTGGGTAGAACCGATATTCGCTAAAAAAACCAAGCTGACAACACTCTTACAGAAGCAGTACCTGGTCTGCACAAAGAGGCCGCATCATATTTGATGCGGCCTCTTTGCGTTTTCAATGTCAGTAGCCAGGTCAATGTTGGTTGGCTTGTATTAATGCGCGAAAAAAATATTATACTCGTTTTTTGTTTTTGCTGGCGTTCTTGCTCCCCCCTTTGACAAAGGGGGGTGGGGGATTTAGCAACGTTGCCATCTGTGACAAGTTGCATAAAGGAACTGTAGGGGCGAACCTTGTGTTCGCCTGATTTTATCGCGATGTTCATCGCCAGGGCGAACACAAGGTTCGCCCCTACGGAGGTACCCTGAAGGTTGCGGGGCTCCCGGTATTGATTATCGCGCAAACGCTAGGTGCGTGGTTCTCGCGGCAGGAATGCCGCTCCTACACAAACTCTGCACCAGGCACATTCGGAGGAATAAATAGATGCCAGGCTTATCTGATCCAGAAAGTAGACACCGATTTGGCAGGATGGCAGTAATCTGCAGCGCTCTTCTCCTTGGTGCCTGCAGCGTCACTCCCAAAAAAGGGCCGACCAAAGTTGTCACGCCCGTTCGTGATGCGGATATCGCCGACCTGACCCGGATATCTCAAAAGCTTGCTGAGCTTCCTGCGGTAAGCGATGAGCGTCTCAAGATCGACTCTGCCTGCAGCACACAACTGCTCGATGAATTCAAGAGCCGCTATTTTTCACGTTGGACCACATCTGTTCCTCTCTACGATTTTGAGGAATCACGCGACTTTATGAGGAAAGAGGTCAATGGCGGCTGGTACGGTACCAATAAACGCAAAGTGTCGCGGAAACAGTTGCAGGGACTTTTGGAAAATTGCGCCTTAAAGAGTTTTCCATCTCGAAGCGATACTGCCATCGCGGCGGCCCCGGGGCACTTGCGGGGGCTTCCGACACATATGCCATTTTACGAGAAGAGAAACGACGAGCCGTTCGACATGCTTTCCTACCCGCAGGTAAAGCTGAACGAACCGCTACGGGTACTGCACACCTCCAAGGACGGCGTCTGGCTTTTTGTCGAGACAGCATATTCAAACGGCTGGCTGGAGGCGCGGGATGTCGCTCTTGTCGATGCGGAACTGATCGATTCTTGGATGCAGGCGCCTCATCTGGTGATGATTCAGGATTACCAGGCGGTCTCTGACGGAAGGGGCATAGGTACTTACCCGGCAAAGATCGGCACAATTTTGCCGCTCGCGCAGAGCTGGGATGGCTGGTGGGAGGTTCGTGTTGCTTCGGCGGGGGAGGGGGGTAAGGCTGAAATTCGCACCAGCCGAATTCTGCGCGCAGCAGCGGCGCCGTTTCCCCTGGCCTTTAACAAGGAAAACGTGGCGCTGATTGGGGATCAGTTGTTGGGGCAGCCCTACGGTTGGGGGGAGCAATACGACCTGAGAGACTGCTCCGCACTGCTGCGGGATTTCTTTATGCCGTTTGGCATCTGGCTGCCGCGGGCTTCGTCGGATCAGATCGCCTCGGTCCCCCGGCGGGTGCCATTGGTCGAACTGGCGGCGCTGGAGAAGGAGAAGCTTATTATGAGTAAGTCGCTCCCCTTTCTTACGCTGCTCTTTAAGCCGGGTCATATCATGCTTTATGCCGGCGAAGACCGGGAAGGGCGGCCCTTGGCATTTCACGGCTCCTGGTCCATCAGGGTGCAGGAAGGGGAAGGGGCGCGGAAGCAAATTATCGGGATCTCCGCCATCACAACGCTTGCGCCGGGAAAGGAGCTTGGACTGGTCCCCGGGAGTTCGCTGCTGGAGAAGGTCACCGAGATGGGGACTGTCACAGAGCGTTGCAGCGCCGCGAAGTAAGGGGCTAGTGCGGACTCGTTCAAGTGATTTCAAATCTATTTATTCAACCCTTTTTTAACTAACTTTCTCTTCCAACGTAGGGGCGAACCTTGTGTTCGCCCGGGCATCGATCGCGATGGAAATGTTGAACAACAAAATCTGGGCGAACACAAGGTTCGCCCCTACGGTAAGTCAGAAGAGCTTTAAGTCCCCCTTGTGGGAGAGAGGGAGAGAGGGGTGATTGAGCTGAAGGTAAGTACGGCCTGGATTAGGCTGAATATTTGCCATTAAAGGTCCGTTCGTATTAGCATATTGTATGGAGCAAACAAAAGGAGACCTGTCATGAAAAGAACAGCTGCAGCAGTATGGAACGGTTCATTGAAGGAAGGGAAAGGTTCGCTCTCGACTCAAAGCGGCGTCCTCACTGACACATCCTATTCATTCGGGACCCGGTTTGCTGGAGAGCATGGCACCAATCCGGAGGAGCTGATAGCGGCGGCCCATGCCGGATGTTTTTCCATGGCGCTTGCGGCAGGGTTGGGCAAGGCGGGTTTTGAAGCTTCCCGCATCAAAACCTCGGCGCTTCTGGACCTGGATAACGTCGAAGGTAGCTGGAGGATTACCGCGATCACCCTCGAGTCAGCTTGCAGGATCCCTAAAATCACTCAGGCACAGCTTGAGACCATAGCACAGGATGCCAAAGTGAATTGCCCGGTATCACAGGTGCTGAAGACCAATATAAACCTGGTCATTAAACTAGAAGACTGACGGTACGCCGGTAATACCCTCATCTCGTTCCCAAGCTCCAGCTTGGGAACGTAAATGCGACAGGAAGCTTCGCTTCAACGGCACAAAGCTGGAGCTGTTATAGCGATTGCATTCCCAAGCTGGAGCTTGGGAACGAGAAATAGGCAATCAGGAGTCGATAACTGTCCCCTCGCCCTTCGGGAGAGGGTTAGGGTGAGGGCAGCGCCATAGCGATAAATCTGGCAAATAGCTCAAAAGCCTCGAAAATGCCTTATGCCGCCTTGGGATCACATAAGCGCCGACTCTCTCACCCCGACCCTCTCCCGGAGGGAGAGGGAGAGCTTGAAAAGGTGGAATAAGAAAGCAAAAGAGCGAGAAAGCAAAAGCGGCCCCAGGAAATCCTGGGGCCGCTTCTATATGTACTGCTGTGGTCGGAGTTGTAACTATCCGACTGCTGCTATTCGGTGCAACCTGATTAGCCGAGGATCTGCTTCAGATCGCCTTCTGCGGTGCCGATCGGCCCGATGTTGAAGTTCTCAACCAGGAAGTTGAGTACGTTCGGGGTGATGAAGGCCGGCAGGGTCGGTCCGAGTTTGATGTCCTTGATGCCAAGGTGAAGCAGGGTCAGCAGGATCGCTACTGCCTTCTGCTCGTACCACGAGAGGATGAAGGAGAGCGGCAGTTCGTTGACGCCGCACTTGAATGCGCCGGCAAGTGCTACTGCAATCTGGATCGCGGAGTAAGCGTCGTTGCACTGACCGATGTCCAGCAGGCGCGGGATGCCGCCGATGTCGCCAAAGTCGAGCTTGTTGAAGCGGTACTTGCCGCAAGCAAGGGTCAAGATTACGCAGTCCTTCGGTACCTGCTCGGCAAACTCGGTGTAGTAGTTACGGCCGCTTTTAGCTCCGTCGCAGCCGCCGATCAGGAAGAAGTGACGGATCTGGCCGGCTTTAACCGCATCGATGACTTTGTCGGCTACGCCCAGAACTGCGTTGTGCCCGAAGCCGGTGAGGATTTCTTTGCCGAGGTTCTCTTCGAAGCCCGGAAGTGCCAGCGCTTTCTCGATTACCGGGGAGAAGTCCATGCCTGCGATGTTGGCAACGTCCGGCCACTGAACCAGGCCCCAGGTGAAGAGACGATCTTTGTAGGTTTCTGCCGGGCGCTGGATGCAGTTGGTGTTGAAGATGATCGCGCCGGGGAAGCCTGCGAATTCTTTAGCCTGGTCCTGCCATGCACCGCCGAAGTTTCCGACCAGATGGGTGTATTTCTTGAGGCCGGGGTAGCCGTGGGCGGGAAGCATCTCGCCGTGGGTGTAAACGTTGACCCCTTTGCCTTCGGTCTGCTTCAGGAGTTCTTCGAGCATGCGCAGGTCGTGGCCGGAGACCAGGATAGCTTTGCCTGCTTTGGTGCCAAGCTGAACCGGAGTCGGAACCGGGTGGCCGAAGCTGTCGGTGTTAGCCTTGTCGAGCAGTTCCATGGTGACCAGGTTGATGCGGCCGCACTCCATGGCGAGACCGACGAAGTCCATGAGACCGAGGCTCTTGTCGAGGGTTGCTGCCAGTGCTTTGTGAGTGTAAGCGTAGACTTCGTCGCTTTCCAGGCCGATGACCAGAGCGTGGTGGGCGTAAGCTGCGTACCCTTTCATGCCGTAGATGATGATTTCCTGGACGGATTTCACATCGGGATCAATGGAGTCGTCTTTTACGCCGTGCAGTGCGCCCAGGGCGACCAGCTCAGCAGTGGTGCCGGGGGTGAAAGCTTTAGCCGCTTCCGGAACATTACCGGTGAAGGGGCCGCCGTTGGCTTTCTCGAAGAGCGCCTGGGCAAGGTTGCGGTTCTTTGCAGCGTCGCGTACCAGCTTGGCAATCTCGTCGGCGTCGAAGTCGACGTTGGTTACTGTGGTGAAGAGGCCGTCCAGCATGAAGCGGTCGATGCCGCTGTCCTTGGCGCCTTTCTCGCGTGCCTTGTCGGCCCAGAAAGCGATCCCTTTCATCGAGTAGACCAACTGGTCCTGCAGGGCAGCTACGTCCGGACCCTTGCCGCATACGCCAACTTTCGAGCAGCCGCCGTTGGCAGCCTGTTCACACTGATAGCAAAACATGTTCTCCATTTTTTCCCCCTTGTCTGTTGCGTTAGTAGTCGATGTGGAAAATCCAAGCCAGCTTTTAATCTTGTTCTTCATCAAGTTCTCCTGTGCTCCAGTTCCCCGGGCCGTTGTTAGTATCTCTGGGAGCTAGAAGCTCCGGTCATTTGTTTTTGCTGTTTGCTGCTGTTCGTGAAGGCAACATACCGTGAACTTGACCCCGCGGCTTTGACCTAGGTCATAAAAATGGAGTATCTGGGTATACGGGTCTTTTTTGTCGTTTTGCGGAGGAGGGGGGGCAGAACCGGGGCTAAGAAGCAGAACCGGGGCTAGAAGCAGAACCGGGGCTGGGGAGCAGAGCCGGGGCTGAGGTAGGCTGTGGCTGAGGTAGACTGTGGCTGAGGTAGGCTGTGGCTGAGGTAGGCTGTGGCTGAGGTAGGCTGTGGCTGAGGTAGGCTGGGGTAAGGCTGGGGTAAGGCTGGGGTAGGCTGGTGGGTGGAGTAGGGTCGGATTAACGGCGGCCTTGTAAACCACACTATTGCTTTGTCGGGTTACGCGGTGAGGCCGCTAACCCGACCTACGAAGACCACGAAATGGTGATCACGATGACTACGGTGACCAACTGAGTTGTCCTTTGTGTCTCTTTGGTCCTTTTTGTCCTTTCGCTACACCCAGCCCTAGTGCGCTACGGCACCAACCATGGCCCGATAGATATCTGGTCGCAAAACAAACTGGAGGCTGGAGGATGTGGCGGTGCCGAACGCGATGGCCTGAGCTCCTCCTATGGAGCAGTTCAGGTTGAAGATGGGACGCAGGTTGAGGCCGAAACGTGCAACATCGGCTTCAAAGACCGGGCCGTATCTCCAGGCGTACTCGGCAAGTCGATCCCAGGTCGAAAGCATTTCTACGGGAATGGCTACACCGTCTGCTACACGTACTAGATCCGTCATAATTTCTTGCTCCTTGTTCCTGCTTGCTAAAGACCATATCGGCACTGGTGCCGGAAACTTAAGGTCTCCTGCTTGCAGCAATAAGAGCGTCTCTTCTTGCATTTGGCTCTGTTGCTCTCTTGCTTGTCTCCTGCCTCGTGAACTGAAGTGACCCCTTAAGTCGCCTTCAGCCCCCTTTAGCTGTGATACGCCTCAAGGCTGGCAACCGCGCTGGTCGCGGTGCAGTCGGGCTCGGAAAGGGCTGCCAGCCGCTTTAACAGGAAAAGCCCCATAGCTAGTAGTGACATTATCATTAATACCACTCCTTCCCAGCCAAATGAGGCCCAGAACAGGCCGCCGAGGGTGCCGGAGACGCTCGATCCAAGGTAGTAGGAAAAGAGATAAAGCGAAGCGGCTTGGGCCCTTGCGGTGCGCGCCCGGCTTCCCACCCAGGCTGAGGCTATGGTGTGGGCGCCGAAAAAGCCGCAGGTGAAGATGGCGATCCCTGTGACGATGCTGCTCACGCTGTGGGAGAGGGTCATCAGCGCACCAAGAACCATGGTGCCGGTGGTTAGAAAGAGCATGCGGCTGCGCCCGAAGCGCTCCACCTGGCGCCCCACTGCTGAGGAGCTGAATGAGCCGAGCAGGTAGACCAGGAAGATCAGGCTGACCAGGGACTGGCTCAGGTAATAGGGCGAGCCCAGGAGCCGGAAGGTGATGTAGTTGTAGAGCGTGACGAAGCTCCCCATGATGAGGAACGAGATGCCGTAGAGACAGAGCAGTCCCGGGTCCTGCAGTTGTTTGTAGAGCGAGCTGAACAGGTAGCGCGCCGCAAAGGGGCGTCTGCTGAAGTTGCTGGATGCAGGGAGGGATCTCGCGAAATGCAGGCTCAGTATCAGGCAGAATACGCCGATGGCACCCAGTGCAGCGCGCCAGGAGATGAACTCAGTCACGGTCGCCGTGAAGATACGTCCGGTCATGCCTCCGATCGCGTTGCCGCTGATGTAGAGCCCTATGGCGGAGGTAAGCGATGCCGGGGCGATTTCTTCACTAAGGTAGGCCATGGCGACCGCCGGCAGTCCCGCCAGGGCGATCCCCTGCAGCAGCCGGATCACCAGCAGTTCCGGCAAGGTCTGGGTGAGGGAGGTCAGGATAGCCAGCAGGGAGGTGACGACCAGCGAGGCGACCATGACCCGTTTGCGACCAAAGCTCTCGGAGACGGTCCCGGCAAAGAGCATGGCGATGGCGAGAGCGCAGGTGGTAACCGATAACGGGAGGCTTCCCAGCGCGGCAGCCACCCCGTATTCCTTGGAAAAAACCGGGAGCAGCGGTTGCACGTCGTACAGCGTGATGAAAGTGACGAACCCCGCGGCGAAAAATGCCATGTTGATCTGCCGGTATCTCTTGGTTCCGCTCTTGATGGATCCCATATCTTACGCTCCGCTGTCCGACGTTAGTTGCTGAGTCTGGACGTTTACGACACGAACTATAACCCTTGCCTCACGATAAGAAAAATATATAATATTGATAGTATCAATAAATAATGTTGATGGAGAGCGGCGTGGATGTAAGACAACTCAGGTATTTTCTGGAGGTCGCCAGGGTAAGCAACTTCACCAAGGCTGCGGAGGGGCTGCGTATCGCCCAGCCTGCTATCAGCATGGCGATAAAGAAGCTGGAGCTGGAACTGGAGCTGGTCCTTTTCAACCGGCAGGACAAGAAGGTCTCGCTGACGGCGGAAGGGGAGATATTCCTGCCTCATGCCCGGCGGATTCTTGACGATCTGAAGGCGGCCGAGTTGGAGATGGGAGAGCTCAGGGGGCTTACCAAGGGGGAGGTGAGGCTCGGCATTCCGCCCATGATCAGCGCCTACTTCTTCCCCGACATCATCAGGGATTTCCAGAGGAACTACCCGAAATTGCGGCTCTCGGTCTTTGGCGAGGGAGCTGGCCGCATCCAGAAGATGATCGGGCAGGGCGAACTGGACATGGGGGTGGTGGCCGGTGGCAGCTTTCCGGAAACGCTGGAAGTGCGCCGGTTCCTGCGCGAAGAGATCGTGATCTGCGTACCGCTGGACCATCCCTTCGCCAGCCGGCAATCGGTGACCCTTGCCGAGTTCATCGGAGAGCCGCTGGTGTTCTACAAGGAGGGGTACTACATCAGGGAGTTTTTCCTGGAGACGCTGAAGGAGACCGGGAGCGAGCCGAACATCGTCTTCGAGACCAACCTCTTTTCTCTGGTCAAGTCCCTGGTTAGAAACGGGACCGGTATCTCGATCTTCCTCAGGATGGTGGTAGCCGCCGATGCTGATCTTGCCGCGGTGTCGTTTGATCCCCCGCTGCACCTGGATCTGCTGATAGCCTGGAAAAAGCACCTCTATCTGTCCCTTGCCAACCGGGCCTTCGTCGACTTTTTGCTGCAGCGGGCATCCGGGGACCGTGGGCTGGATACGGGGGGGG
>Ga0209317_1000663_pt1 | contig 38286 bp, 26 predicted proteins | sample RifGroB2_FD_183994 | JGI IMG/M metagenome (GOLD analysis project Ga0209317, IMG submission 183994) | Soil microbial communities from Rifle, Colorado, USA - Groundwater B2 (SPAdes) (version 2) | ecosystem: Environmental > Terrestrial > Soil > Unclassified | place: Rifle, Colorado | collected... | reverse complement strand
CCCCCCCGCCTCGTCGTCCACGAAGAGCACCCCGAAATTCTTCGGCTCCCCCGCGCAGGAAGGGTCCTGCGGCGCTTCGCGCTCCTCGCCCTTCACCACCGATTTGAACAGTTCCGAGTACTTCGACATGCGCTATTCCTTCCGGAGCGGGATGGTGATGATGAAATCCGCGCCCCCGCCCGGGGCGTCGGCGACGGCTATGGTGCCTCTTAGCTTAAGCACCGCCTCCCAGACCACGGCGAGCCCCATTCCGGTGCCGGAGCCGACCGGGAGCGTCGTGAAGAACGGCTCGAAGATCTGGCTGCGAAGCGGCGCGGGAACCCCCTTGCCGTTGTCCGCGATGCTGATCCTGATGCGGTTGCCGTCGAAGCAGCTGGAGAGGGTGATGCGGGGGGCCTCCCCGGCGTGGGTCAGGGCGTTTTGGATCAGGTTCAGGAAGATCTGCCCGGGGAGCTGCCCCTGGCAGGTGAGGGGGGGGAGCGGCTGCAGCTCCCTGACCACCTCGGCCCGGCCGGCAAGCGCGTGCGACAGCACCCCCAGGGTGCGCTCCAGCTCCTGGTTCAGGTCGACGGGCGCCTCCCCCGACTCGTCCACGTGGGAAAACCCCTTCAGGTCCGACACGATGCGGCTCACCCGCTCCGCCCCGCTCAGGCTTTGCGACATCAGGTCGCCCACGTCCGCCGTCACGTGGGAGAGCTTGAGTTCCCGCCACTTCTGGTCCGACTCGGCAATGAGGACCTGGCGAGGGAGATCGAGGTCGAGGTGCTCCCGGTAGAACTGGAGCATGGCGCAAAAGCGCCCCACGTACTTTTGCAGGGTGTGCAGGTTGGAGGTGATGAAGCCGAGCGGGTTGTTGATCTCGTGGGCGACGCCTGCCGCCAGCTGCCCTATGGCCGCCATTTTCTCCTGCTGCAGCATGCGGGCCTGGGCGCGTCTTAGTTCCGCGCTCCGCTCCTTCACGCGCAGCTCAAGCCCTTCGGCCAGCTCCCGGTAGCGCGCCTCGCTCTTGGAGAGCTCGGCGTTGATCCGGAGCAGTTCCTCGTGCGAGCTGTTCACCACGCTGGTGTGGATCTCGGTGGTGAGGATCCTTTTCAGGTTGTTCCTGAGAACCGTGTCGAGCGCCACGCAAAGGAGCGCAGCCAGGGGGTGGAGCCGATCCTCGATGAGCTTCTCCCCGTGCAACTCCAGGTGCGCCACCGGCTCGCCCTCCAAAAGAAGCGGCAGCCGCGCCAGCAGTTCTCCCCGCCCCTGCGGGGCCGAGGCTACCCAAAGCTCCTCCCCGTCCTGGTCCAAAAGGCGCGCGGAGCCGGCGCCCGCCCTGAGGGCGCCGTGCAAAAGCGGCAGCACGTCGCTGTCCAAAAGGAGCTCCCGCAGGTTCTTCTCTTCCCCGACCACGAAGTCGAGCCTGTACCGAGAGGTCATGGCTCCTCCTCCCTGAGCGTCGTTAACTGCAGGACGAAGCTGTCGCGCGCGAGGCCGTGCTCGGCCAGCAGGTTGAAGCGGGCGTCGATCCGGTCGTACACGAGCCCGGCGAGGGTGGCGAAGGTGTCGGCCACCCCTTCCCCGTTGATGGCGCTGGCCATCAGGACCGGTATCCCGGTCGGGCCCCAGACCTTCCTGATCTCCTGCTCCGGGACCGCGTCGGGGAGGTCGCGCTTGTTGAACTGGATGACGAGAGGGGTGCTGTCGATGTCGAGGCCGACCAGCACGAGGTTCCTCTCCAGGTTGTCGAAACTGGCGAAGTTGCTCTGCGCCTCCCCCGGGTGCGAGTCGGCCACGAACGCGATGCCGTCGGCCCTTTGCAGCACCGCCTTCCTGGTGGCGTCGTGGCAGACCTGCCCCGGCACCGTGTACACCTTGACCTTGATCTTCAGCCCGCTCGGGGCGGTCAGGAAAAAGGGGAGCAGGTCGAAGTAGATGGTCCTGTCGCCGCTTGTGTCGAGCACCATCAGCTCGCCGCGTCCCTGCCTGGTCAGCTGCTCGTGGAGCTGCAACAGGTTGGTGGTCTTGCCGGAGAGGGCGGGGCCGTAGTAGACCAGCTTCAGGACCATGCGGCGCTCGTTTTCGCTGTACTCGATCATGGCGCGTTCTCGTTGACGCTGACGAAGACCCCGCTGGAGGGGGGGTCGATGGCGAAGTAGCGCGAGACGGCGACGATGCTCCCGGCATCGAGCAGCGTCCCCTCGGTGAGGAGCAAGAGCCCCGTTCCGCTGTATAGGTTGCGGGTGATGCGCATTCCCTCCAGCAGTTGCTTGGGACGGAGCTCCTTCTCCGCCGCGCGCGTCTCCAGCAGCGGCGCATCTGCCTCGCTGGCGGGCCTCCAGCTCACGTGGATGCCGCCGGTCGGGGCGTCCAGGTTGTAGTGGCGCACCACCGTAGTGATCCTGGCGGCGTCGAGCACCGTCCCCTTGGTGAGCAGCAGAAGCCCGGAGCCGCTGTAGAGGTTGCGTGTCACCGTCATCCCCTCCACAAGCTGCCTGGGTCTTAGCTCCTTCTCGGCCGCCTCGGCGCGGCGGGAGCGGGCGGGGATGTAGAGGGCGCGGATGTGGGGGAGCATCACCTGGTAGAGTTCCGGGTCCAGGATCCTTCCCAGCTCCTTCTCCATCTTCGAGCAAAGCGCGCTTACCGCGGCCTCCCCCCTTTGTTCCTCCAGCTCACGGTCCACGAAATCCGCCATGGCGAGGATGCGCGCGCCAAGCGGTATGGCCGCGCCTTTCAGGCGGTCGGGAAACCCTTTGCCGTCGAACTGCTCGTGGTGGTGCCTGATCAGCACCCCGGGCTCCCGCAGCTCCTCGACCGCATCCACCGTTGTCTGTCCCCTCACCGCGTGCTGCAGGAAGATACCCAGCTCCTCCCGGGACAACCCGGCCATGCGCCGGTCCAGTATCTCCGAGGCGATCCCGATCACCCCTACGTCGTGCAAAAGCGCCGCCGTGCTGAGCGTTTCCATCTGCTCCGGCGACCATCCCAGGTCCGCGGCGGTCCCGACGCACAGTTCGGTCACGTTTCTCGTGTGCTCCTGCAGGCGGCTGGAGTGCAGCTCGATCAGCCTCGAGAAGGCGAGTATGGTCTGGCGGAAGGAGTGGTTGACCTGGCGGTTTTTCTCCTTCAGCTCTGCGTTTTGGCGCCTGATGGTGGCCGTCTGTTCCAGGACGCGCCCCTTGAGCCCCTGGTTCCATTCGGAAAGCTCGCGGTTTTGCTGCTCGACGAGCGCGTTTAGCGCCTGGTTTTCCCGGACCAGGCGGAACTGGTCCAGCCCCTCCAGGATCGAGCGGCAGAGCACCTCGTCGTTCCACGGTTTGGTGAGGTAGCGCCACGCCCCCCCCTTGTTGATGGCGTCCATGGTTGCCGCCATGTCGGCGTACCCGGTCAGCACCATGCGCACCGCGTCCGGCGCGAGAGCCCGCGCCTGGCCGAGGAACTCGGCGCCGGTCATTCCGGGCATGCGCTGGTCCGACAGGATGAGCGCCGTATCCGGGTGCGTCCTGAGCGTCTCCAGCCCCTGGGACCCGGAGTTGGCGCTAAGGACTTCCATATCCAGCTCCTGCTCCATGAGGAGTCTGGAAATGGAGCGTATGATGTTCTCCTCGTCGTCGACCAGGAGCACCTTGTAAGGTGAAAGGTTCAGTTCAAAGCTCATGCGTGGCTCCCAGTGTTGCCGCTTCCGCTTTCGTTTCGTCCATCTGGTGCATCTTTCGGGTGGTCCCTATCCCCATCCCCATCCCCATCCCCATCTCAATCTCTGTCTCTGTCTTTATCTCTATCTCTATCTCTATCTCTATCTCTATCTCTATCTCTATCTCTATCTCTATCTCTATCTCTACGTCACCCTCACCCCTTGGTCAGCGTGAGCACCACCCCGGCGTCTCCGGCTTCCGACCACCTGAACGCCTGCACCTGAAGCCTGCCCCCCTCGGCCTGGACGGTGTGGGCAGCCTCGCCCCCCGACAGCTCCCGCGCCAGCGCCGCCAGCGGCACCGGGAGCGCCAGGGGAAGCTTTTGTCCCAGCGCCTCCTTCTCGTCCAGCCTAAGCATCAGGGCCGCCTCCCGGTTCATCTGCCGCAACACCCCCTGATCGTCGAGGCTCAGCACGCCGAACGGAAGCTGCTCCAGGATCTTCGCGGCGTGCACGAGGCTTCGGTGCTGCGCCATGAAGTCGCAGTTGCACTGGTTCGCCATCTGCTCCAGGTGCGCGTTCAGCTCGCACAGCTCCTGGTTCTTGCGCTTCAGCTCCTCGGCCAGCTGGTCGTTTCTGCGCTGGATGGAGAAGGTCTCCAGCGCCTTGGCGACCGTCATCTTCAGCTCGTCGTCGTTCCAGGGCTTGGGGATGAACTTGTAGATCTTCCCCTCGTTGATGGCCGACACCACCGCCGCGGTGTCCGCGTAGCCGGAAAGGACGATCCTGATGGTCTCCGGGTGCGACTTGAAGACCTCTTTCAGGAACTCCACCCCGTTCATCCCGGGCATGCGGAAGTCCGAGACGACCACCTGCACCTCCCCTGCGCCGCTCAGCATTTCCAGCCCTTCCTCACCCGAGGACGCGGTCAGTATCTCGTAATCCTCGTCCAGGAAGATCCGCTCCAGGGCGCGCAGCACGTTGCGCTCGTCATCGACGCACAGTATCCGGGTCTGGGTCATTGCCTGCTCCCTCTATCGGGAGGGTGATGGTGAAGGTCGTCCCGTCTTGGGGCGAACTCTCCACCTCGATGCTCCCTTTGTGTTTTTTGATGATGTCGTAGCTTATCGACAGACCGAGGCCGGTCCCCTTGCCCACCTCCTTGGTGGTGAAGAACGGCTCGAAGATGCGGGTTTTTATCTCTTCGGGGATGCCGCTTCCGGTGTCCCGGATGGCGATGGTCACCTCTTCCCCCTGGCGCCTGGTGGTGATGGTGATCTCCCCCTGCTTCTCGATGGCGTGCGCCGCGTTCACCAGGATGTTCAGGAACACCTGGTTCAACTGCTGGGGGAGGCACTTAACCGGCGGCAGTTCGCCGTAGTCGCGGGTGAGCGTGGTCTTGTACTTGAGCTCGTTCCAGGCGATGGTTATGGTGCTGTCCAGGCAATCGTTGAGATCGACGTAGCTTGCCCGGGCATCGTCCACCCGCGAGAAGCTCTTCAGGTTCTGGACGATGGTGCGCACCCGCTCCGCGCCGTCCTGGGACTCCGCCAGAAGGTTGCGCGTGTCCCCCAGGATGTAGTCGACCTTGAACCTGCGCCTCGCCTCGGCGATCTGCGCCTTGAGCTCCTGCGTGGCGACCTGCGCCATCCCCGCCGACTGGAGTTCCAGGAACCCTTCCAGCCTCTCCAGGTATTTCCCCATGGTCCCCAGGTTGCTGGAGATGAACCCCATCGGGTTGTTGATCTCGTGGGCGACCCCCGCGGCGAGCTGTCCTATGGAGGCCATCTTCTCCTGCTGCAGGAGCTGGGAATGGGTTTCCTTCAGCTCCTGATAGGCGACGGCCAGTTGTTCGGAGACGAGCTTTACCTCGGTCAGGTCGTGCAGCATGATCACCGTCCCCCCGCGGTCGCCGTAGGGGTAGGTCCTGAGCGTCAGCCAGCGCCGGCTCGGCTCGTGGTACAGCTCCGCTTTGCTCCCTTCCAGCCGGTCCAGGTCGAGCCCCGCGTCGCGCAAAAGGGTGCGCCAGTTCGAGGAGAGCAGCCTGCTGTAGGACTGGCCGGTTATCTTCTCGAAGGCGCGGTTGCAGCGCCGGATCCTCCCCTCGCCATCCACCATGGCGACCATGTCGTCGACGCAGTCCATGGTCTGCTCCCACTCCCGTTTTCCGCGTTCCACCTGCCGGAAAAGCTCGGTCAGCTGCTCGTGCTTCAGGACCAGCTCGGCCTGGTTCTTCATAAGCTGGCGCTCCGAGTTCTTTCTGGCGGTGATCTCCTCCTTGATGCTGAGGAAGCGGGTGAGGTTCCCTTCCTGGTCGCAGATGGGGGTGATCAGCGCGCTCTCCCAGTAGAAGGTGCCGTCCTTGCGCTTGTTGTGGAACTCGCCGTGCCACTCGCGCCCCGAGGTTATGGTCTCCCACAGATGCCGGTAGCTCTCCTTCGGGTGCCGCCCGGATTTGAGGATGCTCGGCTTTCGCCCCAGCGCCTCCTCGGCAGTGTAGCCGCTGACCTCGCAGAACTTGCGGTTCACGTACTGGATGGTCCCCGAGGGGTCGGTGATGAGTATGGAGTTGGCGCTTTGCTCCACCGCCTGTGAGAACAGGCGCAGCGACTCCTCAGCCCGCGCCCTCTCGGTGATGTCGTAGAGGGTTTCCACCACCGCTACCGTCTTCCCGTCCCGCAGCACCGGAGAGGCGTCGAAGAAGAGGTAGCGGTCCTTGCCGTTCAGGTTCTGGTACCACCCCTCCGCCCGCACCATCCCCTTCATGACCACGTCCCTGCTGTAGGTGCGGTACAGCTTGTCGATCTCCCCCGTCTCCCCGGACATGACCAGGTCGCACAGGGTGGGGCGCTTCTCCCGGTAAAACGCCTGCCACTGGTTGTCGCTGCCTATCATGTCGCCTGCGTGCAGGCCGGTCAGCTCCGTCATGGCGCGATTCCAGACGATGATGCGGTGGTTTTGGTCGATGACGAAGAGCGGGGTCGAGGTGTTCTCCAGGAGGCTTTCGGCGAACTGCCGCTCGCTTTCCAGCATCCCCTCGAGGAGCCTGTCCTGCGAGATGTCGCGGAAGCTGCCGCGCAGGCCGAGGCACCTGCCGTCGGAGCCGGGCACCTCGTGGCAGGTGTATCTGAACCAGCGCGTCTCTCCCTTGCGGGTCACGAGCCGCAGTTCCAAGGTGGCTTCCTGTGCCTTGCTCCGGGTGCAGACGTCGCACCTGTTCCAGAGGTGGGCGTCCTGGGGGTGGATGATGCTCTCCAAAAGCTGCGGCTTTTCTATGAACTCCCGGTCCGTGTACCCGGTCAGCGCCTCGCAGTTCGAGGAGATGTAGCGGATCGTGCCGTCGGGGTTTCTCAAGAGGGCGAGCTCAGAGGTGAAGTCTGCGATGATGCGGTAGAGTTCCCGGTTTTCCTCCAGGGTCTCCTGTCTCTTATCCATCTCCCCTACCATCTGGTTCACCGCGAGCGCCAGGTCTTCCACCTCGTCGCCGGTGGCGAGGGTGATGTGACGCTCGCCGCCTCGCCCCGTCGACAGGGAGCGCACGTGGTCGATCAGGCATGAAAGCGGCCCGGTGACGCGCCCGATCAGCCGGCAGAGCGTCATAAGGGTCAGCACCAGTATGACGGCGAGGGCGCCTGCGAAGAAAGAACGCGCCTGCTTTAGCGCAAGGTATGCCTCGGACTCCGGGTACTGGACCGCCACTATCCACTCCGCATGCTTGAGGGGAGTGGCCGTCGTCACCCAGGTCTCCCCCTTGGGGTCCGTCGACTTGCCGTGGGCCGGCCGGTTTTTCTGTATCGCGTCGTCCAGCCCCTGGTCCTCCCCGGGGAGCACCCGGTCGAGGAGCCGGGCCGGGTCCGGGTGACTGATGATGGTCCGGTTTCTATGCATCACGATGATCCGCCCCTTGCTCCCGACGGTGTTCAATCGATGCTGGGCCTTGTTGGCGTTGAAAAGGTCGTGGTGCGCGACGAGCAGTCCGGCCACGCTGCCGTCGTCTCTCATGATGGGGACGCTGAAGCTTATGGTGGCATGATACGGGGGGGTCCGGTTGGAATAGGGGGCGGAGATGTAAGTCTGGCCGGTGGCTAAGGCCATGGCGAGATTGGTGCTGTTGTCGAGATGCGCCTCCTTCGGTATCGTGGGGCTTTGCGCGAGCATCTTCCCCTCGCGGTCGGTCACCTCCAGGCCCCCATTGAAAAACCCGCCCGTTCCCTTAGCCAGCTCGAGTTCCTTGGCAAGCTCCAGTTCCTTGGCAAGCTCCAGTTCCTTGGCCTGCGCGCCGTGACCGCCGGTAAGCGCATGTGCGATCCCCTTGGCTCTCAGCCTGAGCATCTCCTTTTGGTGCAGCAGCTCGTTGTCGATCTGGGCGGCAGCCAGGGCCAGCAGCGCCGAGTGGTGGCGCGACACGGTCTGCTCCAGCGCGTGCGCCAGGTAGCGGTATCCCGCCAGGGTCAAAAGTCCCATCAGCGTAGCCACCAGCAGAAACACGGGGCCCGAAATTTTCGTCTTGATGCTCATAAATCCCCAGGGCGGTCCTGACCCGTCCGTTTTCTCAAGGTGTTTTCCCACTCCCGGCGTTGGTTGCCTTCAACCCACGGCAACAGGGGCAATGCCATGCTTCCCACTATCGGAGCAAACGCCGATACCTTGAGGGGATTCTTCGCTAATGCCCTGATATATAAGGATTAATTTGATCTAATTTGCGCCCCCGTCCTTGAAAAGCGTCGGTCGTGGCGGTCATCCGGGGGGGCGGGAGAGTCACTCGAGCCAAACTCGCGGGCGCCCGGAACTTCCCGGAGGTGCCCGGTGCCCGTAGGTCTGGAGGTTAAGGGACGCGGGGGATCTCGATCCTGACGCAGGTCCCGACGGCATCGCTTGATACCAGGATGCGGCCGCCGTGCCCTGTTATGAACCTCTGCGCGATGGTCAGGCCGAGGCCTACGTGGCTGTCCGGGGCCTTGGTGGTGAAGAAGGGGTCGAAAAGCGAGGAGATGTCCTGCTGTGCGATGCCGATCCCGCTGTCTGAGATGGTGATCTCCGCGAACTCCGGCTGCGACGATATGGATACGCTGATGGTGCCGGGGGTGCTCCCCAGCGCCTCGCAGGCGTTTTTCAGGAGCGCGACCAAGGCGGTGTTGAGCAGGGAGAGCGAGCCCTGCACGCGGACTTCGTGCTCCGGCTGGGTCCAGTTGACGGTAGTCTCCGGGGGCGCCAGTACGGTCACCATCTGGACCAGCGGATGCAGCAGCGAGACGAGGTCCAGCTCCTGCACGCTCTGGTTGGCAAGCCCCAGCTCCAACTGGGCCATCTGCTGCACGATGAGGGCGATCCTTTGTCCACCCTCCCTGGTCTCCTGGAGCAGCGCAGGCAGGTCCTGGCGTATCTGGCGCATGCGGTTTGCCCGCTCCAGGTCGGCTATGGTCTGGTCGGATTCCGGGGCGGCCAAGCGCAGGGCAGAGGTCAGCGCGTCTGCGTGGCGCATGAGCGACATGGCGTAACGGTCCAGGGAGGAGAGGTTGCTCATCACGAAGCCGAGCGGGTTGTTGATGTAATGCGCCGCGCCGGCGGCGAGCCTTGCCACCGCCCCAACGGTCTCCTGATCGACCAGCTTTTTTTGCGTCTTTTGCAGCTGGGTCACGGTCTGCTCCATGTCATGCTTGGCCTGGAGCAGCGCGCGCTTTTGCCTGGTGCTGCGGATCGCGGCGCGGATCCTCGCCAGGAGCTCGATCTCCTGAAACGGCTTGACGACGTAGTCGTCGGCGCCAAGGTCGAGCCCGGCGGCGATCTGCTCCAGCGAGGAGTGCGTGGTGAAAAGGATGATGGAGAACAAGCGGGACTGGATGCTCGATGAGCGCAGGATGTCCAGGCCGGACATTCCGGGCATCTCGATGTCGAGCAGCACGGCGTCCGGGGGGGCCTCCTCCAACGCTGCGAGGCCGCTCGCTCCGTCCATCGCTTCGCGGACCTGGTATCCCGCCTCGCTCAGCAGCGCGGAGACGTAGCGGCGGATCGCGGCGCTGTTGTCTATGACGAGCACCACTGGTTTTTTCTGTGAAACGATCATGAACGCTCCGTGCAAAAAACGGCTTCAGTGGACGCCTTGACGGGGGAACCTCCCCTCCCTATCGGCGCTCCCCGGCCAATACTGAAGCTATTTCTCCGTGAATGAGGACGCGGGCCGGAGCCTTGCGCAGAGGTGCCGGGGCCTGGGCTTTCGTCAATTATCGGGTGACAGGGTGCGGCTAAAAATGTACTATCTTCTGCCACAGCGGCCGCGCGAGCGCCGCGCGAAAAAGGACCGGAGGCTTATGCCATGACCATAGACAAACAGAACCTGCGCCTGGAGGGGATCTACCCCCAGCGCCAAAAGGAGTTCTTCATGCAGCGGGTGAAGCTTCCTGCAGGGATCATTTCGGCCGACCAGGCGTTCAAGGTGGCGCAGCTCGCAGAGCGTTACGCGCGCGGGCTGGTGCATCTCACCACGAGGGGGAGCATCGAGCTGCACTGGCTGACCGAGGGGGACCTTGCCCAAGTGGCGTCGCAGCTGGCCATGGTGGGGCTTTACAACCGCGGTGCCTGCGGCGGTGCCGTGCGCGGCGTCGTCTGTGGCAGCCTTGGGGCAGCAGGGGCTCCGGCGCTGGAGGGGGTGGTCAGGAAGATCCATCGGCACTTCACCGGCAATCCCCGTTTCGAGAAGCTCCCCAAGAAGTTCAAGATCGCCGTCGAGGCCGACGCCTCCAGCGGCCGGCACCTGATCCAGGACGTGGGGCTCATCCCCGCCCCCTCCGACGACGGCAGGTTGCGCCTCGACGTCTGGGTGGCCGGGGGGCTCGGGCGCGAGCCGGTCCCCGGCTTTCTCCTGGCCGAAGGGGTCTCGGAGGACGCGCTGCTGCCGCTCATCGAGAGCATCCTGAGGGTCTACGAGGCGCACACCCCGGCCGGGAAAAGGCTGAAACACCTGCTGCGCGAGATAGGGCGGGAGGAGTTCCGCCAGAGGGTTTTCAGCGACCCTTCCGTGGCGGAGGAGCTTCGCACCGTCCCGAGCCTGACAGCCAGCCTGGTGCCCGTGCCGGCAGCCGGTTCGCCTCGGTTGGAGGCGCACATCTTTGCCGGAGAGCTTGCCGCCGCCGGGCTCGCCGCGCTGGCGGGGGTGGCCCGGGATTTCTGCGGCGGCATGCTGATGGTGAACGGGGATCAAAACGTCGTGATGCATCTGGAGGAGGGGAGTGATGCGGAGCAGGCGCTTGCTGCGCTGGCCGGGGCGGGTTTCGGCGCCGAGGCCCCTTCGGAGCGGGTGATTTTCCGGGTCTGCCCCGGGAACCACGAGTGCATCATGGGGCTTGCCCCGACCCGGGACATTGCGGCCTGTGTGCTGGAGCAGATGGGAGAGGGGGCGCTCGCGCTTTCCTGGGCCATTTCCGGCTGCCCCAACAGCTGCGCGCAGCCGCAGCTTGCGCAGGCCGGCATCGTCGCGAGCCGTCTGGTGAGCGAGCCGGCGGGGCGTCAGCCCCGTTTCGATCTGTACCGAGCCGGGAACGCCCCCTTTGCCGAGCCGGTGCAGCAGGGGCTCACCCTGCAGGAGCTGCTGGCCGCGGTGAAAGGCATATAGCCGTTCAACGTTCAACGTTCAACGTTGCCACCCAACTGGTCCCTCATGGCGAGTCCCCAGGGCAGCCGCCGTCACCGCGCGGTGAAGGAGAGGATAAGACCGCACCTTGAACGTCGAACGTTGAACGTTGAACGGCCGTTGAGCCGTTAGCCGCCACAGCGCCGGTGAACGAGAGATAAGGCCGCACCTTGAACGTCGAACGTTGAACGTTGAACGGCTTTTGGTTAGGATAAGGCCGCACCTTGAACGTCGAACGTTGAACGGCTTTTGGTTATTCGTCCAGCAGATCCCTCACCTTCCCCAGCAGTTCGTTGATCTTGATCGGCTTGGAGACGAAGTGCCGCGGATCCCCTTTGATGAGGGTTTCCGTGATGATGTCGGCCGTGTAACCGCTCATGAACAGCACCTTCACCCCGGGGGATATGCTCTCAATGGCGTGGTAGGCTTCCCGGCCGTTCATCCTCGGCATGATCACGTCGAAAAGCACCATCTGCACGGACCCGTCAGCCTCCCGGAATTTCTGCACGGCGTCTTCACCGTCGACCGCCCCGATCACCCGGTAACCGAAATCCTCCAGCAGCTCTGCTACCATCTCGCGGATCACCTCGTCATCCTCGACCAGCAGGATGGTCTCGTCCCCCCCCCGAACCGCCTGCTCGGCAGCCACGGCCTCGGCACGGGCCGGCGCATCGATGGACGGGATATAGATCCTGAACACGGTACCGTGCCCCGGTTCGCTGTAACAGTTGATGAAACCGCAGTGCTGCTTCACGATCGCGTAGACCATGGCGAGGCCGAGCCCGGTCCCTTTTCCGGGGGGCTTGGTGGTGAAAAAAGGCTCGAAGATCCTGTCCCTCGTCTTCTCGTCCATCCCGATGCCCGAGTCGCTGACGGTCAACAGGGCAAAGCTTCCCACGCTTCCATAGCCGTGCGCGGCGATGAAATCCCGGTCCAGCCGGATCGGTTCGCTGGCGATCTGCAGTGTCCCGCCGCCGGCCATGGCGTCGCGCGCGTTGACCACCAGGTTCATGAGGACCTGCTCGATCTGCCCGGAGTCCGCCTGGATGGCCAGGTCCTCCTGCGCCAGCTTCAGCCTCATGTCGATGTTCTCGGGTATCAGGCGCCGCAGCAGTATCTCGACGTTCCGGACGATGGAGTTCACTCCGACCGGGATCGGGTTGCCGACCTGCTTCCTGCTGTAGGCCAGCAGGCTGCGGGTAAGGTTCGAGGCCCGCTCCGATGCGCGCAGGATCTCCCCGACCTTGCGCTGCAGGGGGTGCTCCTGAGCCAGGTCGAGCTGCATCATGGTGGCGTAGCCGATGATGGCGGTCAGTATGTTGTTGAAGTCGTGTGCGATGCCGCCTGTCAGGGTCCCGATCGCTTCCATCTTCTGGGACTGGGTGAGCTGGTGCTCCAGCGCGACCCTTTGTTCCTCGGTATGCACCTTTTCGGTCACGTCATAGCAGGTTCCGATGTAGCCGGAGAAGTTGCCGTCCAGGTCATGGAAAGGCCTCCCCATGTCGACTACGAAGCGGTACTCCCCGTCCCGGTGACGCAGCCGGTATTCCATCTGGAACGGGCCGCGCTGGTCGAACGCTTCCCGGTAGGCGCCCAGGCAGCGCTGCCTGTCGTCGGGGTGTATTCCGGCTGTCCAGCCGTCTCCCACCTCCTGTTCGAGGGGGCGCCCGGTGAAGTCGAGCCAGGTCTTGTTGAAGTAGTTGGCCCGGGCGTCGGTTCCGGCACGCCAGATCAAGGCGGGGAAGTTCTCGAACAGCGTCAGATAGAAGTCCCGCGAACGTTCCAGGTCGAGCTCGGCCTGCTTCAGGTCGGTCAGGTCCCTCACCGTCTCGATGGCGGCGACGGTCTCCCCCTTGTCGTTGCTGATGGGAGCCGCGTCGAGGAACATGTATCTCCTTTTCCCGCAAAACGGTTCGTACCACCCCTCGCAGTGCCACCCTTCCTTCACCAGGTGCGAACGACCGGCTACCTGGTGCCACGACCGCAAAGAGTCGCAGCTGCCGTCGATGATGACGTCGGCGAGGGTCGTCGCCTCCTTCCCGGGAGAGAAGGCGGCCCCGTGCAGGGAGGTGCCGATGACCTCGGCAGCCTTGACGCCGGAGAGCTCCTCGCACGCCTTGTTCCAGAAAAGCACCTTGTGGTCGGCGTCGATCACGAAGGTGGGGAGCGACGAGCTGAGCACCATGCTCTCGGCGAATTCCTTCTGGTCCTTTAGCGCCGACTCGCGATGTTCCAGCTCAGAGAGCATGGTGTTGAAGGTCCTCGCCATCTGCCCGATCTCGTCGTCGGAGCCGACCGGCGCCAGACGTTTTGCCCCCTCCCCCATGCCGGGTAGCTGCTCCAGATGCTGCGTGAAAAGGAGAAGCGGCCGGGTCAGGTACCCCATGAAGGGCCAGACTATGAAAAGAGACAAGAGCGCGGCCGCCAGCGAACCGGCCAGGAAGTAGTTGCGGGCGGTATGCAGGGGGGCGTAGGCGTCGCTTATCGGGTAGCTGACGGCCAGTACCCACGAGGTCGACTTCAGCCGTTTCACCGAGCGCAGTATCGGCTCCCCCGCTTGGGTCCTGGTCTCCGCGGTGCCTTCGAACCCGGCCAGTGCGCTGTCGATCGAATCGTTCCTGCCGGGAGGGTCCCGGCGCAGCACTCTCGTCCGGTCGGGATGCATCAAGACGGTACGGTTGCTGTCGTAGAGGGAGAGAAAGCCCTTCTGCCCGAGCTTCAGGGCGGCCAGCGAGCGGAGGTATTGCTGCTCGCGCAGGTCTATGCTGCCGCCCAAAACGGCTATGATGCGGTTTTGCGCGTCGTAGACCGGGGTGGAAAACATGATGATGGGATGGCTCTGCTTCTGGATGGAGGCGAAGGGGGCCGAGACGTAGATCCTCCGGGTGTCCAGCGCCTTTTGGAAATACTCCCGGAAGGAGAAGTCCTTGCCGATGAAGTTCAACTCCCTCGGGTTCGCGGCCAGGAGCTTCCCCGTTCCCGAGAAGAGGAAGAGCGAGTTGTTGAAGAAGGCACGCTGACGCTTCTGTGCGTCAAGCAGGCGCTGCGCCCGGTCGGGGTTTTGCACCACCCCGGCGCTGATGGCGCCGGCCAGCTGGTCCAGTTCCGCCATGAAATCGAAAATGCGGTCGTCGATCTGGGAGGCGAGCGAGTTCAGCAGTGCGTACTGCTGCAGGGAGATGTTCTCTTTGAACCTCTTTTCGAAGTAAAGGACGGAGGTGACGGCGGTAACCGACATCAGGAAACCGACTAGGAGGAAAACCGCAAGCGTCATCTTGGTTTTCATGCTGGTAAAAAGCACAGGTTCTCCAGGGGGCGGGGCTCGATCCCTGCTATGGCGAGCCGCCGACTGAATCTGCGTCACATATGGCTCAAGCTGCCAGTGTTATGCGGTTCTGACGAAGTCGGAGTCACTGGCTGAGCGGCAAGCATTTACTCTCAAAAGGTTTTATAACTGTTTACAGAAAAATAACAACAAATTAGTTTGCTGTTAGAATGAATTATGATTAATCTCTATGCCAGTTTTTGCAAACAGTACCGCCAGGTTGAGACAGTGTGCAACAGCGGTTTCCGGATGTAACATGATGAAATACAGGGCCTTGGCCGCCGCCATATGCTTCCGGAAGAGGGGCGCGCTTTGCCGCAGGAGCACACGGGGCGGCGAGAAGGCTGGAGTGCGTCAATTTCGTGGCGAACATGCGGGGATGGGGCCCAAAGTGGACAACTTCCAGGGAGTTAGGCCCAGCCGCGACGTAGACTCGGGCTGGCAGTAGCTCTTGTATCCACGCTTGCTGTGGAAAACCGTGTGGAGAACCGGTGGGTTCCGGCACGAACCCGCGGTAATTGGCGGATCTCCAGCAAATTGCCTCGATTTTGTGCAGCTCATCTCGGCCGTCGGCGCGGGTCGCCAAGAAATTGGCGGGACACCCGCAAAGCAAAAAAGGGGGGGCTGCCGCCCCCCCCTTGGTGACTTCCGCTTGCTTCACGGAGCTACGCCATGACGAAGAGGAGCTCCTCCTTCTCGACCTTGCCCCCCTCCTTGCAGCGCACCTCGGCGACGGTACCTTCCTCTTTCGCCTTTATGTTGGTCTCCATCTTCATGGCCTCGGTGACCGCGAGTATGTCGCCCGCCTTGATGGCGTCACCGGCCTTCACGTTCAGCTTGATGACCTTGCCCGGCATGGGCGCCCCCACCTGCTTGGGGTTGCTCTTGTCCGCCTTTTCGCGGCTCGACTCGTCGCTTTGCACCGACTGGTCGCGCACGATCACGCTCCTTGCGTTGCCGTTCAGCTCGAAGTAGATCTGCTTGGTGCCGTCGGGCTGGGTCTTGCCGATGGCGTTCAGCTTGATGATCAGCGTCTTGCCCGGCTGGATTTCGATAGAGGTCTCCTGCCCCGGCTCGAGGCCGTAGAAGAAGATCGGGGTCGGGATCACCGAGACGTCGGAGAACTCCTGGCGGTGCTTGGCGTACTCGACGTATACGCTCGGGTACATCATGTAGGAGAGGAACTCCTCGTCGTTCACCGGGTGCCCCACCTTCGCCTCGGCGGTGGCGCGCTCCTTCTCGAAGTCAGCCGGCTCCAGGAGCTCGCCCGGGCGGCAGGTGATCGGCTCGGCTCCCTTCAGGATGATCTTCTGCAGTTGCTCGGGGAACCCCTGGTAGGGCTGGCCGATCATCCCCTTGAAGAACCCGACCACGGACTCGGGGAAGGCGAGGTCCTCCCCCTGGGTGAAGACGTCCTCCGGCTCGAGGTTGTTCTTCACGAGGAACATCGCCATGTCCCCGACGATCTTCGAGGAGGGGGTGACCTTCACCAGGTCGCCGAACAGGACGTTCACCTTGTGGTACATCTCCTTGCACTCTTCCCAGCGGTCCAAAAGGCCGAGCCCGGCCACCTGCGGCTTGTAGTTGGAGTACTGGCCTCCCGGGATCTCGTGGTGGTAGACCTCGGCGGTGCCGCTTTTCAGCCCCGACTCGAAAGGCGCGTAGTAGTCGCGGACCGTCTCCCAGTAGTTGGCGAGCTGCTGCAGGCCGCGCTCGTTCACCTGCGGGTCGCGCTCGCTCCCCTTGAGGGTCGCCACCAGCGCGTTGAGGTTGGGCTGCGAGGTGAGCCCCGAGATGGAGGAGAGTGCCGCGTCGACGGCCTGTGCGGCCATCAGGAGGAGTGCCCCGCCGTTTCCGGAGGTGTCGTGGGTGTGCAGGTGGACCGGGATCCCGATCTCCTCCTTCAGCGCCTTCACCAGCTGGTAGCCGGCGTAAGGCTTCAAGAGGCCCGCCATGTCCTTGATGGCGAGGATGTGCGCTCCCATCTTCTCCAGTTCCTTCGCCATCGAGACGTAGTAGGAGAGCGGGTACTTGGTGCGGGTGGGATCGGAGATGTCGCCGGTGTAGCAGATGGCGGCCTCGCAGATCTTGCCCGACTTCTGCACCGCCTCCATGGCGACCTGCATGCCGCGGGTCCAGTTCAGGGAGTCGAAGACGCGGAAGACGTCGACGCCGGACTCGGCGGCCTGGGCCACGAAGCGCTGCACCACGTTGTCCGGGTAGTTCGTGTAGCCGACGGCGTTGGAGCCGCGCAAAAGCATCTGGAACAGCACGTTGGGAATCGCCTCGGAGAGCGCGTGCAGCCTCTGCCAGGGGTCTTCCTTCAAAAAGCGCATGGTGACGTCGAAGGTGGCCCCCCCCCAGAGCTCCAGGGAGAAGAGGTCGCTCGCCAGGTGCGAGGTCGGCTCGGCGATCTTCAGCAGGTCGTGGGTCCTGACGCGGGTGGCCAACAGCGACTGGTGCGCGTCGCGCATGGTGGTGTCGGTGATGAGCAGGCGGTTTTGCTCCAGCACCCACTTGGAGAGCCCCTCGGCCCCCTTCTCGCGCAGGATGTCGCGGGTCCCCCGGGGCTTTTGCGCGAAGGGGTCGACCTGGGGGACGGTGGCCTCGATGAGGTCGCAGGAGCGAAGCGGCTTGGCGACGCCGGCCGAGCCGTTCACGATCACGTCCCCCAGAAACTGCAGCACCTTGTTGGCGCGGTCCTTCTTCTCCGGGATGACCAGCAGTTCCGGGTGCTGGTCGATGAAGGAGGTGTTGCAGCCGCCGGCCAGGAACACCGGGTGCGTGATCACGTTTTCCAGGAAGCCGATGTTGGTCTTCACGCCGCGCACCCTGAACTCCTGAAGGGAGCGGTCCATGATGTGGGCGGCCTCGGCGAAGGTGAGCCCCCAGGAGCTGACCTTCACCAGCAGCGAGTCGTAATGCGGGGTGATCTGGGCGCCGGTGAAGGCGTTCCCCGCGTCGAGGCGCACGCCGCAGCCTGCCGAGGAGCGGTAGGTGGTGAGGGTGCCGAAGTCAGGCGCGAAGTTGTTGGCCGGGTCCTCCGTGGTGATGCGGCACTGGATGGCGTAGCCGCGCATCTCGATGGAGCCCTGGTTGGGGATGTTGATCTCCGGGTCGGAGAGCCTCTTTCCTTCCGCGACCAGGATCTGCGCCTGCACCAGGTTCCTTCCGGTGATCATCTCGGTGACGGTGTGCTCCACCTGGATGCGCGGGTTCATCTCGATGAAGTAGTAGCGCCCCTCCTCGTCCAGCAGGAACTCGACGGTGCCGGCGTTCCTGTAGCCGACCTGGTTCGCGATCTTCAGCGCGTCGGTGCAAAGGGCAAGGCGCGTGGCGCCGGGAAGTCCCAGCGACGGGGCGAACTCGACCACCTTCTGGTGACGGCGCTGGATGGAGCAGTCGCGCTCGTAGAAGTGCACCAGGTTGCCGTAGGCGTCCCCCAGGACCTGCACCTCGATGTGCTTGGGGTTTTTCAGGTAGCGCTCCAGGAAGACGGATGGGTCGCCGAAGGCGGCCTTCGCCTCGGAGGAGGCGGACAGGAGCCCTTCCAGGAGCTCCTTCTTGTCGTTGGCGACGCGCATGCCGCGGCCGCCGCCGCCGGCCGCCGCCTTGATGATGATCGGGTAGCCGTGGTTCTTGGCGAAGATGAGCGCGTCTTCCTCGTGCAGGATCGGCTCCTCGGTGCCGGGGACGGTGGCGACTCCGGCTGCCTGGGCCACCTTCCTCGCGGCTACCTTGTCCCCCAGCGCGCGTTGCATCTGGGCGGTCGGTCCGATGAAGGCGATGCCGTTTTGCTCGCACTTCTCTGCGAACTCCGCGTTCTCAGCCAGGAAGCCGTAGCCGGGGTGGATGGCGTCGACCTCGCGCTTTTTCGCCAGGGCGATGATCTCGTCTATACCCAGGTAGGCGTCGATGGGGGCCTTCCCCTTGCCGATCTGGTATGCCTCGTCCGCCTTGTAGCGGTGCAGCGAGAGCTTGTCTTCTTCCGAATAGATGGCGACCGTGCTGATGCCGAGCTCGGTGCAGGCCCGGAAGATCCTTATCGCGATCTCCCCGCGGTTTGCCGCCATCACCTTCCTGAATTTCCTTGCTTCCATCGCATCTCCTTTAGTGGGATTTTTTACCGGGACTAAATTGTATGGGGGTGAATTTTAACCGTAATAAAACAAAAAACCCGCCATTGGTAAAACCAATTTCCTTTTAATTTCTACGGGTTTAATTGTGTATTCACAAGGCGGGCATAATAAAGCATGTTCGTCCCATATTGTCAATCTGGAATGTCGTTATAAATTTGTATACTTCCCCCCGGCGCCGCTGCGGGCGGGCGTCGCCCCCCCCTTTTTGCTTGCCTTTCGGGAACCGAGTACTTATCTTGGCGCGATGATCATGCAAGGTACGGCGGTAAACGCGGCGGCAATCATCATCGGAAGTTTTCTGGGTTTGAAGGCGGGGCACCTGATCTCCGGCCGGGTGCGGGGGACCGTGATGGCCGGACTGGGGCTCGCGGTCCTTTTGATCGGCGTGCAGCTCGCGCTGAAGAGCCGGGAGCCGCTGATCGTGATCGGGTCCCTGATAGGCGGCGGCGTCATCGGAGAGCTGTTGCGCATCGAGGCGCGCCTGGAAGATCTCGGGAACTGGATCGGCGGGCGCTTCAAGGGGAGCGGGCAGGTGGCCGAGGGTTTCGTGACGGCGAGCCTGCTTTACTGCGTCGGCGCCATGGCGATCATGGGGGCGCTGCAGGACGGGCTCGGCTCGCCGCCGGACATCCTCTACGCCAAGGCCGCCCTGGACGGCATCGCCTCCGTGGCGCTCGCCTCCGCGCTCGGCGTGGGGGTCCTCTTCTCGGCCCTGCCGCTGATTGCCTACCAGGGGGCCATCACCCTGAGCGCCACCTTCGCCCAGCAGCTCCTGACCCCGGTCGTGGTGCAGGAGATGAACGCGGTCGGGGGGCTTCTCATCGTGGCCATCGCCCTCGACCTGCTGGGTATCAAGAGGCTCCCGGTGGGGAACCTGCTTCCCGCCGTTTTCCTCGCGCCGCCGCTCGTCATGCTCTTCGCCTCATCCTGACCCCGCCCAGGGACACGGACCTTGACAATCCCTCCGGGAATTTAATAACATGCAGTGCTTCGCCCGCGCTCGCCGGTCGGCTCCGGCCGCGCGCGGACAGATTTCGAACCTACGGTAACGGAGAAACATCTTGGCTTGGAAAGCGATCGGCATATTCGATTCCGGGGTAGGCGGCCTGACCGTCCTCAAGGAGGTGGTGCGGGCACTGCCGCAGGAGGACACCATCTACCTCGGTGACACGGCAAGGGTCCCCTACGGGACCAAATCGCCGGAAACGGTGGTCCGCTACTCGCGCCAGATCGCGCGCTACCTCTACAGCCGCGACATAAAGCTCTTGGTGGTCGCCTGCAACACCGCCTCGGCCGTGGCGCTCGCCACCCTGCAGCAGGAGTTCGACATCCCGGTGGTCGGGGTGATCGAGCCGGGAGCCCGCGCCGCCGCCTTGGCCACCAGAAGCGGCAAGGTCGGGGTGATCGGCACCGCCGGGACCGTCGCCTCCTCGGCCTACACCAAGGCCATCAAGAGGATCAACCCCGACATCGAGGTGGCGAGCCGCGCCTGCCCGCTCTTCGTGCCGCTGGCCGAGGAAGGGTGGGTGGACAACGAGGTGGCGAGGCTCACGGCCCGCATCTACCTTGAGGACCTGAAGAAGCACGGCGTCGACACGCTGGTGCTTGGCTGCACCCATTACCCGATACTCAAAGAGGTGATCGCCGAGGTGATGGGGCCCGGGGTGACCCTGGTCGATTCCGCCGAGCAGACGGCGCTCACCGTGGCGCGCATCCTCGCCGAGCAGGGGCTCTTGCGCCCGGAAAAGGAGCGGGGAAACCACCACTACTACGTCACGGACATCCCGGCCGGTTTCATCAGGGTGGGCAACCGCTTTCTCGGGGGGGACCTGGGGGACGTCTACCAGGTGAGCCTGGAGCAGGAACTGCAGGAAGGGGGGGACCTTGAAGAAACGTGCTAACAGGGCCAAGGGTATCCTGCTGCTTGCCTTTCTCGTCTTTGCCGTGGTGGTCGGCGCGCTGGTGTTCAGGAAATACGACACCGCCTCGCGCGTGGTCGATCCGGCAGTGAAGAGCGAGCCCGCCGTCACCCCCGCGGCCACCGCGGTAATGACCCTTTTCTTCGCCGCGCAGGACGGCTCGGGTCTGGTGCGCGAGGGGCGCGAGGTGGAGCTTGGGGAGCGAGTCGAGGAGAGCATTGCCGGGGTGGTGGCGGAGCTTGCCAGCGGTCCGGTGGGGAGCCACTCGCCGACGCTCCCCCAGAACACCCGGGTGCTCGGGGTCCGGCTGCAGGGGGAGGTGGCCGTGGTCGATTTCGGGGCCGAGTTCAAGGAGGGGATACCCTCAGGGAGCTCCGCCGAGATGGCCGCCGTCTATTCGGTGGTCGACACCGTCGCCGCCAACTTCCCGCAGGTGAAGGGGGTGCAGTTTCTGATAGAGGGTGCGCCCCTGTCCGAGCTGGGGCACCTCGACCTGTCGGGCCCGCTGGCGCCGGACTACACGCTGGAGAAGAAGCAAGCGCCGCAAGGCCAATGACCTTTCGATCGGTCAGATCCGTCCGATCCGTCAGATTTCAGATACACCAGGAGGGTTGCCGGAATGAAGATGCCTTTTATGCAGGCGGTTAAAGAGCGGGTGCTGGTGCTTGACGGCGCCATGGGCACCATGCTGCAGGAGCGAGGGCTGAAGGCGGGGCAGTCACCCGAGGAGATGAACCTGACTGCGCCGGAGGTGGTGGCGGGCGTGCACCGCGCGTACCTGGATGCCGGAGCCGACATCATCGTCACCAACACCTTCGGCGGCACCCGCGCGAAGCTCGAGCACTACGGGCTGGAGGACCAGCTGGCGCGCATCAACGCGGAGGCGGTCCGCATAGCCCGCGAGGTGGCGGGGGAGAAGGCGTACGTCGCCGGCTCCATCGGCCCCACCGGACGCTTCGTGGAGCCGGTCGGGGACATGAGCTTCGACGAGGCTGCGGCACTCTTCAGCGAGCAGGCCCGGGCGCTCATCGATGCAGGGTGCGACCTGATCTCCCTGGAGACCTTCCTGGACATCAAGGAGATCCGGGCCGCCGTGATCGCCATCCGCGAGCTCTCGGCCGACATCCCGGTGATCGCCATGCTCACCTTCGAGGAGAAGGGGAGAAGCGTGCTCGGCTCCCCCCCGGAGGCCGCCGCCATAACGCTCGAGGCGGTGGGGGCTTCCATGATCGGCTCCAACTGCGGACTCGGCGTGGACGGCATCTACGAGATCCTGCGCGCCATGCGCCGGGTGACCGCGCTTCCGCTCATCTCGCAGGCGAACGCCGGGCTTCCGGTGCTAAGGGACGGCGTCACCGTCTTCCCGGGCACCCCCCAGGAGATGACCGCCTACCACGACCGGCTGATCGAGCTGGGGGTGCGGGTGATCGGCGGCTGCTGCGGCACCACACCGGCGCACATCGGCGCCATGAAAGAGGGGCTTTCCGGGAAACAGGCGCCCTTCCGGCAGCCCGAGGGGGACGGCACCACCTGGCTCTCCAGCCGCGGCGCCCACGCCGCCATCGGGGCGGCGCACCCGGCGGCGCTCATCGGCGAGCGGATCAACCCGACCGGCAAGAAGCTCTACTCCCAGGAGCTCAGGGAAAGCAAGGTGAGCTACATCCGCCGCGAGGCCCTGGAGCAGACCGCGCTCGGCGCCACCCTCCTGGACGTGAACGTGGGGACCCCCGGAATCGACGAGCCGGCCGCCATGGAGCGCGCCGTGTTCTGCATCACGGGGGCGGTACAGACCCCGCTGGTGATCGACTCCTCCAGCCCGCAGGCGCTGGAGGCGGGGCTGAAGGCTGCCGACGGGAAGGTGCTCGTCAACTCGGTGAACGGCGAGGAGAAGAGCCTGGCAGCCGTGCTCCCGCTGGTGAAGAAATACGGCGCGGCCCTGGTCTGCCTGACGCTGGACGACGACGGCATCCCGGCCGAGGCCGCAGGGCGCGTCGCCATAGCGCAGAAGATCGCCTCCCGCGCCGAGGCTGCCGGCATCAGGCGGAGCGATCTCGTGGTCGACTGTCTCACCCTGACGGTGAGCGCCGAGCCCAAGGGGGCCCTGGTCGCCCTGGAGGCGGTACGCCTGGTGAGCGCCCTCGGGCTGAACACGACGCTCGGCGTGTCCAACATCTCCTTCGGCCTCCCCTGTCGTCCGCTCATCTCCTCCACCTTCTTCTCCATGGCGATCTACGCGGGGCTCAACTCCGCCATCGTGAACCCCAAGGAGGCCCCGATGATGGCCGCCTGGAGGAGCGCCATGGTGCTGCTTGGCAAGGACGTGAACGCGGCCGCCTACATCGACTCGTACCGGGGGCAGGTGGTAGGCGGCGCGGCGCAACCCTCCGCCGAGCGGGGGGGCGCAGCGCCCGAGGCTGAAGAGGCGGGACCGGAAGGGATCCGCGGCAGGCTCGCCAGGGCCGTCATAAACGGCGAGCTGGAAGCGGTGGTCGCGCTGGTCGAGCAGGCGCTGGCAGAGGGCTTCACCCCGATGGAGATCAGCACTCAGGCGCTTCTGGTCGGCCTCGAGGAGGTGGGGCGTCGCTTCGGTAGCGGTTCCTTCTTCCTCCCCCAGGTGATGGTCTCCGCCGACACCATGAAGGCGGCCTTCGCCAGGCTGAAGCAGGAGCTCTCCGGCGGCGGGCTCGAGAGCCTCGGCAAGATCCTCATGGCGACGGTCGAGGGGGACATCCACGACATCGGCAAGAACATCCTGGTGACGCTCCTCGAGAACAACGGCTTCGAGGTGATCGACCTCGGCAAGAACGTCCCGGCCTCCCGCATACTGGAGGAGGCGAGGGCCCACCAGGTAGACGCGGTGGGGCTCTCGGCGCTGATGACCACCACCATGGCGCAGATGGACAAGGTGGTGACCCTGCTCAAGGCAGAAGGGGTGAGGAGTTTCACCATGGTCGGGGGCGCTGTGGTGACGCAGGAATACGCCGACGAGATCGGCGCCGACCTCTACGCCAAGGACGCCATGGAGGCGGTGGCGCGCATCAAGAAACTGCTGGCAAAATAAACGCTTTTTTGGGCGGCGCCGCTGCCGCGGCGCCCCTTAATATCGCTTGCAACCCTGCTGCCGCTGTGCTAACTTGCGGTCGGGGTTCCGCCATTTGGCGTAGAGGGTGACGCGATGGTAGTAGGTTTCAACCACAACATCAGGTACAAGGGGGAGCTGTTCCACGTCCAGACGGAGGACAGCGGCCGCGCCAACCCCCACATCGTCACCCTGCTCTACCGCGGCGGCACCATCCTCGCCTCCGCCAAGACGAGCTACGCCGACATCGTCAGGACGGACCAGCTGGAGCTGGTGGTCGAATCCATCATGAAGGAGCAGCACAAGGATATGATGCGGCGCCTGAAGGGGGAGGAATTCGACGCCCGGATCTTCCCGGACGGCCCCCCCCCCGCGGCAAGCGCCGCCCCTGCAGCAGAACCCGCCCCGGCCCGACCGGCGCCCGCGGCGCCTGAAGAGCCCCCGGCAGAGCCAAGGCCTGCGGCGCACGCGCCCACGGCATCCCCAGCCAACCGAAGCCTGGACGAGGTGATCCTCGATTACCTCATCACCGGCGAAGACCAATAAAGCCAGCCTGAAAGGAACCTTCGTGAAAGAAAAGATTGCAGATCTGGAAGAAAAGGCGAGGCGCCTGCGCGTCGCCATCGTTAAGACACTGCACAAGTCGCAGTCCGGTCACACGGGGGGTTCGCTCTCCGCCATCGACATGGTCTGCGCCCTGTACTTCCACAAGATGCGCCACAACCCGCAGGAGCCCACCTGGGACGGCAGGGACCGCTTCGTGCTCAGCAAGGGGCACGCCGCCCCCGCGCTCTACGTGACCCTGGCCGAATGCGGCTACTTCCCCAGCGAGGACCTGATGATGCTGCGCCGGCTGGGAAGCCACCTGCAGGGGCACCCGGACAGCAAGGGGACCCCGGGGGTCGACGTCTGCACCGGCTCCCTGGGGCAGGGGCTCTCCATGGCCAACGGCATGGCGCTCGGCTTCAGGCTGGACGGCAAGGAGAACCGGGTCTACGCGGTCCTTGGCGACGGCGAGCTGCAGGAAGGGCAGATCTGGGAGGCGGCCATGGCCGCGTCGCACTACAAAAGCGACAACCTCTGCGCCCTGGTCGACGCGAACGGCCTGCAGATCGACGGCGACGTCTCCAAGGTGATGAACGTCGCCTCGATAGGCGACAAGTTCCGCGCCTTCGGCTGGAACGTGATCGAGATCGACGGCCACGACATGGGTCAGATCGTGCAGGCGCTGGACCGGGCAGAGGCGCACAAAGGGGCTCCCACCGCCATCGTCGCCAAGACGGTCAAGGGGAAGGGGGTCCACCTGTTCGAGAACAAGGCGTCCTACCACGGCGTCACCCCCAACGACGAAGAGCTTCCCGAGGCGCTCAGGTGCCTTGGGTGCTGCGACTAACTTCAAATACGGGACCGGGGCGGGTCGTCGCGGCAGGAACGCCGCTCCTGCAGGCGCTGTGAAACGGCGCATCCGGCCCCATACGAAAGGAAATCCATATGATAGCAACGAGGGACGCTTACGGTGAGGCGCTGGCCGAGCTTGGGGGCGAGAACGACAAGATAGTGGCGCTGGACGCGGATCTCTCCGGATCCACCAAGACCGGCGTCTTCGCCAAGAAATTCCCCGGCCGCTTCTTCAACATGGGGATCGCCGAGGCCAACATGGTGGGAACCGCGGCGGGCCTCGCCTCGGTAGGGAAGATCCCCTTCCTCTCCACCTTCGCCATCTTCGCCGCGGGGCGCGGCTGGGAGCAGATCCGCCAGTCGGTCGCCTACCCGAAGGCCAACGTGAAGATCGTCGCCACCCACGGCGGCGTCACGGTGGGCGAGGACGGGGGGAGCCACCAGTCGGTGGAGGATATCGCCATCATGCGCGCCATCCCGAACATGACGGTCATCGTCCCGGCCGACGGCGAGGAGACCAAGGGCGCCATCCGCGCGGCCGCCGCCTACAAGGGGCCGGTCTACGTGAGGCTCGGGCGCAACAAGGTCGCCAACGTATTCCCGGCGGGGCACAAGTTCGAGATCGGCAAGGGGTGCGTCGTCGTCCCCGGCAGCGACCTCACCTTCATCACCACCGGCCTGATGACCGCCCAGGCGGTGATCGCCGCCGAGAAGCTCAAGGCGGAGGGGATCTCGGCGCGGGTGCTGCACATCGGGACCATCAAGCCGCTGGACAAGGAACTCGTGCTGCAGGCGGCGCAGGAGACCGGCGCCATCGTCACCGCGGAGGAGCACTCGGTGGTTGGGGGGCTCGGCGGCGCGGTGGCGGAGTACCTCGCCGAGGAGTGCCCGACGCTCATGAAGAGGGTCGGCGTGTACGACAGGTTCGGCACCTCCGGCAAGTCGGACGAGCTCCTGAAGTACTTCGGCCTGAACGCCGAGACGCTTATCGAAGAGGGCAGGGAGATCGTTTCGAGGAAGAAATGATGCAAAGGGTGCTCGGTTCCAGCGGCGGCTACACCTACATGGCGGTAATGGTCATGGTGATCGTCATGGGGATCATCGCCGAACGCAGCGCCGTGGTCTGGAAAACCGCCATGCAGCGGGAGCGGGAGGTCGAACTCATCTCCCGCGGCACCCAGATCCGCGACGCCATGAGACGCTGGTACAAGGTGAGGGTGGTGGAGGGGAAGATGGTAGCCACCACCAACCCTCCCACCCCCGCGCCCAACCTCCCGGAACTGAAGTCGCTCCTGAAGGACCCGAACGTCGCCGGGAACCTGCGCTACCTGAGGCCCTACGCCCTCATCGACCCGATGAACCCGGACGAGGAGAAGGAGTGGGTAGTGATCCGCAGGGAGGGGAGGATCGTCGGCGTGCACAGCGTGAGCGAGAAGGAGCCGATCAAGAAGGGGAACTTCCCCCTCGACCTCCACCCCGCCGATTTCGAGGACAAGAAGAAGTACAGCGAATGGCATTTCATCTACGACCGTGTTCCTCCGCTCGAGGACGCCGCGGTGAACAACCCGAACAATCCCGTCCCTGCCGGGGCGAGGTGACCTGCATCCGGATGTAAGCGCCGGCCGGACACCCCCAACACGGAGGCACTCCTGATTTTCAAGAGTCTGACAACACGGGTCATCGTGCTCTCCATCTGTCTGCTCGTCTTCGGCATCGGGACCTTCGCGTTCCTGACGCTTCGGCGCGAGCAGATGCAGCTCATCAACTCCGCCCGCGAATCCAGCGATCTCCTCTTGAACACCATAGAGCGCTCCCTCTACAATTCGATGCGCATCGGCAACACCGAAGACGTCAAGGTGATCCTGGAGATGGTGGGCCAGAGCGAGAACCTGGTGGGGGTGCGCATCTTCCATCCCCACGGCGTCATCCTCAAGTCCTCCAACCCAAGCGAGGTCGGGCGCGTGGTCGACGAGCGGGACTTCAAGCTCTTCCTTGACAACAAGCGGGAGGGGGTCTTCACGCTCGAGGGGCACGGCGAGGTGCTGGGCATGGTGAAGCCGATCTACAACGACCGGCAGTGCAACCTCTGCCACGGCTCCAAGAGCCGGATCATCGGCCTCTTGAACGTGAACTACTCGCTGGTGGAGACCAGGAAGCAGATCGTGGAGCTCACCAAGCTCTTCGTGATGTCCACCGTCGCCATCATCGGGTTCCTGTCGCTCGCCATCTCCCTGGTCATGCTGAAGTTCGTCAAGAAGCCCCTGAGCCAGCTCGCCAAGAACATGGCGCGGGTGGAGGCGGGCGACCTGTCGGTGCGCATGACCCCCGAGGGGAAGGACGAGATCGGGCGCCTCATCGTCTCCTTCGACTCCATGGTGGACCGGCTGGACCGCGCCAAGAAGGAGCTGGAGACCTTCCACTTCCAGCAGATGGAGCGCGCCGACCGGCTCGCCTCGGTGGGGGAGATGGCCGCGGGGATCGCCCACGAGATCAAGAACCCGCTCACCGGCATCGCCGCCGCCATCACGGTGCTGAAGGACGACTTTGCGCCGGAGGACGGGCGGGCCTCCATCATAGGGGAGGTGCTGGAGCAGATTTCCCGGCTGGACAAGACGGTCAACGACCTCCTCTTCTTCGGAAAGCCGACCATGCCCGAGCCCACCTGCACGGACATCAACTCCGCGCTGAAAAAGATCCTGATCTTCGCCTCGCAGCACAGGGGGGGGAAGAACATCGACAAGCGGCTGGAGCTCGCGGAGAACCTTCCTCCGGTGTACGTCGACCCGAAGCAGATACAGCAGGTCTTTTTGAACCTCTTCCTGAACGCGGTCCAGGCGATGCAGTCCGGCGGCACGCTCACCGTGCACAGCGCACTGGCGACCGTCGACGGCGTCGACATGGTGCAGGTACGGGTGACCGACACCGGGCAGGGGATCCCGCCGCAGATCCTGGAGAAGATCTTCACCCCGTTTTTCACCACCAAGGCGCAGGGGACGGGGCTCGGCCTCGCCATCAGCCACCGGCTGATAGAGCAGCACAGCGGAAGGCTTTCGGTCGTGAGCCAGGACGGCGTCGGCACCACCTTCACCGTCGAGCTCCCCGCCTACTGTCCCGGTTCCCCGGGGTATGACTGCACCCTGGTGCCGCCCCCCGCGGCCGCCAACTCGTAGAGGCCGGAACCGGGGGAAGGAGCCGCCTCCCGGGCCCCGGCACCGCAGCGCAAAACACACCCAAGGAGTCGCAATGCGCAAAGCAAAGATATTGGTCGTCGATGACGAACACCTGATACGCTGGTCTTTGGAGCAGAACCTGAAGAAGCAGGGGTACGAGGTGGTCACCGCAGGAACCGGTGAGGATGCGCTGCGGCTCGCCCGCGAGGAGCAGCCTGAGCTGGTGCTTTTGGACTACCATCTCCCCGGGATCAACGGCCTGGAGGTGCTGCAGCGCCTGAAGGAGCACGACGAAGAGGTGCTGGTCATCATGGTGACCGCGCAGGGGGGGCTCGAGACGGCCGTCAACACCATGCGCCACGGCGCCTACGACTATATCAACAAGCCGTTCAACCTGGACGAGATGGCCATCGTGATCAGGAAGGCGCTGGAGACCTCCGAGCTGCGCCGCGAGGTGGTCCAGCTCCGAAGCGAGCACAAGAAGCAGGGGCCGCCGAAGATCCTGGGGAACTCCAAGCACATGAAGAACGTGCTGGAGATGATGGCCAAGGTCGCCAAGAGCGACGCCTCCACCGTGCTGGTGCAGGGGGAGTCCGGGACCGGCAAGGAGCTGGTCGCCAAGTACATCCACTATGAATCGGCCCGCGCCGAGAAGCCCTTTGTGGCGATAAACTGCGCGGCGGTCCCCGCCACCCTCCTGGAGAGCGAGCTCTTCGGCCACGAGAAGGGCGCCTTCACCGACGCCAAGAGCTCCAAGAAGGGTCTCTTCGAGCTGGCCGACGGCGGCACCGTCTTCCTCGACGAGATCGGCGACATGGAGGTCGGGATGCAGGCGAAGCTGCTCCGCTTCCTCGAGGACAGGACCTTCAGGCGCATCGGCGGCTCCAAGGTGATCCCGGTCGACGTGAGGATCGTCTCGGCCACCAACAAGGACCTCCTGAAGGCGATCGAGGAAAAGGTCTTCAGAAACGACCTGTACTACCGGCTCCAGGTGATCCCGATCTTCCTCCCCGCTCTGCGCGAGCGCAAGGAGGACATCCTGGTCCTGGCCAACCACTTCATCGAGGTGTTCTCGAAGGAGTTCAACAAGCCGACCAAGGGGATCTCCAGCATGGCGGAGAAACTCCTTACGGAGTACAACTGGCCAGGGAACATCCGCGAGTTGAAGAACGTGATCGAGCGCGCCATCATCCTCGGCAACGACGAGAACCTGCTGCTGGAGAACCTGCCGCTTGAGATAGTGGCCAAGGCCTCTCAGGTGACGGTGCCGCTCACCACCTTCAAGCTCCCCCCCGAGGGGATCGACATCGAGGAGGTGGAGCGCGAGCTGATCAAGCAGTCGCTGGAGATAACCGACTGGAACCAGTCCAAGGCGGCCAAGAAGCTCAACCTCGGCATCGACGCCTTCCGGTACCGCATGAAGAAATTCGGCTTCCTGAAGTAGGAGAGATCCCTCCCCGGAAGGGGAGGCTCCCGAAAGAGCGAACCATCGCGGGGGTGCCGGCACTGCCGGGCGCCCCGCTTTGCTTTCCCCCGCTGCGGGGCATACCATGGAGGTTTCCCCCGGCGGACTTTCCACAGCTGCCGGGGCGCAGCAGTAATCGGTGCATCATGCTGACCAGCATCCCGCCAAAAAGCGCTGCTTCCGGCACAAGGAGGGCCCTCACCGGGGCTTTCCCTGGCAAGTGGATTTCCCTGTCCTTGCTGGCCCTGCTCCTGGTCCCGGCGCGCCCGGCATTCCCCTCTTTCTCTCAGGCGGTCCCTCCCGCCACCTCGAAGTCCGCCCCTGCAGCAGCCGCGCCCGATGACCCCCTCTCCCTGCGTGTCGAGCTTCCCGGCGGGCCGGAGCGTTTTCGCAGCGAGTTCAAGGCGGAATACCCGAAGGAGCTTTGGAGCGGCGACCTTGACGGAGCCCCTTCCTATCTGCTGCAGCGTGGCGAGTACGGAGGAAGCGGGTTCGGCGTGTTCGCGGAAATGGGGGACATCCGCATCAACCAGACGCTGAACACGGTACAGGAGATCTCCGGCCGGGGAGGGCGCTTCGGGTTTCTGACCGGCAGCTCCGGGAACTCCGCGAGATTCGAGACCTTCGCGGCCGCCGGCGCCAACGGCGACAGCCACGACCACACGCTGGTGGGGGCGACCGGCGAGCTTTCCCTCATGGGGGACAGCGCCCGCTTCAAGACCATCTTCCTGAGCGGCCGCCAGTCCCTCGACACGGAAGGGCGCTGGCCCGACTCTGGGGCGAAAAAAGGGGACGTGCTCGGCCTGGTGGCCGTCTTCAACCCCTTCGACGGCAGGGTCTCAGCCGAGGCGGAAGTCGACTACTCCGTCTTCGACGGGAACACGGCCGACGCCAACGCCGCCGTCCATGACAGCGCCTACAGGTTGAAGCTCGGCGGGGGGTGGGGGCGCAGCCGGTACACGGCGCTGTACGAGCGGACCGGGCCGCAGTACCGGCTCATGAGTGGGCAGGGGCCGGCGAGGGACAGCGAAGGGGTGAGCCTTGGGGTGGCGACCTCGCTGCAACAGCACGCCCTCGACTTCAAGCTCTCCCGCTACAACAACAACACGGAGAACGACGAGCTGTACCCGAGGCTGTACAGGTACGAGGGTTTCGTCGACTACCGGTTCAAGGGTTTCAAGGCGGTGCCGCTCGCCCTGCAGTACCGCAAGACCTTCATCGACAGCACGAAGGAGCCGCTGGGATACCTCCCCAAGGAGGTGGAGGAGGACGCGGTATCCGGGGAGATGAATCTCCTGGCGGGGAAGTGGGACCTGGGGGTGCGGGGGACCCTGTCGCAGCGGACCGACAAGCTGCGGCAGCAAAGGGAGACAGCCACCCACCTGGTGGGATTCCGCCCCAAGTTCGTAGCGGGGCAGGTGAAGGTCGCGCCGGACTTCTCGGTGAAAAGGGTGACCCAGTTCCCCTCCAATCTGCGCACCGACCATTATGCCGTCGACCTCGGTCTGAACGGCAGCCTGATGGAGAGCAGGCTCGACTACGAGGTGAAAGGCGGCTTCAAGAGGGAAACCACCGGTGTTCCCGGGACCGGCAGGCAGGTGATCGGGGCCAAGGTGAAGGCCGCCTATCCGCTCTCGCGGTTTTTCAAGTGGAGCCGGGCATCCTCCCTGGGCATCAAGGGAGAGTACAAGGGGGTCGACAACCGCGCCTACGACCGCAGGGAGAGCGACTTCTCGCTGCTGATCTCGCTGGACGGGGGGAAGTTCATGTAAAGCAGGTTAAGGTTGAGGTTAAGGTTGAGATAAAGACAAAGATCGAGACTGAGAAAAGGCCGCCAACCCTGAGGGGAAGCGGCCTTTTTGCCTGATGCCAGATTTTTCTCAACCTCAACCTCGACCTCAACCTGTTTCTTAGGCCGCCTATCCGCTCTCGCGGTTTTTCAAGTGGAGCCGGGCATCCTCCCTGGGCATCAAGGGAGAGTACAAGGGGGTCGACAACCGCGCCTACGACCGCAGGGAGAGCGACTTCTCGTTGCTGATCTCGCTGGACGGGGGGAAGTTCATGTAAAGCAGGTTAAGGTTGAGGTTGAGGTTGAGGTTGAGATAAAGACAAAGATCGAGACTGAGAAAAGGCCGCCAACCCTGAGGGGAAGCGGCCTTTTTGCCTGATGCCAGATTTTTCTCAACCTCAACCTTGACCTCAACCTGTTTCTTACAGCTTGACCAGCTGGTACTCCCTGCTCCCGAGACCTATCTTCTCGGCGTGCTCCAGCTGCACTTCCCAGTCTATGTCGGGATGGACGCCGCGGAACTTGTCGCCGCCAGGCTCGTGACCGCTGGCAAGCGCCGTGTCCTGGTTGCCGCGGGCGTTGTTGACCAGGTCGGCGCAGGCCTGGTCCAGCGCGACCGGGTCGGTCGAGGCGCAGATGCCGATGTCGTTCACGATCGGCGCATCGGCGTGCCCGTAACAGTCGCAGGCGGGCGAGACCTGGGTGATGAAGTTGAGAAACAGCGTCTTCCCGCTCTTGCCGTGCACGGCCCCCTTGGCGTATTCGGCCATCTTGCGCATGACGAGCGAGGCGCTCTCGTTCCACTGCACGTTGATCGCCTTCTTCAGGCAGGAGGTGATGCAGCGGCCGCACCCGACGCAGGCATCGGGCTCGATGCGGGCCTTCCCCTCGATGATGGCGATGGCGGCATGGGCGCACGACTTGAGGCAGATGGAGCAGCCGTTGCAGAACTTCGCCGCCACCTTGGGCGCCACGGTCGAGTGCTGCTGCATCTTCCCGGTGCGGCTCGAGCACCCCATGCCGAGGTTCTTCAGGGCCCCCCCGAAGCCGGTCAGCTCGTGGCACTTGAAGTGGGACACGGCAACCAGCGCGTCGGCTTCCAGGATCTCGGAGCCTATGCTGACCGTCTCCAGTATCTCCCCGTCCACCCGGACCTCCCTGGCGCTGTGACCTCTCAGGCCGTCGCACATGATGAGCGGCGCGCCGACCACGGCGAATGCGAAGCCGTTTTCAACGGCGCAGGAGAGCGCGGAAACGGCCTCCTTCCTCTCGCCGGGGTAGAGGGTGGAGGAATCGGTCAGAAACGGCTTCGCCTGGCACGCCTTGATCTCGTCCACCACGCGGCGGATGAAGATCGGGCGCACGAAGGTGTGGTTCCCCCTTTCGCCGAAATGCACCTTCACCGCAACCAGGTCTCCCGGTATCAGCGTCCCGGCAAGCCCCGCCTCGCGCATGAGGCGTCCGATCTTGGCGAACAGATTCTCCTTGGCGCCTGCGCGCATGTCGGCAAAAAAGACCTTGCTACTCATCAGCTCCCTCCTTTGAACGGTGAAAAAAGGAGTCGTCCCCTGGCCATGGCAGCAAACGACCAGCGATTGGTATCACATATCGTCCGCCAATTCAACAGGCGACAACTTTTTCTTGCTCTGGGCGGAAAATATGTTATTTATTAAAAATTCTCAGTGGAGCCATCCTGCAGCGGAACGGCCAGAGGCTGTGGGAGCGGCATCGCCGCCGCAACCGGTCGGGGCAACGGCGGCTTAGAGGCCGCTGCTACCATTAAAAACGAAGCTACGCAAGCAGCGTGAAGCTTGTAGAGGGAGTGCTGATGATCGAATGCGATGAACGAGAACTCTGGGTCATGGGGCTGGGGGAGCGGGTGGAGAGAGGGGCAGTGGTGTGCTCCTATCTGGCCGAGGGAGGGCACCGCTGCCGGACTGCCAAGGCGGCCGAACTGGCGACCTGCACCCCCAGGGCGATCCTTCTGGATCTTTCCCCCTGGTCCGAGGACGGCTGGGGGGTGCTGCTGTCCCTGAAGGAAGACCCTGCGACGCGGGAAATCCCGGTACTGCCGATGTATCTGAGCGAGATCGGGCAGGTGGGCGCGGTGTTCCCGGTGGCGGGCTTCTTCACGCTCCCCATCGAGAAGCAGTTCCTGTCCAAGAAGCTTACCCAGTTGGGGCTCACCGACGAGTCGGACGACTACGACCTGCAGGTCATGCTGGTGACCCGCAAAGGGGAGGAGGCCGTCCAGCAGGCGGTCGCCGGCCTGGGGTTCGATGTGGTCAACGCCTACACGGGGAAAGAGGCGGTGGCGCTTGGCACCATCATCCATCCCTACATGATCTTCTGTTCCCTGATGCTGTCCGACCTGGGCGCCTTCGAGCTGCTGGAGCGCTTCCGCCTCTACCCGCAGACCCGCAACATCCCGTTCTTCGTGCTCCTGAAGGGGGACATGAAAGAGGGCGAGCGCATGGCCATGAGCCGGAGCATCGAGCACCTGGTGAGCAAGAAGTGGCTCACCAGGCAGGAGTTCCTCTCCTTCTTCAAGAAGGCGAGCGCCTAGCCCCCGAGACGGGCTCAAGGCGATCAAGCAAAGGGGGTGCGGCAAAGCTGCCGTCCCCTTTTTCTTTTCTGCGGCTCCGTTGTCCCACCCTCCGACCCCAGCCAACATCCCCTGATCTGCCGGTCCCAAGACGGCAGCTCCCCTGAAAAGTATCGGGAAACTGGTATGCTGTACGGCATCTTTCCCCAAGGAGGCTGATATGAAAAGAAAAGAGTTCTCGATACTTTTTGCAACCTTTATCGCGGCTTCACTCGCCGCACCGGCTTCGGGCGCTCCCTGGCAGCAGTGGCGCGGCAGCGGCGGCTGGGGCATGGACGGCGCCTACCAGCGGATGTACGACCCGGCCAAGGTGGAAACGGTCACAGGCGAGGTGGTGGGCATTGACAAGGTGGCTGCCGCCAAGGGGCCGAGAAACGGCATCCACCTAAAGCTGAAGACCGGGAAGGAGACGATCCCGGTCCACCTGGGGCCCTCCTGGTACATAGAGCGCCTGGATACCAGGATCGAGAAGGGGGATCGGGTAGAGGTGAAGGGGGCGCGCGTGGTGGTGGACGGAAAGCCTGCGCTGATCGCGGCGGAGGTCAAGAAGGGGGATGCGCTGCTCAAGCTGCGCGACGAAGGCGGGGTCCCGGCCTGGTCGGGGTGGAGACGGTAGTACAGGAATGGATAGCTAACGATATGGCACTTTCGGGAGGCGCGTGATTCATGCGCCTCCTTAGGTTTGTACGCACGACAAAGCTTAACTGGAGCGAACATGTTTACCGAACCTGTCAAAGAAACGACTAAAAAACTGCTGGCGGGTCTTTTCGCGGACTTCCTGGAAAGCGAGAAGGCCACCGGGATCATGCTCATCCTCTGCACGGCGGTTTCCGTTGCCGTGGCAAATTCCGCTTACAGCGCCCAGTACCTGGGCTTCTGGCATGCCGAGGTGCTGCACCACACCCTGCAGCACTGGATCAACGACGGGCTGATGGCTGTCTTCTTCCTGCTGATCGGGCTGGAGATAGAGAGGGAGCTCTACGCGGGGGAACTCGCCGATCCCCGCAACGCCTCCCTCCCCATTGCGGCGGCGGTCGGCGGCATGGCCGTGCCCGCCCTGATCCACTTCCTTTTCAACGGCGGCACGGCGACGGCGGGGGGCGCCGGCATCCCGATGGCAACCGACATCGCCTTTGCCCTGGGCATCCTGGCCCTGTTGGGGAACAGGGTCCCGGTTTCGCTGAAGGTCTTTCTGGCGGCTCTTGCCATCATCGACGACCTGGGCGCCATCGCCGTCATCGCGATCTTCTACGTGACCGACTTCTCCCTGGCGTACTTTGCCGGGGCCATGGGGGTATTCGGGATGCTGCTGGCGTTCAACCGCCTGGGGGTGAACCGGCTCCCCCTTTACCTGGTGCCGGGCGCGCTGATGTGGTACTTCATGCTGCAGTCCGGGGTACATGCCACGGTAGCCGGCGTTTTGCTGGCGTTTGCCATCCCCTTCCGGGACGGCGGGGAGCAGTCGCCTTCCTACCACCTGCAGCACTTCCTGCACAAGCCGGTGGCGTTCCTGATCATGCCGGTCTTCGCGCTGGCCAATACCGGCGTCGCCTTGGGCGGGGACTGGCTGGGGGGGCTTGCGACTGCGAACAGCCTGGGGATCATGGCGGGACTGCTGGTGGGTAAGCCGGTGGGAATTGCGGTTTTCAGCTACCTGGCGGTGAAAATGCGCGTCTCGCAACTGCCCGGGGATGTCGCCTGGCGACAGATCATCGGGACGGCGTTCCTGGGGGGGATCGGCTTCACCATGTCCATCTTCATCACCTTGCTGGCCTTCACCGACAACGCGGAGATCGTTGAGAGCTCGAAGATCAGCATCCTCCTTGCCTCTGTGCTTGCAGGAACCATAGGATATCTGATTCTGCACAGGCAGGGCTCAGGAGCTGCCGCCGACTCGCCTTGACCCGGCAGCACCCCCCGCGCGTACCCTCATCATCTGAGCTTCTTTTTCTGAGCCGCCTTCTTCTTGAAGGTGGCTTTCTTCTTGGAGGTGGCCTTCTTCTTGGAGGTGGCCTTCTTCACCACCTTCTTCTTTGCCGAGACGTCGAGCTTGCTCAACAGCTCGGCCGGCTCCAGCAGGTCCGGGTCGGCCTTGCGCGCCGCGGCCAGCGCGTCCCTGGCCTTCTCCCTGTTCCCCGTCTGCAGGTAAAGCTTGCCTAGCGCGTTCAGCGCGCGGGCGTGGTCGGGCTTCAATTCCAGCGCCCGCTGGTACTGCTTCATGGCTCCCTCGGTTTTTCCCCTGAAGGCGTACATGACCCCGAGGCGGTACTGGTCGTTGGCGCTGTCGGGGGCGAAGGTCGCCGCCTCCTCGAGCAGTTGCGTCGCATCGTCGTAACGCTTCCCCTTCACGTACAGCGAGAGGAGGATCTCCCTCGTCTCGCCGTTGCGCCGGTCGATCCGCATCACCTCCAACAGGTGCTTTTCCGCCAGGTTCGGCATCTTCCGCTTCAGGTAGAGCCGGGCGATACCCTGGTGGGCCACCACGCTGTTCGCGTCGAGCTCGATGGCCTTGTCGTAGGCGGTGATGGCCGCGCTGTAGTTGCGCTCCTGCTCGTAAAGACGGGCGAGCTTGTAGTAGCTAAGCGGGTTGCCGCCGTGGCGGGTCACCAGCTCCCGGTACTGTGCGATGGCCTCGGTAAAATCGCCACGGACCGTCCGGATCTCGGCAAGCCGCCTGCGTGCGTCGCCGTTGGCAGGGTCGAGCCTGGCCGCTTCCGAAAACGACAGGATCGCCTCGTCCAGCCTCCCCTTGCGCTCGTAGAGGGTGCCGAGGTTGTAATGGATGCGGCTGTTCCCCTCCTTGCGGCGCACAGCCTCCTCATAGGCGGCGATGGCGTCGCCGTCCTGCCCGGCGGCCAGCCGCGCATCCCCCAGTTGTTCCCGGACGCCCGGCGCGTTCGGCTGCTTTACCAGCAACGCCCCGTATTCCGCCGCGGCCAGCGCCGGTTTACCTGCCTCCAGGTACCCCGCAGCCCTCTGCTGGTGATCGTCGGGACCTGCTTTCCGCCCTATTCCCGCCAGCAGGTACTCCTTTTCCGCCTGCTCGGGTTTCCCCATCAGTTCCAGCAGCTGGGCCAGCCGGAAGTGCAGGTTCCGGTTCTCCGGCTCGGTTGCGACCGCCCTCTGCAAATGAGCCGCCGCCTCCTCGTAGCGATGCTCCTGCTGGTAGATGCCGGCAAGTCCCAGGTGTGCCGCCTGGTTTCCCGGTTCAAGCCGCAGCGCCTCAAGATAGGCGTCGCGGGCCTTGCCCCGGTCCTCAAGCCCCAGGTGGCTGCGCGCCATCCCGACCTGGACCGCAGCGTCGCCGGCCAGGACCGGCAGCGCCTGCCTGAAGTGGTGCAGCGCCAATGCGTACAGTTCCGCTTCCAGGAATATCTGGGCCAGTGCCCGCGAGGAATGCGGGTCCTTGTCCTGCCTCAGGGCTTGCAGGAGCGCTACGGACGCCTCCTCGCGCGCGCCCTTTTTGAGCAGGAGCAGTCCCAGCCGCCCGCTGGCCCGGCCCATGAGGGGATCCTTGCCGACGGCGTCGCGATAGGCGCCCATGGCGGCTTCCGCGTTCCCCGCCGCCTCAAGGGAAACACCCCGCAGGTAGAGGGATGCTCCGCCGTCGGGGCAGAGTTTAGCGACCTTCTTGTCGGCTTGGGCGACTTCGTCGGCAGGGGTTGCCGGTGAAACAGCCCCGGCTACCTTTCTCGCCTCGCCGCAGTTGTCCGCCGCGCCGCCCCAGGTAAACCCGCAGGAAAGAAAGGCAAGGAGCATCAAGGCTGGACGGTGGAAGCTGTTCGATACGGTTTTACTCATAGGACCTCTTGGAGACCGGGGCCCTGGCTGCTGTCCCGGTCGGTTTTTTTACCTGGTGGCGACGAACGCGCCGCGCCGGTTGAGGGACGGGGCTTCTCGCCAGGAATCGCGAGGGAGCTCCCACACCCGTCGGAGGACAAAGCGGGAGAGGCGGACGCAACCCGGGAGGGACTGCTCCCCGAGCGGCAACAGGGCTTGCAACGATAGCAATCGGGGAATCAGGCGGAACGCGCGGGGGGAGCCCGCGAGAGGTCGGGGAAAAGGGGAGGGAACCCGGTCGCCTGAGAGGCGAAGAGGCGATGGGGGCGGTACTGGGCCGCGGCGGCCGGCTCGACCGGCGTCGCCGGGAGGGC
>Ga0209317_1000662_pt1 | contig 38372 bp, 25 predicted proteins | sample RifGroB2_FD_183994 | JGI IMG/M metagenome (GOLD analysis project Ga0209317, IMG submission 183994) | Soil microbial communities from Rifle, Colorado, USA - Groundwater B2 (SPAdes) (version 2) | ecosystem: Environmental > Terrestrial > Soil > Unclassified | place: Rifle, Colorado | collected... | reverse complement strand
GCCTGCATGCCCCCTGTGAACGCTTCGCCGCCCACCTCACGATAGGCCGACGCATCACTCGGGGTCACAGCTGGTCGCTAGCCATTACTATGTAGGGACTTTCACCCTTTACCCTTTGCCGGCTTTTACCGGCGCTTTCTACCTGTCCCGAAGACTCCCCCGCTCCTTTTATGATCGTGACACCATCCTCGTCGCACGCGAGTTACTCGGCTGTTATCTCGTGCATGTCGTGGAAGGGGTAGAACTGGTCGGCCGCATCGTGGAAGTCGAGGCGTACCTGGGTCCGCATGACCTGGCCGCCCATTCCTCCAGAGGTATAACGCCCCGCACCCGCGTGCTTTTCGGCCCACCCGGCTACGCGTATGTATACCTCGTCTACGGCCTGCACTGGTGCATGAATATCGTGACCGAGCGTCAAGGACATGGTTCGGCAGTGCTTCTGCGGGCGGTCGAACCGGTGCAAAATGTTGATGAACGTACCAGCGGACCGGGGCTTCTCTGCCGGGCCATGCAGATCGACCGGCGCCTAAACGGTCATGACCTGGTCAGTAAGGATTTTTATGCAGCTGCCAGACCTACTGGGGAATCTCTGGAGGTGGTGGAAAGACCAAGGGTGGGCGTGGCCTACTCAGGTCCATGGGCCGGGGAGCTTTTAAGGTTCTACCTGAAAGGCAACCTTTTCGTCTCCAGGCCGTGAGACTGATCCTCGCCGGGAGGTTTTTCTTTAGCCGGCTCGCTGCAGAAATGAAGTGCTTCCCAGGCGGCTACAGATCCAGCATCAGCAAGGCTTCCTCATTGTTTGTGCAATCCAATGCCGCTTGGATATAATCATGATAGCATCTCAGGCATCTACAGGAAGGGACGCTGCCATGGACAAGGACACCACTGTTCAGCTGTACCGGTTGATGTTCGCCAACATGCGGGACGGCTTGGCAATCGTGCATCTGGAGGCGGGAGAGCATGCATTGTCGCCGCGGCTGGTGGAAATGAACCCTGCGGCCAGGGAGATTTCCGGGCCGCAGGCGGAGAGCCTCAATGACGGAAACCTGGCCGATTACTTCCCCGGCCTGTTCGACGCCGATCTGCCGCAGATATGCGCCCGTTTGGCAGGGACCGGTGGATGCGCCGATCTCGGCGAAGTACGGGCCGGTGAGCGGTACTTCCGGATCCGTATCTTTGGACTTTTCAACCACTTCCTTGGAGTCGCCTTCATCGATGTCACCGAGCACAAGCAGGCGGAGGTGGAGATCGCACAACTGCTGGAAAAGGGGCAAAAGAACGCGGCAGAGCTGGAAACCCGCGTGGCAGAGAGGACGGAGCAGCTGGAAGAGATAAACAGAGAGCTTGATACCTTTGCTTACTCGGTCTCTCATGATCTGCGCGCCCCGCTTCGTGCCATGCAGGGCTTTGCCGAGCTCCTCTTGGACAAGTCTCAAGGTGAAACGGAACGGATCGAGTACCTGAAGCGTATTCTTACTTCGGTTCACAGCATGGATCGGCTGATCCAGGATCTGCTGGCATACAGCCGCTTGAGCCGTCAGGAGATCATGCTGCAGACGGTGAGCCTCGATAAGGTGGTGCGGGACGCCGCCCAGCAGTTGGAACTGGCCAGCGGTGGAAAGAACTATCAGCTGGAGATCGCAGGCAAGTTGCCGGAGGTGGTCGGTCATCACGCGGTGCTGGTGCAGGTGGTACTGAATCTTCTGACCAACGCCGTTAAATTTGTTCCGAAAGGTGTCACCCCGAAGCTGCGCATCTGGTCGGAGCCGGCCGCGGATTATTGCCGGCTCCTTGTGCAGGATAACGGTATCGGCATAGCGCCGCAGCACCAGGAGCGGATCTTCAAGATTTTCGAGCGCCTGAACGGTCTTGATAGCTACCCCGGGACCGGCATCGGCCTGGCTATTGTGCGCAAGGCCGTCAACCGCCTGGGCGGCCGGATAGGGGTCGAGTCTCATGACGGAGAGGGGAGCAGGTTCTGGGTCGAGTTGCCCCGTGCCGATGCCGGTCTACCAAGATAGAAATCAGGGCGGCCATGGCTCGAGCTGTGGACACGCCGCCCGGTTCCGCAGCGAGCTTCTGAAAGTAACCCGTGCGGGGAAAGTGGGAACCGGGCGGGCAGCCAGGGCCTGAGGTCGACTTTCCCGGCACCATCCAGGTAATCAACGTTCCAGCAGTCTCGCCCGCAAGGTGGCAGCTCCAGCAGGCAATGGGCCTTACGACTTTTACTTGGCCGCTCATGGAACATCGTTAGCCGCGAGGTTGAAATGGGTGAAGGATCAAAATCATTCCAGGCGTTTGAACGCGCCCAGGAGGAAAGCGTTGCCGGTCCCGGAAGGAGCGTCAGCAAGAGCCATCTGGTAAACAGGCTGAACTACCTGAACTTCCAGGACCAGACCATATTGGTTAAGCTGCGGCACAAAAGCTACGACAACTCCATCTTCCTGCGCGCCCGCCCGCGTCCATGCGCAGGTGAGCGCCTGGAATGCTTCTGGGTCGAGACGCCGAGTCTGAAGCAGCTTTTGAAGTCCTATAATTTCGACTACCTGCTCATCCCTGACGGCAAAAAATATCTGTTGGTGAATTCCGAACTGGTCAGCATGAACGAGGAAAGGATCGACCTGGTCCTGCCCGTTACCTGCCATCAGTTCCAAGCCAGGGTGATCAAACGGCACCCGGGAGCCGGCGTTTCAGTGGAACTGGCCCAGCACGGCGCGCTGTTCCACGGCGATCTGGTCGATTTCACGCCGGTTTCACTGCGCGCCACAGGGAGCTCAGATCATCCGAAGACCTTCCAGTGGATAAACCCGGAAATGACCGTGTACCTGCAGCTGTTGAAGGGGGATGCCCTCCTTTATTCCGGTGACTTCGAGATCGTCTCGCAGGACTCGAAGGAGCAGGCGCGCTCCTTCGTGCTTAAGCAGCTGCACAGCAATATCCACCGCTTCAAGGGCAAAAAGTACCGCAACATTCGGCAACAGTTGTCACCCTCTCCAAACATCGTATTCGAGCATCCCCTGATCAGTAAAAAAATAAACCTGAAGCTCGCAGACCTGTCAGGGTCCGGGTTTTCGGTGGAGGAGAGCGAGGGGGACTCCGTACTGATGGCCGGCATGATCATTCATGAGCTAAAGATCAGCTTTGCCCAGGGCTTCAGTTTCAGCTGCAGTGCCCAAGTGGTCTCCCGCAACATCATCGGTTCCCTGGCGGGTGAAAGAACGGTCCGCTGCGGGGTTGCCATACTGGACATGGACATACGCGACCACGTAAGGCTACTCTCGATTCTGCACCAGGTGGTGAACAAGAAATCCTACGTCGGCACCGAGGTCGACATGGACGACCTCTGGGATTTCTTCTTCGAAACCGGCTTTATCTATCCAGCAAAATACGCCCACTTCCAGGCCAACAAGGAAGAGATCAAGCAGACCTACGCCAAACTCTACGGCGAGAACCCGCAGATAGCCCGGCATTTCATTTATCAGGACCGGGGCACGATCCTTGGTCACCTGGCCATGGTGCGCTTTTACCACAACTCCTGGCTTATCCATCATCATGCCGCCCGCAAATCGGTAACCATCAAGGCAGGGCTCGCGGTGCTCGACCAAGTGAGCCATTATATGAACGAGCTTGAGAATTTCTATTTTGCGCACCTGCGTTTTGTCTACTGCTATTACCGGCCGGACAACAAATTTCCCCACCGGGTGTTCGGAGGATTCGCGAGGCAGCACGGTGATCAGCGGGTCTGTTCGGTGGATAGTTTCGCCTATGCGCATTACCGCGGCAATGGGGGGGGCGGACAAGCCATTGTCGAGCCATGGGAGCTGATTAGGAGCACGGTGTTCGATTTTACGGAACTGGCCAGTTACTACCGCTACGCCTCGGGAGGGTTGCTGATCGAGGCCTTTGATCTGCAGCCGGGCACCGCCGGGCAGGACGACCTGTCCAAGGAATACCGGAGACTGGGATTCAAAAAGGAAAAATATTATTACTCGCTTCGCAAAAACGGGAGTCTCAAGGCCTTCCTTCTGGTGAACTGCACCGACGCCGGCTTCAACATGGCCGATCTCACCAACTGTGTCAGCGTGATAGTCCTCGACGAAAGCCTGCCGCGCGAACTGATGGATCTGTCACTGGAACAAATCTGCCTGCACTATGAGGGGTGTGAAATGCCGGTGCTTACCTACCCCTTTTCTTATGTGGAAAAACAGTCGATTCCCTACGATAAAACCTACCTGCTCTGGATACTGAACCTTAAATATAGCGACCAATATTTCAGTTATTGCGAGGGTCTGTTCAGAACCGTGAAGAAGACGTCCTGATGGAGCGAGCCGGAGAGCAAATGCAACCATCACGATTGGCAGATACTCCCCTGTATAACAGCAGGATCATAAATTCGTTTATCCTGCTTATCAAGCACAAGTACAGCTACGTGGATGTCTTCGAGCTGCTGGCTTACGCCGGGATGAAAGAGTACGAGGTTGCGGACCAGGCACATTGGTTCACCCAGGACCAGATTGACCGCTTTTACGAGAAACTGGTCCAGCTGACCGGCAATGCGAAAATCGCCCGCGAGGCTGGCCGTTATGCGGCTTCGCCCGACGTCCTCGGGGCGATGAGGCAGTATATCCTGGGCCTGGTGGACGCCTCCAGCACCTTTGACATCATCAGCAAGACGACCGCGAAATTCACCAGGTCTTCCAGCTACGAGTCCCGCAGGATTTCCTCTAACATGGTCGAGATCGTGGTCACGCCGATCGAGCACGGGCTGGAGAAGCAGTTCCAGTGCGAGAACAGGATCGGGTTCTTCGAAGCGATCGTGCTCATCTTCAACCACAAGATCACCGATCTGCAGTACATTCCCGACATCCAGCATCTGCCGACCATCCAGCATCCGGAGTGCGTCTTTAAGGGCGGCAAGGTGTGCCGCTACCTCGTCAGCTGGGAAAAAACCCTCTATCTGTTTCTGAAAAAGATACGGACCGTCTTCGCGATCGTGCTGATCGCGGGCAATCTTCTCCTGGTGTTTGCCGGGGGCGGTCATTATGTTGCAGTTTCTTTGTCCGCCTCCCTCTGCGCGTTTCTCGTGCTGGCGCTGGCCGGGGAAAAAAGCGAGAAGCTCGCCCTGAAGAAAAGCCTCAACAGTACGAAGGAATCGGTCGACAATCTGCTTGACCAGATAAACCTCAACTATAACAACGCGATGTTGACCCACGAGATCGGCCAAAGGCTCGGCTCCTACAGTCGGATATCCGAGATGCTACCCGATGTCGCGCGGATCATGCAGCGCCGGCTTGATTACGACCGCGGCCTTATTCTGCTCGCTGACCGCAACAACACCCGGCTGGAGCTGCGCACAAGCTACGGCTATGCAGAGGAGGAACTTTGTTGCCTGAAGGCCATGGGATTCCTTCTCGACCCGGAGGAAGGTTCCAGGGATGTCTATGTCGACTCTTTTCGTGAGCAGCGACCGTTTCTCGTCAATGACCTTCTGCATGCCAGGGAGACGCTCGGCCGGCGCAAGCTTGCCTGTGCAGCTTCCACCGGCACCAGCGCCTTCATCTGTTGTCCGATCGTCTTTGAAGGGGCCTCCCTCGGTGTGCTTGCCGTCGAAAACGTCAAGGCCAAGAAGCCGCTGGTGGAAAGCGACATAACTCTCATCATGGGGACGGCGTCGGTGATCGGCATCAGCATACGGAACTGCGAGCTGATAGGGGCCCTGCAAAATGCGAATGAAGAGCTGGAAATGCGGGTGGCCAGGCGGACGGAGGACCTGGAGAAAAGCCGGCAAAAGCTCGAGTTGCAGCACAAGGAATTGGAAAGGACCTATTTCGAACTCGAGGAGGAAACCGCGCAGCGGATGCGTGCGCTTCAGGAGCTGAACGAAAAGGAGCGCATGCTGCTGCAGCAAAGTCGTCTGGCAGCCCTGGGGGAGATGATCAGCAATATAGCCCACCAGTGGCGCCAGCCGTTAAACGAGTTGGGCCTCATAGTCCAGGAATTGCCCATGATGTACGAAAGGGGGAATTTCAACGGGGAGTACCTGAAGGCGAGCGTTGCCAGGTTCATGAAGCTGCTGGCGCACACCTCCAAAACAATTGACGACTTCAGGAATTTTTTCAAACCGGACAAGGAGAAGGTGCTCTTCAAGGTGAAAGAGGTCGTGGATAAAACGCTTGGGCTTGTCGAGGAGAGCTTTAAAAATCTGCAGATACAGATCACGGTGGACTCGACCGGAGACCCGGCAATCATCGGCCATCCGAACGAATTTTCGCAGGTTATTCTCAATATCCTGTTCAATGCGCGTGACGCCTTTCAGGACCGCAAGATCGAAACCGGCAGGAAAATCGCCATCGAGGTCTTCATGGAAGGAGGTACGGCGGTCGTCACCATAACGGACAACGCGGGCGGGATACCAGAGGAGATTCTGGACAAGATTTTCGACCCGTACTTCACAACCAGGGGACCCGACCAGGGCACCGGCATTGGACTCTACATGTCGAAGATCATCATCGAGAAGAACATCTCCGGCAGGCTTTCTGCCCGTAACACCGGCCAGGGGGCTCAATTGCGCATTGAAGTGACAGCTGGATAGGGGGAAACAGATCCGGTCATCCTGTCAGGGGAGGGTAGCAACGGCCGATGAGGGTTTTTACCCTTGACCTGCAGAGGGCTGCGGCTTGCGGGCTTTGCAGCAGATGATGGGAGTGTAGGTAAATCTGCGCGGGTCGGCGAAGAAGTTCCTGAACTCCTCCATGAATTCCGGAAATCCGCCCGGGTAAGAGTCGAAATGGTAACCGGAGTTGCGAGCCGCGACTTCAAGTTTCCTGGTCCAGTTGTAATTGTCAATTTCGTTTAGCTCTCCGTAAATCAGGTGGTGATGGTCCATTTCAACGGCGATCTCTGCGAACTGCAGATCATACAGGTATGAGTAGAGCCTTCTGCCCGCATAGGGATCAAAGTCGTGCAGTGTTTCGAGATTGTACATGATCCCGGTCAGAGCATCGTTGAGCCTTTCGGAGAGCCCGTAATGGTTAAGGCAGTTATGGTCTAGGTCGGCCAGGAAGAGAATCCCGCCGGGTTTCAGGATACGTGAGAGGTTGGTGACGATTTCCGGAGCTTTTTTCCGGTGATATTCGAGCACGAAGCGGACCCAGATGAAATCGAATTCCCCAAGATCGTACAGCGGGTCGTGGAAATCCCGGCAGGCGAAGCTGATCCCTTGGCCGCCGTGATTCGCTTCGGCATGGCGGATCCTTGACTGCGAAGCATCCACGCCGACCGTTTCACCGCCTGGTTGTACCAGCATGTGCAGGAGCCGGGTAGTCTTGCCAGAGCCGCAGCCGATATCGGCTATCCGCATTCCCGGGCACAGGCCTGCCCAAAGTGCCTGCTTGTGAACCGACTGACGATCCGTCTTCAGGTCGAGCCGTGCGGCTTCCTCGCCGTGCTCCATGAGGTAGTTTGTCTTATACATTGTTTTGACTCCCATGTTGTTGATGTCAGCTTTCATTTATATCACATCGCCCGTCTTTCCGGCAACGCCCCCAGCTGCCAGGCAGGTGGCCGGCGGGAATGGAGTCTGAATCATTATAGTTTATTCCTTTATGAAATTGACAAGGCGAAGGGCGGGGATAGAATAAGTTGGAATTAATAAGCGCTGTTGCTGACAGTTACGGACAAAAGAGACGGCCGAGCTGCCGAAGAGATACCTTTGGTAGCCTCGGCCGAAGTCGTTTTGGCCTCAACAGCTGATTCAGGCACACCTAGGCTTCGTATCAGGCCCCGCTCGGTCAATGGCGCCGGCTTCATTCTCACCTCAACAATAACTATAGGGCCACCGACCATCTATTGGTCCGCTAGCAGGAACCCCAGGCGGATAGCGTCACGGCGAGCCTGCTTCTACAGGCAATGGTTCCACGGAGAAACCGATGGCGGAGTCGTATATCGTGCTGATTGAAGATAATCCAGACGACGCTTTTTTGGCCAGTCGTATCATAGGAAAGGTTTGTACGGACAGGATCATCATTGCGCGGGACGGGGAAGAGGCGAGCGAACTGTTGAAAATCATGGCCGAGGATGAGACCTATAAGCAGATACGACTGGTGCTTCTTGACTTGAAACTGCCAAAGGTAAGCGGCATCGAGGTGTTGCAGGGCATCAGGGCGAGTGCCGTATTGCAGGGCCTGCCGGTAGTCGTGCTCACCTCCTCCGACAATGATATTGACCAGGAGCGATGCCGGGAACTGGATGTGGTGGATTACATTTTCAAGCCGATGACTGCTGACAGGCTGCAGCGCGTGCTATCCCGTGATAAGGATGCCTGAATGGAAGAGAAGTCGGCTGAGGGGCGGGGCATGGGACCGTTGCCGTACGATATCAGCGGGATTGCACTACTATACATAGAGGATGAGTCTGAGGCCAGGAGCATGGTCAGCAAGATGCTCGCTATGAACTACCCGAAGCTTAAGCTCTATGAAGCAGAGAACGGTGCAGTTGGTCTGGAGCTCTACCGCGAACATCTCCCGGAGATGGTCATGACCGACATTAATATGCCGGTCATGGACGGCATCAGCATGTCAAGAGCGATCAAAGCGATCAACCCTGAGGCAAGCATCATCGCGGTGACGGCCCACAGTGACACCTCCTACCTGTTAAATGCCATTGAGATCGGCATCCATCACTATATTTTGAAGCCGATTAACTACCAGGAACTGTTCAGCATCACGGATAAGATTTTGGAGCAGATCGTGCTGAAGCGCCTGCTCGCCGAGCAGAACCGGCGTCTGGTGGAAAGCGAAAGGCAGCTGGCGGGCGCACAGCGTATAGCCCACCTGGGCAGCTGGCAGTTGGACCTCCCAGTTGGCAGCATGAAGTGGTCGGACGAGTTGTACCGTATCTTTGGCATCGAGCCAGGTTCCATTCCCCCAGCCTACCAGGCATTTCTTGAAAAATTCGTCCCTGACGACCGCAAAGCAGTAGAGAAGGCGATCGAGGATGCGGAACGGTCACGGCAACCGGCAGCTGCCCAATTCTGCGACATACTCCGACCTGACGGGTCGCTGCGCACCCTCCAGGTTGAAGTAGATGTGATCCTTACCGGTGCCGGTGTACCTGCAACCATTATCGGTACCTCCCACGACGTCACCGACCTGAAGCAGGCCGAGGAAAAGGTGCACATCTTGACCGAAGAACTTGAACGGAGGGTTGTCCAGCGTACCTCGCTACTGCAGGCGAGCGTCAAGGAACTGGAGACCTTCAGTTATTTTGTTTCGCACGATTTGCGCGCGCCGGTTGCTCGCTTGGAAGGGCTGTGCCGGGCACTTCTGGAAGATTGCGGCAGCTGCGGCAATGATGGCTGCAAGGTGTACGCCGAGCGGGCGGAGCGGGTGGTCCGCCAGATCAAACAGATTATCGACGCATTCAACAACCTGAGTCATTTTGCAACCTGCAAACTGGTGATCGAAGATGTCGACCTGAGTGCCGTGGTCAGGGGGATAGCCAGCGGCCTTCAGCAAACGGAACCCGGCCGCGAGGTCGATTTTGTGATTGCCAGGGACCGTATGGTCATGGGGGACCCGCGTCTGTTGCATATTGCCATGGAGCATCTGATTGGAAACGCCTGGAAATTCACTTCAAAGACAGCAAAGGCTCGTATCGAGTTCGGCTGCAGCGAGTTGCCGGGAACCTCCGTCTATTTCGTGCGTGATAACGGCGCCGGCTTTAACATGAAGTACATCGACAAACTGTTCAAGCCGTTTCAAACCATCCACAGCCCCGGCGAATATAACTGGAATGGTACCGCGATCGGACTGGCAACCGTGCACAGCATCATCCTGCGCCACGGAGGCAGGATCTGGGCCGAAGGCGAGACCGGGCAGGGGGCAACCTTCTATTTCACCCTGGAAGAAAACCCGGAACCGGGAAAGCTCTACGGTTCGCGCGTCAAGGGTGAGGACGACCTGTAAAGGGCCAGCTTGCCAGCTGCGAAGGCCTCAACCGTACAGGTCGGATAGCTGCACTACTCTTAGGACGTGATCATATTTGTGAGGCGGCATGGTGCAAAAAAGCGTCCCAAACGAGTCGGCACCCGGGGATAAGGCGAGGGCACATCTGGCTGCTATCGTTGACTCTTCCGATGATGCGATCATCAGTACCACGCTGGAAGGTATCCTCACCAGTTGGAACCGGGGGGCGGAGACGCTCTACGGCTACCGGGCGCCTGATGCTGTAGGTCAGCACATCTCCTTTCTGGTTCCCCCCGAGCGCCTGGGCGAGTTGCAGCAGATAAGGGATCGGATCTGGCAGGGCGAGCGCGTAGAACACCTGGAGACGGTGCGGATCGCCAAAGGCGGCCGGCCGATCGACGTCTCGCTGACCATTTCTCCGATACTGGATGCCGAGGGGGGTATCACCGGGGTATCTGCCATAGCCCGGGACATCACCGGACGGATCCGCATGGAGCGCTCGCTTGCCGAAAGCGAGCGACGCTACCGCACCCTGGTCGAGATGGCGCAGGACGCGGTAATAGTTTGCCAGGATGATCGTTTTATCTACGCCAACTGCGCGGCGCTGGGCGTTTTTGGCGCAAACTCCCTCGATCAATTGCAGCAGAGCTCATTTCTCGAGCTGGTGCATACGGATGATCGGAACGTTTTTGGCGGGCTTATCCAGCAGTTGCTGGACGCCGAATCGGTCCCGCTTAGCGAGTTAAAGCTCTTGCGCCTAAGCGGCCAGGAGTTGACTGTAGAAATATCCTTCTCCTTGATCGATTACCGTGGCATACCCTCCATCCAGATGGTTGCACGCGACGTAACAGAGCGCAAACGTGCCGAGCGTGAACGTGAAGACATGCTGAAGGAACTCGGCTTCCAGCGGAGCCGCTTTGAAGCGGTAGTGAGTCAAATGCCGATAGGGGTAATGATTGCCGAGGCCCCTTCGGGTGGATTGAGTTACTGGAACGAGGAGTCAAGGCGAATCTTCCGGCACCGGTTTGAATCGGTGCAAAGCTTCGCGGACTACACCCAGTGCAAGGTTCGCCGGTTGGACGGCTCACCTTTACCTGTCGAGGAGTTCCCGCTTGCCCGTGTACTTTTAAAAGGCGAAACGATCATCGGCGAAGAATTCCAGATCCAGCGGGGCGACGGCGAACTTGGCCTGGTCAGCGTAAATGCCGTCCCGATCCGCGATATTTCAGGCCAGATCGTCTCCGGGTTGGCGGCCTTCAGCGATGTCACCCAGAGAAAGTCCGCGGAAAAGGCACTCTCGGAGAGCGAGGAGCGCCTGAAGCTTGCGCTGGATGCAGCGGAGATGGGGTCCTGTGACATCGACACACGGACCGGCAGGGGGGTCTGGTCCAGACGGCATTACCTGCTTTTGGGGTATGAGCCGCCGCCGGACGGCGCAGCGACGGCCAGCATAGAGATGTGGAAAAGCCGGATCCACCCGGATGACCTGGAACTGGTGAATCACGTACTGGTGCAGTCCAGGCGGGAACGGGCCTTTTTCCGATCGGAACACCGCATCATCAGGGCGGACAACGGCCAGCTTGAATGGGTGAATGTGCAGGGCCGCTTCATCTGTGACCCGACAGGTGCGGCCTGCCGGTTTATCGGGGTCATTTTCGATGTGAGCGAGCGCAAGAGCATCGAAGAGGCGCTTCGCCGAAGCGAGCAGCGGTTCCGCCTGATGGCCGATTCGATGCCCCAGATTGCCTGGACGGCCGAGGCGGATGGCACAGTCGACTACATAAACGCGCACTTCGAGGTGTATACCGGGATGGAGCGCCATGCACAAAAGATACAGGAAAACAGGCTTCATCCTGAACGGCTGATCTTCGAGATCGTACATCCCGACGACGTCAAGCAGGCCGCCAGGGCCTGGCAGGATGCCATTCACTCGGGCGGGATATACCAGACGGAAAACCGCATTCGACGCTCTGATGGCGCCTACCGCTGGCATCTGAGCCGCGCCATCCCGGAGCGGGACGAAGATGGGCGGATCATCAAATGGTATGGTACGGCAACGGACATAAACGAACTCAGGGAAACGCAGGAGGCCTTGAAAACAAGCGAGGCCACCCTGAAGCTCGCCATCGAAATCACCGGCCTCGGCATCTTTGACCTGGATCTGGGTACTAGGAAGGGGGGGTGGTCGGAGATAGCCAAGCGGCATTACGGGCTGCCGCCTGAAGCCGAGGCTGACCTGGACATGTTGATGGCAGGGGTGCACCCGGAGGATCGCGTGCGCGTGGAGCATATCGCCACCGATGCCTTAAATCCCGCGGGTGCCGGCATCTACAGCGCTCAGTACCGAACGGTCGGGATCGGGGACGGAAAGCTGCGCTGGCTCACCATGCGCGGACGGGTTATTTTCAGCGAGGAAGGCCGTCCGCTTCGCCTGGTCGGGGCATGCCTTGACATAACAGACATCGTGAAGGCCCAGGCAGCTCTGAAGGAGGAGATCATTGAGCGGTTGCGGGCCGTGGAAGAGCTTGGCAGACAGGAGCAGCTGCTGATCAGGCAGGGAAGGCTGGCCGCCATGGGGGAGATGATCGGCAACATCGCTCACCAGTGGCGCCAGCCCCTGAACACCCTGGGGCTCATCGTCCAGGAACTCCCCCATTACTATGAACGGAACCTGTTCAGCAAGGAGTATCTTGATGCCAGCGTTACCCGGGCGATGCAGGTGATCAACTACATGTCGAAGACCATAGACGGCTTCAGGAACTTCTTCGGTCCCGACAAGGAGAAGGAACTGTTCAGGGCCAGCGAGGTGCTGGCCAAGACGGTAGCCATCGTGGAGTCTGCCTTTAATGAATTAAAGCTTGAGATCGAGGTCGGGGCCGATGCCGACATCTTCATCTTCGGTTATCCGAATGAGTTTTCTCAGGTGATTCTCAATATCCTGATGAACGCGAAGGACGCTATCCTGGAGCGGAGGGTTACTAAGCCAAGGGTGGCGGTGAGGCTGTTCAGAGAAAACGGCAGGGCGGTATTGACCATCAGCGACAACGCAGGTGGCATTATGCCTGAGATCATCGACAAGATCTTCGATCCCTACTTCACCACCAAGGCGCCCGACAAGGGGACCGGGATCGGTCTATTCATGTCGAAGACCATCATCGAGAAGAACATGAACGGCACCCTGACCGTCCGAAACACCGAGCAAGGGGCGGAATTTCGCATCGAGGTCTAGCATGGCTCCGGTACACTACGACGTCCGTGACATCTCGCTTCTCTTCGTAGAGGACGAGCTGGAGGCTCGCGACATGCTGAGCAGAATGCTCGGCATGAACTATCCCGGCTTGACGCTCTATGTCGCGGAGAACGGTGCCAGCGGTCTTGAGCTGTTCCGGCAGTTCAGGCCGGAAATCGTCATGACCGACATCAATATGCCGGTCATGAACGGCATCGCCATGGCCCGCGAGATAAAGAGCGCCGATCCGGAAGCGGTCATCGTCGCCGTGACAGCCCATAGCGATACCTCCTACCTGCTGAGCGCCATAGAGATCGGCATTCATCACTACGTGCTGAAACCGGTTAATTATCTCGAGCTGTTCTCGGTGCTAGACAAGATCGTGGAAAAGATCATGCTGCAGCGTCTGGTCCAGGAACAGCAGGAGAGGATCCGTAGGCGCGAACTGCAGCTGTCCGAAGCGCAGAAGCTCACCCACCTCGGCAGCTGGGAGTGGGACGTGATCAAAGGACAGGCGGTCTGGTCGGATGAGTTATACCGGATCCTCGGCCTGGATCCTGAGACCTCTCCAGCCTCCCACCGCGGCTTCCTGAAAAGGGTCCATCCCGGGGATCGCGACTCCCTGGAAAAAGCGGTGCAGCAAGTCCTTGGCAATCTTCAGCCGGTCTCCTCTCACTACTTCCGCATCGTGCGTCCGGACGGCACGGTCCGTATCGTGCGCGGGCAGCTGGAGGCGGTGTTCGACGCTGGTAAAATCGTCTCGATGATCGGGACCTGCCACGATGTCACCGAGCAAAAGTGGGCAGAGGCGGCGCTTCGTGCCTCGGAACAGAGATTCTACAGGATTTTCCAGGCCACCCCGGATCTGTTGAGCATCACGAGCCTTAAGGACGGAAAATACCTCGAGGTGAACGAGGCGTTTTTGAGGGTGCTGGGCTATCAACGCTCGGAAATCACAGGGCGCTCCCTGGAGGAGCTTTGCGTCTGGGCGGACGAGGGGGAGCTCCGCGAGGTGGTGGAGGAGCTCGAGCAAGCCGGTGAGGTGCGCAACCAGGAGGTGCGTTTCAGGACGAAGGACGGTCGCGAGTTGACGGGTCTGGTGTCGGCGGAACCGATCGAGATCAACGGTAACACCTTCATTCTCACCCTGTTCAAGGACATAACGGAGCGTAAACGGCTGGAGGTGGACCGCGCACGGCTGGCAGCCATTGTGGACTCCTCGAACGACGCCATCATGGCGACCGATGTGGCCGGCACCATCATCAGCTGGAACGCCGGTGCAGAGAAGATGTTCGGCTATTCGGCGAAGGAGATGCGGGGGATTCACCTCTCCTTTCTGGCCCCTCCGGAACGTAAAGACGAGCTCTCAGTCCTGCACCAAAGCGTACGCAAGCAAGAACAGGTTACCCATTTCGACATGGTCCATTCAAGAAAGGACGGCAGGCAGCTCTACCTATCGCTGACCATGTCGCCGATAAAAAACGCCGACGGCGCCGTGGTCGGCACTTCCTGCATTGCGCGCGACGTCACTGACCGCACGGTTATGGAGGAGACCATTAAACATCAGGCTCAGCACGACCCCCTGACTGACCTGCCAAACCGCAAGCTCTTCATGGATTTTCTGGCGCTGGAACTGGCCCAGGCGCGCCGCAACCGGAAGAACCTCGCAGTGCTGTTCATGGACCTCGATCACTTCAAACAGATCAACGACACCCTCGGACACGCGGCCGGCGATCTGCTCCTGCAGGCGGTGGCCCAGAGGCTCAAGCATTGCGTGCGCGAATCGGACACGGTGGCCCGCATCGGAGGCGACGAGTTCAACGTCCTCATGCCGGATCTCACCCTAAGCGACGATGTGGGGACGGTGGTCGGAAAGATCATGGGTGTCTTCGAGGCCCCCTTCCTGCTGGACAACGTAGAGGTCAACGCGACGACCAGCGTCGGCATCAGTATTTACCCTGACGACGGCGATTGCAGCGAAGACCTGGTGGAGAAGGCAGACAGCGCCATGTATGTAGCCAAGCAGTCAAGCGGGAATGCCTATCAGTTCTACAACAGCGAAATCAATGCCCGCACCATCAACCGGCGAAACGTGGAGCGCCTTTTGCGGGGGGCGGTGAAAAAGGGAGAGCTCGAACTGCTATACCAGCCACAGGTGCTGGCCGACTCTGGCCGGATCATCGGCGCCGAAGCGCTTTTAAGGTGGCACCACCCTGAAAAGGGGCTGCTGCTTCCGGCCGACTTTCTCGGTGTCGCCGAAGAGACCGGAGCCATCGTTCCGATCGGGGAGTGGGTGATCCACACAGCCTGTGCGCAGATGAAGGATTGGCAACGAAAAGGACACGACTTTACTGTCACCGTGAACCTGTCGAGCCGTCAGTTCCATCAGCCAAATCTGCTGGAGATGACCGCCTCGGCGCTTGCTGAAACAGGGCTCGATCCAAAGTTGCTGGAACTGGATGTGACGGAGCAGGCGATCATGGAAAATGCCCATTTCTCCATCCGGAGCATGCGCAGGCTGGCGGAGATGGGGGTCGCCTTTTCGGTTGATGATTTCGGCGTCGGCTACTCGTCGATGCAGTGGATAAAACAGCTCCCGATCGGTAAGCTGAAGATCGACCGCAGCTTTGTAAAAGACATTCTGACCAAGCCAAACGACCTGGCGGTGGTCAGAGCGGTTATCTGCATGTCTCATAATCTGCAGCTGAGGGTGCAAGCGGTAGGGGTGGAGTCCGAGGAGCAGTTCAGGGTTATCCGCAATTACGGCTGCGACCAGGTGCAGGGTGATCTGTTCAGCAAGCCGGTGCCTGCCGTGGAATTCGAGAGGCTGGTAGCCAATATGTGACAGCCGTGGCAATCCTGGAGGGGCTCATGTCTCAGTCCGCACCCTGGTGCTTGATTCTTACCCCATTTGACAAGAAGAAGGACGCCACCGGACGGGTCATCGATTTTGATGCCGTCTACCATCGTCTGATCGGACCAGCCGTGCTGGCAGCCGGACTGCAGCCACTCAGGGCTGAGGAGCAGAGAACGGGCGGACTCATCCATGGGCCGATCTTTGAACGGCTGATCCTTTGCGAGTTCGCGGTGGCTGATCTGACCACCGCCAATGCCACAGTCTTCTATCAGCTCGGGGTGCGCCACGCGGTAAAGCGCCACGCGACGATTCTGGTCTTTGCAGCTGGAAGCGCGCAACTCCCCTTCGATTTGCAGGAGCTGGGGGCGGTTCCCTACCGCGTCTCCCCGCAGGGACTGCCGGTTCAGGAAGCGAGGTACCGCGCGGCACTGACTGAGCGTATAAAAAATGCACGCGCGGCCGAAATCGACAGTCCCGCCTACCGGCTTTTGGATAACTTCCCCCGTCTGGAGGACGAGAAGGGCGCAGCGATTCGGGATCAACTGCATTACGCCTCGGAGATGAAAACACGGCTGGCCGAGGCGAGGCGCCAGGGGCTGGAGGCGGTCAGGGAGCTGGAAAGAACGATCGGAAACATCGCCAGCGCAGAGTCCGGGGTGGTGGTCGAGCTTTTCTTCTCCTACCGTGCCGTGCAGGGGTGGACCGAGATGGTCAATCTGGTGCCCCGCATGTCGGCGGCACTGGCCGCCACGGTGGTCGTGCAGGAGCAGCTCGCCCTCGCGCTTAATTGGGAGGGGGAGGGCGAGCAGGCCGAGCAGGTGCTGCGCGGGCTGATTGCAAGGCAGGGCCCGAGCAGCGAAACCTACGGCATGCTCGGGCGGGTGTTGAAGGGGCGCTGGGAGCTGGCACTGGGGAAAGGGGAAAGGGGAAAGGCCAAGGAACTGCTGGACAAGGCGGTGGCGGCCTATCTGAGGGGATTCGAGGCCGACTGGCGCGACACCTATCCCGGGGTGAATGCCGTGACGCTGATGGAACTAAAGGAGCCGGCCGACCCGAGGCGAAGGTTAATCCTGCCGGTTGTGCACTACGCAGTAGAGCAGCGGATACGCTCGGGAGCGGCCGATTACTGGGACTATTCCAGCCTGCTGGAACTGGCGGCGCTCGCCTGTGACGAGGCCAAGGGGGCCGAGGCACTGGCCAACTGCCTGGCCCGGGTGCGAGAATCGTGGGAGCCGGAAACAACGGCCAGAGATCTGCGGCTGGTTCGCGAGGCGCGCCAGCGGCGAGGCGCAGAGTGTCCGGACTGGGCAGGCCGGGCTGAAACGGAACTGTTGAAGGCGGCGGCACGTGGCACGGCCTGTCCCTGAATCCGCCAGACCGGCAGCCCTACTTGCCGGTCTCACTTTCCAAAGGCCTTCAGGAACTGCGGCAGCATCAAAGGCGCGTCGGACATGACCGCTCCGCCAAGAAAATCCATTATTCCCGGCTGGTAGCCGTCGTACCAGATCCTTCTGAACATCTCTGCGCTGGTTTTGCAGGAACAGTCAGCCTTCTCTACAGTAGATCCCTTTTCGACGGTATACGATTGTGCGTTCATCAGGACCGTTATGGTGGTGTCCTCAAGGGAGAAACGAAAGCTTGTCTTTTTAGTGAACATGTCTTTCCTGAATAGAGATCCCATCTCTGCTATAATACTGTCGATCACTTACCCCCCTTCTCTACGATTATTTGCATCTATTCGATCAACTGCCTTTTGACCTGCCAAGGCGGGAGTGAAAATCTATCAAGTTGATTTTCTAGTTTTGCAGCTATTGCTTTTAAAAGAGCTGGTTGTGGTAAAACGCCAGCGGCGATAATATTGATCATTGTGCCGTGTGTCAAACAGATAAAAATATTGGTTTGTATTAATATATAATACAATTCCCTTCTGCAACAGTCCTGCGCCTCTACATTGAACTTGACATGCAGGTTAAGGATATCTATGTTGATTCCAGATACAGTCCTTCCTGCCAGCCTGCGAATTGGTGCCCTTATGGATAAGATCCCCTACAAGTCCATTGCCGACCTGCTCAGGCAAAATGCGGCCCGCTTCGACGACCGGCTGGCAGTCAAGTTCAGGAAGCAGGGGAAATGGGTCACCCTGAGCTACGCGCAGTTTTACCAGCGCGCCCTGATGGTCGCGCGGGGCCTGCGGAAGTTGCATATCCTGCCTGGCGACAAGGTCGCCATCCTTTCCGAGAATCGGGCCGGCTGGATTATCGCAGACATGGGAATACTCTGCGCTGCTGCTGTCACCGTCCCGGTCTATCCGACCAATACCCCCGAGCAGATCGAGTACGCGCTGAACCACTCCGGGGCAAAGCTCGTCTTCATTTCCGGCAGAGGTCAGTACCGAAAGCTCCTGAAGATCAGGGACGCCATCCCTCAGGTGCAGCTGGTGGTATCTTTCGAGCGGTTTCTCGGGGAAAGCTCGCTCCCCTTGACGACCTTCTACCAGCTCTCGGAGATCGACGACCCGATTTCAGAGGAGGAGAGGGCGCAGCTTGAGGCGATCATCGACGCCATCGAACCGGAAATGCTGATGAGCGTCATCTATACCTCGGGGACCACCGGCGTCCCGAAGGGGGTGATGCTCTCGCACTCGAACATCCTCTTCGATGTCTGGCACACCATCAAGAAGGCGCGGGTGCTGGACCACCGAGAGGTGTTTCTCAGTTTTTTGCCGCTAAGCCACGTGCTGGAGAGGACCGTCGGCTATTACCTTCCGGTAATGCTGGGCGGGATGATCGCCTTTGCCGACAGCATCGAGAAGATAGCCGAAAACATGGTCGAGGTGGAGCCGACCGTGATGGTGTGCGTGCCGAGACTGTTCGAGAAGATCCATTCGCGCATTTTCGAGAACGTGCATCAGCTCGCCCTTTACAAGCGGAAGCTATTCAGAAATGCCCTCTCCATCGGAGAGCGCTACATCTACGCCAGGCATATCGACCGGAAGGTACCTGCCTGGCTCGGTTTCCAGTACGCGCTGGCAGACCGCATCATCTTCAAGAAGCTGCGCAGCCGTTTTGGCCGTAACCTGAAATTCTGCTGCAGCGGCGGCGCCCCTCTGGATAAGCAGATCAACGAGTTCTTCTGGATTATCGGCGTCCCCATTCTGGAGGGGTACGGCCTGACCGAGACCAGTCCGGTTGTCTGCAACAACAACTTCGACGAACTTTGCTTCGGTTCGGTCGGCACGCCACTGGAGTCGACCGAGCTCGCCATCGCCGCTGACGGTGAGGTTCTCATCAAGGGGCCGCAGGTGATGCTCGGTTACTACCAGGACGCCTTGGCAACCAAGGAGGTCATCGCGGACGGCTGGCTTAAGACCGGCGACATAGGCCGACTGGAGGGGCGCTTTCTCTTCATCACGGACCGCAAAAAGGAGCTCATCATCACGGCGGGGGGCAAGAACATAGCACCCCAGCCGATCGAGAACCTGCTGAAGCGCGACAAGTACATCTCCCAGGCCGTCGTCTATGGCGACCGAAAACCTTACCTGACGGCGTTACTCGTGCCGACCATCGAGCGGCTTTTGGAGTTTGCCATGGAGCAGGACCTGAACTATCACGACTTTGAGGACCTGGTGGTTCACGAGCCGGTGATGCGTCTTTACAGGCAGCGGGTGGCGGAGGTCAACAGCCAGCTGGCCCCTTACCAGAGCATCAAGAAGTTCCTGCTGTTGCCGCGGGACTTCAGTATCGAGGCCGGTGAGCTGACCGCGACCCTGAAACTGAAGCGCAAGGTTATTTCTGAAAAATACAAGGAACAGATAGAGCAGATGTACACTGTTCCGGAGGAAACGATGCCCGACCGTCCGAACGCGCCGTTCAACGGGCAAGAGGGTCTTACCCCTGGAGGATTCGATGAGACAGATAAATAAGGTGGCCGTGCTTGGGTCCGGCGTCATGGGGGCGTCCATTGCCGGGCATCTCGCCAACGCCGGCATCGAGGTGCTGCTGCTCGACCTGGTTCCCGGCGAACCGGGCGAGGCCGAAGAGGGAGCGGGAACGGTAACAGCTGCGCGGCAGCCGCGCAACCGTATCGCCGCGCAGGCCCTGGAGGCGCTGGCCAGGAGCAAGCCGGCCCCCCTCTACCTGCCCGAATATATCGACTGCATCGAGGTAGGCAACTTCGAGGACGACATGTCCCGGTTGAAAGAGTGCGACTGGGTCATCGAGGTGGTGCTGGAAAACATGGAGGTCAAGAAACGGCTCTTGCGCGACCAGGTGGCAGCCAACCTGAAGGAGGGGGCGATCCTCTCCACCAACACCAGCGGACTGTCGGTAAACGAGTTGGCGCAGGCGCTTCCGGAGGGTCTTCGGCGCAATTTCCTGGTGACCCATTTTTTCAACCCGCCCCGTTACATGCGGTTGATGGAGATGGTCGGCTGTGTGGAGACCGATCCGGAGATCCTCGCCTTTATGGCGGAGTTCCTGGGCCGGCGCCTCGGTAAGGGGATCGTCTACGCAAAGGACACCCCTAACTTCATCGCCAACCGGATCGGCACCTACGCAGGTGCCGTGACCTACCGGCACATGGTCGAGATGGGGCTAAGCGTCGAGGAAGCGGACGCTATCACCGGTTTTGCCATGGCGCGCCCCAAAACCGCCACTTTCGCACTCTGGGACCTGGTTGGCCTCGATACGGTGACCCGCGTCATGGACAACAGCTATCAGCTCTTGGTCGATGACGACGAGCGCGAGTTTTTCAGGGTCCCCGAGAGCACGAGACAGATGGTGGCCGCTGGACTTGTCGGCAAGAAGGCGCAGGGCGGTTTCTTTAAAAGAGAGAACGTGCAAGGGACGAGCGTCAGGTTCTTCTACGATCTGCAAAGCGGCAGTTACCGGCCCTGCCTGAACCCGAAGTTCGGCTCCGTGCAACATGTCAGGCAGATAGACGACCCGGGCCTGCGGGTAAAGACTCTGCTGGAGGGCTCCGACAGCTCCGCGCAGTTCGCCTGGAAGACGCTTCGCGATACCCTGATCTACGCGGCAAAGAGAATTCCCGAGATCGCCGACGACGTCGTCAACATCGATAATGCCATGAAGTGGGGCTACAACTGGGAGCTCGGCCCCTTCGAGATCCTGGACGCCCTGGGGGTGGCCGCTTTCCTGCAGCGCGCGGAAAAGGATGGAATCGAGGCTCCCGGCTGGCTCAAAGAAGTGGAGAGCTTCTACAAGGTGGAGTCCGGCCGAAAATACTACTACAGCGTCAAGGACAGGGCGTTCCGGGAAATCGTCAGGCCTGCCACCGGCATCTCGCTCCCGCTTTTAAAGAGTGCGGGCGCTCTGGCCGAGAATAACAGCGCCGCCTCGCTGATCGATCTGGGAGACGGCATCTTCTGCCTTGAGTTCCACTCGAAGATGAACACCATCGGCGCCGAGACGCTGGCCATGATCCACAAGTCGATCCGTCGCGCCGAACAGGACGGCATCGGCCTGGTGATCGCCAACGAGGGGGGAGTATTTTCGGCTGGCGCCAACCTGATGCTGATCGCCATGGCCATCGCCGAAGGGGCCTATGACGAGATTGACCTCACTGTGAGGTCCTTCCAGAGGGCGATGATGGCGATCAAGTACTCGAAGATCCCGGTGGTCGCCGCCCCCCACAACCTGGTCATGGGTGGCGGCTGCGAGATCTGCCTCCACGCGGACGCCATTACTGCTCACGCCGAGACCTACATGGGGCTCGTGGAGATCGGGGTCGGCCTGATGCCGGCCGGCGGCGGCACCAAGGAGATGGCGATACGCGCCATAGAGCTCAGCGAGGCGAGCGGGGCCGAGCTGAGCCCTTTGATTTTCAAGAACTACCAGCAGATCGCCATGGCGAAGGTGAGCAGCTCCGCGGCCGAGCTGTTCGGGATGGGGTTCATGCGTCAGGGGGACGCCATCAGCATGGACCTCGACAGGCGCATGCACGATGCGAAACTGAAAGCGATCGCCCTGGCGGCAAACTACCGTCCCGGGCGCCCGCTCAGCGGGCTGAAGGCCCCTGGGCGCAGCATTGCCGCCAGCATGAAGGCCCAGCTCTGGAATCTGGAACAGGGTGGCTTCATCTCCAGCCACGACCGCTATCTTGCCTCGGGTATCGCAGAGGTGATCACCGGCGGCGACCTGCCGGCGGGGACGCTGATCAGCGAGGAGTACCTGCTCGAGCTTGAGCGGGAGACCTTCCTGCGGTTTTGCGGACAAAAGAAGAGTGCTGAGCGGATCCAGCATATGCTGAAAAAGGGGAAGCCGCTGCGCAACTAGCCTCGGCTGACCGGCTCGCGGACGGTCGCTGTCTTAAGTTCCCCGCTTGGCCAGGCTTACCAGATTCAAAGGGAGGATATCATGGGAAACGCCTACATTCTGGCTGCCTTCCGGACGCCCGGCACCAAGGCCAGGAAAGGAAAGCTGAGAGACGTCCGGCCGGACGAGCTGGCCGCCGCCGCCATCAAGGGGCTGCTGGAGAGGACCGGCATAGACCCGGGCCAGCTGGACGACGTCATGCTCGGCTGCGCCTTTCCGGAAGCGGAGCAGGGGATGAACGTCGCCAGGGTGGCAGCCCTTCGAGCCGGCATTCCGTACCAGGTTCCCGCCCAGACGGTGAACCGCTTCTGCTCTTCCGGGTTGCAGACCATCGCTTCGGCCGCCGAGCGGATCATGGCCGGTTTTGCGGACTGCATCGTGGCCGGCGGGGTGGAAAGCATGAGCATGATCCCCATGGGCGGGAACAAATTCAGCGCCAATCCGGCCCTGGTCTCGTCCTGGCCGGAGACCTTCGCCTCGATGGGGATCACCGCCGAGCTGGTGGCGGAGAAATACGGCATTTCGCGCGAGGATCAGGACGCCTTTGCTGCGGCAAGCCATGGAAAAGCCGACCAGGCGATCAGAAACGGCCGTTTCGCCGGAGAGATCATCCCGGTGGAGGCTGAGTTTTGCGCCCTTCAAAAAGGCAAAATGCACTGCACAAAGGAACTGGTTGGCGCAGACGACGGGGTGCGCGGCGACACAACCGTTGCCGCGCTTGGCAAGCTGAAGCCTGCCTTCAAGGCTGGCGGGAGCGTTACGGCCGGGAACACCTCCCAGATGACCGACGGCGCCGCTGCCGTGCTGGTCGTTTCCGAGGCTTTTCTGAAGAGGACCGGGCTTAAGCCTCTGGCCCGTTTCGTCAGCTTTGCAGTCAGGGGGGTGCCGCCGGAATTAATGGGGACCGGTCCCATCGAGGCCATACCGGCCGCCCTGGAACTCGCCGGTCTGACCCTCGCCGACATCGGCCTTTTCGAGCTGAACGAGGCGTTCGCCTCCCAGTCCCTTGCCTGCATAAGGGAGCTCGGGATCGATCCCGAAAGGGTAAACGTGAATGGTGGAGCGATCGCGCTCGGGCATCCGCTCGGCTGCACCGGTGCCAAGCTCACTGCGACGCTTCTGCACGAGATGCAGCGCCGCCAGACGCGTTACGGCTGCGTCACCATGTGCATCGGCGGCGGCATGGGGGCGGCGGGGATCTTCGAGCTGGCGTGAGAGAGACGTCATCCTCTGGCGGATATCTCCTGGCCAGGTGCTTCACTGACCGATTTCGATGCAGGTCAGCTGCAAAAAAATAGACAATCTACTGTGCGAAGAGGTGCTTTTATGGCGGCAAGAATATTTAAAGGCGCGGAATATCTGGTTGCCGAGTGTTCCAAGGACGACATCTTCACCCCCGAGGATTTCACCGACGAACAGAAACAGATAGCCCAGACCACCGAACAGTTTGTGGTGAACGAGGTGCTGCCGGTGCGAGAAGAGATAGAGCATCAGCAGTTCGAGCATGTGGTGAGACTGATGAAAAAATGCGGCGAGCTAGGCCTTTTGATGATCGACGCCCCGGAGGAATACGGCGGTCTCGAGCTCGACAAGGCGACCAGCATGCTGGCGGCCGAGAAGATCTCAGCCTCGGGCTCCTTCTCGGTTGCCTACTCGGCCCACACAGGGATCGGAACGCTGCCGCTTGTCTACTATGGCACCAAGGCACAGAAGGAGAAGTACCTGGGCCTTTTGATAAGCGGCGAGTGGATAGCTGCCTACTGTCTCACCGAACCGGACTCCGGGAGCGACGCATTGGGCGCCCGGGCTTATGCCACTCTCTCCAAGGACGGCCGTCACTACCTGCTAAACGGCACCAAGCAGTTCACCACCAACGGCGCCATCGCCGATCTCTACACGGTATTTGCCAAGATAGACAAGGAGCAGTTCACCGCCTTCCTGGTGGAGCGAACGACAGAGGGGTTAAGTGTCGGACCAGAGGAAAAGAAGCTCGGCATCAAAGGCTCTTCCACCACCCAGATCATCCTGGAAGACGCCCTGGTGCCGGTGGAAAACGTGCTGGGAGAGATCGGCAAAGGGCACAAGATCGCCTTCAACGTGCTGAACGTCGGGCGCTTCAAGCTGGGTGCCGCTGTGACCGGCGCAGCCAAGGGTGCGCTTGGGGAAGGGATCCGGTACGCCAACATGCGCAAGCAGTTCGGCCGGCCCATCGCCTCCTTCGGGGCCATAAAAGAGAAGCTCGCAGACCTGAACGCCGGCATTTTCGCGGCCGAATCGCTCATCTACCGCCTGGCCGGGCTGATCGACGACCGTCTCGCCACCATCCCGAGGGATACCCCCAACTACTACGAGGCCTACCAGCGCGGCATCGAGGAGTACGCCATCGAGTGCGCCATCGCCAAGGTTTTCTGCAGCGAGGTGCTGGCAGAGGTGGTGGACGAGGTGGTGCAGATCCACGGGGGGTACGGCTATGTCCAGGAATACCCGGCCGAGCGCTACTACCGTGACGAGCGGATCAACCGGATTTTCGAGGGGACCAACGAGATCAACCGCTTGCTGATCCCGGGCATCCTGCTCGCGCGTGCCATGAAGGGCGAGATCCCGTTGCAGAGCGAAGCGATGAAGGCGTTCGAGCGGTTGACCGCCCCTTCCTTCGATGAGCTGGATGACAGCATCCCCTTTGCGGCAGAGAAGGCGCTGATAGCTGACCTGAAGCAGGTCTTTCTGCTGGTTGCCGGTCTGGGCGCGCAGAAATTCATGGCGCAGATCAAGGACGAGCAGGAGGTTCTTTTGGCCATAGCCGACCTGGCCATCAACATATTCGCCATCGAAAGCTCTGTCTTGCGTGCTGAGAAGATGCTGCCTCACCTGAGTGAGGCGAAAAAAGCGGCTGTTATTGCGGCGGTCCGGACCTTCACCTTTACTGCAAACGAAAAAACAGCCAGTGCCGCCCGCAAAGCCGCTTACTACATCGAGGAGGGCGACGCCCTGACCATGATGCTGGGCGGGATCAGACGTTTTACCAGGTATGACGCGACCGGCCTGCTGCAGGCCAAGCGGACCCTGGCAGAGGCGGCCAGCGAGGCTGAGAAATACATCTTTTAAGTGATCTCTGGCAGCAGGTGGCTTCCCGGAGAGATAAACAGGAGCAGCTTCTTAACAACTGCTTTAAGTGGCGGCAAGTCATACTGGTAGAGTTCTAATGGTTCGGCGGGATCTGTCGAATCAGGGGGGGAGGAGATGGAAACAGACCATTGCCAGCGAAAGGGCAGTGCGAAGCACAAGCTGGAGGATGCCGTTTGTCAGCTGCAAGCTGAACTTTCCGAGAGAAAACATGCCGAAGAGGAGCTGTGTCTTCTGAACAGTGCCTTAGAGCTGCGCCTGACTGAATGCCGCGGCTCGCTGGTTGCCGTCGAAGAGGAACTTAGGCAGGAAAGGCATGGGCGCACTGAAGACCGCAAAGAAATGAACCTGCTGGCTGAGAATCTTGTCCGGCAAAAAAATGCGCTGAACGCCATGGAGCACGAACTCGAATCGTTCAGTTATTCGATTTCACACGACCTGCGTGCGCCGCTCAGGCACCTGGTCGGTTTCAGCGGGGCGCTTTCGGAAGATTACGCCGACACCCTCGATGCAACCGCCAAGAGTTACCTGGATTGCATTGTCAGGGCAGGGTACAAGCTGGAATCACTCATCGAGGCTCTTTTGAACCTGTCCCGGATTACCCGGCAGGAATTGAGCCTGGCCAGCGTCGACCTGAGCGAACTCGCCCGTGAGTGCGCAGCTTCACTGCTGGATTCCGCCCCTGAGCGCACTGTCGTTTTCCATATTGCCGATCAGCTTTTCGTGCAAGCGGACGCAGCCTTGATGAAGGCTGCCATAAGCAACCTGCTGGGAAATGCCTGGAAGTATACCTGCAAAAAAGACACGGCCAATATTGAGCTTGGACGGAAGCAGGAGGGGGATGCCACAGTTTTTTACCTGCGCGATAACGGTGCGGGGTTTGACATGCGGTACGCGGAGCGGCTGTTCGCTCCTTTCCAGCGCATGCACAAGGAGAGCGAATTCGAGGGTACGGGAATTGGTCTGGCAACGGTGCAGCGAATCATTCACAGGCATGGCGGAAGGATCTGGGCCGACGCCATGGTGGATGGCGGGGCTACCTTCTTTTTCACCCTTTCGGACTGATCTAAGCAGCTGAATATCCTTACGGCAGCGCCAGCATGCCGGCTTGCGACGCGCTTATCTCTGCAGAACTGATGTTGAAGTGACTCTCTACCTGCTGGGACTGCCGTTTGAAGTTTTCCAATCCTGCCTTCATGGCCGTACGGGTCACCTCTTCGGCCAGATCCGGGTCGCCGCTCCTGGCAGCCTCCGACAATCCCCGGTAGAAACAGCGAGCCTCCGCGCGGGTCTCTTCATTTGCAAACAATCCTCCCTTGAGCTTCGCGTACAGATCTGCAAAACTGTTCAGAATCAAAGGGTAGATCTTGTTGCCGGATAAAATGGCCATGGTCAGATGCAGCTCCCAGTCAAACTTAACCAGTGAGCATAAGCTGTCCCGAAGTTTATGGGAGCGGCTGAGGCAGCTGATCAGCTTAGCGGCATTGTTTTTGACCGCTTTTCTGGCGTAATCAGGAGCAAATTGAATCCTGAGTTCCAGCAGGTGCGAGGCGAGATCCGCCGGGAAAGGCTCGCTGTTTCTGGTGATAGAGGAGAGTAACCTCCAGTCGCCCCGGGACCAGAAGTCGTTGACTACGGTTGCATGACGCTGCTGGACAGAGATCCAGCCGGACTTCTGCATCTTCAGCAGCGCTTCTCTGACCGTAGTCCGGCTTACCGCGAACCGCAGCGCCAGTTCACGCTCGCTCTGCAGGTGGCATCCCGGCAAAGGGTCACCTTTCAGAAGGCCGTCTATCAAGGCCTTTTCCACGGTTTCATGTGACTTCTTCATTAGCTCCTCTCTTGGATGGTACTGAAAGCAGGCCGGCCGTCGTGGAAAAGCCTTGTTGACAAACCGCATCTACTGATGGAACAATCCTTAAATATTGCGCAGTCATTATAAAACATAGTTTTGAGAAATGATATATTTATTTTATAAATCGGTCTGATGTTTAGAGCCGGCCAAAAAATCAATGTTTGAAAAAACAACGTGTGATCCCTCGTAGTTACAGGGAAGGCTGGTGGTTGTCGTTAGGTCGCAAACAGGCGGATGACACAAGCGGAGCGGATAATATATACTTCAGGCTAAAGCACCTCTCTGTGGCTTAACATAGTTTTAAACGCACCTGTGGGGCAGGGGAGGGTGCCGACAGCGGTACCAGCAGAAAGTAAAAGATACTGTTGAATGTAGTCGACAAATATGAAAAGACCGCATCATGATCGGCAGCATAACTAACTGCCGACGCAGCGGGTCAGAAAATAGCGCCGGACAGCCGGCGGTCTTGTTTCAATTGAAGGATTGACTGCCGCCATGGTCATAAGGTAGTAATAAAAAAGCTGCTATTCAAACACGAGGTGACTCATGGAAGCTACCACAACTTGCCAATGCGGGAAAAAACACACCGGACACATGTGTCTTTTGAAGAGCCAGGGGCTGACGCAGGAAATAGCCCACCTGTCTGATAAGCCTACCGTTGTCTGTTTCACCTGCGGCGCAGAGGCGAATTCTCCAGAAAACCTCTGTACTCCAGTGCCGCTTGAATGAGGTCGATAGGTGCGCGGCCAGTGCAGGGGGCCGGAGCGATGAGCCAGTCCGGTGCGGCCAGGGCAGGCTGATTTCCCTGTTGCCGGTTGCTTATTTTCCCGCGGCAAAAAATTGCAGCCTGCTTTTTGAAGGAGTAGTCGATGCCTGAACTGCCTGAAGTTGAAGTGACCCGTCTCGGCATTTCCGGTCATCTGATCGGGAACCAGGTGGCAGCTGTTTGCGTCCATAGCGCCAAACTCCGCTCCATGGTGCCAGCTGAGCTTGGCGAACTTCTCCAGGGACAACATATCGATGCTATCCAGCGGCGCGGCAAATACCTGATCCTTGGCTGTGCCGCCGGTTCCCTGCTCGTGCATCTCGGCATGACCGGGCATCTGCGCATCGTGGCCGGCGGGGAGCCGGCCGGCCGGCACGACCACTTTGACCTGCTCTTTGGCTCCGGCATCATCCTTCGGCTGAACGACGTGCGCGGCTTCGGCTCGCTGCGCTGGACGGCCGACAACCCTCTGCAGCACAAGCTCCTAATAGACATCGGCCCGGAGCCGTTGACCGACACCTTCACCGGAGATTACCTGTATCAGAGGAGCCGCGGGAGGAAGATCGCCGTGCAGCCGTTCATCATGGACAGCTCCGTTGTGGCCGGTGTCGGCAACATTTACGCCGCCGAGTCGCTTTTTCGCTGCGGCCTGCTCCCCGTCACCCTTTCCGGCGCCCTTTCCTGCCAGGACTGCTTTCTGCTGGCAGCTGCCATCAAGGAGGTACTATCCGACTCCATCGCCACCGGGAAGTTAACCATGGACTTTTGCCGCGAAGAGGAAAGACTCGCCTACTTCCCCCAGCGGCTCTTTGTCTATGATCGCGAGGGAAAGCCATGCCGGCAGTGCGGTATCGCCGTAAGACGCGGTCGCTTCGGTAAGCGCTCGACCTTTTTCTGCCCCAGCTGCCAGCACTAGACTGCGGACGGGTCGGTGCTATGCGTTGCTGCTGGTTGATGACATCTGCTGGAGGTTATTATGAGTCGCCTGTTTACACCGTTGAAACTGCGCGAGTTGACCATCAGAAACCGCATCTTCGTTTCTCCCATGTGCCAGTATTCCAGCCGCGAGGGGATGCCGACCGACTGGCACCTGGTCCACCTCGGTTCCCGGGCCGTCGGTGGTGCTGGTCTGGTGATGGTAGAGGCGAGCGCCGTGACTCCCCAGGGGCGCATAAGCCCCGATGACAGCGGCATCTGGAACAGCGAGCAGGCCGGTGCCTTTGCTCCCATTGTGCGCTTCATACGCGAGCAGGGAGCGGTACCCGGCATCCAGCTGGCCCATGCAGGCCGCAAGGCCTCTACCGATCTTCCCTGGAAAGGGAGCGGGCCTCTCGATGCGAGAAATCGCGGCTGGCAAACCGTCGCACCGAGCGCAATTCCCTTCGCCCCCGGGCACCCGCTGCCGCGCGAAGCGACCGCGCAAGACCTGGAGATCATCCTCGGCCAGTTCGTAGCCGCTGCGCGCCGCAGTGCCGAGGCTGGTTTCGAGGTGATCGAGCTTCACATGGCGCACGGCTACCTGCTGCATGAGTTTCTGTCGCCGCTATCCAACCATCGTACCGACGAGTTCGGCGGCTCGCTGGAAAACCGCCTCCGTTTCCCGCTCCGGATTGCCAAAGCGGTGCGTGACGTCTGGCCGGAACAGCTCCCGGTCTTTGTGCGGATCTCTGCCTCTGACTGGATGGAGGTGGGATGGGATCTGGGGCAGTCTCTGGAACTTGCCAGGAGGTTGCAGCAGGTCGGAGTAGACCTGATTGACTGCTCGAGCGGCGGGTTGCTGCCCGAAGCCATGCCCCCGTTTGGTCCAGGCTTTCAGACCCCCTTTGCCAGTGCTATCCGGCAGCAGGTAGGCATTGCCACTGGCGCCGTCGGATTCATCACCGATCCGGCTCAGGCAGAGCAGATTGTCGCCACAGGTTTGGCCGATGCCGTCTTCCTGGCACGCGAGATGCTGAGGGATCCCTACTGGCCGCTGCACGCAGCCAAGGCCCTGGGCGTCGATCTGCCCTGGCCGCTGCAGTATGAACGCGCCAAGCAGTAATATCTCTGAGGTGGGATACCTGTCTTGCCGGGTAAACACTGATCGGAAACGAGACGGTTTATTGCTTGGAGAGGTAGCCGCCTGTAAGGCTGACATTGGTTGGTAATGGGAAGGTGGATTGGCCGGCAGTACGCTCAGGACGGGTCTAGGACCCGCCCCGTGCTTTGTTCTGAAACTGCCGGGCTAACTACTGCACTGCATGAATGGCAACGATAGCGGCCACTGCTCCTACCCAGTATACCCAGCGGTACTCGCCGAAATGCACTTCACAGAATTCCTTGAAGGTCAGGCCCGTGTGGGTTCGCGCCGGTCTTTGCTCTTCAGCCGTGGAACTTCCCTGCAGGTCGTTTGCCGCCACCAGGACAGCCGGCCCCCTGTCAACCGGTGGAGACAGGTTGATTTCACGGGCAGGTGCCGAATCTGCTGAGCGCTGCGCAGGTTGCGAGACGACCAGTAGGGCCAAGTCCTGGGCGCCTGCTGCTGGACTTAACGAGAGTAGACAGATAAAAACGGTAAGCTTTCGGAACATAGTGATCCTCCTCATTGTTGGTGTGTGGCAACTGAATAGATATATTGTCTGATTGCTACTTGAGATTGTTGCACGATTGTCCGACGCTGTCTGAACTTGGCTGCCGATCTCAAACATAAACTCGCTGTACATAGTAGCAGTATTTCATATACAATAAATAGCATTTCAGTCAATATCTGCATGGAATTTATTTTTCAGCGCTATCTCAACTGCACGATGTTTCAAAGTCGCGATGTGTCAGACACTTATAGAGATGCTTGAACAGGCAGAATAAACGGATAAGAAGCTCATAAGAGGAGAGGATATGGAACGGTATAAAACAGAATACGGAGCTGTCACCACCGTACAGCCCGGCGTGATGAGGGGCGTCTATGGCTGGATGGGAGGAGGGCTGGCACTCACCGCCTTGGTGTCTTTGCTGACAGTCTCAACGCCTGCGCTACTGGATACCATTCTCGGCAACAGGATTCTCTTCTATGCACTGATGCTCGGCGAACTTGGGCTCGTCATCGGGATAAGCGGCGCCATCAACAGGATCAGTGCCTCCACCGCGAGCATGCTCTTTCTGGTGTACGCGGCGCTAAACGGCGTCACCATGTCGACCATCTTCGTCGCTTACACCTCCTCGTCGGTCGCCTCCACCTTCCTGATCACCTCTTGCATGTTCGGCGCCATGAGCCTTTATGGCTACCTGACCAAGAGCGACCTCACCTCGTGGGGGAGCTTCCTGTTTATGGGGCTGGTCGGGGTGGTGATCGCCTCGGTCGTCAACATCTTCCTGCAGAGTTCAATGATCTACTGGGTGGTCAGTTTTTGCGGTGTTATCGTCTTTACCGGTCTCACTGCCTACGACACCCAGAAGATAAAGAACCTCGGCAATACCGGCCGCAAGGGAGCCATCCTCGGTGCCCTGACGCTCTACCTCGACTTCATAAACATGTTCCTGATCATGCTGAGACTGTTCGGCAACCGCAGGTAAAAGATGCTGCACCAGGGTCTGAATGGAAGCCCGAAAAAAAATGCCCCCGGGTCTCGGGAATTCCGATACCTCGGGGGCAAAATATTGGGGCAGGTGGCTATTTACAAGGTAAGCTGAGCGGAAACTGAAACGGCGCTTAAAGTTTCAGCGGGGCAGGGGAGGCGGGTATCAGCGCAACCTTACTCCTTCTGGAGTAATTTCTATCACCCCTTCCTTGTACAGGTTCCCGATCACCGTCTTGAAGCTCTTTTTGCTCATTTGGAACAGCTCGGAGATCCTTTCGGGAGCCGTCTTGTCACCGACAGGAAGAAAGCCTCCCTTTTCCCGCAGCACCTTGAGCAATGTTTCCTTGCCGCCGGCAATGTCCTGCACGCCACCCTTTCTCAGGGTCACATCGATCTTGCCATCCTCGCGTATCTTCTTGAGGTACCCCTGCACAGTCGCCCCGACCTCGAATCTGCCAAACAGCTCGCTCTTGAACAGCAGACCGTCATAGCGGCCGTTAACAATGACCTTGGCGCCGAGCTCGCCGAACTCGTAGAAGGTGAGCTGAACCTCTTCTCCAGTCTTCAGGCCGGCACTCCCCTTTTCCAGGAATTTGCCGAGCTTGGCGGAGGCTGCAATCCGCTCCGAGCGGTCCAGATAAACCCTCACCAGGTATTTTTCGCCCTTTTTCATCGGGCGGGGCTGCTCGCTGAAGGGGACCAGCAGGTCCTTTTCCAGCCCCCAGTCGAGAAAGGCGCCGACGCTGCCGGTATCCTTCACTTCCATCAGTGCAAAATCGCCGACCTGTGCCTTCGGGGTGAGCGTGGTGGCCAGGAGCCGGTCTTCAGAATCCAGGTAAATGAAGACTTTGACGTGCTCGCCGGGCTTCAACCCCTCCGGGACGTATTTGGTAGGCATCAGGATCTCTCCCAGTTCAGAGACGAGGTAAACGCCTATGGCACTGAGTTTTTTTACTTCCAGCCGGTTGTATTTTCCTATTTCGAGCATCGGTTCCGTTACTCCGTTTGCATTTTTCCAGTTAAAACCGGTCTTGCCGACCCCTGTGCTGGAAAATGCTGATTCAAGTGTTTGGTTCATGGCACTATAGCAGAACATTCAATACGGGTCGAACTTTATCAACCATTAAGGTTAAGAGCCAGCGGCAAGAACTTTGCTGCCGACTATTGATACGGAATCCATTAGTGGAACTTACCATAGCGTCTGTCATGATAGATTTTTAAATGGACATTCAATATGCATAATAATATCTTGCATACAAGTTAAAGTCGCTGGAGCTCCTCTCAGCACAAGCGGCTTGACTGCATGTACCAAGGAAGCGCGACAGGAACGAATGCCACTTTCCACAGAAGTGATCATCGGGAGGTAGCATGATCAACTTGAGCCTGAAGACCAAAATGACGCTGGCAGTGTCCCTGCTGACAGCCGTCTTGTTGTCAATTCTGGCCTTTGCTGCCCAGCTGTATTTCGTCAACCAGATAAAAAGCATGGTCTCCAGCCAGCAGTATTCGATGCTCACGGCAATCGCCGACCAGATCGACGACAAGTTGCTGTTGTCCCAGACCGAGTTGGTTGCCACCGCCGGGACACTTGATGTTTCCACCCTGAACGACCCAGCCCGCCTGCGCAGTTTTTTTTCCAGTCGACCCGACACCCTCGCCATGTTTGACAACGGGCTTTTTCTGTTCTCTGCCAAGGGCGAACTGCTGTCAGGCAACCCCGTACAGCCTGAGATGATCGGGGACGACTTTTCCCGGCGCGACTACTTGATAAAAACGCTGGCAACAGGTGCTGCGCAGATCTCTGAGCCGTTCATCTCTGCTCAGAGACATCGGCGCCCCATCATCATGTTCACCGCCCCGGTATTCGACGCAAAGGGACGCATCGCAGCGGTGCTGACGGGCAGCCTCGACCTGACGAGAAACAACTTCCTTGCCAAACTGGCATCCGTCCGGCTCGGAAAAGGGGGGTATCTTTACCTGTACAACAGCTCGAGGGTGATGATCGCCCACCCTGAGCGCGGGCGCGTTTTCAAGCAGGATGTCCCCCCCGGGGTCAATCCGATGTACGACAGGGCCATCGCCGGCTTTGAAGGCGCTGGCGAGACCATCAACTCCCGCAAGCTGCCTTTTATCAGCGCCTTCAAGCGGCTAAAGGCGACAGGCTGGATCCTCGCTTCCAATTTTCCACAAGCCGAGGCATACGCCCCGGCATATCGATTGCAGCACTACCTGCTGGGAGCGCTCTTTTTGGTGTTCGTGGTCTCCTTTTTGGTGGTCTGGCTCCTGATGAGGCATCTGACTGCACCCCTTATCTCCTTCACCGGTCAGATCCGGGCCTTGACCGATAAGGGAGATGCCGTGCAGTCCCGGATCGCGATCGAGACTGGCGACGAGATTGGCGTGCTGGGGGAGGCATTCAATCTGCTGCTGGATGAACTGGAGGATCAGAAAAGGGAGCTGAAAAAACAGCTCGATTTCTCGCAGATTCTGATGGATACTACCCCCATTCCTATCTTTTACAAGGATGCACAAGGGAAGTATCTCGGCTGTAACCAGGCCTATGAGGGATTCACCGGGTTTTCCAAGGATTTCCTGGTCGGCAAATCCGTATTCGACATCGCCCCGCCTGAGCTGGCGGCTATCTATCACAGAGCCGACCTCGACCTGTCAGCGAAGAGCGGTCTTCAGGTCTATGAGGCAACTGCCCCTCATATCGACAAAACGCATCACGACGTCCTGTTTTTCAAGACGACTTTCCCGGCTGCCGATGGCAACCTGGGAGGTTTGATCGGGGTAATGCTCGACATCAGCGAGCGGAAAAAGGGGGAGTCCGCACTGCAGGCTCAAAAGGAATTTGCCGAAAGCCTCGTGCAGAATTCCACCGTTCCGACTTTCGTGCTGGACCGCGGGCACCGGGTAATCATCTGGAATCACGCATGTGAAGCCCTGACCGGCGTGAAGGCCGCTGAGTTGATCGGATCCGACCAGCTCTGTAAGGTGTTCTATGACTACCCGCGTCCGCTCTTGGCCGAGCTTGTCCTGGACGGGAAGCTGGACTGTCTGCCGCAGTATTACCAGGTCTATGCCAAGTCGAGCCTGGTGCCGGAAGGGGTGCAGGCCGAGGGTTGGTACCAGGATCCTCAGGGAAATGGGCATTACGTCACCCTGCATGCGGCTCCCATACGCGACGCCAGCGGGGAATTGGTCGGAGTTATCCAGACCATCGAGGATATAACCCCGAGAAAGCAGGCGCAGGACGCTCAGGAGAAAACCTCGCGCCAGCTCCAGCTTATTCTGGACGCCGCGGGTGAGGGGATTTTCGGGGTGGACATGCAGGGGAGGGTGACCTTCATAAACCCCGCTGCCGCACAGATGGTCGGCTGGGAGCAGGCTGACCTGCTTGGCATGAACCAGCACTCCACGATGCATCACACGAAGGCTGACGGTACTCCGTATCCGGTTGAAGATTGTCCCATCCAGACGGCCATTAACGACGGCCTGCCGCACCAAGGTGCCGCGGAGCTTTTCTGGCGCCAGGACGGCACCAGCTTTCCAGTCGAGTACATCAGCACACCTATCCGTGAGCACGGGGAATTGGTGGGAGCCGTGGTTATTTTCAAGGATACGACAGAGCGCAACCTCGCCGAGGAGCAACTCTCGAAACTTTCACAAGCGGTGATGCAGAGCCCCGTTTCCGTAGTCATCACCGACACCTTTGGCAATGTCGAATTCGTGAACCCGCGGTTCACCCAGATAACCGGCTACCAGCCTGAAGAGATTATCGGTCAGAACCCTCGACTCTTGAAAGGCGACCGCACCCCGCCTGATGTGTACAAGAATCTCTGGAGTACCATTATCTCAGGTCAGGTCTGGGCCGGCGAGTTTTACAACAGGCATAAAAATGGTGAAATGTACTGGGAGCATGCCACCATTTCTCCGATCAGAAATGGTGCCGGCGCCATCAGCCACTACATGGCTTTCATGGAAAGCATGACCGAACGCAAGCGACTGGAAGAGCAGTTGCGGCAGGCACAGAAAATGGAGGCAATCGGGCAGCTGGCCGGCGGGGTCGCGCATGATTTCAATAACATCCTGACTGTGGTAATGGGATTCGGTCAGCTGCTGCAGTACGCCATACAGCCTGACGATCCCAAGCGACCTCATATCGACCAGATCCTGGATGCGGCGGACAGGGCTACCCACCTGACCAAAAGCCTGCTTGCCTTCAGCCGTAAGCAGGTTATGCTGCTGCAGCAGGTTGAGCTGAACGAACTAGCCCGAAAGCACACAAAATTCCTGGTCAGGATCATAGGCGAGGATGTCACGCTGAAGACCTCCTTTGCCGAAGAGCCGCTGACGGTGCTCGCCGACAGCGGCCAGATTGAACAGGTACTCATGAACCTGGCCACCAATGCCAGGGATGCCATGCCCGGCGGCGGTGAACTTTGCATCAGAACAGAACCGGTGCAGCTTGGGAAGGAATTTCTCTTGCACGGTTACGGCGTGCCCGGCAGGTATGCGCTGATGACGGTCACCGATACGGGCCAGGGGATGGATGCCGCGACCAAGGGAAAGATCTTCGAGCCATTTTTTACAACCAAATCACCCGGCAGGGGTACCGGTCTCGGGCTCTCCATCGTGTACGGAATCATCAAACAACACGGAGGCTACATCAGCATTTCAACTCAGCCAGGCTTCGGAACCTCCTTCAGCATTTACCTGCCTATGGTCTCCGAGCAGGTCAAAACCGTGGGAAATGCTCCCCGGCCTGCTCCAGACGGCGGCAAAGAAACCCTGCTGGTCGTCGAAGACGATCCGGCAGTTCGCTGTCTTGTGGAGTCAGTTCTGAAGGCCTTCGGATACACCGTGCTGATGGCGGAGAGCGGAGAGGAGGCGATTGAACTGTTCGAGAAGCATCGGCAGAGAATAGATCTCGCCCTGATTGACGTTATCATGCCTAAAATGAACGGCAAGCAGCTCTGCGAGGCGCTTAGACAGCAATCCCCCCGTCTGAAAGTTCTGTTTCTAAGCGGTTATACAGCGGACCTGATCAAGGACAAGGGGATTTTGGTGGAAGGAATCGATATTCTAATGAAGCCTGCGAAACCCACCGACCTAGCTAAAAAAATCAGGGAGATGCTGGACGCGCAGTAGACTGCGCTGTATCCTGTGAGCCGAATTCTCTCATTAGAGCGGGGAGGGGGGGCGAGGGGGCAACCTGCCGGACCATCATTTCTATAATTCCTTCTATAAATAGTCACTTAGCTTAGGGGGTAGTATGCTGATCGAAGAAATGACCATGGAAGAGTTCTCGGAAGGGTTGAAAGTCTGCCGCACCGTGTACATACCCTTTGGCTCCGTTGAGGAGCACGGCAGCCATTTGCCGCTCTCGACCGACACCATTGAAGCATACGAGGTCGGCAAGCGTGCGGCCGAAAGGATTCCTCTTTTTGTTGCGCCGCCGGTTCATTACGGTTCGTGCCGTTCAACGTCGCGTCACCCGGGGACCATTTCAATAAGTACCGGAACCTTGAAGGGATTTCTCAAGGACATCGTACGATCACTACACGCCCATGGTCTGAGAAATTTCCTTGTGCTTACCGGCCATGCCGGCGGCGCGCACAGGATGGCGCTGCAGGACGCCGGCGAGGAACTGATCGCGGAGATAGCCGAGATCAATATGGCTGTGGTAACCGAGTATGAACTTGCTAAAGAGGCCGGCGCACACCTGATCGAGACCCGGGGCGATTGTCACGCAGGAGAGATCGAGACTTCTAGGATCATGCACTCGCATCCGCACCTGGTGAAAGGCCTTGGCGCCGCTGAATATCCGAATTTTCCCAGTGGCATACTGGTGAGAGACAAGCGCAGTTTCTGGCCCGGCGGCGTCTGGGGCGACCCGGGCAAAGCGAGCGCCGAAAAGGGTCGGCTGCTGGAATCGATAGTAGCCGACAAGGTCGTCGAGTTGGTAAAGGCCCTGGAGAGCCGGCGCTGGTAGTGCGCAAAAAAGCGGCTTCCAAATTTGCCCTGTAGCGGGACTTTGGCGTGAGATGCAGGGGGAAGCCTGTGTCGGTTTGCGGTCAGAAAGCTGGCAAGTCCGGATTGGGAGTTCCAAGGACCTTCGGGTGTGTTTTTGAGTGGAAGATGTCCTGGCTTTTGTTTTTTGCTCCAGGTTCCTGCAAGACTGCGTGACAACGTATAACAGAAAATAACGTTTCCATCTTCAAGGTGGAATCGTCACACTCCGGCACAAAGTAAGTTTTGTGAAAATTATCCTTCAGATACCAAGTCTTCAGAGAGTCTATCTGACCACTGCCAATCCATCCTGTTCGCTCACAACCATTTCAACCGTAGCAGATGAAGCCGTGTCTAGATAGAGTTGCTGTACTTGACATAATCTATCTTATGCGACGTTACAGAGGAGACCGGGCGCCAGCCTTAGTCGTAGTGTCGTCCCTCGGGATAACTAAATCGGATTTGTTGCGCCGCGCTTTAAATGGCAGCGATCCGCGCTCTATTTGGCAGTGATCTTGGTATGAAAAAGGGGCATTTCACAGAGGTTTAAATCCCCTGTTAAATGCCCCTTTATAAATTGCGCATTCCGACGAAGTCGGCCGCCTATTCCGACGCAAGTCGGCCGGCTGTTCCGGTTGATGTCGGCCGGGTATTCCGGCTGAAGTCGGCCACCCCC
>Ga0209317_1000661_pt1 | contig 38412 bp, 35 predicted proteins | sample RifGroB2_FD_183994 | JGI IMG/M metagenome (GOLD analysis project Ga0209317, IMG submission 183994) | Soil microbial communities from Rifle, Colorado, USA - Groundwater B2 (SPAdes) (version 2) | ecosystem: Environmental > Terrestrial > Soil > Unclassified | place: Rifle, Colorado | collected... | reverse complement strand
CCCGCCGCTATTGCCGCAGCGTTATCGCGGCAGGAATGCCGCTCCCGCGGTAATGTTTTCAACCAATAACACCGGAATTGTTAATGCTTAAGATCAAGAACATAAACTCGTATTACGGTAAGGTTCACGCGCTCAAGAACGTGTCGCTGCATCTCAACCGTGGCGAAATCGTTACCCTGATCGGCGCGAACGGCGCCGGGAAGACCACGCTGCTCAACACGCTTTCGGCGATCATTTCCACGGCGAGCGGCGAAATCATGCTGGAGGGAAAGAACGTCGTCGGCCTGCCGGCAGACCGGATCGTGTCGCTCGGGCTGTCCCAGGTGCCCGAGGGGAGGCAGGTATTCAACCCGCTCACCGTCGAGGAGAACCTGGAGTTGGGCGCCTACCTGCGCTACCGTGCAGGCGGGCAGAAGAGCGAAATCGCCGAGGACCTGGAGCGTATGTTCCAGATGTTCCCGCGGCTGAAAGAGCGCAGGCGTCAGGCTGCCGGTACGCTTTCGGGCGGTGAGCAGCAGATGCTGGCCATCGGGCGGGCGCTCATGGCGCGGCCTAAGCTGCTCCTTTTGGACGAGCCGTCCATGGGGCTTGCGCCGCTCGTCGTGCAGGACATCTTCAAGGTCATCGAGCGGCTGAGGAGCGAGGAGGGGACCACCATCCTGCTTGTGGAGCAGAATGCCCGCGCCGCCCTGAAGGTCGCCGATCGCGGGTATGTACTTGAAACGGGTAAAGTGATACTTGAAGGAATCGCCTCTGAGCTCCTGGAAAACAAGGACGTGCAGCGCGCCTACCTCGGGCGCGACAAGAAAGAGATCTGGGAGAGATAGTTGCCAATTGTCAATTATCCATTGTCAATTGCTTTTAGGAGAGTTTTATGCAGATATGGGATCCCGAGTACGAATGCATGCCGCGCGAGGAGATCGAGCAGCTCCAACTGGAACGGCTCCAGGCTACGCTCAACCGCGTCTACAAGAACGTCACCTGCTACCGTAACAGGTTCAAGGAGTCGGGCATAGACCCGGAGGATGTCCGGTCCCTCTCCGACCTGTCCAAGCTCCCCTTCACCACGAAGGAGGACCTGCGCCTCAACTACCCTTACGGCATGTTCGCGGTACCGCTTCGCGAAGTGGTTCGCATCCACTCCTCCAGCGGCACCACCGGCAAACCTACCGTGGTAGGCTATACGAAGCACGACTTGAAGGTCTGGTCCAACCTGGTGGCGCGCTTCATGACCGCAGCCGGGGTAACCAGCGACGACGTGGTGCAGATAGCCTTCGGTTACGGCCTTTTCACCGGCGCTTTCGGCCTGCACTACGGCTCGGAACTGATCGGCGCCTCGGTCATCCCGATGGGCGCCGGCAACACCGAGAAGCAGATCATGATCATGCAGGACTACCGCACCACCGCCTTGGTCTCCACGCCGAGCTACGCCGTCACGCTGGCGGAACGCATGGAGCGGATGGGGATCGACCCGAAGAGCCTCTCCCTTAAAGTGGGCCTTTTCGGCGGGGAGCCCTGGTCCGAGTCGATGCGGCGCGAGATCGAGAGCAGGCTCGGCATCTCGGCCACCGACAACTACGGCCTGTCCGAAGTGATCGGCCCGGGCGTGGCCGGCGAATGCCAGTGCAAGAACGGCATGCATATCTCGGAGGACGCCTTCATCGCCGAGATCATCGACCCGGACACCGGAGAGACCCTGCCTCCGGGCAGCGTGGGCGAACTGGTGCTGACCTCGCTCACCAAGGAGGCCTTCCCGATGGTGCGCTACCGGACACGCGACATCACCTCGCTCGATTACGCCAAGTGCGACTGCGGCAGGACCACGGTCCGGATGAAAAAGACCATGGGACGCTCCGACGACATGCTGATCATCAAGGGCGTCAACGTGTACCCGTCCCAGATCGAGGACGTGCTGTTCGCCGTCGAGGGTTGCCAGCCGCATTACCAGCTGGTGGTGGACCGAAAGGGTGCCATGGATACACTGGAGATCAGGATCGAGGTGACGGAGAACATCTTCTTCGACGAGATGAAGCTGCAGAAGGCGTTCCTGGATCAGGTGGAGCGGCGCATCGATTCCGTTCTCGGGGTCGGCGCTGTCGTCAAGCTCGTCGAGCCGAACAGCATCCCCAGGGCCGAAGGTAAAGCAGCCAGAGTTATTGACAACAGGAAAATCTAGTCTAGCATTGATTCCACCTTGCCTGGAATACCAGTTGCGCCGGCACCGGGCAGGTTTGAACAGTCAAGAGGGTTATGCCCGACACAAACGAGGAGGAATCTGCATGAAGAAGACGTTGGTTGCTACTGTTGCAATGCTGTCACTGAGTATGATTGCTGCTCCCGGATTCTGCGAGACAAAGAAAGCCGATAAGATCGACGGTAAGGCAAAGTTCGAACAACATTGCGCTGCCTGCCACCCCAAGGGGGGCAATATCATCAAGCAGGACAAGACCCTGAGCAAGAAGTCATTGGCTGCCCACGGCCTCAAGAGCGAGAAGGATATCGTTGCCAAGATGCGCAATCCCGGTCCCGGCATGAACAAGTTTGACGCCAAGGCGGTTCCCGACCAAGAGGCGACCGCCATTGCCAAGTACATCCTGACCACCTTCAAGTAGCTTTTCAAGGCCATCGTCCGGCGCTCCAGCGTTGGAATGCATCCCGGGACGCTCCTGCGTCCCATCCCCCACCAGTCCCGCTCCCCCTCACTTTCAAAGCTCCCCTCTCCCTCTGGGAGAGGGGATGGAAACCTGAGATCGATACGCTCAAGCCGGACACCTCCTTACCGTCGCATCTTCCCATGTACTTACCTGTCCCGTATCGCGTCACGGCCACCGTCGTCTTATCCCGCGAGAAGATTTGGACCGACCCTGTAGAGACGTGCAACAGATCTTCGCCTCAATTTGACCGGCTATCTTTAGCACTGATGGAGAGTAGTGTACATATCTTTTGATCCTCTGTTTATGGCTGGGCAGCAGCTTGACTTTGATCGCTCTCCAGCTACTTTTAATGGATGTTTTGACGCAGTGGATGCCTCGCTTGCCGCATTTTATCTGTGAATATCTGAGTTATTACCAATCTGCAGTCAGAAAGGGAGAAGTTTTATGCAAAAATATCGTTGCAGTATTTGCGGTTATACCTATGAGCCGGAGGCGGGAGACATCGGAAACGGCGTGGCTCCGGGTACCGCGTACGAGGACCTGCCCGAAGAGTGGGTCTGTCCCGTGTGCGGCGTGGAAAAGAGCTTCTTCGAGCGTCTAGCTGATCAGCCAATGTCGCAGTGAAGAATCGTGAGAGGGAGAAGAAAATGACTGTGAAGAAGTCCAATAGCTTTAGTTCCCGGAGTACTCTGACCGTTGACGGCAGGACCTACCATTACCACTCCCTGCAGGCCTTTGCCGAAAACGCCGGTTGCGACATATCCAGGCTTCCCTACTCGATGAAGATCCTTTTGGAAAACCTGCTGCGGCGCGAGGACGGCGTCATCGTCAAGAAGGATGACATAGATGCCGTGGCCCGTTGGGACGCGCGTGTCGAGTCCGACAAGGAGCTTCAGTTCATGCCGGCGCGCATCCTGCTGCAGGACTTCACCGGCGTGCCGGCGGTCGCCGACCTGGCCGCCATGCGCTCCGCCCTGCACAGGCTGGGGGGGCGCCCCTCCGGCATCAACCCCATGCAGCCCGCCGACCTCGTCATCGACCACTCGGTGCAGGTGGACCAGTACGGCACCACCTCGGCTCTCAAGGCAAACTCGGCCCTGGAGTTCGAGCGCAACCATGAGCGCTACCAGTTTCTGCGCTGGGGGCAGTCCGCCTTCAAGAATTTCCGCGTGGTTCCGCCGGCGACCGGCATCTGCCACCAGGTAAACCTCGAATATCTCTCGCAGGTCGCCATGGTTACGCAGGTGGAAGGCAAGAGCTGGGTTTTTCCCGACACGCTGGTCGGCACCGACTCCCACACCACCATGATCAACGGGCTGGGCGTCGTCGGTTGGGGGGTAGGGGGGATCGAGGCGGAAGCGGCCATGCTGGGACAGCCCTGCTCGATGCTCATACCGCAGGTGGTAGGCTTCCGCCTGACCGGCGCCCTGAGTCCCGGCGCCACAGCCACGGATCTCGTCTTGACCATCACCCAGATGCTCCGGAAAAAAGGGGTGGTCGGCAAGTTCGTCGAATTCTTCGGACCCGGCTCCGCTTCCCTCAACATCGCCGACAGGGCCACCATCGGCAACATGGCGCCGGAGTATGGCGCCACCATCGGCGTCTTTGCGGTAGACGAGCAGACCACCGCCTACCTGTGTCTGACCGGCAGGGGGGCCGTCGCGCCACTGGTGGAGGCCTACTACCGGCAACAGGGCCTCTGGCGCAGCCAGGATCAGCCCGAGCCTGTCTTTAGCGACACCCTGGAGCTCGATCTGGCCGAGGTTGAGCCGTCGCTCGCAGGGCCGACGCGGCCCATGGACCGGGTGAGTCTTAAAGAGGTGCGCGGCTCCTTCAGAAGGCAGCTGGTCTCGCTCAGGCAGCAGGATGCGGCAAACCTCGACAAGGAAACCGTCGACCGGTGGCTGGGCGAGGGGGGGGCACCGGTGACCGTGGTCCCCGAGTTGATGGTCCAGCACCCGGACCATGGTCTCGGCTCCCTGGGACAGTGCGTGCCGGTGCGGCAACCGGACGGCACCGCCTACAACCTGTGCCATGGCTCCATCGTCATTGCCGCCATCACCAGTTGCACCAACACCTCCAACCCCTCCGTCATGATCGGGGCGGGACTCCTGGCAAGAAATGCCGTGCTGCGGGGGTTGCAGGTGAGGCCGTGGGTGAAGACCAGTCTTGCCCCGGGGTCCAAGGTCGTGACGGACTACCTCGCTGCCGCCGGGCTCACCCCCTACCTGGAAGCCTTGCGCTTCCATCTGGTAGGCTACGGGTGCACCACCTGCATCGGCAACAGCGGCCCGCTCGCCGAGCACATCGCCAAAGCCGTGGTCGACGGCGAGCTGGCCGTAGCCGCCGTGCTCTCCGGCAACCGCAATTTCGAGGGGCGCATCAACAGCCATGTCCGGGCCAACTACCTCGCGTCGCCGCCCCTGGTGGTCGCCTATGCGCTGGCCGGCAACATAAACATCGACCTGACCCGCGACCCGATCGGCACCGACCCGAACGGGCAGGCGGTTTACCTGAAGGAGATCTGGCCCGACGATCAGGAGGTCTCGCAGCTGGTGCAAAGCTGCGTCCATGCCGAATCCTTTGCAGGCAACTATGCCGACGTCTTTCGCGGAGACGAGCAGTGGAACGAGCTTGTTGTGCCAAGCGGCGAGCTTTACCAGTGGCAGGAAGATTCCTCCTACATCAAGGAGCCCCCTTTTTTCATCGACCTGCCACCCCAGCCCGAAACGGTGCCCGACATCAAAGATGCCCGGGTCCTTGCCCTTTTGGGGGACTCCATCACCACCGACCACATCTCGCCGGCCGGATCGATCGGCAAGGAGACACCCGCCGGGCGCTATCTCATCTCCCTTGGCATTCAGCCGCGGGATTTCAACTCCTACGGATCCCGTCGCGGCAATCACGAAGTCATGGTGCGCGGCACCTTCGCCAATACCCGCATCAGGAACAACCTGGTCCCGGGCGTGGAGGGGGGCGTTACCAGGCATTTTGACGATGGGGACAAGGAAGGGCAACAGATGTCGATCTTCGACGCCTCCCAAAAGTACCAGGGGAGCGGGACGCCGCTGATCGTGATAGCCGGCAAGGAATACGGCACCGGCTCTTCACGCGACTGGGCGGCAAAGGGGACCAAGCTTCTCGGGGTGCGGGCGGTGCTAGCCGAAAGCTTCGAGAGGATCCACCGCTCCAACCTGGTCGGCATGGGCATTCTCCCCTTGCAGTTCCTGCCCGGCGAGAACTACCGCAGCATCGGCATCAGCGGGACCGAGAGCTTCGATCTTGAGGGGCTGCATGCGCTGACGCCCGGTCAAAAGCTCCAGGTGAATTTCAGGACCATGGACGGCTCAGCGGGCGATTTTTCCGTGCTGGTGCGCATCGACACCTCCAACGAGCTGGATTACTACCATCACGGCGGTATTCTCCCCTTCGTGCTGCGGCAGTTTTTGAAGTAATTACGCGGTATATGTCATCCGTAGGGGCGAATAATCATTCGCCGGAGCCTCGATGATTTAACGTAGGAGCGGCATTCCTGCCGCGATTTCCGCCAGTTCATCGCGGCAGGAATGCCGCTCCACAAGGATCGTTTGCACGGCAAGTCCCAATTATTCGCCCCTTTCGCCTTATCGCCCTTATCGCCAGCGAAGCAATCTCAATTCATTTCCCCTTGACCAAAATACCCCCTAGGGGTATCTTTCCCCTTATCCACATACCCCCGCAGGGTATCCAGTGCCAGGAGGAACCGATGAGAGGATCGTCACAAAGCAGGATGGCGACGCGCGTTAAACGGATCGCCGGACAGGTGGCCGGCATAGAGCGGATGCTTGAGGAGAAGCGCTACTGCGTCGACATATTGAACCAGATTTCAGCGGTGCGCTCGGCCCTGGACGCCTTGGGAGTCGAACTCCTCACCAGCCACCTGGAGAACTGCGTGCTAGGCCATGGCACTGAATCGGAGCATGAGTCGGCAAAGCCGATGACACGGCAGCAGCTTCTGGAAGAAGTGAAAACCGCGCTGTCACGCTTTCTGAAGTAAGGAGGAGAGGAGAAGATCATGTCTGACAAGACGATATTGCGCGACCCGGTCTGCGGCATGGAACTGCCCGAGGAAACGACCCTGACCGGCAGTTATGCCGGCATCGGCTATGGATTTTGTTCCGAGGGATGCAAGGGGAAATTCGAGGCGGACCCGGAGCGTTACCTGGACCGGAAACCCGCCGCTCCGGCGCAGCCTGGTACACCCGGAACCGTGGAGCAGTGCGAGATGCCGCTTCTGGGGATGCATTGCGCCTCCTGCGCGGGGCGCATCGAGAAGACGCTTGGCAGTTCGCCCGGGGTGGTGACGGCCAACGTCAATTTCGCGACCACCCGCGCCACTGTCCAGTATGATCCGCAGGTGACGAGTACCGAGTCGTTGCGCCAGGTGGTGCGGGACATGGGCTATGACGTCATCGAGTCCGGTTCCGGGGGAGGGGAGGCCGCTGAAGCGGACATGCTTGAGGCCCAGTCCCGGGTGCACGAGGCCCAATACCAGAGGAACAAGGTCAAATTCTTCGCGGCGCTCGCCCTGACGCTCCCGCTTGCGGTGCTCGCCATGGCGGGCCACCTCGTGCCCGCCATGGCCGACTTCTTCAACTTCCCGGGCCGCTCCTGGCTGGAACTGGCACTGACCACCCCGGTTTTGTTCTGGGCGGGGCGCGAATTCTTCACCGGAGCGTGGGCCGCTGCCAAGCACCGGGTGGCGGACATGAACACGCTGGTTGCCCTGGGCACCCTGTCGGCCTACGTCTTCAGCGTGGTCGCCACCATCGCTCCCGAGTTGCTGAGCGTCGCCTCGGTGGACGGCAGCGGCGCGGGGCACGCCATGGCGTCGCCGGTCGGGGTATATTACGAGGTGGCGGCTATCATCGTCACCCTGATCCTGATGGGGCGGTTGCTGGAAGCCCGGGCCCGCAGCAAAACCAGCGGCGCCATCCAGGCCCTGATCGGCTTGCAGCCGAAGCTGGCACGGGTGCTGCGCGACGGCAAGGAACAGGATATCCCGATAGCCGAGGTGCGGTTGGGGGACAACATCCTGGTGCGCCCCGGCGAGAAGGTGCCGGTGGACGGCGAGGTGATCGACGGGGCATCGTCGGTGGATGAAAGCATGCTGACCGGCGAACCGTTGCCGGTGCAGAAAAAGGCGGGGGATACCGTCATCGGCGCGACCCTGAACAAGACCGGCTCTTTCCGGCTGCGCGCCACCAGGATCGGCAAGGACACTGTGCTGCAGCAGATCGTCAGGCTCGTGCAGCAGGCCCAGGGGAGCAAGGCCCCGATTCAGCGCATGGCGGACCTGATCGCGGGATATTTCGTGCCGGTGGTGATCTGCCTGGCCATCGCCACCTTCGTGGTCTGGTTCGACCTCTCTCCGCCCGACACCAGGCTCAACATGGCCGTGCTCACCTTCGTCTCGGTGCTGATCATCGCCTGCCCCTGTGCCCTGGGGCTCGCCACGCCGACCGCCATCATGGTCGGCACCGGGCGCGGCGCACAAAGCGGCATCCTCATCAAGGGGGGCGAGGCTCTGGAGACCGCGCACAAGCTGACCACCATCGTGCTCGACAAGACCGGCACCATAACCCGCGGAGTCCCGTCGGTGACCGATATCGTCGCCGTAGGCACGGACCAGCAGACACTGTTGCAGCTGGCCGCATCGGCCGAATATGGCAGCGAGCACCCCCTTGGCGAGGCGATGGTGCGCTCCGCCGAGGAACGCGGCTTGCCGCTGCTTCCCGCCGGCGGCTTCAACGCCATCCCGGGGCACGGCATAGAGGCGGTGGTCGAGGGACGGAAGATCCTTATCGGGACCGCCCTGCTGCTGGAAAACCGGGGGCTCGCTACCGATCAGGTCGCCGCCCACCGGATGGCGGACGAGGGGAAGACGCCCATCTTCGTCGCCATCGACGGCGTCTTCGCGGGGATCGTCGCCATTTCGGACCCGATCAAAGAGGGGTCTGCGGGCGCCGTGCGGCGCTTGCACGAGCTGGGGCTTGAGGTGATCATGCTGACAGGAGACAACAGCAGGACGGCGCGAGCCATAGCCCGCCTGGTCGGAGTCGACCATGTCGTTGCGGAGGTGCTCCCCGAAGCGAAGGGGCAGGAGATCAAGAAACTGCAGGACCAGGGGAAGGTGGTGGCAATGGTGGGGGACGGCATCAACGACGCCCCTGCACTTGCGCAGGCCGACGTGGGGATCGCCATGGGGGGCGGCACCGATGTTGCCATAGAGGCGGCCGACATCACCCTGGTGCGCGGCGACCTGAACGGCGTCATCTCCAGCATCGCCCTCTCCAGGGCGACCATCGCCAACATCAAGCAGAACCTGTTCTTCGCGTTTATCTACAACGTGCTGGGGATCCCCATCGCCGCCGGGGTGCTCTATCCCATGACCGGATGGCTGCTCAGCCCGATCATCGCATCGCTCGCCATGGCGCTCTCCTCGGTAAGCGTCGTCACCAACGCCCTGCGCCTGCGCGGGTTCACCATAGAAAGGGGTTGAAGACATGGATTTTGCGCAAATCATAGTGACCGCCGGCGGCCTGGCACTGATCGGGCTGACACTCTGGTTCTTTTTCGGCAAAAACGATAAGATGAGGGGCGTTGCCAAGGGCGCCCCGTACTCCTGCCCCATGCACCCATGGATCACCAGCCACGACCCCGCTGCGGACTGCTCCGTCTGCGGCATGAAGCTGGTTAGAAGCGATGGCTCATCCAGCTGACCCAAGGGCTGTGCGGCTCGTCGCGCTGTAGAATATTCTCCTGAGCGCGTCGAATATTCCTCCCATCGGATGTGCCGCCCGGGGGGGCTTGCCGGAAATGCTGCTCCTATTTCAGCAGCTTAAGCGGGTGTGGCACCCTTGGCATGACAATTGATAAGGGTGTTGCTGGTGATGGTTGTTACCTACAAGCTATCACCTGTACCAAACCCTCAAACCTTCCGCTGTTAAACGGGAGGCACGATTTTGGAGACACGATGAAACTGCATACCATATCGATCAACAACCTGAAACGTCGTAAAGCCAAAATGGCTTTTCTCACCATCGGCCTGATGGTGGGGATTGCCACCATCGTCACCCTGGTAACCCTGACCCGCTCCATGTCCACCGACATCGAGCGCAAGATGGACGAGTTCGGCGCCAACATCCTGATCACGCCCCAGAGCAACGGTCTCTCCATGAACTACGGCGGCATCAGCCTGGGCGGGGTGTCGTTCGACCAGAAGGAGATCCTGCAGGAGGACCTGGCGAAGATCCGCACCATCAAGAACCACCAGAACATCTCGGCCATCTCACCAAAGGTGCTGGGGGGCGTCAAGGTGGGGACCCACGACGTACTGCTGGTGGGGGTCGATTTTGCGGCCGAACTGAAGATGAAGCAGTGGTGGCAGATTTTCGGCGACGCCCCTAAAGGCGACAACGAACTGCTCTTGGGAAGCGATGCCTCCAACGTGCTGGGCGTGAGCTCCGGCGACGACATCCAGATCAAGGGAGAGACCTTCAAGGTGGCCGGCGTGCTGGACCAGACCGGCTCGCAGGATGACTCGCTGGTCTTCGCCTCCCTGGGCAAGGCACAGAAGCTGCTCGGCAAGGAAGGGAAAATAACCATGGCCGAGGTGGCGGCTCTTTGCTCCGGCTGCCCGATCGGCGACATGGTGACCCAGATCGCCGAAAAGCTGCACGACACCAAGGTGTCTGCCATACAGCAGGTAGTGGAGGGGCGTCTTAAGGCGCTGGACCAGTTCAAGCGCTTTTCCTACGCCATGGCCGGCGTCGTTGTCTTCATCGGATCGCTGATCGTTTTCGTCACCATGATGGGGAGCGTGAACGAGCGCACCACCGAGATCGGCGTGTTCAGGGCCATAGGCTTTCGCAAAAGCCACATCATGCGCATCATCCTGCTGGAGGCTGCCCTGGTCAGCCTGCTCGCGGGGGTGCTGGGGTATGCCGCGGGGATGGGCGGGGCCAAGCTGGCGCTCCCCTTCATGGCGGAGAGCAAGAACGCCCACCTGATCTGGGACACCACGGTCGCCTTCGGCTCCATCGGGTTGGCGCTGTTGCTGGGCCTTCTGGCCAGTCTCTACCCGGCGCTGCACGCCAGCAAGATGGACCCGACCGAAGCCCTGCGGGCACTTTAATACGAGGAAACCATGGCACTCATTGAAATCAAGAACGTGAAGAAGCAGTACCGCACAGGTTCCGATGTCGTCGAGGCGCTGCGAGGCGTCGATATCAGCATAGAGGCGGGCGAGTTCATCACCATCATGGGGCAATCCGGCTCCGGCAAAAGCACGCTGCTTTCGGTGCTGGGGGGAATGAATCATCCGACCAGCGGGGATGTGGAGATGGCCGGCGTGCAACTGTACCAGTTGGGCAGCGAGAAGCTGGCCGATTTCCGGGCCCAGAATCTCGGCTTCGTCTTCCAGTCCTTTCACCTGATCCCCTACCTGACGGCGATTGAAAACGTCATGCTCCCCCTGGCCATCGTCAAGATGAGCACGGCGGCAAAAAAGGACGCCGCACGCCAGGCGCTGGAACGGGTGGGTCTGGGCGGCAAAACGGACCGCCTGCCCAACCAGCTCTCCGGTGGGGAGCAGGAGCGCGTTGCCATAGCCCGCGCCATCGTCAACAACCCGCACATCCTCTTGGCCGACGAGCCGACCGGCAACCTCGACTCGAAGACGAGCGAAGAAGTGATGGCGCTGTTCAGGCAACTGAATGACGCAGGCCAAACGGTGGTCATGGTGACACATAACCCGGAGAACGGTGCTTATTCGGACAGGACCATAAACTTGAAGGACGGTTTGGTCAGCGCGTAGAGACATGTTCGGACATGTCGCGTTGTCATAGCCATCGACAGACATCCTGGCAGCACGAGGAAAATCTGACTGGCACTGCTGCAGTTGCTGCACTGTGCTCTTCAGGTTTTTCTTTTCCTGCCGATAAAAACGTTATGCACAGCAATAATCGCTTTAACGTGTATAATATTCCACTGTTAGTGCCGAATATCCCTCTTAATGACAATGCGCGGCAATGGCAAAGCGACGCTAAAACGGGCTGTTAACAGTCGGGCACGAATCATGAAATAGCGTAACCGCATCTACTGCTAAAGTTTCTGGAGTCACCATGAAATACCGGCTTATCGTTCTATACCTGTTGCTGGCCATTCCATACTCGGTTCCGACAGCCCATGCTGAAACCGCAAAACCTGCCGAAAACCTCACCCAGCTTGTCGATACAGCCCTTGCCAATAACCCCGAACTGAAGTCGTCGGCCGCGCGCTGGGAGATGTTCAGAAACCGCGTCTCTCAAGTCGGTAGCTTCGAAGACCCGATGTTGATGCTGAAGATCCAGAACGGCGTCGTCACGAGCCCACTCAGTTTCACAAGCGACAGCATGACCCAGAAGGTGATCGGCATATCTCAGCAGATCCCGTACAGCGGCAAGAGGAAGCTCCGGGAAGAGGTCGCCGCAAACGAGGCGGAAACCTATCGCTGGAGCCTTGAGGAACGCAAGCTCGAGCTGACCCGGATGGTAAAGGAGACCTATTACCAGATCTTCTTCACCGACAAGTCGCTGGTAATCCTGGACCGGAACATCAAGATCATCGACGACTTCATAGTGCTGGCTGAGACCAAGTATTCCGTCGGACAGGGGGCGCAGCAGGACATCTATAAGGCCCTGCTGGAGCGCTCGCGCATGCTCGACATGCGGATAACGCTGGAGCAGCAACGAAAAAGCCTGGAGGTGAGCATGAACTCCCTGCTGTACCGGCCGCTTGCTACCAAGATCGGCCCGGTAGCCGACTTCAAGCTTACCCCCATGACTTTGACCGCCGAACAGTTGCGCGACATCGCCGAGGAAAACCGTCCGCTGTTGAAAGGCATCAGGGCCCAGATCCTGAAGGGGAGGGCAGGCCACCGATTGGCGCAGAAGGAATTCTATCCCGACTTCAACGTCTCGTTCGAATACATGCAGCGCCAGTCCGCCATGGGGAATGACGGTGACGACATGTATTCTCTCGGCGTCACCTTCAACCTGCCGGTGCGAAAAGAGCGGCGGCAGGCGATGCTGGCCGAATCCTCGTCGGAGGTGACCATGGCCGGAGAAGAACTGAACGGCGTCAGGAACACCATAAACTCAGGCATCGGCGACCTGCTGGCCCAACTGGAGCGGCGCAGAAAGCTGGTCGATCTTTACGGCACAGGGATCATCCCCCAGGCCGAACAATCGCTGGAGTCGGCAGTGATCGGCTACCGCGTCAACAAGGTCGACTTCCTGACCCTGTTGGACAACCGGGTCATCCTTTTCAACTACGAGCGTGAATACTACGACTCCATGGCCGATTACCAGATGAAGCTTGCGCAGCTCGAAGCGCTGACAGGCAAGGAGCTGCAGTAACGGCGGAACCCTGCGTCCCGCGCCGCCCTGCGGCACGACCGCCAATGCAATTTAATTCAGTTACGAATCCACGAGGTATGACGATGAAACGAAGTGTCAAGGTTGCAGTCCCGATCGTATTGATCCTGATAGCCGCAGCGGCCGGAGGCTATTACCTTTGGCAGCAGAAGCAGCCGACCGCCAAGGACAAGGCCGCTCAGGCGCCGGTGCTCTACACCTGCGCCATGCACCCCTTCATAATCAAGGACAAGCCGGGGACCTGTCCCATCTGCGGCATGCAGCTGATCAAGAAGGTGGAAGGGACCCAGGCAACCGCCGAGGAACAGAAGATGCTGGGCCATGTCTCCCTCTCGCCGACTCAGGCCGTCATGGCCAACGTCGCCACCATCGCCGTCGATCTGGTGCCGCTCTCCAAGGAGATCAACGCCACGGGGATCGTCCAGTACGATCAGGCCAGGCAGGCAAAGGTCACCGCCTGGGTCGCCGGCCGCATCGACAAGCTCAACGTGAACACGGTGGGCGCCTATGTCTCCAAGGGGAGGGCGGTCGCCGAGCTGTACTCCCCCGACCTGGTCGCGGCGCAGCAGGAGTACCTGCTGGCCCGCAAGAGCCGGGAGCAGTTCCAGAAATCCTCGCTACAGTCAATCTCCCAAGGGGGTGAGGGGCTGGTGGCTTCGGCCCGACAGAGGCTCAAGCTGATGGGGGTCAGGGACGAGCAGATAGCCGGGCTGGAGAGAGCGGGGCAGCCGAACATCAAGCTCCCGATCTATACCCCGCTGTCGGGCGTCGTCATCGAGAAGCTGGTCCAGGAAGGGCAGTACGTCAACATGGGCGATCCGCTGTTCAGCATCGCCGACCTCTCGAACATCTGGGTGGAGGTCGAGGTGTACGAAAACGAGTTTTCCTTTGTGAAGATGGGGCAGAGGGTCGAGATCGTCTCCCAGTCCTATCCCGGCAGGACCTTTCCCGGGCGGGTTTCATTCATCTACCCGTTCCTGGATCCCAAGACCCGTACCGTGAAGGTGAGGGTGGAACTGGCCAATCCGGGCCTCAAGCTGAAGCCCGACATGTACGTGAATGCCCTCATCAAGGCGCCTTTGGGGAACACGCTGGCGGTGCCGACCTCGGCCGTCATGGACACGGGCAAGCGTCAGGTGGTCTGGGTGGAAACGAAGCCCGGGATGTTCGAGCCCCGCGACGTGCAGGTTGGCGCCAGGGCCGGGGACAAGGTGCAGATCATCTCCGGGCTCAACCGCGGCGACAAGGTTGCCGTCTCCGGCGGTTACCTGATCGATTCCGAATCCCAGCTCAAGGGGGGAGGGGGGGGCCACGAGGGGATGCCGGGGATGAAGATGGACGAACCGAAGGGCGCCCCGCCCCCCGCGGCCCCCAAGAAGGGAGGCGGGATGGACATGGGTGACATGAAGATGTAGTAGAAAAGTCCCCCCTTGGCAAAGGGGGAAGAATGGCTGGTATCCCTGACCACTGAGGTTTTAAATGATTGAAAAGATCATAGAATATTCCGCCCGCAACCGCGTCATCATCCTGATGATGTTCGCCCTGCTGATCGCCTGGGGGATCTGGGCGGTCTACAAGACGCCCGTGGACGCCATTCCCGATCTGTCGGACAACCAGGTGATCGTCTTCACCGACTACCCGGGCCGATCGCCGCAGGTGGTCGAGGACCAGGTAACCTATCCGCTTGCCGTCAACCTGCAGGGACTCCCGCAGGTCCGTGCGGTGCGTGCCTCCTCGGCCTTCGGTTTCTCCATGATCTACGTGATCTTCGAGGACAAGGCCGACATCTACTGGGCCAGGACCCGGGTGCTGGAGCGCCTCAACTACGCGGCGTCGCTGCTTCCCCCGGGGGTCGTGCCGACCCTTGGGCCTGACGGCACCGGCGTCGGTCACGTCTTCTGGTACACCCTGGAAGGGAAGGGGTATGACCTGGAGCAGCTGCGCACCCTGCAGGACTGGTTTGTCCGCTACCAGTTGAACACGGTCCCCGGCGTGGCCGAGGTCGCCTCCATCGGCGGATTCGTGCGCGAGTACCAGATAGACCTGGATCCGAACCGGCTATTTGCCTACAGCATCAAGGCGACCCAGGTTGCCGAGGCGATCAAGCGCTCCAACAACGACGTGGGCGGGCGGCTGCTGGAGCAGGCCGACGCCGAATTCCTGATCCGCGGACGCGGTTACATCAAGTCCAGCGCCGACCTGGAAAACATCGTGGTAGGCGCGGACATGCGCGGCACCCCGATCTACATCAGGAACCTGGGAACCGTGCAGATGGGCGGCGCGATCCGTCGCGGCATGCTCGACATGAACGGCGAGGGGGAGGCGGTCGGCGGCATCGTGGTCATGCGCTACGGGGAAAACGCCAAGGACGTCATCGACCGGGTCAAGGAGAAGATCGTCTCGCTGGAAAAGGGGCTCCCCCCCGGCGTGAAAATAATGGTCTCCTACGACCGCAGCGATCTGATCGAGCGGGCCATCCACACCCTGAAGACCTCCCTTTTGGAAGAGTCGATCGTGGTGTCGCTGGTGATCCTGGTCTTCCTGCTCCACTTCCAGAGCGCCCTGGTCATCGTGCTCACCCTTCCCATCGCCGTGTTGATCTCCTTCATATGCATGAAGCTCATGGGTGTCACCTCGAACATCATGTCGCTTGGCGGCATCGCCATCGCCATCGGCGTGCTGGTCGATGCCGGGGTCATCATGGTGGAGAACTGCTACCGGCACCTCTCCGAGATGCCCCCGGAAGAGCGCCAGGAGAAACGCCTGGACGTGATCATCACCTCGGCCAAGCAGGTGGGACGTGCGATTTTCTTCTCGCTGGCCATCATCATCCTCTCCTTCGTCCCGGTCTTCATGCTGGAGGGACAGGAAGGGAAACTGTTTCACCCGCTGGCCTTCACCAAGACCTTTTCCATGATGGGGTCTGCCATCATCGCCATCACCCTGGTGCCGGTGCTGATGTACTACTTCATGCGCGGCAAGATGCCGCCGGAGAGCTCCAACCCGGTCTCCACCTTCTTCATCCGGCTCTATTCGCCGGTCATCAAGTGGGTGCTCAACTGGAAAAAGACCACCATCGCGTTGAACGTGGTGGCCCTGTTGATCGCAATACCCATGTTCATGAGCATCGGCAGCGAGTTCATGCCGCCTCTGGACGAGGGGTCGCTCCTATACATGCCGGTCACCCTCCCCAACGTCTCCATCAACGAGGCCAAGCGGCTGATACAGGTGCAGGACACCATCATCAAGAGCATGCCAGAGGTGGAGCACGTGCTCGGCAAGGTAGGGCGGGCGGAGACCTCCACCGACCCCGCCCCGGTATCCATGTTCGAGAGCATCATCATCCTGAAGCCGAAGGACAAGTGGCGCGCCGGCATGACCAAGGCCGACATAGTCTCCGAACTCGATGCCAGGCTGCAGCAGATAGGTGTACGAAACGGCTGGACCCAGCCGATCATCAACCGGATCAACATGCTCTCCACCGGGGTGCGTACCGACCTCGGCGTGAAGATCTTCGGCAACGACCTGAACGTCCTCAAGGATCTTGCGGTACAGGCGGAAGGGATCCTGAAGTCGGTGCCGGGTGCGGCCGACGTGGTCGCCGAGCGGGTCACCGGCGGCAATTACATCGATATCGACATAGACCGTGAGGCCGCCGCGCGCTACGGCGTCAACGTGGGGGATATCCAGGAAGTGATCTCCACCGCGCTCGGCGGCGAGATGCTCTCCACCTCCGTTGAAGGTCGCAACCGCTTCCCGATCCGACTGAGATATATGCGGGAGATGCGCGACAGCGTTCCCGCCATCCAGCGCATACTGGTGGCAGGGATGGACGGCGCCCAGGTCCCGCTGTCGCTGGTGACCAAATTGAAGACCTCGACGGGAGCGCCCGAAATCAACAGCGAGGGAGGCTTGCTCCGCTCCATCGTCTTCCTGAACGTCCGTGGCCGCGATATGGGCGGATTCGTGGGGGAAGCGCAGAAGGTGCTGGCGAACCAACTGAAGCTGCCTCCGGGTTATTACGTAGCCTGGTCCGGTCAGTGGGAGAACCAGGTGCGGGCCAAGGCGCGGCTGCAGATGCTGGTGCCGGCCGGCATACTGATCATCTTCATCCTGCTCTACTTCACCTTCCATTCGGCGCTCGAGGCGAGCATGGTCATGCTCTCGGTCCCGTTCGCGCTGGTAGGCGGTGTGTACCTGGTGAAGCTATTGGGCTACAATATGTCCGTTGCGGTATGGGTCGGTTTCATCGCGCTGTACGGCATCGCCGTCGAGACGGGGGTGGTCATGGTGATCTACCTGCACGAGGCGCTCGACAAGAAGCTCATCAATGGGCCATGCAGCGAGCAGGACATCTACGACGCCACCTTCGAAGGCGCGGTGTTGAGGCTTCGCCCCAAGCTGATGACCGTGGCGGTGGCACTTCTTGGCCTGGTGCCGATCATGTGGTCCTCAGGCACCGGTGCCGACGTCATGAAGCCGATAGCCGCCCCGATGATAGGCGGCATGATTTCCTCGGCGGTCCACGTGCTCATCATGACGCCGGTGATTTTCGTACTGATGAAGAAGCGCGATCTGAAGAAAGGTAAGCTGAAATATTCCGGGATGAAGCACTGATCGCCATTTACAACTCAAAGGAGAAAACCTGACATGAAAAAACTGATCGTTCTTATCGCAGCCGCATTTGCCTTATCCGCCCCGATGGCCGCCCTGGCCGCTGATCATGGTTCCATGAAGATGGATCACGGCATGATGGACATGGGAAGCGTTGCCCACGAAGAGGTGGTGGACGGTGTGAAGGCGACCTTCAAGATCATCAGCATGAAGGAGCATATGAAGGATATGAAGATGGAGATGCCCAAGGGGATGAAAGAGACGCACCACGTCATGGTTGAGTTCAAGGATGCCAGGACCGGCAAGGCGCTGACCGACGGAGACGTTAAGGTGAAACTGCAAGGCCCCGACAAGGCCGGGCAGACAAAGGATCTGATGGGAATGGAGGGGCATTTCGGCGCCGACTTCGACCTCTCCAAAAAAGGGAAGTACGGCGTGATGAGCAAATTCAAGTTGAAGGACGGCAAGGTCCGCAATTCCAAGTTCTGGTACACGGTGAAATAGCGCAGCGTCGGGGACTCCTGGGGGGCTAACCAGCCGATTCACTTCGATTCAGCTCGGTGCCACCAAAGGACCTCGCCCATCGGTTGAGTGTAGGGGCGAATGATTATTCGCCCCTACGGAGGCGCCGAATGCGGCGAACCGGCAGTAATCAGGTTTATATGGGAGTGGAAATGCGATTTATCCATATTGCGCTTTTTACCATCGTTGTTTTCACATCGCTTGCGGCCTGTACACGAAGCCAGGAACCTCCCGCATCGAGGCAGGCTCGGGTCTATGCGACGAAGGCTTTTGAGAAATACTTCGGCCCTGCCCCCACCACCGATAAGGGAACCTGCTTTGCTTTTGTGATCTATTTCCCTTCAGCAAAGGATCCCGGGAAGGTGGTGCCGTTTCCTTTTTTCAGCTTTGACGAACCGAGTCTGAAAAAAGTTGCGGTGCAGCGATTGATAGGCGGGATGGCTGAAAAAAGCTACCAGGGGGAACTCTTCCAACCGTTCCCCCCCGGGACGCGCTTGCTGGACGTCACCGAAAAAAATGGAGACGTCACCGTCAATTTTAGCGTTGAGCTGCTCGGCGCCAAGCCGAATAACGCTTCAGAGCGCGCCTCGCTGAATGCGCTTGTCCTTACCCTCAGCCAATTCAGCGGCGTCAAGGAGGTGCGTGTCCAGGTGGATGGCAGACAGACCAGACTGGACAAGCTGCCCCGTGCAGCCGATGAGCATGCAGTGCTCCAGCAGTCAGCGCCCAGATTGTTGAGTGTTACGGCCATGAGGGGGAAGGGGGCAAAAAATGTGGAAGAAGTGGACGCCTTTTTCGACCGTCCCGTGGAGATCAAGGTGCTCCAGCTCTCCGGAGCGGACGGCAAACCGTTCGAGGGAGACATTTACCAATCCGTCTTTGATATGGCGGGAGTTCTGAAACCTAAAGATCCCACTGTCTTCAAGGCCGGGATGCCTATAAAGGTCCGTTGGCATGTCACGGACAAATTGGGTCGGAATGCTGAAGGCGAGAGCGACATCCAATTGGAAGTAAAGGAACACTGACAAAGACAAACGAGGAGCTGCATATGAAACGACTTTTGGCGCTGCTTGGCTGCGCCTTTTTGCTGACGTCGGGAACAGCCTTTGCGCAGCAAGGCCATGCCCACGGCAGACACCACCCGGACGCACAGATGGCAAAGCTGCACAAGATGATGCCCAAGTATGCGGCGGCACAGGCTAAAATCAATGCCGCGTTGGAAATGGGGGACCTGGCAGCGGTTGCCAAGGAAACCAAGTACCTGCTGTCGACGACGGCCGATCTTAAGAAATCGAAATCGCATAAGCAGCAGGCAGATCTTGCAGAATTCAAGAAGATAGCTGCGAATTTCGAGAAGGATGTGAAAAACACCGCTGACTCGGCTCGAAAAGGGGACCTCGAAGGGGCCAAGGCTTACTTTGCCAGCGCACAGAAGAGGTGCGACGCCTGTCATGTTAAATTTCGGAACCCTTGATAACTGCAGGTTTGCAGCTCTTGCCTTCATTGTGAACACCGAGGCTGACATCATCAAGGGTGCTCCGAGGCTCCTTTTGGGAAGCGAATGCTAAAAAAAGCCACATTGTCGCTGGGGATTTTCACTTCCTGTTTTTTGCTCTGGTTTGCCGTTTTCAATTACCGCCAAGCGGGTCCCATCGCTGAGGAGAACCTTCGCGGACTCGCACTTTCGCTCACCGCCGCCATCGAAAATATCGCAGTTCATGACCCCTCCTTAGCAGGTCTTGCCAGGCTTCACACCAACGACATCGCATATTTCGCTTTGGTGGATCGCAGCGGCGTCTACCGCTTCCACTCCAACGCGGATTTGGTCGGTGCCCCGGTCAAGCCAGAGATGTTAAAGGAATTTCCGAGAGGCTCAAGGTCTGAAGCCCGGGTGACGCTGGGCACCGGGGAGCGGGCATTCCGGTATACCGCACCCGTGTACCTTTCCGGCGAAACCCTTGTTCTTCATCTGACCCTGCATACCTATCGGGCTGACGCAGTTGTCCGGCGGGCCAAGCTCAACATGACGATCCTGCTTGGTCTGCTGGTTGCGGGGTGGATGCTGAGCATAGGTCTTTTCCGCTATGCGCGCAGGGAAGAACTGCACCAGATTGCGATGGCCCGCAAGGAGAGTCTCGCAAAACTCGGCGAGATGGGCGCCATGCTTGCCCATGAGATAAGGAACCCCCTAGCCGGGATCAAGGGGTTCGCGCAGGTGATCGCAAAGAAGCCGCAGGAGCAGCGCAACAGCGTGTTCGCGCAGAATATCGTGACGGAGGCCGTACGACTGGAAAACCTGGTGAACGATCTTCTTGCCTATGTCGCAAGCGACGGTCCCGCTAAAGCCTGCTTCGACCTTGGCGAATTGATCGACCATACCGTCTCCCTGCTTGCTCCTGAGGCATCCGATCAAAATGTCGTAATCGAAAAGGAAAGCCCGCATGCCCTTCGGTGTTTTGGTAACAGGGACAGGCTTGAGCAGGCGCTGCTTAACCTGGGCAAGAACGCTCTTCAGTCAATGCCGGCAGGCGGGGTTCTCAGATTAACCGGGAGCGCAGCCGGCCATAACGCCATAATCTGCCTGCGGGATTCAGGGCATGGCATAGCCGGGAAGGATTTGCCCAAGGTATTCGAGCCATTTTTCACCACCAGGGCGAGAGGCACCGGTTTGGGTTTGGCGCTGTGCAGAAAAATTGTCGAAGAGCACCATGGCACCGTCGAACTGGCAAGCGAACTCAACCACGGCACAACTGTGACCGTAACCCTGCCGCGAACATAGCCGGCCGGTATTTGCAGGAGCATGCCATGAAGGGAACTATTCTGGTGGTCGAGGACGATGATACCTTCCGAAGTTTTTTGCAGACCATCCTGCAGGACGACGGGCACGAGGTGCAGGTCGTGGCCGATGGTATAAAAGCCCTGCGGCTGCTTCAGCTGGGAAGTTTCGATCTTGTCGTTTCGGACTTGAAACTGCCGGGGAAATCAGGTTTGGATCTCTTCCGCGAGACACGGATGGACCCGACCGCGCCGCAATTCATCTTCCTGACCGCATTTGGCAAGGTTGAGGAAGCGGTCGCCGCCATGAAGGAAGGAGCTGTGGATTTCCTCACCAAGCCGCTTGACGATCCCGACGCTCTGCTTACCTTGGTCCATCGCGCCATTGATGCTCAGATGCGGTCTCGGGAGTACCTCTCCTTGAAGCAAACCGAAGCGGCAGGCCTGCCGCCGGAAGAGCTTGTCTTCGCAGGAGAGGTAATGCTGCCCGTGCGGCAGCTTGTCCATGATGTGGCAGGCACCATGGCGAATGTGTTGATTTCTGGCGAGAGCGGTACCGGAAAGGAACTGGTGGCCAGAACGATTCACCTGCTGAGCCCCAGGAGAAAGGCCGGATTCATTGCCCTGAACTGTGCCGCCATCCCGGAGAACCTGCTGGAAAGCGAGCTTTTCGGGCACGAAAAGGGTGCCTTTACCGGGGCAATCCAGGCGCGACAGGGTAAGTTTGAGCTGGCCAGGGGCGGCACGATATTTCTGGACGAGATCGGAGAGATGCCGCTTCCATTGCAGACGAAACTTTTGCGCGTCGTGCAGGAGAGGGTCTTCGAAAGGGTGGGGGGGAGCAAGGAGATCAAGGCCGACGTGCGACTCGTCGCGGCCACCAACCGCAACCTTCGTGACGAGGTGGCCCAGCGCCGCTTTCGCGAGGACCTTTACTATCGGCTGAACGTCTTCCCTCTGCGGCTCCCGCCGCTGCGGGAACGGATCGACGCCATTTCTCTTTTGGTTGATTACTTCATGGAGCGCTTCACCCGGCAGATCTGTAAAACCCTTAAGGGAGTCGACGCGCAGGCGCTCTCAGCCATGAAAAGTTACGGCTGGCCGGGGAACATCCGGGAGTTGCAAAACGTGATGGAGCGCGCGGTGATCCTCTCCAGAGATCTCGTAAGGGTCGGTGCGCTCCCGGAGGAGATGCTGCGAAAACCAGGGTCTGAAAGCCTGGACAGCCGAGACAGGCTCAAACTGGCTGAAAAGGAGATGATCGGCGAGGCGCTCAAGAAACACAGCGGTAACCGGCGCCTGGCCGCGGAGGAACTCGGGATCTCCCGACGGACGCTCCAGTACAAGCTAAAAGAGTACGGTTTTTTTGGATGAGATCTGACCTGGTGCAAATCCGTGTCCGGCAGGTGCAATGAATTGCACCGATTTCGCTTTTCAGGGCCGGGCCTCTCCCTACGGAAAGTCGTAATAACGGCAGGTTAGTTGAACCGCCCCGCCTTGGCATGAACTGTGTACTCCTTTGATGGAAACGGGACTTATCAAAGGAGGCCACCATGACATGAGCTGAACACGACACCCTGAGGCGAACAGTATGATCGGCTTTATCCAAAGGAGAAGTGGTATGAAAAACGTAATGGCAGTACTGCTGTTGATGGTGATCTTTTTTGCTTTGACCGGCTGCTGCATGTGGCATCCCAGGTAATGGAAAGCATCTGGTGGAAAGCATCTTCATGACAAGCGATGGGTATGGTCGGAACAATCGCCTGTTTCTCTTCCCCCTAACATGAGCTCAAGATGAGGACGAAGTTATTGACAAAGGTAATGGGGCGCTTGTCCTTGATTCTTACTTTGGCAACGATCTTTAACTGCCTGCTGCTCGCCCCTGCCTCCGCCGGTTTCCTTGGTTTCGGCTCAGACGAGAAGGGGAAAAGCGGCCTTGATTTCAGCCGGGGCTATGACGTCAACACCGTAGGCACTGTAACGGGTCGTGTGACAGCTTTGCCGCGCCAAGGGGACAGCGAACAGTACCTCATTGAAATCAGGAACGACTCGGAGTCGGTGAACGTCAGCGTCGGGCCGGGATCTTATTGGGACAAAAAAGGTATTCCGATACGGCTTAATGACGAAGTCAGCGCCAAGGGTTCGAAGGCTCAAGGACAGGACGGAAAAACCTACCTGTTGACCCAGAAGCTGGTGAACCGTACCACCGGCAGCCAGTTGGAACTGCGTAGCGAAAAAGGGGAGCCGGTCTGGTTAGGGCGGAATGCGGTCGGTATCGGGCAGATGCGATCCTCAGAGGGACGGAGGTTCCAAGGCGGCGACATGATGCGCGGCGGCGGGGGGATGATGGGCGGCGGGGGGATGATGCGGCGCTGATTCTTCAGCCAAGCGCCGAGTTTAATGCCACGGAGTATCAATGATAAGTTGTTTTAGATGCTGGAAAACTTGGTGCTGGGTGCTTTTTGCCTCCTTACTACTGCTCCCTGACCCGACGCATGCTGAAGGCCCGGGCTTTTCTGTCGGCCTGGGGTTTGAAGTCGCCTCCGGAGCATATGGAACCGGCACCAGAACTGATTCGATCTATTTCCCCTTCACCTTGGTGGTATACCCGACGGAGAGGCTTGGTTTCTCAATCGAGATTCCCTATGTCTATCAGAGCAGTTCCGCCGTGAACACCACCGTTTTTGCGGGGCCGGGTGGGCAGATGGCAGGGATGCCAAAGCAGGCCGCAGCTATGAATGGTTCCCCCATGGGAGGCGGCAGGGGTGGGGGAGGTGGCGGATCCGGTTCGATGTCTTCGGCCAATGCCGCCATATCGGATCAATCACACGGCGGACTCGGGGACATTACTGCCAGGGGGGGCTATGTGGTAGTGCCGGAGGGGGATCACATGCCAAGGGTCCGGCCTTACGTTTTTGTGAAATTCCCCACGGCAGACAGAAACAAGGCCTTGGGAACCGGCGAATTCGATGAGGGGTTTTTCGTGGAGTTTTCCAAGCAACTAGGCAACTGGTATTCCTTTGCAGAGGCAGGGTACACATTCCAGGGCAATTCGGCGCTGCTCGCTCTCAAGGATTACCTGAGCTACAACGCCGGTGCAGGCCGCGTGCTTGGGGATCGGTTCCTCCCCATGCTTATCATCAAAGGGGCAAGCGCTCCCATCGAGGGGGCGAGTGACCTGTTGGAGATGCGGCTCAAACTGAAATACCTGGCAACGGAGCGAACCGGAATCGAGGGGTATCTTGCCAAAGGGATCACCCGCAGTAGCCCAGATTTCGGCAGCGGCCTTGCCATCTTTTACGAATTTTAAACTACGCCAAGAGAGGACAACTAAATGAAAAAACAAATAGTTGCAGCAGTGTCACTCGTTATTGCCGGCATGGTCGCCGGTTGCGGCAGCAGCTCCACTACGCCGTCGGCGACCACTTCCATCGCCGGGAAAGTCGCCGACGGTTATCTGGAGAAGGCCACGGTGTTTCTGGACAAAAACGGCAACTACCGGTTGGATTCCGGCGAACCGTCCGCTGTAACGGATGCCAATGGTTCTTATACCCTCACCGTTGACCCTGCCGATGTTGGCGATTTCCCCATTGTGGCTATGGCGATCCGGGGAATCACCATCGACCGGGACAACCCCGCTGGTCCCATTGCCAGCAGTTATCTGCTCAGCATCCCCAAGGAGAGCGTCAGCGGCACCGTCAGCAGCAACTTCATCACTCCTTTTTCCACCCAGATAAGGGAGATGATGGAAACCGGCAACTACACGGACATGCAGCAGGCGATGGAAGAGCTGAGGGCGAGCCTTGGCATGCCGGCGGGAACCAACATGCTCGGCGACTACATCGCGGGGCAAAACCAGACCATGCACACCGCGGCGCAAAACATGGCGACGCTGATGGGCGGGCAGATGTCCCAACTCTATGGCACAACGGGAACGACCGACATCGACGTAAACCGTTACCGGGGGATGATGGGCACCATCTTCAGCAATATCTCCTCCATCAAGGGGAGCGATGCCCAGGCATCGATGACCGACCTTATGGGTTCAATGACCGCCACGCTCGGCGACATCACGCCCGGCATGCCTTTTACCAATATGTCCGCTTCCTTCAGGGGAGGCATGGGAGGGGGCGGCATGCAGGGTTCCACCATGGGCGGCGCTTCAATGATGGGAGGGGGAAGATAGCCGGCAGTAAACAGATCCAGTAGGAGCGGCATTCCTGCCGCGATTATCGCGTTCATTGCGAATGCCGCTCCTGAAGTTTTTATGCACCAGTCCAAGACCTCACACAAGCTAAGCCCCCTCCGCCAAAAAATCCCCAGAAGTAAAGTATACTTTCCGAAGTCAGCATCGCTACCAGTGGCTACTGCAGGCAGAGACGGGGCGGGTTGTGAGATAACGCGGCCCATAACTGCCACCACCTTAAAGAGAAAGGAGGACGATATGCAGAAACTGCGTTACGGATTCATTGTGCTGGGAATGTTGTTCTGTCTGGCGACTACTGCAACAGCAGAAGTGAGCATCGGTATCGGTATCGGGCTACCCAATGTGAGGATCGGGATCAACCTGCCGTTGTACCCGGAACTGGTCCCGGTACCCGGTTATCCCGTCTACTACGCTCCAAGGGTCAATGCCAACTACTTCTTTTACGATGGCATGTACTGGGTCTACCTGGATGACAACTGGTACGCCAGTTCCTGGTACAACGGCCCCTGGGCGCTTGTAGACCCGTACGTGGTGCCGCTTTACATCCTGCGTATCCCCGTGGTCTATTACCGGCAGCCGCCGGTGTACTTTCGCGGCTGGTCGCCGAACGCGCCGCCCCGCTGGGGCCACCACTGGGGCCGTTCCTGGGAGCAGCGCCGTGGCGGATGGGACCGTTGGAACCGCAGTTCCGTTCCCAAGCGCGCCCCGTTGCCGGCTTACCAGCGCCGGTATACAGGTGACAGGTATCCCCGGGCCGAGCGGCAGCACAGGCTTCGCAGCCAGAGTTACCGATATGAGGCGCGTGACAAGGTGGTGCGCCAGCATTTAAGGCAGGTAGATAAAAGGTCGCCGGCGCCCGCCCAGCGGGGAAGGCAGGAAAGACCCGAGGTGAGAAGCCCGCAGCGGCAGGAAAAACATCAAAGAATGGCGCCAGTGCAAGCCGCTCCTCAGCAGCGGGGTCCGGCGCGCGAGCAGCCGGCAGCACGGCGTGAACAGCGCGCCCCACAAGGCCATGAGCGCGGCCCTCAGCAAAGATCGCAGGATAAGGATAGGGGCGGCCCGCAGGGTAGGGGCCATGGGCAGAACAAGGATGAGGGGCGGGGGCGGTGACAGCCTGCGGCCTTCGGTGAGTGCAGGGCAATATCGCACGATGTCATACTGAAAATCAAATGAGCATATTGAAAAGGGGGTGAGCAATAACCAGGCATGTCAGGGGGTTAGACCCTGAGGTGTCAACTTTACCTTGACATGGTTGCCCCCCGCAAGCTATCGTACCTCAACAAAATGCAGCACTAAGCCTGGATAACGACAATACTAAACCACCCGCGAGGGTGGGACGGAAAGCCTACTGGGTCTCATCGAGACAGCCGGGTCGCCGAAATATCTCATGATATTCGGCCCCGGCTTTTTTATTACCATGCGCCTGAAGTACAGGGTGGGGGAATCTTAAAGGAGTTGCAATGAACGCAATAAAAGGCCTTCTCAATAAGCTGCGCGGATTGGGCGGTACCAGGAAAGTGTGTAACACACGGATGATTAACGATCGATTTTTCGAGTGCAAAGTAAAGAGGCCCAACCCGAAATACTGCGAACACTCTCTATGCTCTGGCGGCGGTTTTATCTGCAATCATCAAGACCGGGAAATATTCGCCCGTAAATAGCTCATCTGGTCATTTTGATTCCTGCCGGATTATGCTATAGGTGAACCGCAGCGGAGCACCGGGTCCCAAGGAAGGCTCTTATCATTTATAGAATCGTGAGGTTTCAGTGGATAATGTCTTTATTATTACACCGAGTTATTTGATAAAGAAGAAAAGTGATTTCACGGGCGGGATCAGGCAGCTCTCGAAGCTGGGCTTCAACGTGATTAATCCGGATTTCCCAAAGGTGCTCCCCTCGCCACGAGAGAAGGCGGATCAAATACACAGGGCCTATGCCGATCCTGGTACGGATATGATCCTCGCCCTGCGCGGGGGGTACAGCGCGATGAAATCCCTGCCATTCATCGATTTCGAGCTGATTAAAAAGCACCCCAAAATCCTGGCCGGCTTCAGCGATTTGAGCGCATTGCTCAACCCGATTTACCAGCGCACCGGAGTTGTCACTTTGCATGCGCCAATGGTGCTCAACCTGGGTACGCCGACGGCGTTCACAATCGCCTCATTCATGAACGCTGTGAAAGGGTACCCGGAGAAAAACCTGTTCAAGGGCGTCCCGGTAAAGGTCTATAATCCCGGCAGCGCCACCGGGATTCTCAAGGGTGGGAACCTCATCACCCTCACGGCCCTGATCAATACCAACTGGGACATTGAGACAGACAACTCCATACTTTTCCTTGAAGATGTCGATGAAAAGCTGCACCAAGTCGATCGCTATCTGACACAGTGGATTCTTGCCGGCAAGTTCAAGGGGGTCAAAGCTGTTATCCTCGGCGATTTTCGCGGCATCAAAAGCAGGCAGGTTTACGACATCCTCGCCTCGCAAATGGAGCTGAATTTCCCGATTGTCTATTGCCCTTATGTCGGCCACGTTGCCGATAAGATAACCATGCCTGTAGGTGCGGAGGCAGAGCTGAATACGGACAGGAAACAACTGGTGATAAAGAAAATGTCGTTTCCAGGGGCAAGATAATGAACCTGATATGGCTGATCTTACTCTCCGTCAGCATTGTATTCGCCATATTTACAGGGAACCTGGAACCCTTCACCAAATCGATCTTTGAGGGTGCAAAATCCGCCGTTGAGGTATCTCTTTTTCTGCTCGGCATCGTGTCGGTCTGGATGGGGATAACCAGGATACTGGAAGATTCTGGGCTGATTTTCCGGATCGCGCATCTATTCAAGCCGATCATTTCCCGCCTGTTCAGGAACATACCCGATGATCATCCCTCAATTTCGGCCATCACTCTGAATGTACTGGCCAACCTTTTTGGTCTTGGTAACGCCGCCACCCCTCTGGGGATCAAGGCCATGCAGGAACTCGATACGCTGAACGAGGACAAAGGCACCATCACCTTTGAGATGATGATCTTTATTGTCATCAATACCGCCAGCATCCAGTTCATACCGTTTTCGGTGATCGGGATACTTGCCAGCTACAACGCCGCAAACCCGGCCGCGGTTGTGCTCCCTGTGCTGATTGCCACCGTTATTTCTGCAATAGCAGCGTTATTGATATTATTCAGTTTCAGGAGGGTGCTGAAATGATCGAATACGTCAATTACCTATCGCTGCTCATTATCCCGCTGTTTATTCTCTTCACGATACTGTACGGAACCTTCAAAAAGGTCAGGGTTTACGACTCCTTTGTTACCGGGGCCAAAGAAGGGCCTGGTATCATTCTCAACATATTCCCTTATCTGTTGACGATCTTTATCGTCATTAAAGGTTTTCAGGCTTCAGGCGCTTTCGACTTTATCAGAAACGGTTTTTACCATCTGTTCGCATTCATGGATATTCCCATTGAAGTCATTTCCATGTCGATCATCAAACCCCTCTCCGGCAGCGCCTCAACCGCGCTATTCACCGATATAGTCAAAACCACCGGTCCGGACTCGATGGCCAGTAAAATGACGGCAGTCATCATGGGTAGCGCTGAGACCACTTTCTATGTGCTGGCAGTTTACCTGGGCGCGATCAACATCAAGAAAAGCCGTTATCTCGTCCCGGTCTGTCTGGTTGCCGATGTCGTCGGGATAATCGTGGCCGTCACTGTAGCGAGGTTTATCTTCTGATGTGCAGACTTCTTGGCATCACCAATTTCGAGTATTCCAGGCACGATGAAATAGTAAAAAACTTCTGCGAGCTCGCGCGTACCGGCACCGTCATGGCCGGTGATCCACCCGGGCACGGGGATGGCTGGGGGTTGGCCTTCTATCGGGACGGGGAACTGGTAGTTCACAAAAGCGGAGGCAATCTTCTGGATGAAGCGGATAGAGTCATCGGTATATTGAGCGGGGTAGGGAGGGCGCCGGTGGTGATCCTCCACCTGCGCAAATCTGCCTGGAAGGACACCACCTCAACCCGGCACGCCCATCCCTTCCATCACGGCAAAGTTGCTTTTGCCCATAACGGAGTGGTTCATGGGTACCAGGGGTTGCTTCCGGCCATAAACATTCCGGGCCTCGGGGAAGATGCCCTTGATACGGAAGTTTTTTTCTACCACTTTATGAGTGAGCTCCCCCTCGCCCTCCGGGAGAGGGTCGGGGTGAGGAGCCCTTGGTCTGCTGATCTGGGTCAGGCTTTTCTTGATACCGTTTCCTTGATCAAGCGGGAATACAGGTTTTCCGCTCTCAATTGCCTTTTCAGCGACGGGGCAAGGTTATTTGCCTATCGTGATTATTCCAAGGAGCCGGAATACTATTCCATGTATAAATCCTACACAGAAACCTCCTGTATTGTTTCCTCACAGCCGCTTGATGAAAACCTGCGATGGGAACTGATGGACAAGGAGGAATTTCTGGAGATCGCTTCATAAAAGGAGATGCCACATGGTGAAAATCAACAGGAGCGTTGCCGCGGCACTGGCGTTGGGAGCCTTTTTTGCGTCTTTGGCACCTCGAAGATGATAGGGCCAGGCGAGAATGCCGCCATCCATGAACTTGGTGTTTTGAAAGCCGGCAGCGTCTGGAATGGTCTGGGCCTCGTAGCCTCTCAGGCTTATTTTGCAGACTCCCTTTTTCTGTCGGTAATTCTCTCAGCCAGTACTTTTGCGGAATAAAGCTCGCTCATAAGTAGATTCCTTCGTGGCATCAGGTCAATCTTTAGCGCTCTCCCGTGGCGGCGCCTTCAGACCCCTCCGGCATGCTGCCGGAAATCGCCAGCGCTTTCTGCCCGACCAGCGCCCGGGCCACCTTGCAGCGAGCGCTGGTCAGAAGTCTCTGGACCGTGCCGCGTGATACGCCCATGCAGACACCCGCCTCCTCCTGGGTTTTCCCATCACCGTCGCATAGATGCAGGGCCTCCAGTTCGTCGTGCGCCAGCTGGATGACTTCCATGTCCTTAAGAGGGATACCCGCCGGTTTGAAAACCGACGCATATCCGGCTCGGTGCGGGCAGATACAGATTCTCGGTTTACGTGGACGCGGCATGGTTAGTGGGAGCATCCATGGCTGTGACCATGACCGCCACAGGTATGGCCCGGCATATATTCCGGCAATTCATTTGCCTTGAAGAGCGCTACGTTTTCGGCGATGGTGCCGCCGTGTGCCTGGAATACGCGCAGCCCGGCGCTGTTCAGCTTATGTAGCGCTCCGCCGCCGATTCCTCCAACCACAATCGCATCCACTTGATGGCCGGCAAGACCCGCGACCGGATTGCAGGCACCATGCTCATGAATCCGGTCGCTGTTGTTGATTGCGGTCATTTCGTTAGTGATCATGTCAACCACGACAAACCCCGGCGCAGACCCGAAATGCCCGTGCACCTGACTCTCTAACCCCTGATTCTCCAAAACCGGAAAACAGACTTTCATTGTGAACCTCCCTTGTATTTTGTGTATATGCACACAATAACATTCAAGATCCCGCATGTCAATTTTGTTATCGGATAAAATAATTAAAGGGGGGTGCGCCAGCACACCCCCCTTTAGTTACACATCCGGCTCTCTGCCACTCATCCTTTCTGCGCAACTCCCTGAAGTTCAGTAGTTCGGTCGGCGCATCAGTTTAGCATCCGGCCGTCTTACGGAACAGCTTGGCTACGTTCTTGCCGTCGATCACCTCGTACTTGCAGCGGATCTCGTCGCCCTCGACGATCCTGTGATCCTTGTACTTGTCCAGGGTGAGGTCGTCGTTCACTGTAATGGCGATGAGTTCCTCGGTTTTGTTGTCCTTGAGCGTCGCGGTCGCACTCTTCGCGTCATTGCCGGCGATCTCGATCCTGGTGATTACGCCGACGAACTTGATCTCGTCCGCCTGCGCGGCACGGCTGAAACCGAAAAGCGAAGCTGCCACAATTGCCATTACTGCCATGAAAGATGCCATTTTCTTCATTTGCCTTCTCCTTTTTCCCGGACAGTATGCGCCGGGTTGGTGGTCGGTATGCATGTTACCGTGCACGCCCGGCCTGTCTTCGTGTGGTCTATGAGGGGACCTTGAGTTGCGGGTACTGGTTCAGTGAATATTGATGAAGGCATACACCATCAGAAACAGGAGAGTTATGCCTGTGAAAAGTGCGATAAAGCCCAAGCCCTTGACGATAAAGTCATACACCATGCCGCTGGTGCGTTTGGCCCTGAACTGTTCGGTGCTTCCCTCCTCCTCGTAGCGTTTCCACTGGTCGCCACGTTCCTCGATCATCTCCTCCTTGGATATCTGGCCGTTGAAGATGACGAAGTCCATGGGGAACTTTTCCGGCCGGCCGTGGGTGTTGAAGAAGTGGACGGAGAAGATGAAACCGGTGGCCAGCAGCGCCTCGTCGGAGTGAATGATAGTGGCGACGTTGAACATCCACCCCGGCAGGAAGGTGCCGAAGAATTCCGGGAACCAGAGCATGAGGCCGGAGCCACCGATGGCGAACATACCCCAAAAGACCGCGATGAAGTCGAATTTCTCCCAGTAGGTCCAGCGCTCGAAGGTAGGCTTCGGCCCCCGGAATGTGAACCAGCGCAGCATGCCGATGACGTCGCTTATGTCACGCAGGTTTGGGCAGAGGGAATCCGGACCGAAAAGGCGCTGGAGGAAATTCCCCTTGAGGTCCTTGCGGATGAAGAGGAAGTTGATGCTCATGACGATAGCGGCGCTGAAGTAGACGAAGGTGATGCCGGCGCAGACGCGGTGGATGAAGCCGGCGTTGGCGGAGCCGCCATAGAGACTCATGAGGAGCTTCGCCCATTCCTGATCGCTGAATTTGAGGGGGAGGCCGGTCAGCGACAGGCCTAGGAAGCTGATGATGACCAGGACGTGGAGGAAGATGTGCTTCCGGTTAAAGCGTCGGTACAGCGTGTAGCCGTCGGGTATGTGGTGCATGGCCCGCCCCTCGACGAGCGCCTGCGCCTTCTCGCGGTTTTCCACGAAGCCGCGGAACATCCAGAGGAGGGTGTGGAACCAGAAGACGGCAAAGGTGGAAACAAGCAGCCCCGTCATGACGAGGAAGGTAAAGTAGAGGATCGGATATTTATCCCGGTCGTTGTGTTCGCCGTGGGGGTAGAACCGGGTGAACTGCGGCGTGGCTTTGCTGTGGCAGTTGCCGCAGGTTTTGACCAGCCTTGCGGCATTGACGCTCGACGCCGGGTCCTTGGCCGGCAGGATGGAGTGCGCGGTGTGGCAGTCGGCGCATCCCGCCACCTTCTCCGGGAAGCCGAGGCGGTAGTTCTTGCCATGGTAGCTGTCGAGGTAGGAGTTGACCGCCACGGTCACCACGTTGTTGCGCACCATCATCTTCCGGTCGGAGTGGCACTTCATGCAGACCTTCGTATGAAATTCCCGGTTTCCCTTCGACGTCTCCCCCCCCAGCGCCTTGACCGAATGGAGGTTGTGGCAGTCATTGCAGGCCGGCGCATCCTTGCTGCCGGCCGCAACAGCCTTGCCATGGACGGAATTGCGGTAGACCGATTCCTTGTCGTGGCACTGGACGCACTTGGCGACGACGACCCTCTTGTCCCCCTGCCAGTACCGGTGCGTATGGATGTCCGTATGGCAGTCTGCGCACATGACCCCCTTCTGGACATGGACGCTATCGTAGTGCTCTGCGGTTTCCTTCTTGTGGCAGCGCTCGCAGTGGACCTTTCCGACCTTGACCTCCCCCTTCATGTGCCTCGCCAGATCGACGATCTCCACGTGGCAGCTGTTGCAGGCGTTCTTGCCATGGACCGAGGTGGAGAATGCGGCCGCAGAGATCTTGTCGCCGTGGCATCCCAGGCAGGTGGCGGGATCGATGGCCATTCCCCCCTCGGCAAGTGCGGTCCCTGCGAGGCCGGTCAGTACGGTTATGAGAATGAACCTGATGAGTATCTGCACGTCTGGCTCCTGAATGATGCGCCGCGGCGACTAAAAAAAAGGTGCCACTGGGGCACCCTACTGCGTTGTTGAATCGGTGGGGTGAAGAAGGGGCGGCGAAGCCCCGTCCCTAATGTTGTTTTTTCCGCGTCTTTTGCAGAGCAGCCTCCCCCATCTTCCAATAGAGAGCGAAAGAGACAAAAATCGTCGTCAGTATGACTGCTGCAATCCCCAACCCAAACTTGACCGTGCTCAAATCCATTGCGGTTCTCCTTTGTAACTGTCATGCTCGCGGTGCGAGAGGCTTTCGAAGGCGCTGCGCAACACCTTCTTGAGGTTCCTGTATGCAAATATATGCTTTTGTGTATAATAGGTAAAATGAAACGTTTTCATACCGTCATGCGCGACGCGCATAGCGACAGTGGGAGGCAAGGTGATAGAGTCGGGGTACCTGCGGACTTTCTTCGAGGTGGTGCGGAGCGGCAGCTTTTCCAAGGCGGCGGATCTTCTTTTCGTCACCCAGTCGGCCGTTTCGCGCCGGATCAAGCTCCTGGAGGAGCGGTACGGATGCCGGCTCATCGACCGGAGCGGCCCGGCGCTGAAGCCGACCGAAGCGGGCAGGATCGTGTACGAGAAGGCACGGCAGATGCTGGAACTGGAGAACGACCTCGAAAAGCAGATGCAAGAACTAAACGAGCGTCCCGCGCTGGCATTCGCCTGCACCCGCCCCTTCGGCAGCGCCTACCTGCCGGCCATTCTAAAACGGTACATGGCCAGGTATGAAGGGAAGGTGGACTTCCATGTGAACCTGGAAACGCCGCCAAACGCGCTGCAGGGGTTGCGGGATAACGAGTTCGATCTCATCGTCCTGGAGCACTGGGACAATATCGACTTCGCGCCGTTCGCCACCGTCGGGATCGGCACGGACACGATGGTGTTCGTCTCGGCGCCCGGTCTCGGCCTGCCGGTACCTGAGATCGCCGTCGACGACCTGATACCCCACCGCCTGTACCGGAGAAAGGAGGACTGCTGTTCAGGCAAGCTCCTCGCCCACAACATGGCCGCGATCGGGCGCGATCCCGGGGAGTTCGGCAATATTTTCCTTTTTGATGATCTGCACGTCATCATCGAATCTGTCCTTGCCGGAGAAGGGATTGCCTTCATTTCCCGCAGCCTCGTGCGCAGCCATCTGGAAGAGGGGAGGCTGCGCGAGCACAGGGTGGCTGGTTTCACCCATGCACGGAGCAGGACGCTGGCATACCGGCGGCAAAAGGGGCGGAGCGAGGCGTTCCACTACTTCTTGACCTGCGTTCTCGAGACGTTCGGCCTCGCTGACGACGGTTCGGCTTCGCCTGAACCGGGGAATGCCGCTGCACGGCAAAGCAAAAAGCGATCGGAAAAATCCGCTGCAAGAACTTTATGAAACAGCCCGCCAGTTTATCTGTTTGAGTTCCCCCCTCCCTGATATGCCTAACCCTCCCCCTCCGGGGGAGGGAACTTCGCAACTTACCCAAGAAGTGCTGTTTTTTTGACCTGCGTCAATGACAATAAAAAAAGAAGCGCCTACGGTCGAATACCCGGAAGCTCGGAAAGCCCGCTTGAGTCCGAATTGTTCGTTTTTTTGGAGCTGTTGTGACAGAAAAAGCAGCGTCAGAGAATACTTTCATGGGGAATGACCGGCGTCCGGCCGGCTTGACTCAGCCGCGGTTGCTAAGATACTACGAGTGGAGTCTTGCCGTTGGCTGGACGCTTGTTATTGCAACCATGCTTGCCATCAACTACCGACATGAAAATTGGCAGGCCATGGAAACAGCGCGCACCCAGGCTCGGAGCAACTACCAGCGCGATGTCATCTACCGGCATTGGTTTGCCGGATCAGGACCGGTTTATGTACCGGTAACCAAAAACATCCAACCGAATCCGCACCTGGCGGATCTTCCCGAACGCGATGTCGTCACCACCAACGGCAGGAAACTGACTTTGATAAATCCGTCCTATATGAGCCGCCTCGTCTTCGATATGGCCGCTCAATCATATGGCGTCAAAGGGCACATTACCAGTTTGCGCCCAATACGGCATGAAAACCTGCCCGATGCGTGGGAAGCCGCGACACTCAAGGCATTCTCGCTCGGGTCGCGGGAGGTGAGCTCTGTCGAGAACATGGCCGGCGCCAGCTACCTCCGCCTGATGAAACCACTGGAAATGGAAGAGGCGTGTCTCAAATGCCACGCCAGGCAAGGGTATCACGTGGGGGAGATTCGCGGTGGACTCAGTGTCGCCGTACCTATGGAACCGCTTTGGGAAATCGCGAGACATAACTACTTCCTGAATAGTGCGAGTTTTATTGTTTTGTGGGGCATCGGACTTGCCGGCATCTTTGTCGGGGCGGCATATCTTCGCCAAACCATACGGAAGCGCGACGAAGCGGAGCGGGGGATTATCGCCCTCAATCAGCAATTTCTACACCGTACCGATGAATTGGAAACAGCCAACCGCGAATTGGATGCGTTCTGTTCGACGGTGGCCCACGATCTTCGTGCACCACTGACGGTTATCGGCGGGTTCTGCCAACTCATCCGTGAAACGCCGGCTGACAAGCATATCGACACATGTGATTACTACACGGGGGTTATTCTTGACTCTACACATGAAATGGAAAACCTCATTACAACGCTCTTGAAGTTCGCGCGCATCACGCGGGATGAATTGAGCCGGACAGCGGTTGACTTGAGCGAAATAGCCAATGAAATTGCCACGGAACTTAGGCTTCAGGAAATGGAGCGGATGGCCACATTAACAATCGCGGCAGATCTCACTGTAAACGGTGACGAGGCATTGTTGCGGGTGGTAATGCGAAACCTGCTCGACAATGCCTGGAAATATACCGGAAAATGTGCGGAAACGCGCATCGAGGTCGGCGTCATGGAGAGAGGCGACAAGCAGGTTTATTTTGTTCGGGACAATGGGATAGGCTTCGACAGCAGCCAGTCTGACAGGATGTTCGAGGCCTTCCACAGGCTTGCCAACTCAAGCGGATTCGAAGGTACCGGCATCGGCCTGGCGACGGTGAAGCGGATTATAACCCGTCATGGCGGCCGGATCTCCTGTGAAGGTGAAGTCGGCAAAGGAGCAACGTTTTATTTTTCTCTCTGACTGTCTTTAGCGTCGTCCTGCTTTCTCTCTTTCCTGCCTGAACGGTGCGAGTTGATACTATGCAGACCAGATCACCGCAAAAGATAAGCCTGACCAGTCCGGGAATCTATTCCCTCCTGCTCGCCCTTGGCTGGACCAGTGTCATTGCCATATCGCTTCTGGCAAGCAGTTCTGCCGTTCAGCAGGAGATCGTGACCATTGCAAAGAACGTTGCGAGGGCGTATATCGACAAGGATATCCTCTACCGCAACTGGAATGCCTTCCATGGGGGGATCTATATGCTCGCGGGCAGGGGCATCCAGCCAAATCCGTATTACCCTCCTTCCGTGCTGGAACGTGAGGTGATAACCCCCTCGGGGCGTCAACTTATCCTGGTAAATCCGGCATACATGACGCGCCAGATTTACGACTTCGCGCAAAAGCAACATAGGGTCTCCGGACGCATTACCAGTCTTAAACCACTGAGACCTGAGAACAAGGCCGATGACTGGGAGGCTGCGGCCTTACGCGATTTTGAGCGTGGTGAGCTGGAAGTCAGCAGCATGGTAAGGGAGGGCGGTATCGGGTACGTGCGGCTCATGCGTCCCTTGGTAACGGAAGAAAGCTGTCTTACCTGTCACGCCCAACAGGGGTACCGGAAGGGTGACATCCGTGGCGGCATCAGCATCAAGCTGCCGATGGATCTGCTTGAATCAGCCATGCGCAGACAGCTTGAATTGCTTGGAGTAGGTCATGGCGCCATGTGGCTGCTTGGAGTCAGCGGGTTGTATGCCGGCTATACAGGATTGAGGCGTCGCACAAAAGAGCGCGACCTTGCCGAGGAAGAGCTGAAGCGGGTGAATGCGATCCTCGACAACCAGGCAATGACCGACTCGCTGACCGGCATCTTCAACCGGCGAAAGTTCTCGATACTGCTAAAGGCGCAGATACAAGAATCAAGGCGCTACGGCATGCCGCTGGCGCTCATCTTCCTCGACGTCGATCATTTCAAAACCATCAACGACACCCATGGGCACGAAGCCGGCGACGTCGTACTACAGGAACTTGCCCGTCTCGTCAGCGGCACGATCCGCCAGACCGACATCTTCGCCCGCTTCGGCGGCGAAGAATTCGTGATCCTGGCGCACAATAACGACGTCAATACGGGGCGTGAACTGGCAGAAAAAATCAGAAGCCGTGTGAGCCAACACAGCTTCACGCGGATAGGCGCCGTGACCTGCAGCTTCGGCGTTGCCCAGTTGTGTCCTGATGACACGGCGGAAACTGTGATCAAGCGGGCCGACGGAGCCATGTATGCCGCCAAAAAGGGAGGTAGAAACCGGATAGAAACCCGTTGTGCCGGGCGTGGTTGAAGTGGGTGATTTCGTAAGGCGGCAGGGGTGGATATTCCACGGCCTCATTATAAGTTAAGGAGGAGTTGTAGGCAACCCTTGGATTCCCGAATCATGCAGCCGGCAGCCGAATGGTCGCCACAGTCCCCTGGCCGGGCTTGGAGGCGAACTCCAGGGAGCCGCGGTGCTCTTTTATGATGGAGTCTGAAATGTAGAGTCCCAGACCGGTCCCCCCCTTGTCCTGTCTGGTTGTGAAAAACGGCTCACGCATGTGCGCCGCGACATTTTTGTTCATCCCCTCCCCCTCGTCCCGCACCGTTAGGATGATAGCCCGGGCATCAGGGTCGCGGGATGTCATAATGCAGACGCTCCCCTTCTTATCGGGAAGGGCCTGCAGCGCGTTCATCAGCAGGTTGATGATTACCTGCTCTATCTGCTGACCGTTTCCTCGTGCGGTGGGAATATCGTCCTCCAACACCATCTGGAAATTGTCGGTATGGTCGTGGATATGATGCCAGAGTATCGACGCTGCGTTACGAATGAGCTTGTTTATATCAAGTTCAACGTGCAGACCACTCTTATCCTCCCGCACAAAATCCTTCATGTTGTCAATAATGGCGGTGATCCTGCGAGAGCCTTCGATGATGCCGTTAAAAAGCCGGGGGACTATCTGCTGCATCTTCGAGTACGGCACTCCTCTGAGATTGAATTCCCCGGTTTCCTCATGGAACTGCCTGAGAATCTGTTCCGCATCCTGCCAGAC
>Ga0209317_1000658_pt1 | contig 38556 bp, 34 predicted proteins | sample RifGroB2_FD_183994 | JGI IMG/M metagenome (GOLD analysis project Ga0209317, IMG submission 183994) | Soil microbial communities from Rifle, Colorado, USA - Groundwater B2 (SPAdes) (version 2) | ecosystem: Environmental > Terrestrial > Soil > Unclassified | place: Rifle, Colorado | collected... | reverse complement strand
ACACGGAAGTTAAGCCTCTCTGGGCCGATGGTACTGCACGGGTAACTGTGTGGGAGAGTAGGTCGCCGCAGGGAATTTAATAGAGAAGCCCCATCAGAGAAATCTGATGGGGCTTTTTTGCGTCTGCTGTTCAGTCTACTTTGCCATTAAGATCTGTAATTGGTATTGGGGCAATATGGATTTGCCTGTCACAGGATGTTCAGGCGCTGACTGTGCTACCGTGCGTTGACAGAGTTGACTGCTTTAGTAGACTACCTGCAGGAAAATCGACAGTTTTATAACTTATAGGGGGAAAGAAAGTATATGCGCGTCCAGCTATTTGGTACTTGTATGGTGGATTCTTTCTATCCCGAAGTAGGAGATGCGACGGTACGGCTTCTGGAGCACTTCGGAGTCGAGGTGGTATTCCCCCCGGGGCAGACCTGCTGCGGGCAGCCTGCCTTCAACGCCGGCTATCGTAACGAGGCGCGTGGGGCTGCAGAACACTTCCTTTCCATTTTTACCGGCAACGATCCAATCGTGACACCTTCGGGATCGTGCGCCGCAATGGTAAAGCATCACTATCCCGAGCTGCTTAAAGATGATGCGAAGCTGGCTGAAACTTCTAGGAGCGCGGCGGGAAGGGTGTATGAAATGTCTCAGTTTCTGGTTCAGGTGCTGCGTGCCCACGAAAAGGTCTTTACCGGTAGCGGTAAACTGACCTACCACTCTTCCTGTCACCTGACCCGGATTCTCGGGGTTAGGGAGGAGCCGCTGCTCTTGATCTCCGCTCTGCAGGGGGCCGAATTCGTGCCGATGCCGGACGCCATGCGCTGCTGCGGGTTCGGCGGCATGTTCATGGCAAAGCTGCCCGAGATTTCCTGTGCCCTTGCCGACGAGAAAGCGGAGTCCATCATGGCTACCGGAGCCGATACCGTGACCGGATGCGACAGCGCCTGCCTCATGACCATCGCCGATGGGCTGCAGCGCAGGGGGAGCGGTATAAAGGTGAAGCATTTGGTACAACTACTCGCGGAGGGGCTATGAGCGAAGAGCAGACCAGTCGTAACTTTCGCGCCAATTCAGCGGCCTCCATTGCGGACAGCTCCCTGCGGGCAGCGATGAAAAATGCGACCGACACTTTCGGCACCAGGCGGACGGCGGCTTTCGGTGCTATTCCCGATCTTGAGGCTCTGCGCGACAAGGCGTCAGAGGTTCGGATGCAGGTGCTCGACTATCTGCCGCAGTACCTTGAGAAGTTCACGGCGAATGCGACTAGCGCAGGGGCAATGGTGCACCGGGCGCATGACGCGCAAAGCGCGAAAGAGCTGATCGGATCGATCCTGAAAGAGCGGGGCGTCAAGATGGCGGCCAAGGGGAAATCGATGGTCTCCGAGGAGATCGGCCTGAACGCGCATCTTGAGGCGGCGGGTATTGAGGTGGTCGAGACCGATCTCGGGGAGTACATCATCCAACTGGAAGGGGAGACCCCTTCCCACATCATCGTTCCTGCCATTCACAAGAATCGTCAGCAGGTGGGGAGGCTGTTCGCGGACCGGCTCGGAGTGCCGTACAGTGAAGATCCTCAGGTGCTGACCAAGATCGCACGAAAAGTGATGCGTGAGAAGTTTCTTGCCGCCGATGCCGGGATCTCCGGGGCGAACTTTGCCATCGCGGAGTCGGGAAGCCTGGTGCTCTTTACCAACGAAGGTAACGGCCGGATGGTTACCAGCGTGCCGAAGCTTCACATTGCCATATTGTCGGTCGAAAAACTCCTACCAAGCCTTGCCGATCTTCCCACCTTTATCCGCCTGCTGCCTCGCTCAGCCACCGGCCAGGCGATAACGAGCTACGTCTCGCTTATCACAGGGACGCGCAAGCCGGGCGAGGCGACTGGTGCTGAGGAGTTGCACATTGTACTTTTGGATAACGGCCGCTCCGAGATCCTAGCGGGAGAGTGCCGCGAAATGCTGAAATGCATCCGCTGCGGAGCCTGCATGAACGTCTGCCCCGTTTATCGGACCGTTGGGGGGCATGCCTATGGATGGACCTATCCCGGACCGATGGGGATGGTGCTGACCACGCTTTTAACCGGAATGGAGAAGTCGTACCCGTTGGTAGATGCCAGCACACTGTGCGGCGCCTGCGTGGACGTCTGCCCGGTGCGCATACCGCTGGTCGATCTGATCCTGAAGCTGAGGGGGCGCAGGATCAGCGAGGGGTTCTCCAGCAGCAGGGAGAAGCTCGGCATGCGCTTTTTCGGAGCGGCGGTGAAGAACCCCGTTATCTTCTATTGGCTAGAGCGTGTGTCCCGGCTTTTCTGGCCTGTGATCCAGAAATTGAGCGGGAAGAACGTAGCAGGACGGCTCCCCGAGCCATCGTCCAAGCCGTTTCACAGGAGGATGCCGTGAGTCGTGAAGAGGTTGTTGCGGTTTTTATGGAGAGAGCAGCGCTTGCCGCTGCAGGTGCGGCGCAGGTGGCAGACGATGCAGCGTTGAGAGATGCCGTGGCCCTGCTGGTGCATGAAGGAAAACCGGTGTATTGCCCCGCTTTGACTGCATTGGAGCAGGCTGCAGTTCTGGGCCTTGCGAATCGGGTGGAGAATTATGCTGTTGCGGACGCGACCGTGGAAGAGGTGCTGGCCGGTATCGCTGAAACGGGAAGCATCGTCTGCGCCAGCGTGGCGGGGAGGGCGGTCCAGGCCAGCCTGCTGCCGTCACATCATATTGCGATCGTTCCGTCCTGGAAGATTTATGCAACTCTTGAAGAGTTCTTCGCGAGCTTGACCTCGCCTCCCACCAACGTCGCCATCATCACCGGCCCAAGCCGTACCGCTGACATCGAGCTTACCCTGGCGATCGGGGTGCACGGACCGGAGCGACTTGATATCATCGTCACGCCTTAAATAACCTGCAGCGGTAGGCTTAGCCAAGTTCAAGAAGGCGATCTCGGCGCGGCTCCGGGGGATCTGACGGTCCCTCATTCCCAAGCTCTGCCTTCGTCGCGTTACCAGGCATCATGGCAACCTCAGGCAGAACCGGGGCGAATGATGATTCGCCCCTACAGTTGCGCTGTCCTACCAGCCTCCATTCCCCCGCTACAATCTACTCTTCGTCTCGTTCCCAAGCTCCTGCTTGGGAACGTAAATCGGCTATCTCCCCACTTCGTTCCGCTGTATGCAAAGCTGTAGCTTTGCTAGGCAGAACATTCCCAAGCCGGAGCTTGGGAACGAGAAGCACAGGAGCTTGGGAACGAGAAGCGCAGGAGCTTGGGAACGAGAAGCGCAGGAGCTTGGGAACGAGAAGCGCAGGAGCTTGGGAACGAGAAGCGCAGGAGCTTGGGGACGAGAAGCGAGTCTAGCCGGTTCGAAGGTGCCGCGAGAAGCAACTTGATCCCCCTCCTGCCGCTACAATCTACTCTTGCCAGCTTTTCCATGATCAGATAGTGTGATGCATTGGTTGAACAGAATCCGAATCCTAACGCTAGCAAGGTGGAATTCCAACAAATGGCAACAGAGTCGCAAATCCAGATGGAACCAGGTTGGATGTCTCATCTTGCCGAAGAGTTTCAAAAGCCTTATATGCGGGACCTGGAGGAGTTTCTGCGCCGGGAAATATCCAGCCAAAAGATGATTTATCCCCGCGACTACGACTATTTCAATGCCTTCAACTCCACTCCCTTTGACAGTGTGAAAATCGTCATGCTCGGTCAGGATCCCTATCACGGACCGAACCAGGCTCACGGCCTCTGCTTTTCGGTTCCCCACGGCGTCGGCTGTCCCCCTTCACTCAACAACATCTTCAAGGAACTCCGGTCTGACTTGGGACTTAGCTCCGAAGATTTCAGACATGGAAACCTGAAGGCATGGGCCAATCAAGGTGTTCTGCTGTTAAACAGTGTCCTGACGGTCGAAGCTGGACTTGCCGGCTCCCACCAGGGGAAGGGGTGGGAGACCTTTACTGACAGGGCGATCGCGGAGCTCAATGAAAAGAAGGAGCACGTGGTCTTCCTGCTCTGGGGAGCTTACGCCCAGAAAAAAGGTGCGGTGATCGATGGCAGCAGGCATCTGGTGCTAAAAGCCCCACATCCTTCGCCGCTCTCGGCGCACCGCGGCTTTCTGGGATGCCGCCATTTTTCCATGGCGAATGCGTATCTGGTGGAGTACGGCAGGGAGCCGGTCGACTGGCGGATTAGGTAATATTCCGCTGGTGCCAGCAACCCGCAGCCTTCTTACCCTCCCTCAGCCCCTCCCATAAAGGGAGGGGAGCTTACAGTCGCAACAGGAAGCTACTTCAAAGTTCCAGTTGCAGTTGTCAGATAATGCAGATTTTATTAGGCACTTTGTGCTATTGTGTCGGATTGCAGCAGCAATTTACTTCAGAGGAAACAACGTACATGACGATTAAGTGGTATCCGGGGCATATGAGCAAGGCCCGTGAGCAGATCAAGGATCTGCTTCGTAAGATAGATGTGATTATCGAGGTGCTCGATGCACGCCTGCCTTACTCCAGCTCGAATCATCTGCTGGAGGAGCTGCGCCGCAATAAGCCTTGCATAAAGGTGTTGAATAAGAACGATCTGGCGGACCCTGTTGTAACCCAGGCATGGGTGAACTACTTGCAAAGATCAACGGGGGTACGCGCTCTGCCGCTTTCGGCAAAGCAGCTTCCCCAGGCAAAGCTGGTGATAAAGCTCTGCAAACAGCTGGTGCCAAACCGGGGCAACAATCCGGGATATCCCATACGCGCCATGGTCTGTGGCATCCCCAACGTAGGCAAGTCGACGCTTATCAACACGTTGGCTGGCAAATGCATAGCGAAGGTGGGCGATAAGCCGGCCATCACGGTGACGACCCAGCAGATCGATCTGCGCAGTTCCGGCATTCTGCTGTTCGACACTCCGGGGATTCTCTGGCCTGTAATGAGCAATCAGACCGGGGCCTACCGCCTGGCGACCAGCGGTGCCATCGGCGCCAACGCCCTCGACTACACCAATGTCGGTTTGTTCGCTGCCGAGTTCATGATGCGCAGCTATCCGGAGATGCTCAAGAATCGTTACAAGCTCACGGAGTGGCCGGAGACACCGCACGATGCCGTTGAGGCGATCGGTCGCCACCTCGGCTGCCTGGTAGGCGGCGGCGTGGTCAATTTTAATCGGGCCGCGGAGGCTTTTATCCGGGAGCTTCGTGCGGCGAAGATAGGGAGGGTGAGTTTAGAAGAGCCCAGAACTGCTGCCGATGACGATGCCAATGTACCGAAGGATCTCAGCCTCAGTATCGACTTTTAAGCTGGAAGGCTTACGGAATATGAAAGAGCCCATATCATCAGACGATATGGGCTCTTTCTTTGTGAGGCCAGAGTGCCATTTTCCCCGGCTGCTTAGGAGTTCAGTGCATCGGGCGCGTGGTATGCCTGCTGGCATTCAAAGAGAGAAGCGCTACCAGCAGGGCGAGGCCAGATGCTGCAACTGCTAGGCTGCCAGCGCTTCGGCGGATGGGCATACCGGTAACCGCACCAGGAATCTGGTTCCCTTCCCTGACTGGCTTTGCACGGTCAGCTCCCCTCTGTGCTTCATCACGATCTCGTAGGAGATGCTCAAGCCGAGCCCTGTTCCCCGCCCCGGTTCCTTGGTGGTGAAGAAGGGCTCAAACACCTGCTTCTGGATCTCAGGGGCTATGCCGCAGCCGTTGTCGGCAATCGATATAGAGATATATCCGTCTTCATGCCAGCTACTGATAGTGATCTCGCCCTGCTTCTCGATGGCGTGTGCCGCATTTACTATCAGGTTCAGGAATACCTGGTTCAGTTGCTGGGGAAGACACCAGGTAAGGGGGAGATCGCCCAGATCCTTGATCACCGTTACGTTATATTTGATCTCGTTCCAGACGATGTTTAAGGTAGTCAGCAAACATTCGTTGAGATTTGCCGCTTGAGATTCCTCAGAATTCTTTCGGGAAAACATTCTCAGATCCCTCACGATGCAACGGACCCTGTCGGCTCCATCCAGGGATTCTTCCAGCAAGAAACCTATGTCTGCCACGATGCGATCAAGCTTCAGGTTCTTCTTCCTCTCTTCCAGCTCTTGAAGCTGATCTGGAGAAAGCAGCGCGAGCTTTTCGGTCTGAAGGTCCATGAACTCGTGCATTCTCGAGGTGTACTTCTTGAGGGTGCTGAGGTTGCTGGTCACGAAGGCGATGGGGTTGTTCAGTTCGTGTGCCACGCCGGCGGCAAGCAGACCGATGCTCGCCATTTTTTCATGTTGCAGGATCCGGCCCTGGACCGTCTTCAATTCCTCGTGTGCCCTCTCCAGTTCCTCATGTTTCTTGATCAACTCGGCCTGCTTTTTTTGCAGCTCCTTCTCAACTGCCTTCATTGCGCTGATGTCGCGCAGCGACAGAAGCAGGCTCGACTCTCCGTAATACTCGAACGGACTGGCCGACAGGAGCATGGTGCCGACCTCGCCACTTTTTTTCTGATATTCCATTTCCCAGTTGTCCAGGTACCCGTTTGCCTTGAGAAGTGAGAGCATGGTTTCCCTGGCTTCGGGACAGCACCAAAGCGCCAGTTCCAGGCTCGTCCTCCCTATCGCCTCGTCGCGCCTGTACTCCGTGGTCTTCTCAAAGGCATGGTTCACTTCAAGGAACATACCGTCCTTGAGCCGGCTAATGGTGATGCATTCCGGAATGGCATTGAAGGCGGTGGCCAGGCGCTGCTCCGAGCGGCGCAGCGCATCGGTATCAGCGCCTAGTTTCGCCATCATCGCGTTGAAGCTCTTGGCCAGCAGGCCGATCTCGTCGTCACGCTGGTACTGGAAAAAACGATCCTCTCCTTCCTTGCCCATGAGCAGACGCACGTGGTCGGTAAATCTGGCTAACGGAATGGTCAGGTAATTGATGATGGTGCAGGCCAGCAGGACCGAGATCAGGGTCGCCACCGAGAGCGCTCCCAGAAGAACCTTGTTGGCATGGGTGATCGGACCGTAGGCCTCGGACACGGGAGTGCTGGCGCAGAGAATCCAGTCGGTCGCCTTTAGTCTTTTGAAGGAGGCGAGAACAGGCCTCCCCCCGGCGAGGGTGCACTCTTCGCTCCCCTCGAAACCAGAGATGGCGCGGTCCAGGAGTGGGTTGATTCCGGTGGGCAGGTTCTCCCGGAGCATGTCGTTGCGATCCGGCCCCATCAGGATGGTGCGCTTGGTGTTGAAAAGGTAAAAGTGGCCACTATTGCCGACCTTGGCATTCGACAGCTTGCCAAGAAAGTTGTTGCTGGTCAGATCGATGGTGCCGAGCAGCATTCCTTTCAGGGAGCTGTCGTGATTGAAGATCGGTGCGGTGAACATGACGATGGGGTGCCGGTGCTTTTGCAGCGTGATGAAGGGATCCGAGATAGTCGGTTCACCGGTCTGGACGGTCTTCAGGAAATAATCCCGGGTCCCCAGGTTCTTCTGGAACATCTCCTTTTCCATGGGGGCCAGTGCCAGCAAGCGGCCGGAGGCATCGGTAAGCGCCAGGGCGTTCTGGAAAAACTGCCGCGTGTCGAGCCGGTTTTCCAGGATATGCTGTGCCTGGGAGAAATCAGCCGGAAAGATCTGCGCCACGGATTTGAGTTCGACCTGGGCGCTTAGCAGCTTGTCGTCGATTTCGGCTGCCAGCGAGGATACGTGGGCGTACTGCTGGTCCATGATGTTGCTGCGAAGCTGTGCCCTGAAAAAGCTGATGGCCAGGCATCCGAGCGCCAGAATGACGACCAGGGTAAAGGCCGCCATGGCGACTGTAATTTTGGTTTTAAGGCTGATCGAAGACATGTAGTTTTCCTGTGCGTTGTCGGCGGTCCCATGGTCCGGGTCGGGCCATCTCATCCTCAGTTATCGGCAGAATTCAAAACCTATTAAGCCTTAAAAACATGGGCGCGGACGCGGGCGGCTTTTTCTGCCACCCGCGTTCGATTCATTATGCGGCGGCCCTTGCTCCAGATGGTGTCAGTAACTGCTGCCACGGCTACAGCAGAGGCTGTGGCAGCCAGATCCGGGTAGACCTGCCGATTCTGGTACTTGCGGGGAACACTGCTGTCGATGCTTGAGGTTGCTTGATCTGGCCGCTTCTAACTCCGGTACCGCATTTAGTTTGGAAGGTACTGAATCGGCATCTTCCCACCATGCGCCAATTTGCTCATAGCTGCTCTGCTTTAACATCTTGTCGCCCGCCCTACTCTCATAGCTTTAGTCAAATAAGTCATAGCGTTTACTCTGACAATGGTTTTCACTTGCAACTGATATCACTGCTGCTGTAATCTAGACTCATACAGATGCACCATATGATTTAGGAGGTTCGCCATGAGAGGGATTGCCACAAAATTTGCTGTCTTAACCGCAGCTACTCTTATATATGCACTGCCAGTTCTTGCTGAATCCGGCACAACAGGCAGCATGGGAATGGATCAGGGAGCGAGCAACCGGAAGGACGAATGCTTGCTGGTCTCGATGAACTGTCGTGAAAGTGTCGATTCGGTTCAACAGAGAATGGATAGGCTCAGCAGAGAGATCCGCAAAGGGACAAATGTCTATAGTAGTGATGAGTTGAGAAGACTGGATTTCCAGCTAAGGGAAGCAACCGAGATGCTGAGCGACCTCACCCGCGGTGGTGCCTGATTTTTGCCTTCACAACGGCGTGAGCTGATCTTGTTTATGAGGAACTGACAGCATGATTAAAGAAGGGGCCAATTTGAGGCCCCTTCTTTGTGACAAACGTACCAATTCCAGGAGCACGAATTGTGGAGCACTGTCATAACTTCACTCTGGTTAGACTCTCTCCTTAGCAGTGCCAGCACCTTTACTTATCCAATTCCTCCAACACCCTTGCCGATATCAAATCCCTGAGTTAAGAGGAAGGAATTTGCTACTTGTAAAAGCGTTCTATTATTAGCAAGATTTGCTTTGACAGTCACTGGTGCAAGTGATACTGATAGCGACATTCACTTTTATGTTATGTGTTAGTTGATCTAGGCATAGACCTGAAACGTATTGTAGTAGAACTGTCCACCGGACATTCACAGAGGAGAGGGAACTTATGAAGAAGATGATCATGGGACTTGCAGCAATGGCAACTGTCTGTGCGGTGCAGGCACAGGCGGCAGATGTGACTTGGCAAAAAGATATCAAGCCGATCTTCGACAAGCATTGCGTGGGTTGCCACGGCTCTGATTCCCCGGAGCAGGGTGAGTTCAAGAAGGACAAGAAAAAGTGGACAGACAAAAGCATCGGCATGCGAATGAATAGCTACAGCCACCTAATCACCTTTGTCGGCTGGCCCGACTCCGGTGCCTTGATGCGTCGCCTTGATGACGGCAGCGGCAAAGAGGACAAAAAAGCGGGTAACATGTACCAGCACCTCGGAGCAACCGACGCCGAGCGCAAGGTTAATCTCGACATCTTTAAAGCCTGGGTCGGCAACTGGAATCTCAAGCGCTGGAAGGACGTTACCAAAGAGGAGTTGAACTCTCTGCAGGTGAAGTACTAACGAAAGGGAACGTAGCGAGCGCCCGGGAGGTTCCAGTTGCGGGATCTCCCGGGATGATATTGCGGCAACGGCCGCATCTCGCTCCTGAGTCACACCAGAGAAGATCGAGTCCAAGAAATACGACACAACTATTGACTTATCCCGCTTCGCCTGTCTTTAATAGGCGATGCACACGACATCAGTAGACCCCCGCGCCTCAAAAGCTACCTTTTGGCTGATGCTTACCACCTTGTTCTGGGGCGGGAGCTTCATCTTCAACAAGATCGGCTTTCGCGAAATCCCCCCGGTGACTTTCCTTTTTTTCCGTTTCGCCCTCGCTACCATGATCATGGGGCTGATCTGCCTGCCGCGGTTGCGCCGTTTCAACTGGGTTACAGTCAAGACGGGTGTGATAGTGGGAGTTGCGCTCGCCGCTACCAACCTCTCGTTCGTACTCGGTGTCAGCGGCACCAGTGTGTCGCGTGCCGGTTTTCTCAACAACCTGTTCGTGCTGCTCATTCCGCTTCTCTGCCTGCTTTTTTGGCGCGAACGGCTGGACCGCTTCACCCTTGCCGGCTTGCTGCTGGCTCTGGGAGGGCTTTGGCAGATGGCTCAGGGCGGAGCCGAAGGGTTTAACCAGGGCGATCTGCTCTCGACCCTCTGCGCGCTCTTCATTGCCCTGCATATCATTTCGGTTTCCAAGCTGTTGCGGGACGAGGATATTTACCTGGTGAGCCTGGTTCAATTCGCCACGGTGACGGTGGTTGGTGCCGTCCTGTTCCTGGTTCTCCCGACGCAACCCTTTATCATCAGCCCTATTTCCGCAGGTTCCCTAGCCTATTGCGCCATTTTCCCTACCGTAATCTGCTTCACCCTGCAAAACGCGTATCAGCGATACACGACACCGACCAAGGCTGGCTTGATTTACACCATGGATCCGGTCTGGAGCGTGATTGGGGGGATGCTATTGCTGGGGGAGAGGCTCACCGAGCGCGAATGGATCGGCTGCAGCTTGATATTCGCCGCCGTCGTCCTGCCACTTGCGGTGAAGCGCTTGCGGGAGCGCCAAATGGGAGTTAATTATCGCTCGGCCAACCTCGCCGCGGAAGAAGTTGAGACTGAGGCTGTGGCTACTGCTACTGCCGCGCTTGCAGTAATTGCTGCCGATTTTGCTGATACAGATGCTAATCCATCCATTCCGGATGGTGTGCCGTGCTGTCAAAATAATCGCTAGTTTTGAAGCGCTCATGCCTTCCGGTAGAGGCAAACTTTTCCGTCCGCGCCAGCAGAGCCGCGATCTCCTGCCGTGTCATCGGCTTGAAACTCCGCACTGCTTCAAGCGTCTGATTAAGGATCGGCATACTGTCAATTCCGGTGATCACTGTACCTGGCGATATGCTCATTACATAATGCAGGCACTCGGTAGCACTGACCGCGTTTGAGTCCAGGATGAAGCCGCCGCCCATCGGCTTCATCGAAAGCACGCCGATCTTTTCCGAGACAAGCCGCGGCAATACCTGACGCTCGAAGCTGCGATAGTGCGCATCCATGACGTTAAGCGGCATGAGGACGGCGTCGACGTTATACTGATGGGCCTTTGCCAGATCAAGCATGTGTAGATGGATGGAAGGATCTTTGTGTCCGGTGAAGCCGATGTACCTTGCCTTTCCCGCTTTGCGTGCCGCTAGCACTGCTTCCACCGCTCCACCCTCAGCAAAGAACCGCTCCGCATCGCTCATGCGGATCACCTCGTGATACATCAGCAAATCGATACGATTTTCATGTTAGTTCGTAGACCGTCTGCTGCTGAAAAAACTCAGATCTGCCGGGAGGGTGTGTCCTTGCCTGCCGCATATTTGCCAAACGTTTCAGTGGGTTGAGGCGGGTGTGAGGATGTCGGCCGGATTGACATGTAATGATTATTCGCTACCCTTGTCCATGGCACGAAACCTCAGATGAAGACCTGCCAAGATGGCACCACAACTCCTAAACTCGAATTTATACCCTTTGGCAGGGCTACCCGCAAGGTGGTATCCCTGCTGAAAACACCGAGGTTGACTTCAACCATCAGGAGGCTCGGTCATGGTGTTTAATCCCGTTTTGGTCGCCAGTCACCCGGCAAAGCCAGAGTGGTATAAGGGCACTGCAAAGTATGCGAAGTTCAATACAGGCATAGCTCTACGGCAACTTCTCACCACGCTCATCCCTTATTTTCTGCTCGTTACCTTGATGATCCACCTGGTCCAGCAGGGCTACCCGTACTGGAGCATCCTGCCGCTTGCGGTGTTGGCGGCGGCGCTGTTCGTGCGCATCTTTATCTTTTTCCATGACTGCACCCATGGCTCCTTCGTTCCTTCGCCCCGCTGGAATACTAGAATCGGGTACTTTTGCGGTATCCTCACTTTCACGGCTTTTTACGATTGGCGGCGCAGCCACGCCGGGCATCACATCACGGTCGGCGATCTGGACCGGCGCGGCGTGGGCGACATCACGACTTTTACGGTAGAGGAATACCTGGCCGCCATACCGCTGAAGCGGTTCTACTACCGTTTGTACCGGAACCCCGCCATCATGTTTTGCATCGGCCCTGCTTACTACTTCTTGCTGCGTAACCGCTGGCCCAGTGAAGGAGCCAACAGGCACGATGTCCGAAGCGTCATTATTACAGACCTGGCAATTCTGGCCATCGCCGGATTGGCAACCTGGGCTATCGGCTTCAAGACCTATCTGCTAGTGCAGTTGCCTGTTTTGCTTATGGCCGCGACCTTTGGCGTCTGGCTCTTCTATATTCAGCACCAGTTTCAGGGGGTATATTGGGCGCGGCATAAAGAGTGGGATCCTTGGAAGGCGGCATTGGATGGGGCTTCGTTTTATCAGCTGCCCAAGATCCTCCAGTGGCTCTCAGGCAACATCGGTTACCATCATGTCCACCACGCCCGGCCCAGCATCCCTAACTATCATCTACAGCAGTGCTACGATGAGATACCCGAACTGCATAAGACAAAACCGATCACTGTAGCTGAAAGCCTGAAATCGATCTGGCTAAATCTGTACGATGAAGAAAAGCGGCAGATGGTCAGTTTCAGTTCGCTGAAAGGGCATCCGAAGCTGAGTCATTAGCTAACAAATAAAAAATATGGAGGAGTTATGCCAGAGCTTCCCGATCTGACCATATTCGCAGCAAATCTAAGCAAAGCAGTCGTTGGCAAGAAGATTGTCCGTGCTACCTATCATGCTAAACAGCGGCTCAATGTGTCACCGGAAGAGCTTTCAAATGCCCTGATTTCCAGTCTAATAACCAAGGTTGACAGGGTGGGCAAGGAAGTTTGCTTTACTACCAGTAATGGTGATTCAATGTATGTCCATCTGATGCTCTCCGGGGGCTTCCTGCTGACTACTGAGAAAGAGGTTGAGCAGGTGGATTACCCGGTGCTTACCATTTGCTTCGCAGACCGCAGCGCGCTTGCTGTCAATGATCCCAAGGGTTGGGCTACCGTTACTTTGAACCCCAAGGCTGAAGCGAAAGCGCCTGATGCTCTGAGTGTAACGGCTGATTATTTGAAGTCCAAATTCCGGAAAAGACCTAAGATGCTGATTAAAAGCTTTCTTCTGGATCAGCAATTGATCGGCGGTATTGGCAATGCGTACTCTGACGAGATCCTTTGGAGAGCCCGTATTTCACCCAAGTCTGAAGTAGGCAAATTGTCGGAAGAAGCTGTTGCCTCGTTAGTAGAGTCCATTCCCCTCGTTTTAAACGAAGCCATAGATTATCTGCGTAAGCACCACCCCGATATTCTCTCAGGAGAATTCCGCGAGTTTTTGAAAGTGCATAACCCTTCAGTCAAGAAGTCTCCTACCGGTTCACCCATAATCAAAGAGCAGATACTTTCCAAGAAGAGCTATTACACTCAGGAACAAGAACTTTATAAATAGTAAAAGGTCAGGGATTTGCCCGCCGCAGCAAATTGTCACCTAAGGTTGACATCAGGTGGAAGCCCGCTATTTTTAGATAGTGAAAATTATCTAACGTTCGGATCACCACCGGCTTCGGCCGACAACAGGAGGAAACATGAGAAAAGGATTTGTAGTGGCGCTCGCTTCCCTGTTTGCAATCTGCCTGACCATGCCGGCATTCGCGGCAGACAAAGGGCCTGCCAGGACGGACAAGGCGTTTGTCAAAAGCGCAGCCAACGGCGGGATGATTGAGGTTCAGATGGGCGAACTGGCGACTAAGAACGCCGCCTCACAAGAGGTCAAGAATTTCGGCCAGATGATGGTCACCGACCATGGCAAAGCGAATGACGAGCTAAAAAGCCTCGCCGCCGCCAAAGAACTGAAGCTTCCTACTGAACTGAAAGGCAAACAGAAAGAGAAGGTGGAGAAGCTTTCCAAACTGACCGCAGCAGAGTTCGATAAAAAGTACATGAAGGCTATGGTGAAAGATCACAAGAAAGACGTCGAGAAGTTTAAGAAAGCGACCAAGGACGTCAAAGATCCCGAGATCAACGCTTGGGCCGCCAAAACCTTACCGACTCTTGAGAAGCATCTGCAACAAGCCAAAGAGGTGGCTCAAAAAGTTGGCGCGGACATGAAATAGATGGCGGTGGTCGGATGGGTGTACTGAACCCAGACCAGGACCAACTAGAACAAAAATAGAATCAGAGAGGCCCTTCGGCAAAAGCTGAAGGGCCTCTCTTTGTTGGTTCGCGCGCACACCGCCCTGCGACGGCCTTTCAATTGGCCCACCTGCGCGCCGAAGGGCTTCAGCCCGCAGGCGTGAAGGGGGAAGACTGCGGCTTCTGGGGAAGAACTGGCCAAGTTCCCCCTTCCCTAGCCCTCCCCCGGGCACTGCCATTAAGTTAGCGAGTATCTGTAGGGGCGGACCTTGTGTTCGCCCAGATTTGTGCTCGCCACTTCCATCTGAATCTCGCTGGACCCAGGCGAACACAAGGTTCGCCCCTACGTTAGAAGGAAGAGTTATGGAAAAACGTGCTGAAGATTAGCTCCGATTTGATTGACTTAATGGCAGGGCCCCTCCGGAGCTGCGCTGGAAATGCGGAAGAGGCTTAGGAAAAGCCCCACCTGGTGGATCCGGTGGGGCTTTCGTTTAGCAAATGGTGGTGCTACTCAAAGTATTGCAGCAAAGACTAGAGAACCCGCAGGAAAGCGACCAGGTTGGTTTCTTCTTCCTGTGTCAGTCTCAGACTAAGCACCAGGTTGAAGAATTTCACGGTATCTTCCAGCGTCAAGCAGCGGCCGTCGTGCATGTAGGGGGGGCTTTCTTTGATGCCGCGCAGGGCGAAGGTCTTCATCGGACCGTCGCCCGGCTCCCGCGTGAAACGCTCCATTTTCAGGTCGTGCATCTGTTGATCGAGGAAGAAGGGGGCAGGATGGCAGCTGGCGCATTTCCCCTTGTTGTAGAAAATATCTTCCCCGGCTATTTCGCTTCTGGTTGCTTTGGTCTTGTCCAGCCGCCCCATCGGGTCCAGCTTTGGCGCCGGGGGGACGTCGAGCATGTTCTGCATCTGGGCCATGTGGGAGACCTCGATGCGATCGAAGATGGGGATCCCCTTTTTCATGGCATGGATCGCGTCGCCGTTGAAGTAGGCGGTGCGGAACTCAAACTCGGTGAAATCTTCTACCGAGCGCAGGCTGCGTTTGGAGCCGTGAATCTGCTGGTTGAAAAGTCCCCGCAAGCTCACGGTGTCCAGCCTGAAGCGTCTTTCCTGGGGGCGGGTGTCGGGGTTCAGGTGGAACTGCCCTGTGGTGTGGCCGTTTACATGGCAATCAAAGCAAGTTACGCCTAGGCTCGGCTGCGGCGACTTGCGGTCATCGGTCGGATTGAACTCCTCCTGGGAGAAGGGGGTGAGGAGCAACCGGAGCCCGTCCAACTGGACCGGAGTGACGAGATCCTTGAAGAGCCGGTAGTAATTGTTGATTGAAACAACCTCTCCACGTGAGACATCGCCCAGCTCGGGGCGGTTTTGCAGGAAAATGGCAGGCGGGAACTCAGGAAGAAAGGCATCGGGGAGGTCGAAGTCGACATCGAAGCGCTGCAGTCGGGGGAACATGTCTATCTGCATTTGGGGGAAGACCTGTCCGCCTGCTACCTGCTTGGGATGCGGCAGCGGAGGGTAAGGGAAAAGGTTGCCGGCGCGGATCTCTTCCGGCGGCATGCCAACGAGCCTCTCCCAGCTGGTCCCTTGCGGCAGCCTCGCGGTCGGCCCCACGGCAATCGGCTTGCCTCGGGTCATCTTTACGTCAGGCGACAATCTGGGGGTCAGGTTGTACCTGAGTTCCAGCAGGCTGCGCTGGGTCTCCATCACCTTAGGCTTATCAGCTACATCCGCCTGATAGATTTCCTCGAAGGTCATCATAGGCTTTTTCGCGTTCAGCGGGTCCTTGTAGAAGTCGAATCCGAGCATCTTGCCCTGGTCCGGTTGGCGCGTGAAGGCAGTAGATGACGGGTCCGCCTTGGTCGCACTGAAAAGGTCCGATTGATCGTGCTGGTTCATTTGCTGCTCCGGCCTTGTCTTGGGCACATCTCTGGGTGTCTGAGCCTCCATTACCGCGTCAGGCGGCACCTTTCGATCAGAGGTTTTCTGGGACTGAGTCCAGGATTCGGTAGCAGTCAGGACCAATCCTGCTGCAAGGAGAAGCGAACCAATTACCGCTACGTTCTTTCTCATCAGATGGCTCCTTTTTGTGTGAAGAAATATTTGAACTTTCCAATTTTCACACAAGCATCCGATAAGTCAACGAAGTTCTGCCGAAGTACTAGGAGGCTAAAAGGTATGATTTAACAAGGGCTAGGCAATGCTGAATGGACCAAACGGCGTGGCACACTGAAAGAGTCGGGATAGATCTGGCTGCTACCCTATGCAATGAGAGATGTTGAGAATGGGTTTCGATTGACTAGACGGCGGGATTGGTTGTTAGCTTTTGCGGATATTTTTCAGACGATGTATACTGGATTTAGTCATAATTGCGTGTAAAAAGGGGGCTTGTATGAAAAAGGCCGCTTTGATTTTGCTTCTTATTCCAGTCATGTTTTTCTCAGCCTCCTTTACCGGGCCGTTTGAACAGATAGCTCAGGCTGACTCTGGCGGCCGGGGTTTGCGTGGCGGACATTCCGGCGGCCGGGACGGTTTTGTCAGTCGCGGAGGAGCGCGCGGTCGTGGCGGCGGTGATGTAATCGTCAGGGGCGGGGCTCGTGATGCTGTCGTTAGGGGCGGCAGTCGTGATGCCGCTTTCAGGTATAGCGGCCGGGATAGTTATGTCAGGCACAGCGGCCGTGGCGGCTTCGTCGGCCGGGGCGATTACGTCAGGTCCGGAGGCCACCGGCATGGCGGTCACTTTTCCAGTAGCATCTGGATCGGGCCAAGCTTCGGATTTGGGTATGATCCCTTTTACTATCCCTTCTATCCGGCGTACCGTTATCCTTACCCTTACTATGCTCCACCCACGGTAGTCGTACCTCAGGAGCCACAGGAATACATCATGCGGGGTGACCAGGAAGATGAGACCGGCTACTGGTATTACTGCAAGGATGCAAACGGGTACTATCCTTACGTCAAGCGCTGTCCGGGCGGCTGGATGAAAGTAGTCCCCTATCAACCGCCACCGGATCTGGACTAGGGAGGCAAACCTCATGAAACCTATAACTGTAATAATCCTTGTTTTGCTGACCTTGACCGGTTGCGCAACCCTGCCGACAGGCCCGAGCGTCAGGGTGCTGCCCGCCCCCGGCAGATCCTTCGAGCAGTTCATGGCTGAGGACGCCGTATGTCGGCAATGGGCAAGCCAGTATATCGGGCAGAATCCGCAGAGCGCCTATGATCGCAACACTGCGAGGGGCGCAGTTCTAGGCACCGCTCTGGGCGCAGGGGTAGGAGCCGCTCTGGGCGCGGTATCGGGAGATGCAGGAGCCGGAGCTGCGATTGGTGGCGGCACAGGGCTGTTATTTGGAACCGCAAGCGGCGCAAGTTCCGGGGAGGTTTACGGCATGGAGGCGCAGCGGCGCTACGATAACGTTTATGTGCAGTGCATGTATGCCAAGGGCAACCAGGTCCCGGGTACGGTGGGAAGGATCCGGAGCAGGAGCGTTGCTCCTCCGCCGGCGGATCTGTACCCCGTTCCGCCTGATTATCGGCCGGCCCGCTAGAATGTTCCGGCCGCGGTGGCTGGCTAGAGCGGCTATAGGATGGAGTCGCACTAGATAGGCGGAATGAATAATTGAAGTGATTAGATAGATGGAGTGCTAGATGAACGGAGTGCAACATGAACGGAGTGGCAACCGGGGCGCCTTTTTTAGGCGCCCCTCCTTTTTGGCCAGCCGGGATCTTTTTGTGGTTCATAATCCCCCCTCTCCCAAACCCTCCCACAAGGGGAGAGGGGACTTTAGGCTCCCTCCTGACGGAGAAGGGAGTTCACGCTGTCATGACGGAAGCGGGAAACGTCAAGCTCGCCGCTAGAGAGGGGACTGCTTTAGCAGGGATACCCCTTGCGGGTATCCAAAGGCAAGGCGCGGACACCCGCAAGGGGTGCCCCTACAAGATGCTGGAGGGCCTTTAAGCTCCCCTCCCTTTATGGGAGGGGCTGGGGGAGGGGACTTTATCATCAGGTGCAATAAAAAATCAAGGCCAGGCGTAGGGTGGGCACTCCGTGCCCACGCGCCCCGTACACTCTGCTCCTATACCCATGCCTCGTTGAGGTGGGCAGGGGGCTGCCCCCCCTACTGTTTCAACCGAAGCTGAACGAGGTTCAGTTAAATGTCTGTGAGATTGTGTTGATTAAATATATATGCTAGTCTGCACGCGCTAAACAAACCGTCACAGTTAAAGCCTCCTGCTTGAGGAGGAGATCTTGATATTCACTGCAGCTAGTTCTAGCTCACGAGGTGAGGCTTGCCACAAAACGCCGCCATGAAGAGAATGCTGCCCTGGGTTGCCGCCGTTATCGGCGGCATCCTATATTTTCTGGGTTACGTCGGCTTTGACCAATTCTACCTGGAGTGGATCTTCCTGGTCCCGGTGCTTTGGGCGGTACGCGAACAGCGCCCCGGCCGCGCCTTCTTGATCGGATGGGTCGCCGGCATCGTGGGGAACGCGGGCGGGTTCTACTGGATCATCGAGATGTTTCAGCAGTTCGCCGGGGTGCCTTGGCCGTTTGCGGCGCTGGGACTGCTGTTTCTCTCGGCGGCAAATGGCATCGTGGTCGCGGCTTGGGCCTGGGGCACACGGCTCATCACCCGCGACACCGGCTGGAGTGTAGTCTGGGTTGCCCCGGTGGTCTGGACGGCGGTGGAAAAATTTTGGCCGGAAATTTTCCCCAATTACCTCGGTGCCAGCCAGTACAAACTCACCTCGCTTACCCAGATAGCCGAGCTGACTGGAATCCTTGGGGTCAGCTTTCTGGTGGTCTACATAAATGCCACCATCTATGCTACAGCTACCTCGTGGCTGGAGAGCCGGCGCCTGCCCCGTCGCCAGTTGGCTCTCTTCGCGGCGGCCATCACAGTCCTTATCTGCTTTGGCCAACTGCGCATACGTGCCGTGGATCGTCAGGTTGCCAGTGCGGAAAAGATGACTATCGGTCTAGTGCAAGCCAACCGGGGGGCTGCTGATAATCACATCGACCCGGACATCACTTTGCGCGAGCATCAGGAAATGTCGAAGACGCTGATAGCAGGGCAAGCGCTCGACCTGATCGTGTGGCCCGAGGGAGTTTTCAATGTCAATCTCACCTCCCGGGAAACCCGGCTGCCATCCGCCCTGCTGGGAAATCTCGGCACCCCGATGCTCTTGGGCGCCGGACTGCGGCAGTGGGAAGGGGATTCGGCGCGCATTTCGAACAGCGCGCTCCTTACCGATGGGTCGGGAAGAATTATCGGTAGCTACGATAAGACTATCCTGGTCCCTTTCGGGGAATACATACCGCTGGGAGACCTCTTCCCCCGCCTGTACTCCTGGTCGCCCTACACCAGCAGGTTCTCGCCAGGAGTGAGCGAGGAGCCGCTGCAACTCGGCAAACATCTGCTTTCGGTAAATATCTGCTATGAGGACATCTTCCCCGGCCACGTGCGAAAGCTGATGGGCGGCGGGCGTGAACGCCGGATCCCTCATGCGATGTTCAACCTGACCAATGACTCCTGGTACGGCAACTCTACTGAACCGATGGAGCACCTGGTCCTGGCAAGTTTCCGTTCCATTGAGAATCGCCGCTCTCTGGTGCGTGTCACCAACACCGGCATCTCCGCCTTCGTGGACCCCGCTGGGCGGATCGTGAGTCGCACCGGCGTCTGGACCAAAGAGGTGCTGGTGGACCGGATCCCGCTGCTTACCGGACGTACCGCGTATATGCTTTTCGGGGACTGGATCGGCTGGCTCTGCGCCATCCTTTTGGTTTCCGGGATTGGCCAAACCTTTCGGATATCGAGGCGCGGCAAAGAACCGGACTCGTCCCGCGCAGAGAAGGGCGGCAAACGCCAGAGGGGGGACGGAGCTGCGGGAAGGCCAGCAGCGCGCTGAGACCCCTCTCTAGCCTGTTTATAGGCTCCATCTTTTGCTCGTTCCTTCTTTCTCGTTCCCAAGCTCCAGCTTGGGAACGCAATCGCCGGCAAAGCTCCAGCTTGAGTCCTTGAAGCGGAGCTTGCTGTTGCATGTAGGCTCCCAAGCTGTAGCTTGGGAACTAGACGAGGGAGCTGGTGCTTGGGAACGAGACGACCCGATAGATGTAATTCTTCACTGATACAGTTGTCAGCCTGCACCTGAGTACCAACTATGACGTTAGCCAGCGGACCAATGACAATTAAAATTGCCTCTGCATTGTCCGTTGCATATTTGTGTTGCAATGGCAGAATATACCCTTGCCAGCGCACTGACTCAGGGTGTTATTGTGACTGCGGTCCATAGAAAAGTCCCGCGAGGTACTCCTCAAGGGCAACAAAGGCTTCAATGACTAGAGTTCTTGAAAGAGCAGGCAGGCCAGTTAGTGTAATAAATAACGGGAATACTTCTCCGCTTGGTGCCACCGTTTCGCCCGGCGGGGTAAACTTCAGCGTCTTTGCCAGAGACTGCAGCGGAGTGGAGCTGCTGCTCTTCGATGGGCCGGATGCCGCCGGGCCGTCCAGAATCATCCGCCTCGACCCCAGGGAAAACCGTACCTATCACTACTGGCATACTTTCGTTCCAGACATCGGTGCCGGGCAGCTCTACGGCTACCGCGTCGCCGGCCCATTTGAGCCGCAACGGGGCCGCCGGTTCGACCCGGGGAAGCTCCTGATCGATCCCTACGGCCGGGCGGTGGCGGTTCCAGAAGGATATGACCGCGCCGCCGCCTGCCTGCCGGGCGACAATGTGCAGGTTGCCATGAAAAGCGTGGTCGCCGACCCCCGCGGCTATGACTGGGAAGGCGACTTGCCGCTCAAGCGAACCTACTCCAGTACCGTGATCTATGAGATGCATGTGGCCGGATTCACCCGGCATCCCTCATCCGGTGTCCCAGAGGACAAACGCGGCACCTATGCCGGTCTGATCGAAAAAATCCCCTATCTGCAGGACCTGGGCGTCACCGCGGTGGAACTGCTGCCGGTGTTTCAGTTCGATCCGCACGACGCCCCTTTTGGACTTTGCAACTACTGGGGCTACTCCCCGATTTCCTTTTTTGCCCCCCACGCCGCCTACAGTTCCTGTAAGGATCCGCTCGGTCCCTTGAACGAGTTCCGCGACATGGTTAAGGCTCTGCACCGCGCCGGTATCGAGGTGATCCTCGACGTGGTCTACAATCACACCTCGGAAGGGGATCACCAGGGTCCCACGTTTTGTTACCGGGGCTTTGCCAACGACGTCTACTACAGCCTCTCGCCCGATGGAAGCTACATTAACCACACCGGCTGCGGCAACACCTTGAACGCCAATCACCACGTGGTGCGCCGGCTCATCATCGACAGCCTGCACTACTGGGTTAAGGAGATGCATGTCGACGGCTTCCGTTTCGATTTGGCATCCATCCTGTCGCGCGACGGAGAGGGGCGGCCGCTCAAGAACCCGCCCATCCTTTGGGACATCGAGTCTGACCCTGCCTTGGCCGGGATCAAGCTGATCGCCGAGGCCTGGGACGCGGGGGGACTGTATCAGGTCGGCAGCTTCATAGGCGACAGCTGGAAAGAGTGGAACGGGGAATTCCGCGACGACGTGCGCAGCTTCCTGAAGGGAGACCAGGGGATGATCTCCCGGTTTGCTGCCAGGCTTTTGGCCAGCCCGGATATTTACGGTCACCAGGAGCGCGAACCGGAGCAGAGCATAAATTTCATCACCTGCCACGACGGTTTCACCCTGAATGATCTGGTCTCCTACAACACCAAACATAACGACGCGAACAGCGAACATAACCGGGATGGCACCGATTCCAACCTGAGCTGGAACTGCGGCATTGAAGGGCCGATCGAGGATCCCGCTGTCGAGGCGCTGCGTAATCGCCAGGTTAAGAATTTCCTGGCGGTGACCCTGCTTGCGCTGGGGACGCCGATGATCCTGATGGGGGACGAAGTGCGGCGCACGCAGTGGGGGAACAACAACGCCTACTGCCAGGACAATGAAATCAGCTGGTTCGACTGGAGAAAGCTGGAGGCTCACGCCGACATCCACCGTTTCACCAAGGAGCTGATCAAGGCGAGGCTGATGCACAGCGATACCGTGTTGGAGGATTTGACCCTGAGTCAGCTACTGGGTCAGGCGCGGATGGAGTGGCACGGCGTGCGCCTGGGCACCCCCGATTGGAGTCACGAATCGCACAGTATTGCCCTGACCGCCTGGAGCGTGACCCGGCGCGTCGTGTTTCATTACATGGTCAACGCCTACTGGGAACCTCTCAGATTCAAGCTTCCCTCTCCGGAAAAGCTTCCCGGCGGCGTCTGGCATCGCTGGATCGACACCTCCCTGGCCTCGCCCGAAGACCTCTTGCCGTGGGACGCCCTGCAGACGGTAGGTGGAGACAGTTATCTGCTCCCTGAGCGTTCCCTCGTGGTTCTGATTGCCAAGGGCCCCTGGCGGCGCCGTCCCAACCTGCCTATCTGACAGCACGCGTTTTCGCAAGAGGGGTAGCCCCTCTCCGAGCAAGGAGGTTGATATGTCATCTGTTTTCGGCACCCTCTTCAGGGTTTCCACCTTCGGCGAGAGCCACTGTCCTGCGGTCGGGGCGATCGTTGATGGCTGCCCTTCGGGAATGGAACTGAGCGAGGCTGACATCCAGCCTCAGATGGACCGGCGTCGCCCGGGGCAAAGCGAATTGACCACTCCGCGTAACGAACGCGACCTGGTCACCATCCTCTCGGGCGTGGAAAACGGCATCACCCTGGGAACCCCGATCGGACTCCTGGTGCACAATCGCGACCAGCGTCCCGACGATTACCAGGATATGCAAGCTATCCCGCGCCCCTCTCACGCGGATTATACCTATCAGGTCAAATACGGCTTTCGTGCCGGAAGCGGCGGTGGACGGGCCAGCGCGCGCGAGACGATAGGGCGGGTCGCAGCCGGTGCCATTGCGGAAAGGTATCTGCTCCGGGAGCACGGGGTGGAGATCGTGGCATGGGTGGATAGTGTCGGGCACCTCGATGCGGGTGCCATCGATATGGCGAGCATCAACAGACAGGCGGTAGACCTCCACCTGGTCCGCTCGCCGAACTCCATTGCCGCCCAGGCGATGGCGGAGTTAATCGCCGAGGTGCGGGATAACGACGATTCGGTCGGAGGAGTGGTCGGCTGTGTCTGCCGAAAGGTCCCCGTCGGATTGGGTGAGCCGGTATTCGACAAGTTGGAGGCGATGCTCGCCCATGCCATGCTGTCGATACCCGCCTCGAAGGGATTCGAGATCGGTTCCGGGTTTGGCGGCAGCCGTATGCTCGGGAGCGCGCATAACGATCCCTTCGTGCAAAAAGGCGAGCGATTGGGGACCTCGACCAACTACAGCGGCGGCGTTCAGGGCGGGATTTCCAACGGTGAGTCCATTTATTTCCGGGTCGCGTTCAAACCGCCGGCCACCATAGGGATCAGGCAGAACACCGCGACCTTCGCGGGGGCCGACACGGTGCTGGAGGCCAAGGGGCGTCACGATCCCTGCATCGTACCGAGGGCGGTGCCTATCGTCGAGAGCATGGCGGCACTGGTAATCATGGATTTGTTTCTACGGCAGGAGTTCAGGCTCAGAGGACGTTAGAGATGCGCCCTCCCCCGTTGTGGGGGAGGGCGTTGCAAAGCAGAAGGTCGAGCTTATTGACAGGCCTCTTGTAGTACCCGGATCATACGTACTTCGGGCGGGATTGCCTCCCACTCGGTAAAAGACGAAAGATCGGTTGACCGCAAAACCTTACCCCCCTTGTCGAGATGAGCCGCATTCAGCAGGCGGCTTTCCCTCTCGCCGCAATTAAGCTCGTAGAGATAACGCGATTCGTGGAGCTTGGCCAGATCCTTGGAGGTGGAAAGCGTCTTCAGGGCGTCGGCCTTCCCCTTATCGCTGTAGACAACCCTCGTTTCCACCCGGACGATCCCTTCTTTGGGTCTGCTTTTGCCGGCTTTGTCGTAGTAGAAGCTGGAGTCGGCATTCTCGTCAAGCTGTACCCACTCCGGTCCTGCAGCAACGGCCGATGCTGCCAGCGCCGCGCTGAAAGTTACAAACATAAAAGCCAAACTGCATAGAAAAGTGGTTATTGATCTCATGGATGCCTTTCTCCAGTGAAACGTGAGTTAATGCCTGCCCGCGAATCCGTTCAGTGTCGATCGCCACGCAGCGAACTGCTTTGGGCCATGCTTTCCATCTCTTCTGCTCTCGATTTCAGTCTGCGCAACTCCGACTCAAAGTCGGCGATCATCTCCTCTTCTCCCCCCACGATCCCTTCCACCTTGAAAGACTTTCGTTGCAGTTCGAGATCGTATTCCAGGTACTGTGGAGCGACCGGGCTTTGTCTGGCAGTGCGCACTATCCTTATCACGACCACCCCGGTGAATTGGGGATGTTCCAGTAGCTCATGATCTATCTCGCTATCATAGGGCTTGATGGTAATCCTTTCTTTGACCATATTGCCGTGCAGCTTCATCTCTCGGACCACCCCGTTATCTGTCTTTTCCAGTATCTGCATGTCGGTAATGCCTGGCGTAAAGCGCTCCGGGTGTTGCACCCTGTCTAACAGCAGGTTCCAGAGTGTGTCATGTTCTGCATGTACAAGAACTTGCAAAGTCTTGAGTAGCATCTGATGCCTCCCTGAATAGATTTATCTACTGAAGCAAAAAAAGTTTCCTGTCATAGCGTTGGTTTGATACTGACACAGGGACCTCAAAAACGACCATTTCTTTCGCGATGGTTAATTATAGTATGGTATTGCGGACGGTCAAGGGAGCCTGGGATGTTGTAACGCTTCTGAGAAAGTCCATGGTTAGTCTGCCACTAGTCCCCGCCCCGGAGGGATTGCCATTAAGTAGCACGGACATCAGTAGGGGCGAACCTTGTGTTCGCCCAGATTTGCTGCTCGCCATTTCCATCGGAATCTCGCGTGCCCGGGCGAACACAAGGTTCTCCCCTTCGTTAGCAGGAAGAGTTATTGAAAATGCCGAAACATCGCCCTTAATTGACAGGCCCCGGCCCGAGTATACAATGGGCTAGTTCGCTGGCTGGAAGTGCATGGTTGGGGAACATTAACCGGTGCAGAAATCAAGCGGAGGCTATCATGTTCGGAACTAAAACGGTAGAGAGGGTGCAAAGCCGCCATCCGATTCTGGTCGGGCTGGCTGCCGGTTTGATTGCGGGCGCAGTATCTGGCAGAACTGACAAGCTCTTTGATCGCTTTGTGAGCCCAAAGCAGAAGAGGCGTGATCGCCGGGTGCGGGAGGCATCGGCGCATGAGATGGCGGGGCCCTACCTCGCCTCCAAGATTATGGGCAAAAAGCTGAGCCGGCAGCAAAGAAAGCGCGCCCGACTGGTATTCAGCGTGGCTTACGGTCTTGGCTGGGGGATGCTGCACAGCAGCCTGAGGAATCGGTTTCCCAAGCTGACCCGGTGGGCAGGTCTCCCTTTTGCAGTTCCTTTTTTCTTTGCCTGTGACGGCCTTATCGCGCCGATGCTGGGAGTATCTCCCAACCTGCGTCGCATCCCCTGGCAGCCGAGCGTCAAGGAAATGGGCAACCATATCGCATGGACCGCCGCAGCTGAAATGATTCACCGACTGGCAGCCCGCAAGCGCTGAAACCTCAGGGCCCCATCCCCACCCCAACGCTCCCCTTGAAGGGGAGGGGGCTTGATTGGCCGAATGATCTTAAGTCTCTGAGGTCGGCTGTCGTTGCACCGCGCACGGCTAAACGGGCAGCCGACTACTGATTTTCAGAGCTTCCGGCTTCAAGTCCCTCCCCCTTCAAGGGGGAGGTCAGGAGGGGATTGGGTGGTTTTGCTGGAGCGGAAGTTAGCGCTGATGGAGAGGGAACTCGGAGGCATCTCATGGCTAAGAGATCTACAATCATGAAAAGCGAACTGCCGAAATGGCTTAATGCCATGCTCGTTTTCGGCACTATGGCGACGGTGCTGCTGTTGGAGATAAAGCGCCCGCTTCGGCAATCGAGGCAGAATAAGTTACAGCGCGACTCACGAAACGTTCTGGTTTCCTGGATGGCGGCGGCGACGGTAGCGATTGCGGAGAAGCCCGTCACGGCGCCGCTTGCTCTTGCCGTACAGCGCAACAATTGGGGACTTCTCAAGCTGGTCCGACTCCCCATGGTGCTGGAGCTGTTGCTCTCTGTGGCTTTGCTCGACTACACGCTTTACATCTGGCACTACCTGACCCACAAGGTGCCTTTCCTCTGGCGCTTTCACAAGTTTCACCACGTCGATCTGGATTTGGACGCGAGCACCGCACTGCGCTTTCACACCGGCGAATTGCTCGTATCTGTGCCTTGGCGGGCGGCCCAGGTCCGCCTGCTGGGTATTTCCCCGCTCGGGTTAGCCATCTGGCAGACGCTCACCTTGATGGAAATCATGTTTCACCACTCCAACGTGCGGCTTCCTTTGGGATTGGAGCGCCGTCTCTGCCGGGTGATCGTCACACCGCGCATGCATGGCATCCACCACTCAATCGTTAAGGAGGAGACCGATTCCAACTGGTCCACCATTTTTGCCTGGCCCGATTATCTGCACCGCACTCTGCGACTCAATGTGCCGCAACAAGAGATAACCATCGGCGTCGGCCCTTATCAGGACCCGGAGGAATTAACCCTCGGGAAAACCCTGGTGCTGCCGTTTGAGCCCGAGCGCCCCTGGACCAAGCCTCAGCGCGCACAATTGGCGCTACCGAGAACAATTTTGGCCGGCTGAAAGGGGCGCGGGGCACCCATCCCCACCCCGTGCCCCTACCTCTTGCCCCCATGTCATGCCTCATTGAGGTGGGCAGGGGGCTGCCCACCCTACAACTCCCCCTCCCTTTTTCACCCTCTCCCCTCAAGGCGTAGGGTGGGCACTCCGTGCCCACGCGACCCCGTACCCGTGCCCCCTACCTCTTGCCCTATGCCATGCCTTATTGCGGTGGGCAGGGGGCTGCCCACCCTACACGGAAAGTAGGGGGGGATAGAGGGCAGAGCAGTCGCAAAGCTGCGAAATATATCGAACAAACGAGACCCACCGGGAATAATCCTGATGGGTCTCGTTTTTGTCTGCTGACTAAGTTTTTGATTTAGCCGACTCTTGCTACACGGCGGGCCCGCTGGGCGGGTCTTTGGGACGGGTCTTAATTACGCCGGTCATCACGCCGATGCCAAGCAGGATGAGACAGATGATGGCTATCTTAAAGGCGGCCACTCCGGCGGTGAGCAATGCCCAAACCACGCCAATCATGATGAGGATAATCCCGATGAGGTAGAGCGCGAATGACATGAGAGTTCTCCTTTTGTCTAAACGACACCCGTACTATCTGTGATCCTCCTATTTAAGCATCAAAACCAGCACAGTCATAAGGCTGCTAGTGCTGTTGTCAAATCTGGTACAGAGGTGAACCCGCTGAATCAAGATAGGTCAGGTAAAGCCTGGTATCGAACTCGAGCTGGTGGTAAGCGGGTTCCATGTAGTCACAGAGCTGATAAAAAGCCTTGTTGTGATCCTTCTCTTTCAGATGAGCCAACTCGTGAACCACAATCATTTTCAGAAACTCAATCGGTGTTTCTTTAAAAAGCGAAGCTACCCGGATCTCATTCTTTGACTTGAGCTTTGCCCCTTGCACTCTTGATACGAAGGTGTGTGTGCCCAGGGCGTTGTTGATGACGCTGATTTTACCATCGTAGCTCACCTTGCTGAGCGGTTGGGACTTGCGAAGGAACTCGTTTTTGATCTCAACGGTGTAGTCATAGAGTGCCTTATCAGTCCTGATGCCATGCGCCGCAGTCGGATACTTTGCCAGTAAAACTTTGCCTAGTTCATCGTCCGCTATCAGTTTGCCAACCTTGGTTGTCACCTGTTCTGAATAACCTGCCAGATACTTCAATCCGCGCATATGCTGGTTCTTCCTTCCGTTATTATTTGGAATCGAAGTTAGCATATTGCCGGTTTATGTGCAAATCCTGCGGTAAGTCGCACCGCTTTGCCAAACCGCGCCTGCAGTGGTCGTCAGTACCTGTGAGTTTGCCTCTTTGGCATGTCCGCATGCCTTTGAATCATGGCATGCAGATAACGCGATCCCAGTTGGCTCTCGGCAAGGGCCTGCTTCACCGGCGGCAGCTTCAGTACGGCGCCGACGACGGCGGCCATCGCCCTGTGGCTGAACATGGCGCGGTTGTCCCAGATCAGGTGCTGCAGCTTATTTCTTTCAATTGCCATCAACACAACCCTGTGCGCTCCATCTACCGGGGTTATCACCCGTTCCTTCCTGGGTACCAGTGAGAGTGCGCCGCTCTTGCAGACCCTGACACAGACACCGCATCCCAGGCAGCGCTCAGTATCGAGCACGCATTTCCTCATCCAATGATGCTGGGCGTCCTTGGCAGAGACGAGACTTACCCCCTGAGCGGGGCAGGCGTCGATGCATCTGCCGCAACCGCAGCAAAGATCCTCTTTTAGATGGACAACGTAGTTCGTGGTGTGGACCGGGTGCAGGTGGGAGAATTTACGAGCCGCGACCAGCGCCTCGCAGCAACATCCGCAGCAGTTGCAGATAAAACTGATGCCGTGCTGCGCATTTTCGGCAAACTGAACCAGGTTCTGCTCTCTTGCCTGTTGCAGGAAGTCGAGGCACTCCACCTGGTCGATCTCGCGTGCGTTCCCGTGCCTGATCAGCGAGTCGGCGAGGCCGTTAAAGATCATGCACATCTCCATGGAAGCGGAGCAGGCCCGGCCGATATGGTGCATCTTCTGACGACAGTAGCAGTTTGCCAACCCGATCTTCCAGGCCCCTTTGATCACCTCGCTGGCGCGTTCGTAGTTGAGGACCCGGGTCACATGAGCCGGCGCAACCTCGTCTTCGCCTACCATGATCCGGCCCAAACGGGTTCTCCCCTCCACAAAGAGGTCCCTTACGAAATCTTCCTCCAGGTTTAGGTACTGGTAGAGCAACTCGCTCAAGCTCTTCTGATCAACGTCCGATCGGACCCGCATCAGGGAAAAATCAAAGAATCCCGAGATAGGAGGAGGCAGCACGAAGATTCTCTCACCGTTGTCTTGCTCCATATCGAGCATCAGTGCCCGATCTGCCAGCCCGTCGAGGATACGGAAAGCTTCAACCTCTCTCATCTCCCAGAGGTGCGCCGCCATCGTTGCCGTGAAGGGACGAACAGGAAGACGGCTCAACAACTCCGCCTCCTTCTCGGTAAAAAGCATGGAAAGAATCCTGGTGAGCAGTTCTGAAGGAGGGGCGCCCTGTGGGAATCTATTCAGCCGCTCTATCAATGAGTTGTAACCAGTACTGTATGTCAGGTGCGGCATGGGAGGCTCCGAAACTGCTTGGCGCGGGAGGTTTATACACTAGAGCATCACAGACCCATGCCTATGAGCAAAGGTGCGATGAATGAGAGCAATTCCTGATGTCTTAGGTGTTTACGACTGTTTCTTGTGACTTTAGTAAAAAGTTTTAATAGTATAGCTGCCTTTGCGTCGCGTGCAATCGGCGCTTGTGATAGAGTAGCCATATTAATTTAGACTACAGAAGGGGGTGGCATGGCCCTGTTTCTTCTATCGTACTTGGGCATCTACGGTATTGCTCACGCCTACCTGGCCTGGCGCATGGTTCGAGCATTTCAACTCGCGGCACCGTATCCCGCTCTATTTATCGTGGTCTCGATCTTCATGATTCTCGCCCCCATACTGGTCAGAATTTTGGAGCATGGCGGCATGCATCTCCCCGCCAGTTTGGTGGCCCGCCTCGGATATCTCTGGATGGGATTCTTCTTTCTCTTGCTGAGCGCGTCCATCGCCCTGGATCTGATTCGTGGCATTCTTGCCGCAGCCGGCTGGATCTGGCCTCACGAACTGCTATTTACCAACCAGCGCGCCTTATCGGTCGCCATCCTCCTGGCGCTGGTCGCCTCCTGCTATGGGTTATTTGAGGCGAGGAATATTAAGGTGGAGCAGGTAACAGTGAAAAGTGCCAAGATCCCGGAAAGCGCAGGTCGTGTGCGGATCGTCCAGATTTCGGATGTTCATCTCGGACTGATGTTAGGCAAGGGGCGTCTCAAAAGGATTCTTGACCAGGTGGCCGCTTTGAAGCCGGACCTGATCTTCAGTACCGGTGACCTGGTGGATGGGCAGAGGAACGGCCTGGGGGGACTGGACACGGAGCTCTTTGCGCTTCAGGCGCCCCTTGGCAAGTACGGGGTGTTGGGAAATCATGAAATATATGCTGGCCTTGCCTCTTCATCCCAGTTCACTGAGCATAGCGGTTTCCGAATGCTGCGGCAGCAGTACCAATCACCCACCGATTTCCTGACCGTTGCCGGTGTTGACGATCCGGCAACGGGGGAAGGGGAAACCGGTGCCAGCGAAACAGCCTTGTTGGCAACCTTGCCTCGGGACAAATACACCATCTTGCTCAAGCACCGCCCTACCGTGGAACCGGGTTCCCTTGGTCTTTTCGACCTGCAGCTCTCAGGTCATGTGCACAAGGGGCAGATATTTCCCTTCAACCTGATCACCCATCTTTTCTATCCCGCCAAAATGGGACTCTCTGAAATAGGTGCGGGCTCGCTGCTCTATGTGAGTCGAGGCAGCGGCACCTGGGGTCCACCCATGCGCGTTCTCGCCCCGCCCGAAGTCACGGTGATCGATCTCTTCCCCTCAGTGCAATGATTGTCAACCATTTGCCCCTCGCTGGTTGACGAACCTCGTTGCCGTGTGTTAAAAGAGGCAAGGGCCGGGGCTAGAGGTATGAAGTGTAAAGCTCCCCTCCCTTTATGGGAGGGGCTGGGGGAGGGCGGTTCACCTTTCACCTTTCACGATTTAGGAGACTTTGGGTGCAGAAATTTTCCGATGAGCTTGACCTCCTGCGTGCGGAAGGATTGTACCGCAGCATGCGGGTTATTAACGGGGCGCAGGGAAGCCGCGTGGAACTGGACGGCAGGCAGGTTCTGCTGCTTTGTTCCAACAACTACCTGGGTCTCGCCGACCATCCGGCGCTCAAACGAGCGGCCGTTGAGGGGGTGCAGTTCGGAGTAGGCTCCGGTGCGTCTCGCCTGGTTTCGGGCACCATGGAACTGCACGAAAAGTTGGAGACGCGTATCGCCGCATTCAAGGGGACGGAGAAAGCGCTGCTCTTCAACTCCGGGTACGCCGCAAATACCGGGATCATCTCTGCCCTGGTGGGCCGGGGGGATGCCATCTTCTCGGACCGGTTGAACCATGCCAGCATCGTTGATGGGGCTCTGTTGTCCCGGGCGGGATTTCACCGGTATCCGCACCGGGACATGGCTGCACTTGAGCGAATGCTGCAGGAGAAGGGTGGCAAGGGTAGGCGGCTCATCGTCACCGATGGCGTGTTCAGCATGGACGGCGATATAGCGCCCCTGGCAAAACTGGTGCAGCTTGCCAGGCAGTACGATGCACTTCTTATGGTAGATGATGCGCACGGCAGCGGCGTACTTGGCGCGTCGGGGCGCGGCAGCGGGGATTTGTGTGGCGTGCTGGACGGAATCGACATCCATATGGGCACCCTCGGCAAGGGATTCGGGAGCTTCGGGGCCTATGCGGCAACTACCGGGATCATCCGTGACTACCTGGTCAATAAAGCGCGCAGTTTCATATTCTCCACCTCTCTGCCTCCGGCCGTCCTGGCTGCGTCCATCGCAGCGTTAGAGGTGGTAGATTCGCCTGAAGGCGCTCAACTGAGGGAGAAGCTCCAGGCGAACGTGGCGCTCTTCAAGGAGAGGCTGACGGCATCCGGTTTTGACACCATGGGGAGTGAAACCCAGATCGTTCCGATCTTTGTCGGCCCGGCTAAAACCACCATGGAGTTCAGCAGTGAACTTTTGCAGCAGGGACTGTTCGTGCAGGGGATCAGGCCTCCCACCGTCCCGGCTGGCAGTTGCCGTCTGCGCTGCACTATCATGGCAACTCATGAGGCCGAAGATCTAGAGGCTGCTGCGGAGATTATTAGTCGCGTGGGAAGAAAACTGGGTGTCATCTAGGAAGCGGGTCTGAGACTCTGTAGGAGCGCATCCCTGCCGCGATAGCGGTGTTGTCGCAAGTTCCCTCCCCCGGAGGGGGAGGGCTAGGGAGGGGGAACGCCGTCAGTTCTCACCTAATAGCTCATTCTTCGACAGACGTAGCCGCGGCCTTCCCCTCTCCCGACCTCCCCCCGCTGGGGGGAGGAGAGTTGGCAAAGTTTGAATAGAGAGTACCTTTGCCTCCCTAAATCGTACAGGGAGGGTGTTCATTTCTCATCTGTTTTTCTAAGGAAAACCAATGCCTTTTGTCGAAACATCCACTGGTGTGACGCTGCATTACGAGGAGATAGGGAGCGGTCGGCCCATCGTCTTTCTGCACGGTTGGGCGATGTCGACCCAGGTCTGGCGCTTCCAGCAGCAACTAGACGATAACTGCCGGCTTATATTCCTGGACCAGCGCGGTCACGGGCAGTCGTCTACCGCTCCCGGATACAAGCTGGATGATTTCGCCGTTGACCTGGTGGCGTTCTTCGACCGTTTGGAGCTTAGCGGCGCGGTACTGGTCGGCTGGTCCATGGGAGTGCAGGTGGCGTTGCAGGCTTTTCCAGCTCTGCGATCACGTCTTGCCGCCCTGGTCCTGATCGGTGGTACGCCAAGGTTCACCACCGCGGACCAGTATCCGCACGGGCAGTCTGCGGTAGAGGTCAAGGGGCTTGGCCTTCGTCTCAGGCGCGATTACCAAAAGACCATGGGTGATTTCTTTCGGGGGATGTTCGCCGAGGGAGAGATGGAAGGTGCCCAGTACCAGCGCATCGTCCACGAGATCGTCATGGGGGGGCGCTCACCTGACCCCGATACGGCGCGGCAGTCTCTCGAGATTCTCTCCGTAGCGGATCTGCGTGACGGGCTTCCCCTGATTGATCGACCTGTTCTGCTGGTCCATGGCGAGTTCGACAAGATTTGCCCTGCTTCCGCCTCGGCATATATGGCGGATCGCCTCCCGATGGGAGAGCTTAAGGTGATGCAGGGGTGCGGCCATGCGCCGTTCATGACTCAGCCGGAACAGTTCAACGAGCTGCTACTGGAGTTTCTGGCTAGGGTGTGATTCACAACGATACTTGGATGGTACCTGGATGGTTTCAAATATTGATAGGCAGAAAGTGCGCGATTCGTTTCACCGGCAGGCGACCGATTACGACGGCTACGCGGTGGTGCAGGGGAGGGTGGTTGAACGGCTGATGAGTTTGCTCCAGGCGGAAGGGGTGCGCCCGGCGCGGCTTCTGGATGTCGGCGCCGGAACCGGCCGGTTGCTGGCAAAGCTGCGCGATTGCTATCCGACAGCCTTCGCGGTGGGTGCCGATCTTGCCTTCGGCATGTGCCAGACCGCATCTGCCAACCTGGCTGCAGATCGGGTGCATCTGGTGAACGCCGATGCCGAGAGGCTCCCCTTTGTAGATGGTTCCTTCGACCTGGTACTTTCCACTTCAACCTTTCAGTGGCTCACCACGCTCGATCACGCCTTTGCCGAGGTGCAGAGGGTGCTTGCGCCGGGAGGGCTGTTCTGTTTCGCGCTCTTCGGGGAAAAGACGCTGTTTGAGCTGCGCAGTTCCTACAAGATGGTGCTTCAAGGCGGTGCTGACCGAAGCCACAGCTTCTTTAGCGCTTCGGAGGTGTCGTCCGCGTTGCAGCGCGTTGGCTTCTCGGAGCCTGGAGCCATCTCTGAGATGGAGGTGGAATGGCATTCGGATGTGCCTGAACTACTGCGTTCACTGAAGCGGATCGGCGCCGGCAGCGCCGCCCCGGTCGCCGCCCAGGGACTCTCGCAAAGACGGGTCATGCTGGAGATGATGGAGGAGTACCGGAAGAGTTATGGCAAGGATGGTGCTATTCCGGCAAGTTATGAGGTGGTCTACGGGATAGGCAGGAAGGCGCGGTAGCAGTCCCGCCTTGCGGAGCTGATTCCGGACGGGCAAAACCTCGCACTAATTGGCTTTTGTAGGGGCACCCCTTGCGGGTGTCCGGCCTTGCCGTTGCCCTCGCCGTTGCATCTGGATACCCGCAAGGGGTATCCCTACAACGGCAGTTCAGAAGCTAAATCCCCCCCAGCCCCCCTTTGTCAAAGGGGGGAGCCTGTTGACCAACTCTGACCGACTCTAACCGACTCTCCCTCGCCCCTCGGGAGAGGGTAGGGGTAGGGGTAGGTAGCCTGAGGCACCAGCTCGCTCCGTGGCAACTCCCTCACCCGCCCTTCGGGCACCCTCTCCCGGGGGGCGAGGGTAAATTGTCGCAAACACAAAAGGGGGCGCCTGATGAGGCGCCCCCTTTTTAACTGCATGTTATCTATTCCGACTTCTACTAATGCCTTCCGTTCGTTACTCCGGTTAAACCCTGGTCAACTGACGGTACCTGATGCGGTGCGGCTGGTCGGCTGCGGTTCCCAGACGGGCATGACGGTCTTCTTCGTATTCGGAGTAGTTCCCCTCGAACCAGACCACTTTGCTGTCTCCCTCGAAAGCGAGGATGTGGGTGGCTATCCGGTCCAGGAACCAGCGATCATGGGAAATGACGACGGCGCAGCCTGCGAAGTTCTCCAGGGCTTCTTCCAATGCCCGCATGGTGTTGACGTCCAGATCGTTGGTAGGTTCGTCAAGCAGGATTACGTTGCCGCCATCCTTGAGCATCTTAGCGAGATGGACGCGGTTTCTCTCGCCACCGGAGAGGGCGCCGACTTTCTTCTGCTGATCGGCTCCGGAAAAGTTGAAGCGCGCCACGTAGGCGCGTGAGTTGATGGTCTGCTTGCCGAGCAGCAACTGCTCCTGCCCGCCGGTGATCGCTTCCCAGATGGTCTGGTTCGGATCCAGGGCGTCTCTGCTCTGGTCGACGTAAGCGAGCTTCACGGTTTCGCCGGTCTTGAAGCTGCCGGAATCGGGCTTCTCTTCGCCGGTGATCATCCGGAACAGGGTGGTTTTACCGGCGCCGTTCGGGCCGATGACGCCGACGATGCCGCCGGGCGGCAGCCTGAATTCCATCCCTTCCATCAGGAGCTTGTCGCCGTAGGCCTTGTTCACGTTTTCTGCCTCGACTACCACGCCACCCAGACGCGGCCCGGGCGGGATGAAGAGCTCCAGATCGCGTCCACGGTTCTCGCTCTCGCTGGCAAGCAGCTCCTCGTACGAGGTGATGCGCGCCTTCCCTTTGGCGTGTCTACCTTTGGGGGACATCCGGATCCACTCCAGCTCGCGCTTGAGTGTCTTCTGGCGCTCGCTCTCGGTCTTGTCCTCCTGGGCCATGCGGTTTTGCTTTTGCTCCAGCCACGAGGAGTAGTTCCCCTGCCACGGGATGCCCTGGCCGCGGTCCAGCTCCAGGATCCAGCCGGCGACGTTATCCAGGAAGTAACGGTCATGGGTGACGGCGATTACGGTGCCGGCATAGCGCTGCAGGTGCTGCTCCAGCCATGCGACCGATTCGGCGTCCAGATGGTTGGTCGGCTCGTCCAAGAGCAGGATGTCCGGTTTCTGCAAAAGCAGCTTGCAAAGCGCCACGCGCCGCTTCTCACCGCCGGAGAGGTTTGCCACGCTGGACTCTCCCGGCGGGCAGCGCAGGGCGTCCATCGCCATTTCGAGCCGGCTGTCCAGGTCCCAGGCATCCAGATGATCCAGCTTCTCCTGCACCGCGGCCTGGCGGTCGCAGAGCTTTTCCATCTCGGCGTCGGTCATCTCCTCGCCGAAACGGAGGTTGATCTCGTTGAACTCGTTCACTAGGTCGACGGTCTCCTGGACTCCCTGCTCGACGCACTGGCGCACCGTCTTGGTTTCGTCAAGCCTTGGTTCCTGCTCCAAAAAGCCGACCGTGTACCCTGCGGAGAGCACGGTCTTGCCGTTGAACTCTTTGTCGGTACCGGCGAGGATCCTCAAGAGCGAACTCTTGCCCGAGCCGTTCAGGCCGAGCACGCCGATCTTGGCACCGTAGAAATAAGAAAGGTAGATGTCTTTCAGGACCGGTTTCTTATCGTAGAACTTGCTCACTCCAATCATGGAGTAAATTACCTTGTTTGGATCGATAGCCATACCTTGTCGGTACCTCCTAAAGTCAGATTAAGACACATTCTTACATGGAAGCAGTGCATCGTGTCAACTGCCGATTCCTCGGAGACCATCCTTGACTTTCCCCTTCATGTATAGTTAAATCCGCTCGTTCAATTAAAATGACGAGGGGACCCTTCTTATGACTTCAAGCAAGCGCTTCGGCTTTCTCATTCTGGCCGGGCTTTTTACTGCGGCATCTCTGTCCGGTTGCGGCGGCTCCTCCGAGGAAGACCGCATTCCTACCACGGTAACCGTCTTCAATCAGCACAGCATCGTCTTCGGAAATAACAGCAGCGTCCTTACCACGGGGTACAACGGTTTCGGCCAGTTGGGCGACGGTACACGGGACAACCGCGCCTTCGCGGCGCCGGTGCCGGGTCTGGGGCGTATGGGTGGCTTTGCCGCCGGCGCAGCTCACACGCTTGCCTTCACCAACAACAGCACCGTCATGGCCTGGGGCTTCAACCAGTTCGGGCAGCTCGGCACTACAGCGGTCCGCAATGGCGCAGAGAGCTCGTCGCTGGACTTCAGCCCGGTACCGGTTCAAGTGGAACTGCTGAATCGGGTCACCTCGGTGGCAGCTGGCGCCTACCATTCCCTTGCTGTTTCCGACGGCCACCTGTACGGCTGGGGGGGGAATGGCTCGGGACAGCTCGGAAATAACACACTCACTAACGCCTACAAGCCGGTCGAAGTCCTAAAGGTGGTAACCGCCGGTGTAAATGAGCCCTTCACTAACGCGACCCAGGTAGCGGCCGGAGCGCTGCACTCCCTCGTCTTGACGCAGGACAACAAGGTCTGGGCTTGGGGTGACAATACATTCGGCCAGCTGGGCTCTGCGGCCGGCACCCCGAAGCTTTCCCCGGTGGAGGTCGTTTTTCTTAAGGCCCCGGTGGGCACGTTCCCGATCCGGATCGCTGCCGCCGGCAGGTACAGCGCCGCACTGATGAACGACGGTTCGGTCTATACCTGGGGCTACAATGAGTACGGTCAGCTAGGGCTAGGGACCAGGGTAGCGACAGAGGTCCCGACTCAGGTGGTTTTCCCCGTGCCGGCAGGCCAGCCGCAACCGTTTATCGCCGAAATATCCGCCGGGCTGATGCACATGCTGGCGCGCGCCGGCAACACCATCTGGGGCTGGGGATTCAACGAGCGAGCGCAGTTGGGCAACAATCCGGTAATCGGCGTGAAGGGGCAGGACCCCAATACGGGCACTCCAGTCCGGGCGCAGATAGGCGGAGCCGGGGAAGCCGGCGCCGGTTTTACCGTGGAGAGCATCCAGGCCTTCGGCTATTCGTCGCTTGCCACCCTGATCAATCCGGGCACCGGCCTGCGTGAGATCTATGGCTGGGGAGATAACAGCTTCGGCCAGCTCGGCTCACCGGTCAACAACAACGGACTGGGATACCGGAGCATTCCGGTCCTGATGGAAGGGCTCTAGGGGCTCTTTCTGCCGCGCTGCCCGAAGTTACTGCACCGATACCGGGGGGCATTTTGCCCCCTTTTCCCTTGACTTGGCGCGGCCAATTGGGCTAATTTGACGGATTGTTTCCCACGCCATGGCGTTTAGAAAGGTTACCTAAAGATATGGAAGAGTTGAGCGAGCTGCTGTTGCAGAGAAGACGTAAAGTAGATGCACTTTGGGAGGCGGGTATCAACCCGTATCCTAACGATTTCAGACCGGAGCATACCTCTGCCGACCTGCGCGAGGCTTATGGCGACAAGGAAGTCATCGAGGAAAACCCGCAGCTCTTCGTGGTCGCCGGCCGCATGCTGATGCGCCGCTCTTTCGGCAAAGCCGCCTTCGTTCAGATGCAGGACCGCAAGGGACGGGTGCAGCTCTACCTGCGCAAGGACCTTTTGGGCGAGGAGCTCTTCGCCGAATTCGAGAACTACGATATCGGCGACATCATCGGCGCCTCCGGGCACCCCTTCCGCACCAAGACCGGCGAACTCTCCATTGCCGTTACCCAGATCCGCCTGTTGACCAAGTCGCTCCTGCCGCTTCCCGAGAAGTTCCACGGGCTGACCGACGTGGAGACCCGTTACCGGCAGCGTTACGTCGACCTCATCGTGAGCCCCGACGTCAGGGAGGTTTTCTTCAAGCGCTCCCGCATCGTCGCCCTGATCCGCGAGTTCATGACCCGCAAGGATTTCCTCGAAGTGGAAACCCCGATGATGCAGCAGATTCCGGGCGGCGCCACGGCACGGCCGTTCGTTACCCACCATAACGCGCTCGATATGGAGCTCTTCCTCCGGATCGCGCCTGAGCTCTATCTTAAGAGGCTCGTGGTGGGCGGTCTGGACCGGGTCTTCGAGATCAACCGCAACTTCAGAAACGAAGGGATCTCGGTGCGCCACAACCCCGAGTTCACCATGATGG
>Ga0209317_1000657_pt1 | contig 38603 bp, 32 predicted proteins | sample RifGroB2_FD_183994 | JGI IMG/M metagenome (GOLD analysis project Ga0209317, IMG submission 183994) | Soil microbial communities from Rifle, Colorado, USA - Groundwater B2 (SPAdes) (version 2) | ecosystem: Environmental > Terrestrial > Soil > Unclassified | place: Rifle, Colorado | collected... | reverse complement strand
CTGCCGGTGTCGGTGTTCCCGCCCGATGGCACCTGGCCGACCGGCACCGCTATCTGGGACAAACGCAATCTGGCACTGGAAATTCCGGTATGGGACGAAGATCTGTGCATCTACTGCGGCAAGTGCGCGCTGGTCTGCCCGCACACCGCCATCCGTTCCAAGGTGTTCCCCGCCGAACTGGCCAAGGATGCGCCGCCCACCTTCAAGCATATCCAGATCAAGGGCAAGGAATTCGAGCAGGGCATGCACGTCACTTATCAGGTGGCGCCGGAGGACTGCACCGGCTGCACGCTGTGCGTCGACATCTGCCCGGCGGTATCCAAGACCGACCCGAACTACAAGGCGATCAACATGCGCGACATCGTGCCGTTGCGCGAACAGGAAAGGGCGAACTTCGAGTTCTTCCTCAAGCTGCCGGAGTTCGACCGTACCAAGTTGCGCACTTCCACCATCAAGGGCGCGATGATGTTGCAGCCGCTGTTCGAGTTTTCCTCCGCCTGCGTCGGTTGCGGCGAAACGCCCTATATCAAGCTGGCCACCCAGTTGTTCGGCGACCGCATGCTGGTGGCCAACGCCACCGGCTGCACCTCGATTTACGGCGGCAACCTGCCCACCACGCCTTACAGCAAGAACGCCGAAGGGCGCGGCCCGGCTTGGGCGAACTCGCTGTTCGAGGATAATGCCGAATTCGGCCTGGGTTACCGCGTCAGCATCGACAAGCATGCCGAGCATGCGCGCGAATTGCTCGGGCAGATGAAGGGCAAGGTCGGCGCCGAATTGGCCGATTCCATCCTCAACGCCGACCAGTCCACCGAGGCGGGCATTTTCGCGCAGCGCGAACGCATCGAGCGGTTGAACCAGGCGCTGGCCGGCATCAATAGCGCGGAGGCACGGCAATTGGCCAGCATTGCCGAATATCTGGCGAAAAAGAGCGTGTGGATCATCGGCGGCGACGGCTGGGCCTACGACATCGGCTTCGGTGGCCTGGATCACGTGCTGGCTTCCGGGCGTAACGTCAATATTCTGGTGCTCGACACCGAAGTCTATTCCAACACCGGCGGGCAGTGCTCCAAGGCCACGCCGCGCGGCGCCACGGCCAAGTTTGCCGCCGGCGGCAAGCCGACCGGCAAGAAGGACCTCGGGCAGATCGCGATGAGCTACGGCAATGTTTACGTCGCCCATGTTTCCTACGGCGCGAAGGACATCCATACACTGAAGACTTTCATCGAAGCGGAGTCTTTTGACGGCCCGTCGCTGATCATCGCCTACAGCCCCTGCGTCGAACACGGCTACGACATGGCCAAGCAGCATCATCAGCAGGAACTGGCGGTCAGCACCGGCCATTGGCCGCTGTACCGCTACGACCCGCGCCGCGAGGAAGAAGGCAAGAACCCGCTGTCGCTGGATTCGCAGAAGCCTTCCGTGTCGATCCGAGAGTTCGTCGGGAACGAGCCGCGCTTCCGCAGTCTGGTGAAAAAGATGAACGACGACAGCGGAAAAACAGTGGAGCTTTACGACAAGGAGCTGCGCAAGCATTATGCGATATTTGAGCATTTGGCGGCTGATTCCGGCAAGGATGCCGGGAAGAAACCAACTGACGCATAATCAGCATGCGTAGGGTGGGCAGGTTTCATTGCCCACGCGGGAATAACGGTGGGCACAAAGAACGTGCCCCCTACGGTTTTGGTGGCCGTAGTCAAAATTTGAAATGGGGAGTGTTTATGACTAGCAGCAAGAGATACATTTATTCGTTCGAAGAGGGCGACGGCAAGAACAAGATGTTGCTGGGCGGCAAGGGTGCGAACCTGTGCGAGATGACCCAGATCGGCCTGAATGTGCCGCCCGGCTTTACCATTACCACCGATGCCTGTAACGCCTATCTGGAGAAAAATAAGCTGCCGGACGGCCTGATGGATGACATCAAGACGTACATGGTGGCGCTGGAAAAGAAAACCGGCAAGGGTTTTGGCAGCGGTGAAAATCCCCTGCTTGTCTCGGTGCGTTCCGGCTCGTCCATGTCCATGCCGGGCATGATGGATACTATTCTCAATCTTGGCCTCAACGAAACTTCCCTGCAAGGCCTGATCAAGCAGACCGGCAATGCGCGCTTTGCCTATGACGCTTATCGCCGCTTCATCCAGTTGTTCGGCAAAATCGCGCTCAACATCGGCGACGAACATTTCGACGAACGTATGGCCGCGATCAAGCGCAAATACGGCGCGCCGCTGGACGTGGATCTAAGCGTCGAGCATTTGAAGGAGTTGTCGGGCGAATTCCTGGCCATTGTCCAGCACCACACCGGCAAGCCGTTCCCGCAGGACCCTTACGAACAACTGGAGATTTCGGTGGGTGCGGTATTCCGCTCCTGGATGGGCAAGCGCGCGGTGGATTACCGCAGGCAGTTCAGGATCACCAAGGATCAAGCCAGCGGCACGGCGGTGAACATCTGCACCATGGTGTTCGGCAACATGGGCAACGATTCCGGCACCGGCGTCGGTTTCACGCGCAACCCCGGCACCGGCGAGAACCTGATTTACGGCGAATATCTGGTCAATGCGCAAGGCGAGGATGTGGTGGCGGGGATCCGCACGCCCAAGGCGATTGCCGAGATGGAGCAGGAAATGCCGGAGATCTACCGCCAGTTGACGGTACTGCATAACCGGCTGGAATCGCATTATCACGAAGTGCAGGATTTCGAGTTCACCATCGAGAAGGGCATTCTGTATTGCCTGCAAACGCGCAACGGCAAAATGAACGCGCGCGGCATGGTGCGCAGTTCGGTGGAAATGTTCCATGAGGGGCTGATCTCCAAGGAGCGCGCGTTGCTGCGTGTCGAGCCGGCGATTCTTGAACAATTATTGGTGCCGCAACTGGCGCCGAATTTTCATGGCAAGTCGCTGGCGCAGGGGTTGCCTGCCTCGCCCGGTGCGGCCTCCGGCAAGATCGTGTTCGACGCCGATACCGCCGAAGCGCGCGGGCGCGCCGGCGAAAAGATCATCCTGGTGCGCGAGGAGACCAAGCCGGAAGACATTCACGGCTTCTTCCAGGCGCAGGGCATCCTGACCAGCCGCGGCGGCAAGACCTCACATGCTGCCGTGGTCGCGCGCGGCATGGGCAAACCCTGTGTTTCGGGTTGCGACCAGATCGTGATCAACGATCATCTGCGCAACGCGCGGATCGGTGAGACCACCCTGCAGGAAGGCGATGTCATCACCATCGACGGCGGCACCGGGCATGTTTATGCCGGCGAAGTCCCGACGGTGGAGGCCGAGTTTTCCGAAGAAATGGCCACACTGTTGGCCTGGGCGGACGAGATGGCCAGGCTCAAGGTGATGGCGAACGCCGACACACCCGGCGACGCCCTGCGTGCGCGCGAGTTTGGCGCGATGGGCATCGGCCTGTGCCGCACCGAGCGCATGTTCAACAGCACCGACCGCTTGCCGATCGTGCAGGAAATGATCCTGGCTGAAACGCAGGAAGCCCGCCAGTCTGCGCTGGATCGCCTGCTGCCGATTCAGCGCGCCGACTTCAAGGGCATCTTCAAGGCGATGAAGGGGCTGCCGGTCACGGTGCGCCTGCTCGATCCTCCGATGCACGAATTCCTGCCTACCGCCGCGCAACTCGAACTGGAAATCGCCCACTTGCATCAACTGCGCGACACCATCAACGGTCTGGAAGACTTGCCGGAAACGCTCAAGCTGCTCAACCCAAAGCTATATCAGCAATATGCCGACGGCCTGATGAAACTGATGGGTAGCCTGGATACCTTCAAGGAATCGCACATGGAGGATGACGTAATCGGCAAGAAGGAAGTGATCCTGAAAAAAGTCAGGGCGCTGGCCGAGGTCAACCCGATGCTGGGGCATCGCGGCGTGCGGCTGGGTATCACTTATCCGGAAATCTACTCGATGCAAATCCGCGCGATCCTGGAAGCCGCCGCACTGTGCGCCAAGGACGGCGCAGAGATCTATCCCGAAATCATGGTGCCGCAGGTGGCCACGGTGGAAGAGCTCAAGCGCATCCACAGCTATGTCCAGCGCATTCATCAGGAAGTGAAAGCGACTCATGGTATCGACGTGCAATTCAAGTTCGGCTCGATGCTGGAAGTGGTGCGCGCCTGCGTGCGCGCCGGGCGCATGGCGGAAACCGCCGAGTTCTTCTCCTTCGGCACCAACGACCTGACCCAGGCCACATTCTCCTTCAGCCGCGAGGATGCGGAAAATAAATTCCTGCCCTCTTACACCGAATCCGGCATCCTGGAAGACAACCCATTCGAGGTGCTGGACATCAAGGGTGTCGGGCAGTTGATGAAAATGGCCGTGGCGAAAGGCCGGGGAACCAATCCCGATCTGAAAATGGGCATCTGCGGCGAGCACGGCGGGCATCCCGGCTCGATCCATTTCTGTCATCACATTGGCCTGAATTACGTCTCCTGCTCGGGGCCGCGCGTACCCATTGCGCGCCTGGCTGCGGCGCAGGCCAAGTTGCTGGAAGATCAATACCGGGAGCCGGGCTGATCGGTTTGTGACACAGCTTGCGTAAGGTGGGTGCAACAAAATCAGGCAACCCACTGATGAAGCAAGCTGTAAGTGAAATTGGCGCAGCGCAGCGTTACCTCGAAGAGGTTTTTGCGCCCCGTGGCGCATCTGCCTTTCTATGCGGGTTTTCTCTCGATGATTTTCCGACTTACGAGTAATGCAGTATTTGATACTGAGCCAAGTACACACCAGCGCCTGCGAAATATCCGACCAATGCCAAGCCGCTTATTTTCTTGACGTACCAGAAGAAATGAATTTTCTCCAGGCCCATCGCCGCTACACCGGCGGCCGAGCCGATGATGAGTATGGAGCCGCCTGTGCCGGCGCAGTAAGCGAGGAATTCCCACAAAAAATGGTCGGGAGGATAGTCTGTCAGGCTGTACATACCCATGGAGGCTGCCACCAGTGGCACATTGTCAACAATTGCGCTGACAAGGCCGATAATCAGCACAATGATGTCTTGCCTTCCAACGGCCTGATCCAGCCACTGGGCAAGAGATGTCAGAATATGCGTATGTTCCAACGTGGCTACTGCCAGCAGAATGCCTATAAAAAATACCAGGGAGCTCATATCTATCCTGCTCAGGGCATGGACCAGCGTGAGATGCTGCTTGTTTTCGTCTTCCTTGTGGCGATGCACCAAGTCACCCACCAGCCAAAGGATGCCCAGGCCGAACATGATGCCCATGAATGGTGGCAGGTGCGTCACGGTCTTGAAAACGGGGACCGTTACCAGGACGCCGAGTCCCATGAAGAACATCAGGTTGCGCTCAAACTCGCTGGTGTACAGGCCATGCTCGCTATCGACTTGTTTTGGAGAAACGACCTTACGTCCGCGCAAGACATAGGCTGTAATGCCCAATGGCACAATCAAGCTCACCAGCGACGGCAAAAAAACTCCCTGCATAATGGCCAGTGAGGTGATCTGGCCGCCAATCCATAGCATGGTGGTCGTCACGTCGCCGATAGGCGTCCAGGCGCCCCCGGAATTTGCCGCGATGACAATAATCCCGGCAAAGAAAAGGCGGTCCTCATGCTCGGCCAGGAGCTTCCGCATCAGCGAGATCATCACGATGGTGGTGGTCAGGTTGTCGAGGATGGCACTGAGGAAAAAGGTAACGAACCCTACCAGCCACATCAACGACGACAGCTTCGATGTCCTGATTCGTTTGGTGATGACTTCAAAGCCGTTGTGGGCATCGACCACCTCGACGATAGTCATTGCGCCCATCAGGAAGAACACGATCTGGGCGGTGCCCATCAGCGACTCGCCAAGTTGCTCGCTGACTGTGTGTGGATCACCCAGAGACAACGCGTAGATTGTCCAGAGCAGGCCAGCAGCCATCAGCGCCGATGCTGACTTGTTGATCTTGAGCGGATGTTCCAGTGCGATGGCGGCGTAAGCGATGATGAAAACAACGACAAGTGCGGTCAGCATTTCAGTTGCCTTTTGCAATATTGATTAGGTAGGTAGTGCCAGTGAGGAGCATGGCTGTATCATAGCAAACCATTCGGGATTCTGTATGTGCGAAGTCACCAGCCTTTTCTAAAATTGTGTACTGCAATATAATTGCCCGGAATTCTGTTGAACGCTTCATGCATGTTGCCTGTCCCAAGCGGGATCAGCGTAGCGCACAAATTCAGTTGCGGTAGGTTTCGTGCGGCGCAGGGATACCCGCCCATCACCTGATGGCATCCACCCCTGTGTTTATGCAAGTTGTCGAACATCGCCGTTTTTTGTTGGCGGTGTCGCTTTTGTATACGATAGTTAAAATGCCCCGATCAAACCGTGGATTACTTAATTGAGGTTGCAACTTATGACTGCCGTAATGTCACGCCGCCGCTTTATTACTTTTGTTGCCGCTGCCGCCGGCCTGCCGCTGTTGCTGAAGGCGGGAGGCTCACAGGCCAGGCCGGTGCGTTGGGAAGGCACCGCGCTGGGCGCGCCCGCATCCATCCAGCTTTACCACACCGACGAGTCCCAGGCGCGCGCCGCGATTACTGCCGGCTTGGACGAACTGAAACGCCTCGAGGCGATCTTCAGCGTTTATCGCGCGGACAGTTCCATTTCGAAACTCAACCGCGAGGGCGTGCTCGAAAACGCACCGGATGATTTCATCGCGATGCTCACGCGCGCATTGTCGCTGGCCAGGATCAGCGACGGCGCCTATGACCCCACCATTCAGCCGGTGTGGCAAACCTATTTCCGCCACTTCACGTCAAGCAACCCCGATCCGGCCGGGCCAACGCCGCGCGAGCTCGTCGCCGCACTGGCGCTGGTGGATTGGCGTGCCGTCGAGGTGAATGCCGGAAGCAAACGGATATCCTTCGCCCACCCCGGCATGGGGCTGACATTGAACAGCGGCGCGCAGGGCTATATCACCGACCGCGTTGCCGATGTGTTGCGCGCCCACGGCTTCGACCGCATGCTGGTGGATATGGGCGAGCCGCGCGCAATCTCGAATAAACCCGACGGCTCCGCCTGGCGCATCGGCATTGCCAACCCGGCCGACCCAAGCCGCACGGCCGTTACGCTGGACGTGGTGGACAAATGCGTTTCCACCTCGGGCGGTTACGGCACACTGTTTGATTCTGCGGGCACTTTCACCCATCTGATCGACACACGCACCGGCAAAACTGCACCGGCATTGATGGGAGTCTCGGTGGTGGCGGATACCGGCGCTGTTGCCGACGGCCTCTCCACCGCCATGCTGATGGCGCCGGTTGAGCGCCGTCAACATATTCTCCGTTCTGCCGGTGGCCTAAAGGCGATCTATGTCACCCCCGAAGGTGTGGTTTCGACCGTAGAGGCATGACCATGGACGAGCTTGCGCATAGCACTCCGGATTTCAGCGCTCCCACGATGGTCGAGGGCATCGCGCAGGTAGTGAAGATAGAAGGCAAGACAGCCTGGCTGGTACCCGAACAGGGTTCCAGTTGCGGCAGTTGCGCCTCGGCGAACGCATGCGGTTCCAAGGGTATCGGCACCACGGCCAGCCGGCTGGATAATCGCCGTTTCCGCATAGACAACGATGCCAATCTGGCCGTCGGTGAACGTGTTGTGTTTGGCATTCGCGATAATGTGCTGCTGAAGGCATCGATCACCGCCTACGCCATTCCGCTCGCCACGCTGGTGCTTGCCGGTTCGCTGGCGCAATGGATGTTCGGCAGCGACACCATCACCATGGCGGCATTGTTTGTTGGTCTGGTGATCGGGCTGGGAATTTCGCGAATGGAGGCAGGGCGTTTACAAACACGGGGCGATCTCGCTCCACTATTCCTGCGCCGTGCCAGGCCGGGCGAAACGTGCAATTCTTGAACAGGCAAGGGATAGCAAGATGAAGGAATACATACTTCTGATGTTTAGCGCGGCGCTGGTCAACAACGTCATTTTGGGACGCTTTCTCGGTCTGTGCCCGACCATGGGCGTGACCACACGCCTGGATGCCGCCGTCGGCATGGGCATGGCGACTACCTTCGTGATGACGGTTTCAGCCTTGGCAGGCTGGACGGTCAACACGCTTTTATTGGCTCCCTTCGAACTGGGCTATCTGCGCACGATCACTTTCATCCTGATCATTGCCTCCACCGTTCAATTCACCGAATTGGTGGTCAAGAAAGTATCGCCGGCACTGTTCCAGCTATTGGGCATCTACCTGCCGCTGATTACCACCAACTGCGCCGTGCTGGGTATTGCGCTGCTGCTGGTCGATGCCAGGATGAGCATCCTTTCCAGCGTCCTGTTTGCCATCGGCTCCGCCATGGGCTTCAGTCTGGTACTGGTTATTTTTGCCGGCCTGCGCGAACGGCTGGCCGTGATGGATGTCCCACGCCTGTTCGCCGGTCCGCCAATCGCGTTCATCGTGGTCAGCCTGTTGGCGCTGGCATTCATGGGCTTCTCGGGCATGGGAGCGAGTTGAGTATGTCTGGCATGTTGATCGCTATCGGTAGTCTTACGTTAATCGGCCTTACGCTGGGTACCGTCCTCGGCGCGGCTGCGCGCTACTTCGCGGTAAAGGAGGATCCGTTGGAAGAGGAGTTGAAGGCCATGATGCCCGGTTCGCAGTGTGGCCAGTGCGGCTATGTCGGCTGCGCCCAGTACGCAGGGGCGCTGGCGAAGGGCGAAGCTCCGATAACTCTGTGCGCTCCCGGTGGCAAGGTGTTGATTGAAGCGTTATCCGAAAAGCTCGGTGTCGTCGCCGACCTCTCCGGGCTCGAAGATAAGGGGCCGGAACACGCTTTCATCGTCGAGGATCTTTGCATCGGTTGCACGCGCTGCGTCAGGGAGTGCTCGACGGATGCCATCATGGGCGCCAACAAGCTGATGCATACGATCATCATCGATGCGTGCCACGGCTGTTCCAAGTGCGTCAAGGTCTGCCCCACCGACGCCATTGTGATGGTTCAGTATCCGGTGACGCTGCGCAACTGGCATTGGCCGAAGCCGGTAATAGAGGATATGCAGCATCGTAGGGCGGATGAGCCGCAGGCGTTATCCGCCGAATGAAAAACCATACGGCTGATAACGCTTCGCTCATCCGCCCAAAAGGAATATGAATAGATGAAACTTTTCCCGATACGCGGCGGCATTCATCCGGAATACCGCAAGGAGCAAGCCAGCGAAAAGGCCATTGTGGTCATGCCGATGCCGGCTGCGCTCTACATTCCGTTGCAACAACATATCGGCGCGCCGGCCGAGGTGCTGGTAGCCGAGGGCGATCTGGTCAAAAAAGGGCAGATGGTTGCGCGCAACCAGGGTGCGGTATCGGCGTCGCAGCATGCACCCACGTCGGGCCGCATCAAGACAGTGACTGATGTAACTGCGCCCCATCCTTCGGGGTTGCCGCAGACCACCATCATCCTCGAGCCCGATGGCAGGGACGAATGGGGCGAGCTGCCTGAACCGATCCCGGATCCCTTTACTGCCGATGCGCATACGATCAACGACCGTGTCGCGCAGTCGGGCATCGTCGGCATGGGCGGTGCCGCCTTCCCGTCGGCGATCAAGCTGAACCTCGGTGAACAGAAGAAGCTGGATATCCTGCTGTTGAACGGCGCGGAATGCGAACCTTACCTGACCTGCGACGACCGTGTGATGCGTGAATATGCCGATGAAATCATCGACGGCGCCCGCATCATGGCGCACGCGCTGGGCACTCCCAGGGTGGTCATCGGCATCGAACAAAACAAACCGCAGGCGATAGCCACCATGACCAAGGCGGTTTCCGCTTTTTCCAATGTCGAAGTGATCGCCGTGCCGGTGCAGTATCCGATGGGTTCCGAGCGCCATCTGGTGCAGGCGATCACCGGACGCGAGACTCCGGCGCTCAAGCTTGCCGCTGATCTGGGTGTTGTGGTGCACAACGTTGCCACTGCCCGCGCCGTGCACCACGCCGTCCGCTTTGGCCGTCCGCTAGTCGCACGGGTGGTGACGGTGAGCGGTGGCGCGATACGTGAACCCAATAACGTTCTGACGCCGATTGGTGCACGGGTGGCCGACCTGGTGGAATTCTGCGGCGGCTTCTCGGCGCGCCCCGAAAGCGTAGTCAACGGCGGGCCGATGATGGGCCAGCCGCTGGCCAGCCTGGAGGCGCCGGTAGTCAAGGGCACCTCTGGCATCCTGGCGCTCACCGTCGAGGAAATCAATGACCGTCCGGCCAATGCCTGCATCCGTTGCGGCAGTTGCGTCACCGTCTGCCCGTGCGGCCTGTCGCCGGTGGATATGGCCGCCTTTATCCGCAAGGATAATCTGGATGTCGCCGCCAAGCTGGGCGTGATGGACTGTTTCTCGTGCGGCAGCTGCTCGTATGTCTGCCCGTCGCACATCCCGCTGGTGCATTATTTCAACTATGCCAAGGGTGTGCTGCGAGAGCTGGAGAACGACCGGCGCAAGAGCGAACGCATCAAGACGCTTGCCGAGGTGCGCACCATCCGTATCGAAAAAGCTGCCGAGGCCAAGCGTGCCGCCCTGGCCGCGCGCAAACCGGCTGCAGACGCCGCCCCGTCAGGTAACGTCCCATCAGGAAACACTGGCGAGATCAAGGCTGCCACCGAAGAAAAGGTCAACGCATGAGTATCGCAATCGTGAAAAAGAGCGGGCCGTTTGCCCACGGATACAGCAGCGTCCAGAAGACCATGTTTCTGGTATTGCTGGCACTGACGCCGGCTACCGTTTCCAATCTCTACTTGTTCGGCTGGCCGGCAATCCTGCTGTTCACCGTCACGGTCGGCGCCTGCGTGGCAGTCGAAGCGGCTTGTCTGGCGCTGGCGGGCAAGCCGGTGGTGGCGACTTTGGCTGACTGCTCGGCGATACTGACCGGCTGGTTGCTGGCGATGAGCCTGCCCCCCTGGGCGCCCTGGTGGATCGGCGTGCTGGCTGCGATTTTCGCCATCGCGCTGGCCAAACATGCTTTCGGCGGCCTTGGCCAGAATGTATTCAACCCGGCCATGGTGGGGCGCACTGTGATGCTGATCTCGTTTCCGGTGGCGATGACTGTCTGGGTCGCGCCGCACCCGCTGTTTTCGGCCGGTGCGCCTGGACTGGCTGACGCTATCGCCATCACCTTTGGCGGCCACATGCCAGATGCGATGAGCGCAGCTTCGGCGCTGGGCTACGTCAAAACCGAGTTGTCGCGCGGCATCCCGGTGACACAATCCATGGGCCAGGTGCCCGACCTGATGGACATGACGCTGGGCTTCCGCGCCGGCAGCATGGGTGAGACATCGTTGCTGCTGATCCTTGCCGGCGGCCTGTTCCTGATGGCGAAGCGCATCATCTCCTGGCATATTCCGGTCAGCATGATGGGCTCGCTGTTCCTGATAGCGGCGCTGTTCCATGCCATCGATCCTGCCCGCTTTACCTCCGGCACATTCCATTTGATGTCCGGCGCCACTTTCCTCGGCGCGTTTTTCATCGCCACCGATTACGTCACCTCGCCGGTATCCAAGCCGGGGCAACTCATCTTTGGCATCGGCGTCGGCCTGCTTACCTGGAGCATCCGTAACTTCGCCGGCTATCCTGAAGGCATGGCCTTCGCGGTGCTGTTGATGAATTCGCTGACCCCGATCATCGACCAATATACCCGCCCGCGCGCCTTCGGGCGCACCCGCAAGGGCGAACCGCTGCCTCTGAAGGAGAAACTATGAGCTCGCAGCGCACGCTGATACATGGGCTGATTCTCGGAGCCTTCTGCCTGGGCTTCGGAACATTGCTCGTCATGACCAATGGCTATACCAAAGACGATATTGCCTTGCGCGCCGTGGAAGACCGGCAGAATTCGCTCAGACAGGTGATTCCGGACAGCCTCCACGACAACAACCTGGCCACGGATACTCTGATCCTGAAGAGCGATCAGGGCAATGAAGTCGTTGCCTATCTCGCCACCAGGGAAGGTCAGGTGACCGGCGTGGCCTTCGAGACTTCCGGTTCAGGCTATTCCGGCGCAATAAAGGTCATGCTGGGTGTGGATCTCGAGGGAAAAATACTCGGCGCGCGCGTTTTGTCCCATAAGGAAACCCCCGGCCTGGGCGACAAGATCGAAGTGAGGAAGGGCGACTGGATATTACGCTTCACCAGCTTGAGCCTTGGCAACCCACCGCTCGACAAATGGAAGGTAAAAAAAGACGGCGGTCAATTTGACCAGTTTGCCGGCGCCACCATCACGCCGCGCGCCGTGGTAAAGGCCATCCGCGAAGGATTGCAATTCTTCGACGCCAACAAAACAAAAATAATGGAATTCAAAGTCGACAAGACACAAACGACGGACACTGAAGCCGGCAAGGCTCCGGTGAAGGAGATAAACTGAAATGACGACGATGGCTGAATACCGCACCATTGCCCGCGAGGGATTATGGACAAACAACGGTGTGCTCAGCATGATGCTGGGATTGTGCCCGACCATGGCCATGACCAACAGCGCCACCAACGGCCTGGGCATGGGGCTGGCGACAGCAGCGGTGATGACTGCTTCCACCCTGCTGGTGTCCCTGTTTCGCAACTACTTCTCTCAGGAAGTGCGCATCCCTGTCTTTGTGCTGATCATCGCGACTATGGTCACGATAGTGGATATGTGCATGAATGCGTGGCTACACGAGCTGTATAAGGTGCTGGGTCTGTTCATTCCGCTGATCGTGGTCAATTGCCTGCCGTTTGCCCGTTTCGAAATATTCTCCACGAAAAATTCGGCACTGCCGTCAATGGCGGACGGTTTCTTTATGGGCGTCGGTTTTACCCTTGCACTCACCACCATCGGCGCGGTGCGCGAAATAACCGGCTCAGGCACTTTATTTGCCGACGCGTCGCTGCTGCTTGGCCCTGCCTTCAAATTTCTGGAGATGCGTGTGCTGCCTGCCGATACAGGAATATTGATGATGATTCTGCCGCCCGGCGCATTTCTGGCTACCGGTTTGTTGTTGGTGGTCAAGCGCATGATCGACGAGCGTTCCAGCAAAGCCGTTCAGGTCAGCGCTGCCGCTGGCGCCGCATAAGGAACAAGCATGAAAATCGGAATCGCCTACGCCTTGCCGCAGCGCCAAGTATGGTTCGACATTAACCTGCCCGACGGTGCCACCATTCAGGACGCCATCGAACGTTCTGGCATCCTCAAGCAATTCCCCGAGATCGATCTTGAGAAGCAGAAGGTCGGCATATACGGCAAGGTCAGCAAGCTGGATGCCGTGCTCAATGATGGCGACCGCGTCGAAATCTACCGCCCCATCACCTGCGACTCGAAGACCGTGCCGCGCAAGGCCAAGAGCGTGGATGCCGCGACCGGGGCGGAAGCGGATTAAGGGCGCCTCTATAAATTCAAAATTCCAAGCCAGACAAGGCGCGAAAGAAATTTTAGCGCGCCGCATATGTTTGATATGTAAGCGTTAAAATTTCTTGAGCAACGCAGTATCGCGACGAAGTTTGGATTTATAGAGGTGCCCTTAAGAGTTTCACGATTCCGCGCGGGTTAGGCGGACAATGCAAGCATTGTCATGGCAAGCCTTGAGCCGCAAAAAATTGGACGTAAGGAAAATTTTTCGGAAACCTCTTGTCAATTTTTGACAAACATCTTTATAATTCGCCGGACTTTGAAAAACCGAAAAAACCGAAGTGAAAAACCGAAGTGTCGGAGCCGCCAGGCTCACCTCACTTAAAGATGTCCTCCCCTAATTCAAGATGTTGACCATGACCGTATTGCGGCCAAGGGGTTTTGATGCGGTAATGGTAATTAAGATAAAGGTTATCCACTATGACAAGCATGACGGCAGGGGCGGCGAAAACTTCGTCAGCTTCACAGGTTGAGGGAAAGCAAGGAAAGGCGGCGCAGCGCCTGATTCCGATTTCCATCATGGGCAAGGCCTACAAGGTGCCGGCCGATGCGACCATCATGGGCGCCATCGAATATGCAGGGCACCAGATCATTCGCGGCGCTGGCTGCCGCGAGGGCTATTGCGGCGCTTGCGCCACCATCTACCGCCTGCCCGGCGACTACAAAATCTACACCGGCCTGGCCTGCATGACCATGGTCGAAGAGGGTATGACGCTGGCGCAAGTGCCTTACGTCCCGGCCGAGAAGGCCATCTACGATATCGAGAAGCTCAAGCCCAACGTCACCGCGATTCAGGAGATGTATCCGACGGTATTCCGCTGCGTCGCGTGCAACACCTGCACCAAATCCTGCCCGCAGGGGCTGCAGGTCATGGACTATATACAGGCCGCCAAGCGTGGCGATATTGCGACGGTGATGGATCTGTCATTCGATTGCGTGGTGTGCGGGATGTGCATGCTGCGCTGTCCTGCTGAAATCACCCAGCCTCTGGTGGGCATCCTGGCGAAGCGGCTGTATGGCCGCTATCTGCGCAAGGACAGCACGGAGCTGGCGGAGCGGGTCAAGGCCGTGGAAGACGGCGCCTACAACGCGGAATACGCGGAACTGATGTCGATGGGCCGCAAAGACTTGTCGGATCGCTACTACGCCCGGGATTCAGAATAAGAATCAGAGGACAGAAGACGGAAGACGGAGTTTGTCTCGCTACGCGAGTTTTTCCTGTCATCAGTCCGCTGTCTTCAGTTTTCAGGAAATGAGAGGATTTCAAGATGTATCCAGATTACATGGCAGAATCGTTGCTCAAGGTAACCCAGACACGCCCGAAGCGTTTGGAGTTGGCCAGGAAGCCCGACCCGGTTTACCCGCCGATGAGTGCGGAAGAACGCCGCGCCGTCCTCGAGGGTTTTCACCCCGATTTTGAAGCCAGCGCCCGCCGCAAGGTGCGCGTCGGCCCCAACCGCGACGAGTCGCTGACCACCGAAGTGGCCGACCTGCTGGAGTCGCATGCCTGGCTGCGCAGCAATCAGGTGGATCTCAAGAAACCGGATTTCGAGACCGATCTGTTGATTATCGGCGGTGGCGGCGCCGGCTGTAACGCGGCGCTGGTCGCGATGAAGGAGCACGGGTTGCGCTCGATCATCGCCACCAAGCTGCGCATGGGCGATGCCAACACGATGATGTCGCAGGGCGGCATGCAGGCCGCCGTGTCGCGCACCGATTCGCCGACGCGCCACTATCTCGACGCCATCGGCGGCGGCCATTTCGAGAACAAACCCGAGTTGGTCAGAGCGCTGACCGAGGACGGCCCGGGCGTGGTGAAGTGGCTCGAAGACCTTGGCGTGTGCTGGGACAAGCAGGAGGACGGCTCGTTGAAGACCATGCACGGCGGCGGCACATCGAGGAAGCGCATGCTTTCCTGCCGCGACTACACCGGCGCGATGATCATGCGCACGCTGATGGACGAGGTGCGCAACCATCCCGACATGATCGAGGTGAAGGAATTCATGCCGGCCGTGGAGTTGATCATGGACGACAAGGGGCATTGCGCCGGCGCGGTTCTGTATAGCCTGGACAGCGAGGAATTCTTCACCGTCAAGGCCAAGTCCACCGTCGTCGCCACCGGCGGCTACGGCCGTCTGCACATCCGCGGTTACGACACCACCAACCACTACGGCGCCACCGGCGACGGGCTGGTGATGGCCTACCGCGCGGGTGCGAAGCTGATGTACATGGACTCCGTCCAGTACCACCCGACGGGCGTCTCGTTTCCCGAGCAGATCGCCGGCTTTCTGGTCACCGAGGCGATTCGCGGCGCGGGCGGCCAGCCGCTGAACAAGGACGGCGAGCTGTTCGTCTTCCCGCGCGAGCCGCGCGACATCGAGGCTTCGGCCATCATCCGCGAATGCGTGCAGAACGGCGGCGGCGTTCCGACACCGTCGGGGCGCGTCGGCGTGTGGCTGGATTCGCCGCTGATCGACATGCTGCACGGCGAGGGTTATACCGAAAAGCACTTCCCGGCGATGTATCGCCAGTTTATCCGCTACGGCATCGACATCACCAAGCTGCCGATGCTGATCTACCCGTCGCTGCACTACCAGAACGGCGGCATCGAAATCAACGAGCGTTGCGAGACCGATCTCCCCGGCCTGTATGTGGCGGGCGAGGCCAGCGGCGGCCTGCACGGCCGCAACCGGCTGATGGGCAATTCGGTGCTCGACTACAACGTGTTCGGGCGGCGCGCCGGCAAGTATGCAGGCGAATACGCCAAGAAGGTCAAGCTCGGCAAGCTCAGCCTGGCGCACCTCGATTCATATGAGAAAGAGCTGGCGGATGCCGGCGTGAAAACCGACCTGGTGACCCCGGTGCTGCTGCCGTCTTATGCGCCGGAGGATGTCAGGAAGCGCCAGTTGCTGCGCGCCGATAATGAGTTGCCCGGCACATCGGTGCTGCACAACCGGCTGCACGACGAAAGGCCAGGCGCCTGAGGCGCCGGAGTCAGTCCAATGACGCATATCGACGACAAGATAATCGAACTGGCGCGCACCGCGCTCAGTTTCGAGTATGGTGAGGAACACTTCTATCGCCATGCCGCCGAGATGACCAAGAATCCGGGCGGCAAGGCCATGTTCCTGCGGCTTGCGGAGGAAAGGCCGGAGCGCGTGGAGGATATGCACAGGCTGTTTGGCGCCATCATCGGCAAGGAAGAGTGGCAGCAGCTTGCCGCCGAAGAGGCTGCGAACGCCCATCCGTCGAAAGTAATCGCCGAGATGGAAACCGCCGTCGTCCACCGCGGGCATGCCGCGCTCGCCGACGATGCGCAGGCATTGCGCATGGCGATGGAATTGGAGCGCCGGATCATCCATCTGCTGAAGGATATGTCCGAACACCTCAGCGATCCCGCCATTATCAAGCTGGCTGAAAAGATGATCCTCGATGAATGTTCACAATATGATGCGCTGCAGGCGCAACTGGACAGCGTGCAGAACGTCGGGTTATGGCTGGACACCCCAGAGTTCCGCATGGATGGAAGGTTCTGAACGGGCAATCTATGGATACTACCCTACGCATTACCTCGGCACATGCTGGCAGCTCTTTTACGGCGCGGATCGAAAAAATCAGCGGCCAGAAGTTGCTGGCCTGTTACCAGTGCGGCAAGTGCTCCGCCGGTTGTCCGATGGCAAACTTTATGGACGTGCTGCCCAACCAGATGATTCGCATGGCGCAACTGGGGATGCAGCAACAGCTATTGGAAACAAAAGCCATCTGGATGTGCGTATCCTGTTTAACCTGCAACTCGCGCTGCCCGAAAGGTATCAAAATCGCCGAGGTTTTCGAAGCGTTGCGCAAGGCGGCGTTGGGCGGCGTCGAGCGCAACGACCACCTTGAAATCATGGCACTATCCCCCGAGGCGCGCAGCGTATTGCCGCCCATCGCCACGATCAGCGCCATGCGTAAATTGACCTCATGATGGAATGCTCCTGATGGGAAATGAAAATAAACCGATGAAGCTCGCCTACTATCCCGGCTGCACACTGAAAAACCAGGCCACCAACTTTGATGTTTCCACCGTCTCGTCGATGCTGAAGCTGGACGTGGAAGTGGAGGAGTTGGAGCGCTGGAATTGCTGCGGCACGGTGCATGCGCTGGATTCCGACAACGTCATGAACCGCGTGGCGCCGATCACCAACATGATTCGCGTCAAGGAAATGCAGGCCAGGACGGAAGGCATGGCCGGCGAATTCATGACTTCCTGCGCGATGTGCTACAACACGCTCAAGCGCGCCAACATCGACGTGCAGCAGCGCGCCGATGCGCTGGCAACCATTAACGATTTACTGTACCTCGACGAAACCAAATACGAGGGCGACGTCGAGGTGCTGCATCTGCTCGAATACCTGCGCGACCGCGTCGGCTTCGACAATCTGGCGAAGAAGGTGACCAAGCCGCTCAAGGGGCTGCGTGTGGCTTGCTATTACGGCTGCCTGCTGATGCGCCCGAAGGAAGTCGCTTTCGACGACGCCGAGAATCCGTCGATCATGGAAAATCTGATCCGCGCCCTCGGTGCGACGCCCGTGGAGTTTTCGCACAAAATGGAGTGCTGCGGTGCCTACCAGACGGTCGGCAAGCCGGAAATCATCGCCGACCGCACCGACCGGATCATGGGTTCGGCGAGCGATGAAAAGGCCGACTTGGTGGTGGTGAGCTGCCCGCTGTGCGCCTTCAATCTGGACTATCGTCAGGATGACGCCAAGCGCCTCAATCCGGACTTTCAAAATATGCCGGTACTGTACTTTACGCAGTTGATGGCGCTGGCGTTCGGCTGCGACGAGTCGGCGTTGCGTTTTGACCTTCAGCATATTGATCCGCTGCCGGTCTTGAAGGCACGCGGGCTGGATTAGGGAGGAAAGCATGTTTTTCAACGACCTCAAGCCGACGCGCGGCGAAGTTTTCATCAACGCCACCTGGTGCAAGGGCTGCGCTTTCTGCGTGCAGTTCTGCCCCACAGGTGTGCTGGAAATGTCCAAGGAATTCAACGCCAAGGGTTACCATCCGCCTTATGCGAAGAACCCGGAAGCCTGTACCGATTGCAAATTTTGCCAACTGATCTGTCCGGAGTTTTCCATCTTCGTGAACAGGGTAGAAGACAACAACATAGGAGAAACGGAAAAGTGAAGACTGTCGCAGCAGACCCCAAAGGAGTCGATTCCGGCCCGCATTTCATGGATGGCGACCACGCGCTGGCTGAAGGCGCGCTGGCGGCAGGCTGCCGCTTTTTTGCCGGCTATCCCATCACGCCTTCGACCGAGACCGCCGAGCGTTTTGCCGAACGTGCGCCGGAAGTGGGTGCGCTGTTCATCCAGATGGAAGACGAGCTCGCCTCCATCGCTGCCAACATCGGCGCGGCATGGGCAGGGCAGAAGGTGATGACCGTGACCTGCGGCCCCGGCTTTTCCCTGATGGTGGAAAACATCGGCCTGGCCTGCATGACCGAAACACCGATGGTGATCGCCAACGTGCAGCGCGGCGGCCCGTCCACCGGCCTGCCGACGCTGACCGCGCAGCAGGACATGATGCAGGCGCGCTACGGCCCGCACGGCGACAACATGATCATCGCCCTGTGCCCGGACAGCCCGCAGGAATGTTTCGACCTCACCATCGAGGCCTTCAACCTGTCGGAATTCTACCGCGTACCGGTCATCATCCTGACCGACGAGACCGTCGGCCACATGCACGAAAAAGTGGTCATTCCGCCGGCAGACCAGATCAAGGTGGTGCCGCGCAACAACTATAGCGGCCCGAAGGAAGACTGCCGCCCCTATAAGTTCGACAGCAAGGGTGGCCATCCCATGGTGCGCGCGGGCGACGGCTACAATTTTCATATCACCGGCCTGACCCATAACGAAAAGGGCTATCCGGTGATGACCGCCGAGCAGAACGTGAAGGTCGTGACCCACCTGATGGAAAAGATACTCGGCAATGCCGACGACATCATCCGCCTCGAAGAAGACCAGGTTGACGGCGCCGATGTCGTGGTGGTGTCCTACGGCATCACTTCGCGTATCGCCGTCAAGGCCATCCAGGATGCGCGCAAGGAAGGCATCAAGGTCGGTTCGCTGCGCCTGATTACCATCTGGCCGTTCTGCGAGAAGCGCATCCGCGAACTGTCCGGCAAGGTGAAGGCGTTCGTGGTGCCGGAAATCAATTACGGTCAGATGGTCAAGGAAGTGGAACGCTGCGCCGGCGGCCGCAGCAAGGTCATCAGCGTGAATCACTGCGGAGGCGCAGTGCATGATCCGGAGGTCATCCTGGACGCCATCAGAAAGGCAAGCAAATGAGTACCGATATCGAAAAATTCAAGGCCGGCAGCCCGATGTCAGACACCCTGCGCATGGATCGCATGCCGCATATCTGGTGCCCAGGCTGCGGCATCGGCTCCGAGGTGAACTCCTTTGCCGAGGCGGTCAAGCGCAGCGGCATCGACCCCAAGAAGCTGGTCGTGGTATCGGGCATCGGTTGTACCGGGCGCGTCGCGGGCTATGTCAACTTCGACTCGATCCACACCACGCACGGCCGCGCCATTCCGGTCGCCACCGGCATCAAGCTGGCCAACCCCGAACTGACGGTGGTGGTGTTCAGCGGCGAGGGTGACCTGGCCGGCATCGGCGGCAACCACCTGATCCACGCCGCGCGGCGCAACATGGATATCGTGGTCATCTGCAATAACAACTTCACTTATGGCATGACCGGCGGCCAGGTTACGCCGACCACGCCCGGCGCGGCCATCGCCTCGACCACGCCCTACGGCAACTACGAATATCCGTTCAGTCTGCCGCTGCTGATGGATGCCGCCGGCGCCACTTACATCGCGCGCTGGACATCGATGCACTCGCGCAACGTCACGCAGTCGATGGAGGAAGCCTTGCTGCGCAAGGGCTTCTCCTTTATCGAGATCATTTCGCCTTGCCCGACTCTGTACCTGCGCCGCAACCGCCTCGGCGACGGCGTCGACCAGTTGCAGAATTACCAGGACAACTCGATCCTCAAGCATGGCGCCGATACGCGCGAGACGAATATCGATTTCCAGGGCAAGATCGTGGTCGGCAAGTTTGTAGAAAAGAACAAGCCTACCTATCTGGAAGCAGTCGACAAATGCTGCGTCAAGCTGGTTGGGGACGATTACCAGCTTTACGGCAAGACCATCCCCGAGCGCGAGGCCGAGGAAAAAGCCGAGAAGGAGCGGATCGCCGCGCGCCGTGCCGCCATGCAGGCAGATGAGAAAGCACAGGAAGAGGCAGCATCCGCAAAACCCCGGCAAGCTTCTGCGCCCAAGGCTGCGGCGAAGAAGGCTCCAGCCAAAGCTGCAAAGAAGGCTCCTGCAAAGGCGGTCGCCGCACCTAAAGCGGCAAAGAAGACTGCGGCAAAGACGCCAGCCAAGCCCGTGAAGAAAGCTGCGGCGAAAGCCAAGCCCGTGAAGAAAGCTGCGGCGAAAGCCAAGCCTGTGAAGAAGGCAGCAACGAAAGCCGTTGCGAAAGCTCCGGCCGGGAAGGCCGCTCCCAAGGCTGCGGCCAAGGCAGCAAAAAAAGCCGCACCCAAGGCAACCGGCAAGACCAAGGCAGTAGCCAAGGCTGCGCCCAAGAAGACCCGTAAGTAGGAATCGAGCGCATGAGCACAACAGAAATCAGGTTTTCGGGATTCGGCGGGCAGGGCATCATTCGCTGCGCCCTGATCACCGGCAAGGCGCTTGCCCTGTACGACGACAAGTTCGCCACCATGACCCAGAGCTTCGGCCCAGAGGCGCGCGGCAGCGCCTGCGCCGCGCAGCTCGTGGTTTCCAACGAGCGCGTCCTGTATCCCTATCTCACGCAGCCAGGCATCCTCATGGCGTTGTCGCAGGAGGCATACGACAAGTATTACGGCGAGCTGCCCAAGGGCGGCATCCTGATCGTCGAAGAGCAACTGGTGAAGCTGCGCGGCGAGCATCCTGATCTCAGGCTGATGCGCGTACCGGCGACACGTTTTGCCGAGGAACTGGGCAACCGCCTGTTCACCAACCTCGTGGCGTTGGGTTTCCTTACGGCAGTCACCGGTGTGGTCACCGCCGAGGCGATGAAGAAAGCGCTGCCCGGCCTGGTGCCCGACCGTTTCCTGAAAATCAACATCAAGGCCTTCGACAAGGGCTATGAGCACGGCCTGAAAATGATGGAACAGAATAATGGTGGAGAGGTGTCATGAGCAAGAAGCGCACCGGCGTTTTCGTCTGTCACTGCGGCACCAACATCGCCGCCACCGTCGATGTGGCGCGGGTGGCCAGGGAGATGGCCGACGAAAGTACCGTCGCTTTTACCCAGGAATACGTTTACATGTGTTCGGAGCCTGGACAGGAGTCGGTGGTTCAGGCGATCAAGGACAACAAGCTGGACAGCGTGGTTGTCACCTGCTGTTCGCCCAACCTGCACGAAAAGACTTTCCGCGACAACGCTAAACGCGCCGGCATCAACAACTTCACCTGCGAGATCGCCAACATCCGCGAACAGTGCAGTTGGGTGCATGCGGACAAGGCCAAGGGCACCGAGAAGGCGATCAAGATTTCGCGCAGCGTGGTGCGCCGCGTCAACCGCAACAAGCCAATGGAGGCGATTGCGGTTCCCGTCACGCGGCGCGCGATGGTTATCGGCGGGGGCATCGCCGGCATCCAGGCCGCGCTCGACATTGCCAATGCCGGCATCGAGGTGATTCTGGTCGAGAAGCAGGCCACCATCGGCGGCCGCATGCTTCAGCTCTCCGAGACCTTCCCGACGCTGGACTGCTCGCAGTGCGTTTTGTCGCCCAAGATGGTCGAGGTGAAACGCCACCCGAACGTCAGGCTGATGACTTACAGCGAAGTGCAGGAAGTCACCGGTTCGGTGGGCAACTTCCGTGTCAAGGTACTCAAGAAGCCCACTTTTGTGGATCCCGACAAGTGCAAGATCTGCGACCACTGCACCGAGGTCTGCCCGCAGGTGGTGCCGAACGAATACGAGCTTGGCCTGAACGCGCGGCGCGCGATCTACATTCCTTACGCGCAGGCGATCCCGGCCAGCTTCACGCTGGATATCGATGCCTGTCTGGGTCTGAACCCGGTCGTCTGCGGCAAGTGCAAGGATGTCTGCGAGGCGGGCGCGATCGATTACGACATGCAGCCGCAGACGGTGACCGAGGACGTGGGCGCCATCGTGGTAGCGACCGGTTTTGACCTGTACGGCCAGGAAAACATGTACGAAATGGGCGGAGGCAAGGTCGAGGACGTGCTCGACGGCTTGCAGTTCGAGCGCCTGATCTCCGCGTCGGGCGCGACGCATGGGCATATTCTCCGGCCTTCCGACCACAAGGAGCCCAAGGACGTGGTGTTCATCCAGTGCGTCGGGTCGCGCGATCCCGCGAAGCACTGCGCTTACTGCTCCAAGATCTGCTGCATGTACACCGCGAAACACGCGCGCCTGTACAAGAAGCATGTCCCGGACGGGCGGGCATACGTGTTCTATATCGATATCCGCTCCGGCGGCAAGGGCTACGAGGAATTCGTGCAGCGCACCATGGAGGACGATGACACCCTCTACCTGCGCGGTCGCGTTTCCAAGCTTTACCGCAAGGGCGAAAAGATCAAGGTGATGGGCACCGATACCCTGACCGGGCAGAACGTGGAAATCGACGCCGACATGGTGGTGCTGGCGCTCGCGATGGTGCCGTCGAAAGGCACTGCGGATATCGCCAAGACGCTGAAGATCGGCCGCGACAAGGACGGTTTTCTGGCCGAGGCACATCCCAAACTCAGGCCGGTCGAGAGCGTGACCGGCGGCATCTACCTGGCGGGCGCCGCACAGGCGCCCAAGGATATTCCGGAGACGGTCGCCCAGGCGGGCGCGGCGGCTTCCAAGGTGATTGCGCTGCTGTCGCAGGCGATGCTCAGCCGCTCGCCGCTGATCGCCAAGGTGCGCCCTTCGCATTGCACCGGTTGCGGGATGTGCGTCGATGCCTGCCCGTTCATCGCGATCCGCCTGGAAAACGGCAAGGCGATCGTGAACGAGGCGCTGTGCGAGGGCTGCGGCAGTTGCGCGGCCACCTGCCTGCGCGCCGCGATCGACGTCAAGAACGTCACGCAGTTGCAGATCCACGAAATGATCGAGGCGTGCCTGGCTTGATATTGACTGTGCGAAGTGCGTAGGGCGGATGAGCCGAAGGCGTTAACCAATGACTTGGCGAGCGTTGTTTGATCGCTTAGTCAGATGGCTATGCAAAGCTATCCGCCGAATGAAAAACATACGGCGGAAGGCGCTACGCTTTTCCGCCCTACGGATTGCAGGCAATTGAACACGTCCGGGATGCAACACTAGTTTGATAGAAGGAAAACAGATGTCTGAACCACAAGCTGATTTTGAACCAAAAATCGTCGCCTTCCTGTGCAAGTGGTGCTCGTCGGCAGGCAGTGATCTGGCCGGCGTTTCGCGCATCCAGTATCCGGCCAATGCGACGCCGATCACTATCCCATGCACGGGCGCCGTGTCGCCGATGTACATCCTGTCGGCCTTCAACAAGGGCGCGGACGGCGTGCTGGTATCGGGTTGCCATATCGGCGATTGCCACTACATCGAAGGCAATTTCCTGGCGCGGCGCAAGATGCACCTGACCGTGGAATTGCTCAAATTCATCGGCCTCGAACCGGATCGTTTCCGCATGTCCTGGGTGTCGGCTGCAGAGGGCGCCAAATTCGCCCAGGTCGTTACCGAATTCGTCGATGACGTCAAGAAGCTTGGGCCGCAGGACAAGCTCAAGAAGGTGGTCAGCCCATGATTAATATCCAGGACATTCGCGATACGGCGCGTGACATGCTCGCGAAAGGGGAGGTTCGCGCCGTTATCGGTTACCGGCACGGCACGCGCGGCATGCTTGCCGAACCCGCATTCATTACTAACCCGGAGCAAGCCGGCGAGCTGGTGTGGGATCCGACCTGCTTCCACAACCTGTCGCTGTATCTGGTCGAGGATCGTAAATTTCTGGCACATCTCAACAAGACCTCTGCTGCGCCCATTGCCATCATGGCCAAGGGATGCGATGCGCGTTCCATTGTCGTGCTGCTGCAGGAACACTATTTCAAACGCGAAGATGTCTACATCATCGGTGTGTCCTGCGAGGGCAGCGGGGTGGTGGACGAGCGCAAGCTGGCTTCCCATCTGAATGGTTTCCAGGCTTTAAATGCCGTTTTTGACGGCGACGATTTCGTGTTCACCACGGCGCAAGGCGAAAAGCGTCTGCCGGCCCGCGAGGTGATGGCGGATCGCTGCCTGGAATGCCGCAATCCCTTTCCCAAAGAGAATAATGTCGTGTTCGGCGAGGACAAGACCGGGCGCGAACTGGCGGTTCCATTCGCCGCGCTTGCCCGTTTCGAAGCACAGGGCACAGGCGAGCGCTGGGACTTCTGGAGTCACCATTTCGACCGCTGCATCCGTTGTTTCGCCTGCCGTTCGGTGTGCCCGATGTGCTACTGCGACGAGTGCGTGGTGGACAGCATCACCTTCCCGGTAACCCCGGCAACCACGGCAGAGGAGAAGGCCAATCGCATTCGCTGGATCGAGCGCTCGGCAACGCGTTCCGAAAATATCACCTATCTCATGACGCGTGCCATGCATCTGGCGGGCCGCTGCACCGATTGCGGCGAATGCGAGCGTGCCTGTCCGGTCAATGTCCCGATACGGCTGCTCAACAACAAAATGGAGCGGGAAGCGCGCGAAAAATTCGGCTTTGAGCCCGGGGCGAGCATCGGAGGACCGTCGCTGGTCGCCTCCTTCCTTGATAGCGATCCCGGCGATTTCATCAGGTAACAGCATGGAAAAAATTCTAGACAAGAAACAGATCGACGGCTGGATTGCCGCATTAGCCGACTGGGAAGTACTCGGGCCGGTGCTGGAAGACGGCATCTGGACCTATCAGCCGGTCAGTGGTGCCGTCCGGCTAGACCACCCCAACACCAAGCAGTCGCCCAAGGGACTCGCTTTTCCCCAGCGAGAAATATTTTTCTCGTTCGAACAGATCAAGGGAGAGGCGCCACGCCTGACGCAGGTACTGCCGAAGGAGCAGCGCCATGCCGTGTTCGGCGTGCGCCCCTGCGATGGGCGGGGTGTGCCGCGCATGGACAAGGTGTTCACCGACCATGTCGAGGATCCCTATTACAATGCGCGCCGCAAGAACATCGCCTACGTGGGCCTGGCCTGCAACAAGCCGCCCAGCCCGAACTGCTTTTGCCTGTCGGTCGGCGGCTCGCCGGTTTCCACCGACGGCCTCGATGTTCAGATGACTGACCTGGGCGACCGCTACTTGGTGAAAGCGGTCACCGAAACCGGCAAGGCGCTGATGGCGGCAGGCGGGAAACTGTTTGCCGAGCCGTCTGCCGCCGACCAGAAGCAGTTGAAGAAGACACATGCCGATGCGGTGGCTTATCCGCAGCGTGCGATCCGCGACCCGGATGGTGCGCCGGCCAAACTGAAAGCGAGTTTCAATTCGCCGCTGTGGGAAGAAATGGCGCGCGCCTGTATCGGTTGCGGCATTTGCACCTTCCTGTGCCCGACCTGCCATTGTTTCGACATCAACGACGAGGTGCAAAACAAGGCGCCGCTGATGGGCCAGCGGGTGCGTACCTGGGATAACTGCCAATTCCCCGATTTCACCATGCACTCGTCCGGCCACAATCCGCGCGAGAATACCGCCGCCCGGCTGCGTCAGCGGGTAAACCACAAATTTCAGTATTTCCACGAGAATTTCGGGATGCATCAATGCACCGGCTGCGGTCGCTGCGTCAGCGAATGCCCGGTGGGGATCGATATTGTCACCGTAGTCAATAAGGTAACTGAACATGCCGGATAACATCTATCTTCCGCAGCTGGCCAGGGTCGCCTCCATCAAGGAAGAGGTGGCTGGCGAACGCTCCATTAAAACTTTCCGTGTCGAGCCGGTGGACGGCAAACTCTTCGACCATCAATGCGGCCAGTGCGCGATGCTTTCCATCTTCGGTCGTGGCGAGTCGATGATTTCGATTGCCTCTTCGCCGCTGATCAGGGAATACAAGCAGTTCAGCATCATGCGCGTGGGGAGGGTGAGTTCCGCCTTCCATGAACTGGAAGTCGGCGATGTCGTCGGCATCCGCGGCCCTTACGGCAACAGCTTTCCGGTGGACGACTGGCGCGGGAAGAATTTGTATTTTATCGGTGGCGGCTGCGGTCTCGCGCCAATCTGGCCGGTGATCACCACTGCGGTGGCGCAACGCGCCAATTTCAAGAACATCACCGTGTTTTACGGCGGGCGCACCTCGCGCGACATCATGTACCGCGCGGAACTCGAGAAGCTGCGCGATTCTGTCGATGTGCACCTGTCCATCGACAAGGCAGAGGAGGGGTGGACCGGTTATTGCGGCTTCGTGCCGGCAGCCGTGATGGACAAGGATCCTGTACCGGATAACGCCATCGCGATCACCTGCGGACCGCCGATCATGATCAAGTTCGTGATCCAGAACCTGAATAAGCTTGGCTTCAAGGATGAACAGATCTATACGACCATCGAAAACAAGATGAAATGCGGCATCGGAAAATGCGGCCGTTGCAACGTCGGCAAGGACTATGTGTGCGTCAAGGGCCCGGTCTATTCCTGGGCGGTGCTGAAGAACCTGCCTGCGGAATATTAGCGATAGGCGTAGGGCGGAAAAGCGTAGCGCCTTCCGCCGCATGTGGGCTTCGCAATAATGAATGTGTGTGGATTTCATCCGGCGGATAGCTTTGCATAGCCATCTGACTAAGCGATCAAACAACGCTCGCCAAGTCATTGGTTAACGCCTTTGGCTCATCCGCCCTACGCAACCAGAATTTGATAAAGAAGAGGTAATGAGTTATGAACATCAGTGGAATGCTCCATGGAGCAGGACTGCTCAAAATCGTCGACTTTCCGGCTTCCGAGGTGCTCGGGCCGGAAGCCAGCGAACATGATATCCACAGTCTGATCGAGCGTTGCGGTTCGGTCTTCGTCAAGCCCATTTTCAAGGGCGGCATCGGCAAAAAAGGCAAGTCCGGGCTGATCGGGCGCGCCAGCGACCTGAAATCGGCACTGGCAGAGAAAGAGCGACTGTACTTTGCCGAATATAAAGTTGGCGGTGTCATGTACAAGTCGCGCGGGGTGACCTTCGAGGGTGCGATACCGGCCAAACACGAGATTTATTTCTCGATCACCGATTCGACCCGTTACCGTGCGCCGGTGATGACGCTCACCCATCATGGCGGCATGGATATCGAGGAACTGGACAAGACCCAGATCATCGAGGTGCCGTTCGACCCACTGACCGGACTCAAGTCCTTTATCGTTTCCAACGCGCTGACCGATCTGGGTGCGCCCAAGGAAATTGTATCGCCGCTGGTGCAGCATCTGCCGAAGCTGTGGGATCTGTATCATCATTACGGCATGTCCACGATGGAGCTCAATCCCATCCGCATGATGGAGGGTAAATCCGGCTCGCTGATCCCGGTGGCATGCGACTTCAAGTGCGGCTTCGACCGCGACGACCCGCGCGTGAACCGTTTGAACCTGCCCGTTGACCTGTTCGTTACCGAGGCCAACGACTTCGAGCAGGAAATCAACGAGCTGCGCACCTATCAGGGACAGAGCGATGTTTACGTCATCAATGAAAAGGGTACCATCCTGGCGCCCACTTTCGGCGGCGGCGCAAACTCGCTGGTGACCGAGGTGCTGGGTAACGATGCCATCATTTCCTCCGATTTCGGCGGTAACCCGCCCTACGAGAAAATGTACGAAGTGATGCGCATCTGCCTCAAATATTATCTCAAGCAGTCGAATGTGCTGTTCGTCATCGGCGGCAAGGCCAACAACACGGATATTTTTGTCACGTTCCGGGCGATGGCAGACGCATTGCGCGATTATTTCAGCGAGCACGGCCCGACGCCGCTGTATGTGGTGATTGGCCGCGGCGGCCCCAATGTGATACGCGGCATGGGAGTCTTCAAGGATGTGCTCGACTCGTTACGGATACCCTATAAAATTTTCGGCTTCGATTCCGCGATGACCGACGTGGTGAATTACGCCCAGGAGGCGGATCGCTGGATGAAGAGCGGCGGTCGCGCCGAAGTGGCGAAGCTGCTTGGCTTGCCGGCCGACGCGTGATATAGGGCGGGCACGTTTTTCGTGCCCGCGCGTTACTCCGCAATCAATGTTTACCGCGTGGGCACATAAGCGTACCCACCCTACGAAATTGAAAAATTAGCAAAGGTGATAGCAATGAGAAAGCCTGGTATCGAGAATTTTAAATATTTTGTCGGCATTCGCTCTCTGGCCGAGATTGCGACCAAAGAGGATCGCATCTGCGTGCTGAATATTCTGGGAAATGAATCGCGTTCCGTGACTCCGGTCAGCCATGTCTATTCCGGAGGCAATGTGGTGTTCGGCACCTCGCCGGGTCGCCGTGGCCAGGTTCTTGAGACCTCCCTTGGCAACATCCCGGTTTACAACAACGTGCGCGAAGGCATGGAAGCCGGGCACAGGTTCAATGTCGGCGTCGTTTACCTGCCGCCCTCTGCGGTGCGCGATGGCGTCGCCGAATTGATCCGCATCAATCCCGACGTCGAAAAAGTCATCATCCTCACCGAGAAGGTGGCGGTGCATGACGCCCGCGAAATACGCGCACTCGGCCAGCAGCGCGGCGTGGATATTTTCGGCGCCAACTGCCTGGGTGTGGCAGATTCATGGAGCCATGTGCGCATCGGCGGTGCGCTGGGCGGCGACAAGCCCGAGGAGACGCTGCGCAAGGGTTCGGTCGCCATCTTCTCCAACTCCGGCAATTTCACCACCACTATCGCCAACTATTTGTCGATCGGCGGTTGGGGCACCACGACGCTGATTTCCAGCGGCAAGGACGTCTATATCAACTACGCCGTTCCCGAGTTTGCCTTTGCCATGGCCAACGATGAACGCACCAAGTCGGCAGTGCTGTATTCCGAACCGGGCGGATATTACGAGCAGGACGTTATCTTCGAAAAACCGGTGGTGGCCTGCGTGGTTGGCCGCTGGAAGGCGAACCTGACGCGGGCCGTCGGCCACGCCGGCGCGATTGCCGGGTCGGGGGACGATGCACGCGCCAAGGAAAAATGGTTCATGGACAAATTCGGGGTAACCGACCTGTTCACGCCCGAAAATCCGGTGTGCTCGAAGCTGGGCGCGGTGGTCACCAACATTTCGCATATTCCGCTGGCGCTGACTGCGGTGATGAAACTGAATGGCGTGGAGAAGGATTTCCCGCCGGAAGGCAATCTGGAACTGAAGCCGTGGTTCGGCGACAACCAGGGGCTGAAGCTGCCCGCTGCGCTCGACATTCCGGTGGTCAAGGCGATGGCGCCTTACGACCTGCAAATCGCCGAGCTGCTCAAAAACGTCGGCGCCATATTCCCGCGCCAGACAATGAAGGACTGCTCTGGCAGTTCGGTGATGGACCCCAAGACCCAGGTCACCAAGGTCAACAACATCTCCATCCTCGACTGCTCCAAGCAGCCGCTGGAATCCAACCTGTGCCTGGCGCTGGTGCGCGAGCCCAACGACGCGAACGACAACGCGCTGTTCAATCTCGCGGTCGCGGCGCATGTCAATTTGCACAACGACGCCATGCTGGCCGCTGCCGAAGCCGCGCGCGAGACGGGCAACGCCCCTAACACCGCGATCAGCGCGGCCGTCGCCTTGCTCGGGCCGAAGCGCGTGGACGCCGCACGCGCCGCCGCCGATTCCCTGACGGAAATCTTCGCGCACTCCGGCCTGCTGACCGGCGACGATGAACAGGCTAAAGTCACACCGGCCACGGCCACCCCGGAACAACTCGCCACGCTGCTCGGCAAGACACCGGATGCGCAAGCCGAGGCGATGCTCAAGGCTTTCGATAAGCGCGGCGCCAAGTCCGTGTTCGTGAAGTATCTGCGCTCGCTCACGGGCCACCCCACGGCGGATGCCGTGCTGGCCGCGCTGACCACCACCGTGGCCTGGGAGCCGCTGATACGCAAGCGCATCTCCAAACTGACCGTGCGCAACCTGCCCTGGTACGCCAAGCTGTTCGGCGGCATCATCGGCGCGTCCACTGAAGCCAAACATCATGAAGCATCCAGCTTCTGCGGCGTGGGCAACCAGGAAATCCTCGATTCCTGGACCGTCACGCAACTGGCCTACATTTCCCTGCTGGGCGAACGTCCGACGGAGGCCAGCCTGTTGCCGCTGCAAGTCATCCTGGGACTCATCATCTCCAACGGTGTCGGCACCATCTCGGCGCAAGGCTGCAAGGGCGCGGTATCCGCCGACGGCCCCGAGTCGCCGGAGCGTGTGCAGATCAACAAGGGCATGATCGGCTTCCTCACCCATACCGGCTTCGCCCACGGCGGCAACGGCTACGAAGGCATCCAGTTTCTGATCGAGAATTTCAAGGACACCAAGCTGGCAGATGCGAGCAATCCCGGCCAGGACATTGACCTGAAGAAGATCACTACCGACTTCGCCATCGCCTTTAGCAAGGAGAAGAAGCAGAGCAAGGCGCTGGGCATCGGCGTGCGCAACATCCCCGGCGTGAACCACCCGGTGTTCAAGGGCCTGCCCGTCAACAAGGATCCGCGCGAGACTTTCATCTCCGAGTTCTTTGCCGAGCGCGGCGAGAACAACGTGTTCCACGACTTCTACAAGACGCTGGTGCAGTCGCTGTACGACAACGGCGTCACCGCCAACGTGTTCTGCGTCAACATCGACGCCGTGATCGCCGCCGCGCTGCTCAAGCTGCTGTGGCCGCGCTACCGCAAGGGCGAGTTCAGCGAAAACCTGATGGAAATGGCCGCGTTCACCGCCTTCCTGTTCGGTCGCATGGCCGGCTGCGCGGGCGAGATCGACGACCACATCAACCGCGGCCGCAACATGGATACGCGTACGCCAGCTTCGCAGTGCAGCCACGTTTCTTGACAGGTAACTTGGGATGTTTTGCAGCGGTGCTTTGGTGGTCCGGCAAGATAGGGCGCGCCATATTTTCGCCCCTAATACAAACAAGGCATCGCATAATGGATGCAAGGTTATTCACCTCGAAGGTGCCTTTACTGGCACGTTTTAGAGTATCTACTTTCGTTAGCCCACAACCACCAACCTGCGAGGAGTCATGCAAGCGATAGAAGAGGAGTTGGAGTTTGATACGCCGCTGGAGGAAGAGGTTGAGGAGGCAGACGTTCAAGCGGGACGGAATCGCATATTTACGGATCAGGGAGATCCTGAAATTGATTCCCTTTACAAAAAATGGAAACGAGGAAAACTCATTGTCCAGGCGGACTTTCAACGCCAGTTCGTATGGGACTCTAAAAAATCTAGCAGGCTCATCGAGTCATCTCTCTTGGATATTCCCTTGCCAGTGGTTTACATATCACAAGAAAAAGACGGAAATGAGTACGTGATTGATGGGCAGCAAAGACTTACTTCATTCTTCTCGTTTATAGATGGTAGATTTCCGGATGGTGTGGACTTCCGCCTTTCTGGGCTTAAAGTCTTTTCGGAGTACAACCGAAAACGGTTTACTGAGCTATCCGCAGAAGATCAAGATAAGGTCCGATGCTGCAAGATTCGCACTATCACTTTTCGTAAAGAATCTGATCCTAATTTAAAGTTTGAAATATTCGAAAGACTAAATACGGGATCGGTTTCGCTCAATGACCAAGAACTACGTAATTGCATCTACAGAGGCCCATACAATCAGCTGCTCAAGAAACTAGCAACTGACTCAGAATTCATGTCCTTAATGGGCATTACGAAACCTGATACACGCATGAAGGATATAGAGCTTGTTCTTAGGTTTTCAGCCTTCTTTCACCAGACATACCTGAACTACAAACCTCCGATGCGGAGTTTCCTCAACAACGAAATGGAGAAGTACCAGTTCATTACGGAATCAGAATCAGCGATATTGAGAGCTGGGTTCAAGAATTCCGTAATTATTATTAAATCCGTCTTGGGCACTAATGCGTTTAAACGGTATTACAAGGGTTCTGACTCTGATCCCAATGGACACTGGGAACCGAAAAAATTCAATGCATCGCTGTACGATATTTTGATGTATTCCTTCGCAAAGGAAGACAAGAATCAAGTCTTTCAAAACCTCGATGCCGTTCAGGAAGCGCTCATCTATCTGATGACATCAGATCAAGAGTTCATAGATTCAATCGAACTGTCTACAAGTTCAGTGCAAGCGGTAACAAAAAGATTCGATAAGTGGCGCCTTACACTTCATGAAGTGATTGGCATTCAGCACAAAGAACCGCGTTGTTTTAGTCACGCGCTGAAGCGCGAGATGTTTGCAACCGATCCATCATGCGAGATATGTGGCCAGCAGATTCAACTAGTAGACGACGCCGCGTTAGACCATATTGAACAGTATTGGCGCGGTGGTAAAACGGTACGTGAGAATGCGCGCCTTACGCATAGATATTGCAACTGGTCACGATCAAGGAAAGATTGATGGCTAACAAACTCATGCAAGAGAATTGCACAGTAGTCAGGAATTATGACTGCAAAAACAGTGCTGAAACCTGCATGAAATGAAACCTGCATGAAATAAGGGGCGTGTGTTTCAATAAATACTGACTTGTGAGTAAAGAAGAAATGGGTCAGGTTAGAATTGTTTTGAAGAAGATGTGGTTGGGTAAGGTGCGTTTCACGCACCAGCCGGAAACAAGCAAATGCGCATAATTTCAAAAAGGCCGTTGAGAGAGTTCTGGCTGGTTCATCCAGAATCCAGGCCTATGCTGAACGAGTGGTTCAGAAAGGCAAGCCGGTTAACGGCGGCTTCTTTCCCTGCATTGCGCGAGACCTTTGGATCGGCTGATTATGTGGATGGGTTTACACTGTTCAACGTGGGTGGGAATCGGTACCGTATCGCGGCGGTTATTCACTACGATAAGCAAAGGATGTATATTCGCCAAGTGATGACTCATGCAGAGTATGACCGTAACGATTGGAGAAAGAAATGAATACTGCAATAGATTTCCAGCGATTGCTTCCGGCCTGGCAAAATCTTCAGTCAGTGGCGCCTGTCGCGCACATTGATTCTGAAGCCGACTATGAGCAAGCGACTGCTTTACTGAACAGCCTTCTTGATATTGTTCGCGATGATGCGAAGCATCCGCTTTATTCACTTGTTGCCGTCGTCGGTGATTTGATTGAGGCTTATGAGATTGACTATGAACCATTAGATAACTAGTTTTTAACGCAGCTATTTGGAGAGGAACGCAGAATGGGTGGAGCACAGCGCGGAACCCGTCATACAGTTCATCAATCTTCATGTGGTTGCGCTGTTTTATCCGTCCTGTGACAATTACTGATTTTTATTTGACGCAATAATTTTGGAGAGACTTATGACAGCATTCAACGTCGCACAGAAAATCCTCCTGGCCAATGCGGCCGGGGGATTGAAGCAGCTCCCCGAGCAGGGGCAGCCGCTGGAAATCCAGTTCACCCACACCCTGTATCAGGACGCCACCGGCACCGCCGCCGCGCTGGCCTTCGAGAAAATGGGCGTGGATCGCGTGAAAACCACCTCGGTCATCGTGGTGGATCACAAGACCCTGCAAGTCGGCTATATCGACGGCGACGACCATCGCTACCTCGAGACCTTCAGCAAGAAATACGGCTGCTGGTTCTCGCGCGGCGGCCTCGGCATCTGCCATAGCGTGTTCCTCGAAGATTTTGCGGCCCCCGGCAAGTCGGTGATCGGTTCCGATTCGCACACCACCAATGCCGGCGGTATGGGCATGTTGGCGCTGGGAGCGGGCGGCACGGATGTGAGCTTTGCGATGGCCGGCACTTCCTACAAAATCGAGATGCCGAAAGTGGTGCAGGTGAACCTTACCGGCGCGCTGCATCCGGGCGTGCTGGCCAAGGATGTGATCCTGAACGTGCTCAAGGTGATCGGCATCAAGGGCAACAAGGACATCTGCCTGGAATATACCGGCCCTGGCCTGAAGAGCCTGAATGTCACCGACCGCGCCACCATCTGCAACATGGGTACCGAGGCCGGCGTCGCCTTCTCGATTTTCCCATCCGATGATATTACCAAGGCCTACCTCGAAGGACGCAAGCGCGCGGGTGACTTCCAGCCGCTGGCCGCCGATCCGGGCGCGACTTATTCGCGCACCGTCGAGATCGACCTGTCGGCGCTGGAGCCCACCATTGCGCTATATCCGCGCCTGAAGTCCATGGAGCCGGTTTCCAAGCATGCTGGAACGCCGATTGATACCGTGTTTATCGGCAGTTGCACCAACTCCAACTACGAGAACCTGGCGCGAGTCGGCGAACTGTTGCGCGGCAAGAAGGTCAAGGTCGATACCGCCATTGCACCCGGTTCGCAAGCCATTGCGCGCCAACTGGCGGCAGCCGGTTATCTCGAAATTTTCTACGCCGCCGGCGTGCGCATCATGGAAAACGCCTGCTCCGCCTGTATCGGCCAGGGCTTTTCGCCACCCAGCAACGGCGTGATGCTATCCACCGCCAACCGCAACTTCGAAGGCCGTTCCGGAACCGAAACCGCCAAGGTTCATCTGGTCAGCCCGGTCACTGCGATAGCCGGTGCGATAACGGGCGTTATCACCGACCCGCGCACGTTGTTCAGCGGCGACCTCACCATCAAGCAGGTTCCGCCGGTGGTTGACATGGACGCCTATGTCGCTCCGTTGCCACCTGCCGAAGCTGCCAAGGTGGTGATGCGCTACGGCCCGGACATCGCGCCGCTGCCGACGCTCGACCCGCTGCCCGCCAGGCTGGCGGGTGAGGTGTTGCTCAAGCTCGGCAACGAGATCACCACCGACCACATCCAGCCTGCCGGCAAATATTTGTCGCTGCGTTCCAACGCGGACGAGTATGCCAAGCAGGCGACCTTCGTTCAGGTGGACAAGACCTTCAGTACGCGCGCGGCGGCAGTGCGCGACGCGGGCGGCCACGGTTTCCTCGTGGCGGGCGACGGTTACGGCATGGGCAGCTCGCGCGAGCACGCCGGCCTGTGTCCGCGCATCCTTGGGGTTCGCGCCATTATTGCCAAGGGCTTCGAGCGCATCCACTTGGCGAACCTCGCCAACTTCGGCATCCTGGGGCTGACATTCGAAAATCCGGCCGACTTTGATCGCATCCAGCAAGGTGCCAAAGTGTCGCTCGACACCTCCGGCCTGGAAAGCGGCCAGCTCAAGCTGGTAGTCGAGGGCATCGGCGATATGCCTGTCAAGCTCGCACAAGGCAAGGAAGATATTCCGATGATCCGCGCCGGCGGCGCGCTCTCGCTGTTCGCCAGCCAGATGAAGGCGGCCTGAACCAGGATTGTAGGTCGGGCTCTGCCCGACATGTCGGGCAGAGCCCGACCTACATTATTTAATTGAAGAGGAAAAATCATGACCACAGCAAAGATTTATTGGACCAAAATCGACGAGGCACCGGCACTGGCAACGTATTCCCTGTTGCCTATCGTGCAGGCTTTCACCAAGGCCGCTGGCGTTGATGTCGAAACCCGCGACATTTCCCTGGCGGGCCGTATTATCGCCAACTTTCCCGAGAACCTGACCGCGAGCCAGAAGCTCAATGACGACCTGACCTGGCTGGGCGAACTGACACTGAAGCCGGAAGCCAACATCATCAAGCTGCCCAACGTCAGCGCCTCGGTGCCGCAACTGAAAGCGGCGATCAAGGAATTGCAGTCGCAGGGCTACAAGATTCCGGACTTCCCGGAAAACCCGCAGAATGATGCCGAGAAGGAACTCAAGGTACGCTTCGGCAAGATTCTCGGTAGCGCGGTGAATCCGGTGTTGCGCGAAGGCAACTCCGACCGCCGCGCGGCTTTGTCGGTGAAGAATTTTGCGCGCAAGCATCCGCACCGCATGGGCAAATGGGCTCCCGACTCCAAGACCCACGTCGCGAGCATGAGCGGCGGCGATTTCTACGGCAGCGAAAAATCGCTGACGGTCAGCGAAGCCGGCCCGGTGCGCATCGAGTTTGTCGGCGCGGACGGCAAGGCCACGGTGCTGAAGGAAAAGACCACGCTGAAGGCAGGCGAGGTGATCGACGCGTCGGCGATGAGCTGCCGCGCGTTGCGCAAGTTCTTCGCAGACCAGATCGAAGACGCGAAAAAAGAGCCGAACGTGCTACTGTCGCTGCACCTGAAGGCTACGATGATGAAGATCTCCGACCCCATCATGTTCGGCCATGCCGTCACCGTGTATTTCAAGGACGTATTCGACAAGCACGCCGCGACCATCAATCCACTGAACGTCAACGTCAACAACGGCTTCGGCGACCTCTTGGCAAAGATAGCCACGCTGCCGGACGCCAAGCGTGCCGAGATCGAAGCCGACATCCAGGCCTGCTTCAAGAAGCAGCCGCAACTGGCGATGGTGAACTCCGACAAGGGCATCACCAACCTGCACGTTCCTTCGGACGTGATCATTGACGCCTCCATGCCGCCGATGATCCGCGACGGCGGCAAGATGTGGGGCGCCGACGGCAAGCCGTACGACACCAAGGCGATGATCCCGGATCGCAACTACGCCGGCGTCTTTCAGGCGGTCATCGAGGATTGCAAAAAGAACGGCGCGCTCGATCCGGTGACCATCGGCAGCGTGCCCAATGTCGGCCTGATGGCGCAAAAGGCCGAGGAATACGGTTCGCACGACAAGACCTTTGAAGCGGCCGGCAACGGTACGATTCGCGTCGTCGATGCTGCGGGCAAGACGCTGCTGGAACAGAAAGTGGAGCAGGGCGACATCTTCCGCATGTGCCAGACCAAGGATGCGCCGATCCAGGACTGGGTCAAGCTGGCCGTCACCCGCGCGCGCCTGTCCAACACCCCGGCGATTTTCTGGCTGGACAAGAACCGTGCGCACGATGCGCAGATCATCGCGAAGGTCGAGAAGTACCTCAAGGATCACGATACCAGCGGCCTGGATATCAAGATCATGGCGCCCGCCGATGCCTGCCGCGCCTCGCTGGAGCGCATCCGCCAGGGCAAGGACACGATTTCCGTTACCGGCAATGTGCTGCGCGATTATTTGACCGACCTGTTCCCGATCCTCGAACTGAACACCAGCGCAAAGATGCTGTCGATCGTGCCGCTGATGAACGGTGGCGGATTGTTCGAAACCGGCGCGGGCGGTTCGGCGCCCAAGCATGTCCAGCAGTTCCAGGAAGAAGGCTACCTGCGCTGGGATTCGCTCGGCGAATTTCTGGCGCTCGGCGTGTCGTTGGAACATCTGGCGCAAGTCTTCAAGAATCCGAAGGCGCAGGTTCTGGCGGATACGCTCGATCAGGCCAACGGCAAAATACTGGACAACAACCGCTCACCAGCCCGCAAAGTCGGCGAACTGGACAATCGTGGCAGCCATTTCTACCTCGCCCTGTACTGGGCGCAGGCATTGGCCGCGCAGACCCAGGACAAGGAACTGCAGGCGAAGTTTGCACCGCTGGCGAAGACGCTGACCGACAACGAGGCGAAGATCAATGCCGAGTTGATCGGTGCCCAGGGCAAGCCGGTAGATATGGGCGGTTACTACCACCCGGATCTTGCAAAGACCTCGAAGGCCATGCGCCCCAGCGCAACCTTCAATGCGGCGCTGACGGCTATTTGAAGCTGGGAAGGGTTAAGGGGGAAGGGATCGCGCCTTTGGCGCTCAAGGGTAACGGCGGAGGATTGGAGGGTTTTACCCTTCCCCCTTCCCCCTTCCCCCTTCCCCCTTAACCCTTAACCCTTAATCCTTCCCCCTTCCCAGATTTTCAAATCAACAACTTTAGGAAATTCAAATGAACTTGCATGAATATCAGGCCAAGCAGGTGTTGCGCGAATATGGCATTGCCACACCGCGCGGCGCGGCGATAGACAGCGTCTCCCAGGCGAACGGCGCGATGGCGGAACTGGGCGGCAGCGCCTGGGTAGTCAAGGCGCAGATCCATGCCGGCGGGCGCGGCAAGGCCGGCGGCGTGAAGTTGGTGCGCTCGCCAGAGGCGCTCAGGGAAGCGGTGAACGCGCTGCTCGGCAAGCAACTGGTGACTTACCAGAATGCGCCAGAAGGACAGATGGTGTCGCGCTTGCTGATCGAGGAGACGCTGCCGATCGCGCGCGAGCTCTACATCAGCCTGACCGTGGACCGCGAGACCGAGCGCGTCGCGCTGGTCGCGTCGAGCGAGG